>OJIV01000001.1_pt1 | contig 224259 bp, 192 predicted proteins | sample 1595861 | NCBI WGS metagenome assembly OJIV01 (sample SAMN05416883, study PRJEB24817) | seawater metagenome | isolation source: Sea water | place: Canada:Atlantic | collected 2013-11
AGACATATGATCATGATAATTCATCAATCGCCAACGTGTGTTCCATTCATCTTCATCACATCTTTCAATACAAAGATAAAAGAAAACCAAATAGGTTTCCAAAAGACCTCTGAGTAGGGTCGCAAAAGAAGAGCTATCCCAATGTTCATTTTTCCCGATTTTCTCATAATCAGGAGCAATAGATAATAAGGTCATAGATGTTACTGTTATCTTTGTAAAAAGGATAGAAGCGTAGAAATGAGAAGAAGTTGGGGATTTAACATCTGAAAATTCCTGAGATTTCTTCTTACATTCATTAATTAGAATCCTTAATTTTACATATACTTCTTTATAATCTCTCTCGCTGCTATTTTTCATCATATTTTTGTATCGCTATGCGGTAGCTGTTCTATCGTAGTTATCTTATTGTTTAATATATTAGTGCTCTTTCATTATTGTTTTAACATAAAAGCATCTTAAAACAATAACATTGAGAAACAGATTGAATAATCAACTCCTTCCTTTTTTATCTACTACGATTGAAAATAAAAAAAATTATGATAAAAATTAATCATAAAACTAAAAAAAACATATGAAAAAATTATTATTTTCAATTTTATTAATGCAAGCATTCAGTACTAACGCTGATATATCAAAAACTAAAATAATACAATATTATCATTTATCTTTTGAACAGGTGGCTACGAATATAAAAAATTGTTTTTACAGCAACCCTAATTATCAAAACAAAGATCTTTCTGGATTAAATGATTATAAATATATTGTAATTTCTCTTGATTCAAAGACGGATACATGTGAAAGCATTATTTCAGCTAATCACGGTTCTTTTGATAAAAAAACCGCAGGAACAATTGTAGATTATTTAGGTAAGCATGTAGTTTTGAAGCTTTAATTTTTATAAATTGTTAGCATAAGCTTCAATTTCAAAAATGATTTATCACAACCATCTGATTCACTAAATTTATATTTGTTATCAGATACCTTGTTTAGCTTTCTGATGTAGTAATCTAATAGGGGATCATATTCTCCACGGTAAAGCCAAGAATAAAATTTAGGTAGTTCATAACTCAGTTCTGAATCAAGAGTTGAGTCAATGTACACAAGTGAATGATGTTCTAAATCCTTAATATCAACCATTTGTAAATTTGTTTTAATTTCTTCGATTAGCGGCAACAAGCTTTCTTTAAATTCAGCTTCTTCAACTTTATATTCATCATCCAATGTTGTTCTGAATATAATAATCAGATCATTAATCATTCCATGATAGTAATCATTATCTAGGCGCACAGCAGACTCTTTAGCCAACTCATGAAGAACTTCCAGCGGTGAACCGTTAGCAGTTATTGATTTTTTACTTTGATCTTCTTTAAAGTCTGAAAACTGTTTATTAATTTCATCAAAAATCACATCTAAATATTCATATCTACTTTTAAGAAAAGAGATAAGTTCATCTAACTTTAACGAAAGTGTTAAATCATCTTCTTCAGGATTATTGCTATATAAGCGAACATCAAGGTCTGTTTTTCCAGTATTAACACCATCAAAGGGCCAACTTGCAAAGTATCTTTGTTGGTTAGAATTATTTGGATTTAAATTAACAGGGTGAGCACCATAACAAGCCCTAACTTGTTTAAAATAATCGTTATCATCATTTTTAAACAACTTATCTTTAAAAATAGATTTATCACCTTTAAATGGTAAATTTTTGTGGCTAATAAAAACACGGTGAAGTTGTGTAATAGATTCTGCAACAATATCTATGGCAGAAATAAATGAATACATCTGCATGACTCTAACATCAATGTTTTCACTTAATTCAGGCGCATCTTGAAGGAATCTAATTGAAACTGTTATCCAATCCATACAAGAACAAATTGGATGCCATAAATTTTTGCCGTTTTTATTTTTATATTGTTTACAAACAAAGCTTGAATTGTCATTAACCAATTCTCTAAATTTATTTATTTTTTCATCACTTACATCTATTTTCATGATCTTCCTTAATGTTATATTCAAATTACCATTTAAAAGGACATATTCAATATGTCTGTAAGGTTGAATAAATACTTAGTTGTGTAAATATGTTTAAATAAGAAATTACTTAATGGTAACGTTATGATAAATAAATTTATATTGCTTTCACTTGTTATTATTTTATCTGCATGTAGCCAAGCAGACAAATATGATGCAGGGTATGATGATGGTTACGCAACAGGATACAATACAACCTGTAAGATACGTGCAACTTTAATTGAAGGTGATTGGGATAATGAAAGCTACTCCAAAGGATACCGTCAAGGATATCAAGCTGGCTCACTAGCTTGCAAAAATAAAGATTAAGGAAAATTAATGAAAAAAATATTATTGTTATCTTCTCTTTTTATCAGCTTTAACTCATTTTCTGCTGACGTAACCTTTAACTGGCTAAAGAGTACATCAGGTCAAAATTCTGCATTATCTGGCACATGTGATTTTTCAGATGAAAGCAATGATATGGTTTGTAATTTGCGACAGATTAGAGTTAGCAAAAAACTATCCCCTGAAGATGCTGAAAAAGATATTAAGGCTGCAACTTTAGAATTAGATACAGATCTTAAAGATAAAAGTATTAAAGAATACGTAGATGAAAAACTTGGAAGTGTATGTAAAAAAATACCTTTAAGTGAGACTGATATTCAATCGCTAGGTAGTGACCGCGAAGCTTATGATGCTATTGTTGATATTTGCAAATCCCCCTCTAGAAATAAGGTGCTTGCACTTGTTACCTCTTCAGCAAAAAACGATCTAAAAACATGCAAGGTTATGGATTATGACACTGGAAACTTTCAATTCAATCAAGTGAGCGATAGAAAATGGGTTAGCACTAATGAGCCATCAGGACAATGTGGAGCCGTAACCATATTATCTCTAGAACAGCACCCTAAACATGACAGCTTATGGAACTACTCTCAAATCAGGCATTACACTAATACTGAAAGTGAATTATGTAAAAGCTTATCAGAAATAAATGAACCAATGTCTTATAGTTGGAACGGGAATAAAAGCTTAAAAATGGAGTGTGAATTTATTGAATTTGGTATGTAATATTTCTCATACGCCAGTTAAGTTAGTTTGAACTGATTCTTGTTGTTCAGATAATATCTTTGCTGGCGTAAATTCAATTAAATCATAAATACTAAAAGCATTATCAACCAAACCAAGTTTTTGAGCTGGTGTTAATGCTTTTCGATTATAACCATGTTTAATATTGTTTTTTTCATCTGTTAAAACGTAATTATGATAAACCCTGAAAATTTCAATTAACATACAAAGGTGTTTAGGGTTATATGGCGCATAACCACTCCATACTGAATTCGATTCGGATGCTGTAGCTATTGGTCTTTCCATCATATTAAGCCTTCGTCTTAACATCAGAAAATAGTTATCTACTGCGTATAGAGAAGCCTGTTCCATTAAATATTCATCAGGCATGGTAAGAAACTTAACATCAATATGTTTTGCCCTTACAAGCGGTTTAGGTTGCGAAAACCAATCATAATGGCTAAGTTCTTCTTCAACATCATCAGCAATATGGTTTCTTACTAACATTGCATTTAATTTATTAGCTTTTATTAGATCAACATAAGTTTTAGCTAAAGCCAATTCAAAACCGACATCATTATCCGCAAAAATGGTTATCTTTTTAGCCTTATTAAAATATGTTTTCAATAATTCATAATGAGCCAAAGCGGTATATGTTTGATGTAATAAAAGGTGCTTTGATGGTGGCTTTAAGTCACTATCTTCAAATATACCTTCTTCGGGTAAAATATATTGTTGATATCGTCTTTTGAATGGATATTTTTGATACTCGCCAATACGGATAAATTCTTTAAATAGTGACTTATAATTAGAAGTGAAATCAAAATTTAATGTACTAGCAAATACAAAGCGTGATCTATTTTCTACTGAACTTATATTGATGATTTTTGTCCGTCTAACATCCGTTCTTTGAGTCCAGTTAGCGTAAAAATGTTGCCTATCTGAACTCACTTTTAAATGTTTATTTTCTAACTTATGAAGATTCTGTGCTAACTGGTACTGATCAAACTGAATACATTGATTGTAGAAAAACTCAATCCTTGAATATATAACTGTTGGATTTAGTAAAAGCTTATCTCTAATACGGTTAATGATCCCCTTGTTAACAAATTCAAGAAAAAGTTGATAATTAACTTGATGATTAGTCTGTCCTTTTTGAGCATCTAAAGGTACGGTAAATTTAGTTTTACATGATTTACATTTAAATGTTTGTGAAGATAATTCATCTTTAATTTTATGATTACCATCTTGATCAGGGTGAACTATTTGAGGGATATCTTCTTTAACGTCTACGGATTTTCGGTTTTGACTATCTAACCAATAAAGCTCAGGTTTTTCCAAAATACCATAACCATTATGTTCACAAGCTGGTAAAAGTTTATGTAGTTTTCGCTCTTTACCTCTAGAACGCTTAGTTATCAACTTATATCGTCTACCTTCTGGAATACCTTTACGCTTATTTTCTTCTTGACCAGAATTAGGGCAACTAGGATCAATTAATTGATAAATATCTTTTAAACGTTTTGTCTCCTGATAAACCGACTTATTGCCAATTACCGTTGTGGAGTAATTACATAATTTACATCTAAGAATCAGGCTAGTAGGCTTATTTTCTCTTCTTTTCATTTGAAGAGCATATTTTCCTCCAGTTTTTGTATATTCGCCTTTAGATTTTAATTTTGGTTGTTCTGGCGGTACTCCATAATTTTTACAGAGAGGATTTTTGCAAAAATTTAATTGAAGCCCTTTATATGTTTTGGGAAATGGAAATTTTTCTTTTGCTCTATGTTTGTTTTTGTTCGGAACGTTTTTAAGTTGTTCTATATTTTTATCATCAAAGGCAATTAGTAGTTTTGCCGTTAATATTGAATCAATTAACGCTCCATGTGTTTGTCTTTCTGATATATCAATGCGATATAGACTACATGCTGAATCTAAATTTATTACTCTACCAAACTGGCTAGATACCTCCTGAAGCAAACATCTACTTTTAAAAGATTCACTAAACCTGAATTGATGACCAGCTAACATTGATTCATGGTCTAAGAATTTCAAATCAAAATCCTTATTATAAAATACCAGAGTTGCATCTCCGATAAATGAAATAATATCTTTAAATACTTCAGAGAATAGAGGTTTATCTTTTAAAGAGTCATCTTTGATTTGGTGAGTTTTAAAAGCACCTTTGAGACTTTTTTTGCCTTGTGGATTTAAATAAGTCTGAAATTGCTTACCAGTAATAACATAATCAACAACTTCAACTAAGGCTATTTCTATAATTCGATGATCGCCTTTATGTGGAGTAAAGCCTGTAGTTTCGGTGTCTATAACTACATACCTATTCATGATAATCTCCAATCACATTGACGTAGTTATATTATAGTATATTTTTCACACAAAGTCGATTGTGTGTAGGTTGTTGTTATTTAACAGATTTACTTTGCGAAACAATGATTTTATACGGTTTTATTTGTGGTAAGTTGTTGAATTTTATCAGTAGAAATGAAAAAGGACACTAAAAAGTGTCCTTTAATATTGTAATCCCCTAGGTGGTCGCAAGGGGCTTACTTTTTTCAGAGAAATAAAACCAGTTAACTTAACAATAAAAAGTGATTGAGGTGAATAAAGCCTCAGTTGTAAAAATAGCGTATTTAAATCGTTAAATCAAACCGAGACAGAATTAAATTTGATAAAAACCCATTTGGTCGTGTTTTATTTGGTTTGCGGCAAATAATATGCCAGAATCTACCTGTAAACAGAATTTAATTCGATTTAACTCATTACAGGTGAATAAAATGAAACGATTATTAGAACTACGTCAAAACAAAGCCGCTTTAGTCAAAAGCGCAAACTCAATTATGTCTAAAGTTGAAAATGAAAAGCGTTCAATGACAGGCGAAGAAAATACACAACTTACTGAGTTACGTTCTCAGCTTACTTCCATCAATAGCCACATTGACCATGCACAAGCGTTAGCTGATGAAGAACGCTCGTTAATTGGCGAAAACACAGAGCAGCGCAGCACTGACAAGCCAAGCAATGCTGAAATGCGTACCTTTGTGAAAACTGGTGATAGTCGCTCGCTAAGTGTTGGTGTTAATGCTGATGGTGGCTTTGCAGTTGTTCCAAGCTTGGATAAAGTAATTGCCGTACAAATGCGTGATCAAGTAACGCTGATGGGCTTAGCTACTCCTAAAACTATTAGTTCAAGCTCTTATGAGCAAATTGTTAGTGTTGGTGGTGGTCAGTCGGGTTGGGCTGCTGAGTCAGAAAGCCGAAGTGAAACAGCTACAAGTAAAATGAATAAAGTGACCATTGCAGTTAATGCTTTATATGCTTATCCAAAAGCTACAATTGAAATTTTAGACCAAAGTGATTTTAATATCGAAGAATGGTTAGCAAGTGAAACAAGCGCACAATTTGCCGAAGATCTAAACAAAGCTCTTTTCATTGGTACTGGTACTGGACAACCAAAAGGCATTTTAACTTATACCCGTTCTGCAACGCCTGCTTTCGGTCAAATTAAAGAAATTACTTCTACTGCTAGTGGTGTTTTTGATCTTGATGATGTTCGCGCACTTAAAAAAGCATTGCCAAAAGCATACCGTAAAGCCGCCTCATACATTATGAATGATAACGCTGCTTATGCCTTGCTAGGTATTAAAGATACTACAGGCCGGTATATTTATCTTGAAGCTGTTACGGCTGGCGAACCTGATACGCTATTTGGTAAGCCCGTACATATAGACGAACAAATGCCAGATGATGAAATTTTGTTTGGTGATATTGCCCGTGGCTATACGGTTGTTTCTCATACCACTGGTACAAAAATGCTCAAAGATATGATCACGAGTCCTGGCTATGTCAAAATGCACAACACCGCTTATTACGGTGGCGGTGTTACGGACAGCAAAGCTTTAGTTATTCTTAAGAAAGCTGCTTAGGGGGTAAGTAATGGAAATTAGAGCAACCAACATCAAAGCCGATAACATGAAACTTATTGGCTCGGTTGCTTTTAATTCTGTTAGTCGTGACCTAGGTGGTTTTGTCGAAGTGATTAAGCCAACAAGTTTTAGTGATAGCTTAGCCAGTGGTGAGCCAGTCAAAGCAATAGTTGAACATAACCATGATTTGCTTTTAGGAAAAACCACCAGTAACACGCTCGAGTTATCAGAAAACGCTACAGAATTAGAAGTAACTATTCATTTAAGTAATAAAATTCAAGCACACGTTGATCTATACGAACAAGTTAAACGTAGGGATTTAGATTCTCTGTCGTTTGGCTTTGTGGCTGATGTCGAAGAATGGGATCACGAGGCAAGTCCACCAATTCGATATATCTCAAAAGCACGCCTTTATGAAATAACAGTTTGTGCAGTTGGTGCTTATGCTGCCAATAAAGTTGATGCCCGTAGTTTATTAAATTCTGCTATCGCTCAAACGTCTGCTATTCAAACGCTAAAAGCACAATTTCAATTACTGGAGCTAATCTAATATGTGGCCTTTTAAACGAAATATTGAAACTCGCAGTAAAACATTAGATCAGCTTTTAGCAAGTCAAAATGTACGAAGCACAAGCGGTATTAACGTGAATACTGTTAGTGCTTTATCGCTACCAAGAGTTAAACGCTGCATTGATCTTATTGCACAAAATATTGCTTCACTACCAATTGAAGTTTACAAAGCAAACAAGATTCAAAAACAATCGGCAATAGCGAAGTTATTGGCAAAGCCGAACAGCTACCAGACTTCATACGAATTTAAAGAATTGCTTATGCGTGATGCTTTAACGCATGGTGATGGCTTTATATACATTGAGCATAATACTTCTGGCGCTGCTATTGGTTTGCATATTTTGCCTGCAACGAGTGTTCAAGTTAAAGCGTTGCCTAATTATCGAATAGGGTATACATACACACAGCAAGGCGCAGATAGTAGACCATCAAACACTTTTAACTATAATGCTGATGAAGTAATACACTTGAAAAATTCACCAATTTCAGGGTCATTAACAGGCACTAGCCCACTTACCCAGTGCCGCGACTCTATAGGAGAATCATTAGCTAATCGCAATTGCTCAAGTAACCTTTTTGCCAATGGCTTGGCTGCATCTTTTGTTCTAGAAACTGACATGGTGTTTAAAGATAGCAATGCCGTTACTAGATTAAAAAAGGATATTGAAGATCGCTACAGTTCAACCTCTAAAAAAGGTGGCACGATGGTTCTTGAAAACGGTTTGAAGCTTAGAAAGGTTGATGCTAGTTCAGTTGATTCAGAGCTTTTGGCTACTCGTCAGGCAGGTAACAATGACATAGCCGAAATGTTCAATATTCCTTTAGGTATGTTTGCTGATCAACCTGATGCACAAGCATTACGCCAATTTTACAATATAACGCTAAAACCTTGGTTAAAGGCAATTGAAGAACAGTTTAACAGTAAGCTTATATTCGGCACTGGCTATGTAGCGTTTGATAGTTCTGAACTCTTAAAGGCTTCACCTGCTGAACGCTTTGAGTCTCACTCTAAAGGTATTGCTAGTGGTGTACTCACCATTAACGAGGCTAGAGCTAAAGAAGGCTTAGAACCATCTTCTAGCCAGTTTAGTGATGAATGTATCGCTTCATACCATACGCAAGCTGTTGCAGCTTTAAATGATCAAAGTGGCAATGATTAGATATATTCTCTAAGTAAAGATCGATAATGTTGATATTAATAATAAAAAAATGTTAGGGGGGCTGCTTAAAAGTAGCATTAATAGTGGCCTCTATCCCCGTTTTCCTCGTTTCTGACTGAATTCGGCTCAAACTTTTTTTCCATGGAGTAAAAATGAATATAAAACCGCCATTATTTGTTCGTACACGCGAGCAAAAGAAATATTTCAAAGCCGTACTGGCAGAATTGAATATTAATAAAGTCGATATAAAAACAAGTGACCGTTTTGCACTCGGTACGTTGGCGATTAATCTGGCTTTGATAGATCAATCTATGATCTCATTAGCTGAAAATGGCACAGTTATGGAAAGTGCCACTGAAAAAGGAGTTACTAGAAAAGCTAACCCTGCTTTGAAAATGTTGTCTGAAGCTCAGCTTGCTGTACGGGCATATTATAAAGAATTTCAAATGTCACCTAATAGCAGAGCCAGTAATAGTTATAGTTTGCCAAGTGCGCCACTTGATACTTACGGCATTGCATCTATTCGAGTTAACCGCCCAAAATAACAAAGGTGGCACTCAAAATAGCGTTACTTTTATTTATCCCGATTTATCCCGTTTTTTATCCCAACGGGATAAAAAGTAAAGTACCTGTATTTAAAGGGGTGTAGGCAATATATACATAATAAATATATATATTTATCCCTTTATCCCTATACTCCCCCTCTGTTTTTATTAGTACATATTATTTTCTATTTTTAATTTAGCCGAGTTGTTTTTTATATACCCCTAGAAAACGGGATAAATGGGATAAATGGGATAAAAACAATAATTATCAATAAGTTATGAGTTATCTCGGAGTGAGAAAACGGGGTAAATGGGATAAAAGTAATAATTATCATAAACTTACAATCACTTGTTGTGATAGAGATAATGTCAAAATAAGTAAAAGAAGCAGTGTTTTTAGTAAAAGAAGTAAAAAAGGGGCTAAAAAGCCCCTGTATGATTAATTTTTTTTCCATTTATTTGTATTTTACCCATTATTTCCAAGCCTTGAATAACATTGTTGTATAAATTATCAAACATAGCTTTTTGCCTTGGATTCTTAAACGACTTTGAAACACGCTGCTTTAATTTTGAAGCATATAAACCATTATCAGCACCTTTAGTAAATCGTAAGACTCTAGCCGTGATTTCTTCTGTAAAATTTTCAGGATTTAAAAATGTGCTTTCTTTTGATAATGACTGTATCGCCAAAAATTCACAATCCGCAATACTTCTAAGGCAAATTGCTAAAGCGTAGCGACAATCATCGAGTTTAATCATGCCACTTTCCAAAGCTAGCAATGATGACAACACCTTAACTCGTTCAAAAATTCGGGCGTACAAAGGGCCAGTACGTTCATTGTTACGATATACCTCTTGGTCATAATATGATCGTACATAATCAAGAAAGAATTTCGCATCTTCATCGGCATTGACTGGTACATTTTCAGAGTCTTTAATTGATTTTAAGCGCTCGAAAATTTCAGGCTTAATGTTATGGCTAGAATTGTCAGAAAGTGGCTGTCTACCATCATCGTTTCGAAATATAATAGCTCGAGCAAGTAGTCCACTTTCTAGATTTTGCTCACAAATTAATGAATCTAAATTTTTTGGTGTACTGGTTCCCGCAAAGCTGACATTAATACCTGTAAAACCATTTTCGATACAATTAAGTGATCTTTCTATTTTTTGCGCTTTGCGCTCTAACCTAATCCGTTTAATGTCATCAACCTCTTTTTCAATTAATCGATTGACGAAATTTAATTCTTTAACCCCACGCTCAGTAAACTCTCGCTTATGCAGGCCTGAAAGCGTATATACTCGAGCGGTACTCATTTTTAAGAGTTCGTCACCGATACCAGAAATATAATGTTGTGCGTTTGAATTTTCTAGCCCTCTAAAGAGTCCTTGGCACTCATCTACAATATAGAGTGACTTGCCATCCCCATCTATTAAATTGGTTATCATATCTTTGTCAGAACGAGGCTTATCGAATATAAATTTAGATAAGAAAAGTTGATTAGCAACCGTAGCACAAAACGCTTGCCCCAAATCTTTGCCTGACCCTGTTTCCGAGATCATGATGGTAAATAAATTTAGTTTTGAACCATCAAAACCACGATTATTGCCAGCCACTAGAGACAATAATTGCAGCCCATAAAGCGGATAACTCAGTGGCAATAATCTACTTGCTTGCGCTTTCATATTGTCGCAAATAAGACCTAGTAAACTATTCTTATATGGCTTTGTTATATCAATATCACTAACATCAATAATGGTACTGTTAAAGCTATTTTCTTCTGTCTCTGGCATGTTGAATTTAGCAAAGGCTTTATCTATGCCTACCATACTTTCATCAATTACTTTTTGAACTTGTTCAGAGTTGACCACTTTTTTTTCCCCTAAAAGCTATAAAGAGTATAAAGATCTAAAAAAGCTTTTAATGCCTTTTTTAGGCTGCTCAGCGTTAGATTTTTGTTTTTGTGCTTGATTAAATCGTGTTACTTGATCTTTATGAAGCTCAATTTCTTCAGCGGTGCTTTCATCTTCGCAAAAAACGATCCCGTCTCCATCTGCTAGTGAATAAAATTTATATGGCTTGTGAAAGTATGCTTTATCTAAACGAATAGCTTTTTTAAATAAGTCATTTATAAAAACCGTGTACGCTTCAACTTCATTTCTAAAAGGGTTTGTGTTGTCGCAAAATTTAACCGCATTATCGAATTTCAATTTAAGAGCTAAGGCCTCAGTATCTGTTAGAAATATTGGTAAATGTCGAACCGTACCGCCCATATCGTATACGATTCTGTATTGCGGAGACTGATTCCAAAGGTCGATAAAGTACCCACTTTCTTGCTCGTTAGATTTTCTCAATACGAGCTTTAACCAAGGTATATGTATTAATTGAGCCTCGGCTTTGGCAGCCCATTGGCGCGCAACCTCTTTATTGTTGGCAATATCTTGAAAATGCTGAATTTGTTCTCTCAGCGCTTTACCAGTGAGATCGTGATTTAGATGTTTCATTGGTTAAATATCCTTCCGTTGCGCTTCAAGACTAATGACAAGAGTTCTAATTTCGTCGTCAGTTTTGCCTGCTATTCTGGCCTTGAGAACTTCCTTGATCTCATGTTCAAGATAACCAACGGACCTTGCCCCTAATGAAATTGGAGAACAAAGCAACCCTTCTTTTATTTGTGATTGGAATGTAGATTTGCAAATAGGTAATAAACCTAATGCTTCTGGCTTGCGTAAAACTTGAATACTAGCTTGATTTGTATAACTCATAATTAACCCTCTTTGGCTTTAATAAAACGTGTTGAGGGCATTAGAGTCTTTTAATGCTTTGGTAACCTAGCGTGCTACCAAAGTTTGCTTATTTATTCTTAAAATAATTTTGGCGTAATGTTTCCACTGATAAAGACTTTAATTGAAATAACTCTTTTCCATATTCGGCTGCATTTATTCGTGCCTCTGTAAGATTTCTTTTTTTTCCTGATTCTTTTATTTGGCACTTATCAGAGTTGAAATATTCCCACAAAATATCAATTTGTTGATCATTAAGTTTTGTTTCATTGTTGATGTTTTTAGTAGAACCTTTTGAGATAGCAGGCTCGTTTATGCTATAAATGAATCTAGAAAATCTCCCTACCAAGTTCAATGCCGACGTGTAGGAGTTTTTAAAACTCCCCTCTTTGCTATACGCTCTGCATGCATCAATTTCAGATAAACAAAATGAAGCCTCTATAGTTCCTTTAGTGTCTAAATGCTTATTTCTAAGTGTTATTGGTAGATATTCCCCTTTTGGTACTGATGTTGGTAAATTGTTGTCTTTGAGCCATTCAAATAATGTACTTTCGATATCTAAAAGCATTTTTTCATGATCAGGAACATGCATAATACTCTTTAGCTTATCAGCTGAGTCATTAATATTAACGTCTGTTTCATACATAATATTCAACGATGTTCTTTTATAGCTAGAACCATATTTAATAAAAGTTTTCGTCGTATCACCAGACTTTGTTGTTTTTACTTTTCGCTTATTAACCATCATTCACCAACCACTTTAAACTGCTTAACATTAAAGGCTGAAGAAACTTTTGAATTTTCGGCATTTTCTATATGCTCAGACCAAAAAGCCATCAAAACTCGCCTGCGCTCAAGGTACTGAGATCGATTATAAGCTGATCTGACTTTGTTTTCGTCTTGATGGCTTAATGCCGCCTCTATCACATCTCCATCAAAGCCAAGCGAATTAAGGGTTGTACTAGCTAAACTTCTTAAGCCATGCCCTACTAGACGGCCTTTGTAGCCCATACGACCTAATGCTTTATTTACTGTTTCTGGGTTACTTCCCTTAGTAAGTTGTCTATCTGATGGAAAAATATGTTCACAATGTCCGCTTATCGGCTTCATTCGCTCTAATATCTCTAGTACTTGAGGAGTTAATGGGATTGTATGTGGTTTACCCCTTTTCATTCGCTCATCGGGAATTAACCAAAGCTTGTTTTCAAAGTCTATTTCACTCCAAGTTGCCCCCGCAGCTTCATTTGGGCGACACATGCAATGTAACTGAAATTCGATTAAGCAACGAGTGGTTAGCTTAATACTGGCATAACTTATCGTTTTCATTAACTGAGGCAGTTCTTCAGGCTCAAGCGTTGGCATATGCTTAACCTTAGGTTTATCAAATGCGGCTCTAATACCTGACAATGGGTTTGCATGTATTAAGCCTGTATTCACAGCATATTTCATTACAGCATTAAGGTTGCCGGCAATTTTATCAACAGTTTCTAAACTTCCTTTTGCTGCTAGAGCTTTAAGCGTTTGAATAACTTCTGGCGCTGACAATTTCGCAATAGGTCTTTTACCAATTTTTGGAAAAACATGTTTTTCAAAGTTACGCCATAATGACTTTGCAGTAGTTTCTGCAATTGTTTTCTTCTTTTTATCAAACCAATCTGAGGCGACCACCTCTAATGTATTGTTAGCCGCTATTTTATTTTTACGTGCTAAATCGTCTTTGAATTCTTTTGGGTCGATATCTTCAGAGATTTGCGTGCGAGCGATACGCTTTTTTTCTCTTGCTGCTGCTAGTGTAACTTCAGGAAAAGAACCAAAGCCGATTGAAGTTCTAGTTTTGGTGTGAGGTTTATAATAATCAAATAACCATGTTTTAGATCCGTTTGGGCGAATCCTTAGCTTCAAGCCTTCACCATCATTTAATTTATACTCTTTGTCTTTTGCTTTAGCATTCTTAACTGCTGTATTGGTCAGTTTTATAGTGTTCCTAGCCATTTTTTGGAGTACCGAAATTTGTGCTATTTGCTGGTACTCCTAAAAGTACTCCTAAAACATCTGGATTTCAATACCTCGCAATGGTGCTTAATGGGCATAAAAAAACCGAAAGCTCTTTATAATTAGAAGCTTTCGGTCTTTATCGGTTTTTATAAAACCTGTATTTGGTGCAGATAGAGAGACTCGAACTCTCACGCCCTAAGGCACCACCCCCTCAAGGTGGCGCGTCTACCAATTCCGCCATATCTGCAAATTTTTAAAACTAGTTTGGAACGTCGCTTACTTTCTCTACAGCGGCATCACTTGCAGGTACATCGTCATTTGTTGCTTGAGGTACGATAGTATCAGCAGGAATACTTTGTTCAGCTGGTACAGCTAGGTTATCAAAGTCAGCACCGGCTTTAACGCGGTTTGCTGTTAAGTTACCTAACACTAAACTAATAACAAAGAATGCTATCGCTAAGTAAGTTGTCGATTTTGTTAAGAAGTTACCAGAACCGCTTGAACCAAAAATAGTGGCTGAAGAGCCTGCACCGAATGATGCGCCCATATCAGCACCTTTACCTTGTTGAATTAGTACTAAACCAATTAAACATAAAGCAACGATCAAATACACTACAATTAACACTTGATACAACATTTTATTTTCCCTTTGCTGCCGAACAAATTATTTTAAATTCTTCGGCTTTTAAACTAGCACCGCCGATTAATCCACCATCGATATCAGCTTGTGCAAATAATTCTTCACAGTTTTTCGCATTTACACTACCACCATACAACAATGGCAATTTATCTGCGACGTTTTCATCAAATTTAGCGATAAATTCACGTATAAATTGATGGGTTTCTTGTGCCATTTCTGGCGATGCTGTTTTTCCTGTACCTATTGCCCAAACTGGCTCGTACGCAATAACAACATTTTTAAAATTTTCAATACCAACTTCGTCAATAACTGGCTGTAACTGCTCAGCCAATACAACTTCAGTTTTTTCTGCTGCACGTTCTTCTTCACTTTCACCTATACAAAGAATAGGTTTAAGGCCAGATGCTAACGCTGCTTTAACTTTTTTAGCAACTAGAGCGCTTGATTCATTATAAATACTTCGACGCTCAGAATGCCCTACTATGATGTAACTCACACCAACTTCTTGTAGCATTGACGCTGAAACTTCACCGGTAAATGCACCGCTATTATGCTCACTAAAGTTTTGAGCACCTAAACTAAATGCTGCAGATAAATTCGTACTAGCACTAGCTGCATTAAAAGCCGCTAAGTAAGGAGAGCTAGGACAAACAACTACTTCAACATTTTCATTTAACGTGACGTTATTTAATTCTGAAACCATTGAGTTGACTAAAGCTAAACTGCCATTCATTTTCCAGTTTGCTGCAACTATCGAAAGTCTTTTCATTTATCATTCCTAAATCAAAGCGGCGAGATATTAACTAACCTATCGACAAGATACAAGTATTTCAATCAATATCCTGTTTAATTGCTCATAATTCATTCGACTTTAAAATCGAGCGAAGTTTTTTTCTAAAAAGATTGTTTTACAGCATCGGCAATTTCATTTGCTAACGCAGTAACTTCGTCATGTTCAGGGCCTTCTACCATTACGCGAATTAACGGTTCGGTGCCTGATTTTCTTAAAAGTACTCGGCCACGGCCGGTGAGTTTGTCATTAACGCGATCAACCGAAGCTAAAACGTCAGCATTGGTTAACGGGTCGTTATCGCCAGAGAATCTAACATTCACTAACACTTGCGGTAATTTAGTCATGCCTTGTCGTAATTCAAATAGCGTTTTACCTGAATTACAAATTGCAGTTAGTACATTTAATGCCGCAATTATTCCGTCACCAGTTGAGGTATGGTTTAAGTTGATAACGTGGCCTGAGTTTTCTGCGCCCAATTTCCAACCTTTTTGTTTTAACATTTCCATAACGTAGCGATCACCAACATTACTTCGTGCAAAAGGTACATCCATATCGGCAAGGGCAAGTTCTAAGCCCATGTTACTCATTAATGTCCCTACAACACCACCATCAATACTGCCATTTTGTAAATCATTGCAAGCAATAACATACACACTTTCATCGCCATCTATAACATAACCTGTGTGATCAACCATCATTAGGCGATCACCATCACCGTCAAGGGCAATGCCTAAGTCAGCTTGATGTTCTACAACCGCGGCACTTATTGCAGCCATAGAAGTAGCGCCGCACTCATGGTTGATGTTAGTGCCATTAGGTGATGTACCTATTTCTATAACGTCTGCGCCTAGCTCTCGAAATACATTCGGAGCAATGTGGTAAGTGGCACCGTGAGCACAATCAACGACGATTTTCATGCCTTTTAATGAGTACTGGCTTGGAAAGTTACTTTTACAAAACTCAATGTAACGTCCAGCGGCATCTGCAATGCGCGAGGCTTTGCCTAAATGTGCTGACTCGACACAACCCATGTCTTTATCTAATTCTGCTTCAATGGCTAATTCAACATCGTCAGGTAATTTTTGTCCGTCTTGGGAGAAAAATTTAATACCATTATCATAAAATGGATTGTGCGATGCACTGATCACAATGCCAGCTTCAGCTCTGAAGGTTTTAGTTAAATAAGCGATACCTGGTGTTGGCATAGGGCCTAATAAGCCAATATCTATACCTGCCGCTGAAAAACCAGCTTCTAAGGCTGACTCCAACATGTAACCGGAGATTCGAGTGTCTTTACCGATTAATACTTTTTTAGTACCTTGCGCCGCTAATACGCGCCCTGCTGCATAACCTAACTTCATAACAAATTCAGGTGTAATTGGGTATTGGCCTACTAAACCTCGTATTCCATCAGTACCAAAATATCTTCTTTGTGACATTTCTATCTTCCTTTATCTCAATATTCTTATTTTATTAATTTTTAAATTACTGTGATTGACTCTGTTAACGATTATCAGTCACTGCTTTTAATATGTTTAGTGCATCTGCGGTTTCTTGCACATCATGTACACGAATTATATGCGCACCTTGTTGAGCAGCTATTAATGCAGTACTTATACTACCTGCAAGTCGCTGGTCAACTTCTCGATTCAATAAATTTCCGATCATCGATTTTCTAGACATCCCAGCGAGTATAGGTAAGCCGAGCGAAGAGAATTTCGATACATTCGCCAATAAATGAAAGTTTTGCTCGAGTGTTTTACCAAAACCAAAACCGGGGTCTAGAATTATACGATCACGTGAAATTCCTGCATTAACACATGCATTAATACGTTGCTGAAAAAAAGCTATAATATCGTTAATCAAATCTTCATAACTTGGGTTATTTTGCATAGTTCGGGGTAAGCCTTGCATATGCATTAAGCAAACAGGAGTGTTACTTGCCGCTAATGCAGCTAAACACCCCTCGTTTTGTAAAGCACGTACATCGTTGATGATATCAGCGCCTGCCGCTATAGCAGCACTCATAACCTTAGCTTTACTTGTATCAACAGATACTAAAATATTAAAACGCTTTTTAATGGCTTTTAGTACAGGTATAACACGAGCGAGCTCATCGGCTTCACTTACCTCTTCGGCGCCTGGGCGTGTAGACTCACCGCCAATATCAATAATAGTAGCACCATCAGTAATCATACGTTGAACTTGCGCTAATGCTGGTTCAAAATCGGCAAACTTACCACCATCAGAGAATGAATCAGGTGTAACATTTAAAATGCCCATTATTTGTGGTGTTGATAAATCTATGACTGAATTCGGGCAAACAAGTTGGTTTAGCACTGTAATCTCTTTATAACAAATTCTTTATTATTTTAACTTCTCAAACAGCTTTGGTGTTTTAAAAAGTTAAAATAATAAAGCCTCAATATAAATTAAACGGTTAGATTTAATCCTTTGAGGCTTTAATAATTTCTCTAGCGATTAAGAAGCTGGAATATCTGAATTATCAGTTGAGCTTTTCGGCTCTTTAGTTTCCTTTACTTCTTCATCTTTTTTAGCTGAAGGCTTACTTGAATCAGTATTATTGTCTGATTTGTCATCAGAGCTTCTTGCATCAAAATCAGCTGGTGGGCGGACTTTAGTACGATTCATTAAGTCATCAACTTGCAAAGCATCAATAGTTTCATATTCCATTAACGCATCTTTCATTGCATGAAGAATATCTTCATTGTCTTTTAATATTTTTTCTGCTCGATCGTAATTACGATTAACAAAATCTTTAATTTCTTCATCAATTGCACGTGCCGTTTCATCAGACATATTTAATGACTTAGACGATGTTCTTCCTAAGAATACTTCACCTTCTTCTTCAGCAAATAGCATAGGACCCATTTTTTGTGAGAAGCCCCACTGTGTCACCATTTTGCGTGCAAGTTGTGTTGCGCGCTCAATATCGTTTGAAGCACCTGTTGAAACTTTTTCAAAACCGTAAATCATTTCTTCTGCAATACGACCACCGTATAAAGATGAAATGTTACTTTCTAGATGCTGCTTACTGTGGCTGAAACGATCTTGCTCAGGTAAGTACATAGTTACACCCAATGCCCGACCACGTGGCATAATGCTCACTTTATAAACTGGGTCATGATCTGGCACTAAACGACCTACAATCGCGTGTCCTGCTTCATGATAAGCAGTCATTTCTTTTTCTGACTCAGTCATCACCATAGAGCGTCGTTCTGAGCCCATCATGATTTTGTCTTTCGCTTTTTCAAATTCAGCCATACCTACAACACGACGTGCTGAACGCGCAGCAAATAAAGCCGCCTCGTTTACTAGGTTAGCTAAGTCAGCACCAGAAAAACCTGGGGTACCACGAGCAATAACAGAGGCTTTAACATCATCACCTAAAGGTACTTTACGCATGTGAACTTTCAAAATTTGCTCACGACCACGAATATCAGGTAAACCAACGGTAACTTGACGGTCAAAACGACCAGGACGAAGTAACGCCGGATCTAATACATCAGGGCGGTTAGTGGCAGCAATAACGATTACGCCTTCATTACCTTCAAAACCATCCATTTCAACCAGCATTTGGTTCAGTGTTTGTTCACGTTCATCATGACCACCACCCATACCTGCGCCACGTTGGCGACCTACAGCATCAATTTCATCGATAAAGATGATACAAGGAGCTGATTTTTTAGCTTGCTCGAACATGTCGCGCACACGAGATGCACCAACACCAACAAACATTTCAACAAAATCAGAGCCTGAAATAGTAAAGAAAGGTACCTTAGCTTCACCAGCAATTGCTTTTGCTAATAACGTTTTACCTGTACCTGGTTGACCCACCATCAAAACACCTGATGGAATACGACCACCTAGTTTTTGAAAACGTGTTGGATCTTTCAAGTAATCAACTAATTCTGTTACTTCTTCTTTCGCTTCGTCACAACCAGCAACATCAGCAAAAGTTGTTTTAATTTGATCTTCGCCCAATAAACGCGCTTTAGACTTACCAAAACTCATTGCGCCTTTACCGCCCCCACCTTGCATTTGACGCATGAAGAAAATCCATACACCAATTAACAATATCATTGGGAACCAAGAGACAAAAATTGTCATTAAGAAACTTTGTTCTTCTGGTAATTCGCCCGATGCGTTAACACCTTGCTTAACTAGATCGTTGATTAAATCACGATCGTAGCCACCAGGAATAACGGTAACAAAGTTTTCACCGCTACGTTTAATACCATTGATAACGCCATTTCTATCAACGTCTACTTCTCTAATCTGCCCTTGACGTACGTCTTGAACAAATTGTGTGTAATCCACTTGTTGCTCTTTGCCGCTTCCAGGAGTAAAACTTTGGAAAACAGACATTAATACAACTGCAATAACTAACCATAAAATAAGATTTTTTGCCATATCGCTCAACTTAATGACCTCTTGATAATGTTAAAAATGGTGCGAAGAAATAATTCCACCCAATTTACTACAATTTAAAGCCCGTAGCTACAAGATAAACTTCACGTGAGCGTGCACGTGACGATTCTGGCTTGCGAGTTCTAACGGTTTTAAATGCGGCTCGAGCATCTTTCATAAATTGCTCAAAGCCCTCTCCTTGGAACACTTTCACTACAAAGGCGCCATCTTTCTTTAATACCTGATTGCACATATCTAGCGCTAATTCGACTAAATACATACTGCGCGCCGCGTCTGCAGCGTCATTACCGGTAAAATTTGCTGCCATGTCAGACATAACAACGTCGATACTTTTACCATTAATTCGAGTTAATAAAGCATCGAGTACTGCTTCTTCACGAAAGTCACCTTGCAAGAAATCTACACCTGCAATAGGGTCCATCGCTAAAATGTCACATGCAACAACTTGCCCGCTATCACCGACTACTTTCGTAGCGTATTCTGACCAACCGCCAGGAGCCGCACCTAAATCAACCACCTTCATACCAGGTTTAATTAATTTATCTTTATTATTTATCTCTTCAATTTTAAAAACAGCACGTGAGCGTAAGCCCAAACGTTGTGCTTTTTTTACATATTCATCATCAAAATGCTCTTTTAACCACCGAGCACTACTGACACTGACCTTATTCTTACTCATTCAATCCACTTATATTTTTTTGCTTTTAACAGTTGCTTATTTAAAAACGCGTTTACTTTATGCATTACTTAAAAGTATCAGCTGTATTTTAACCATAAATCACTATAAATGTACGGTTAAAAGCTGACTGTTTGTAAACAATATTAGTATTACAAACTAGATGGAGGTAAAATAGTCATAATTCAAGCTAACTTGTAACGAAAATTGTTCATGAACCTAAATAAAAAACAAATTCAGTATTTAAAAGGCTTAGCACATAGCCTTAAACCCGTAGTAATGCTAGGTAATAATGGCCTTACTGAAGCAGTAGTTGCCGAAATCGACTATTCGTTAAATCATCACGAATTAATCAAGATTAAAATCCCTACTGATGATCGTGAAACCAAAGCGCTTATTGTTGAAGCTATTTGTCGTGAAACAAATGCAACAAAAGTGCAAGTAATTGGTAAAACATTAATTATTTTTAGACCTACGGATGAAAAGAAAATTCGTATTCCTAAAATTTAATTCGTTTTAAGTTAAATCTGTTAGTGCTATCAACTTAAGTGCAGCTGCACTTTAAATATTAGCTAGCTTAACATTTTGGTATTTCAAAAAAGGGCATTAGCCCTTTTTTTTTGTACCTCAACTTTACAATCTGCCTTATCACGAACAACATAACTTTTAAAATCTTATCACTATTTCAGCAGGTAAGAAGTTTGCTCTACAAGGTAAAACAATAATCATCAACACTACATTAGAAAAAACTAATATACAAAAGATGTAGCTTGCCTTACAATCATTTTTTCTTCAATACTTCTTACATAACTTCGAGGATTTAAAAATGTTATTAACAGTACCAGAGCTAGTTACACAGGCTAAAACTTCGGTTGCCTGTGTTAGTGCAACACATGCTTATAGTCGCAAAAATGCAATAATTATTGATGTTCGAGAAGCTGGAGAAACTGCTACTTCGCCGGTAGCAAACTCAATCGCTATTCCTCGCGGAGTGTTGGAGATGCATATTGCTACACATTGCAAAGATTCAGAGGCTGAAATTTTTGTCCATTGCGCTTCAGGAGGGCGAGCTACATTAGCAGCAGAACAACTTCAACGCATGGGCTATAAAAATGTAAAAGCTATTAGCAATTCTCATGATGAAGTTTGTCAGGCACAAAAAAACCAGTAAACGTTTAATTAATAGCGTTTACTGGTTTTAAGTATGCATTAACACAGTGAACATTAAGTCCACCTTGTTGGGCTTAATGTAAAGTTAAGATTAAATGTGTTCTACGCCAACAATTTCATATTCAACTATACCGCCTGGGGTAGTTATTTCAATTTCTGAATCAACCTCTTTACCAATTAAACCGCGGGCAATTGGTGAGTTTAATGAAATACGGCCTGTTTTAAAGTCAGCTTCATCATCGCCAACAATTTTATAAGTTACTTCAACTTCAGTTTCAATATTTAATAGTGTAACTGTTGAGCCAAAAATAACCTTACCCGTATTAGGTATTTTAGTTACGTCTATAACTTGCGCGTTACATAAGCGACCTTCAATATCTTGAATGCGGCCTTCACAGAACCCCTGCTCTTCTTTCGCAGCATGGTACTCAGCATTTTCTTTCAGATCGCCATGTTCACGCGCATCAGCAATATCTTTTACAATACGTGGACGCTTTTCGGTTTTTAATACTCTTAATTCTTCTTTTAATTGCTCTGCACCAAGCAATGTCATCGGATACTTTGTCATTTTACTCTTCTTTTTCAAACAATAAAGGCGGTTTACCTATACTAAATAATAGAAGGTAACCACCTTTAGAAAATTATTCGCTTACGTTTACTTTACCGTTAATTTGTTCAAATTGCAGAACAAATTAACTTTTCTAGCAACTTATTTACAGCGTGTGTGTAATTCTTGTATAGAATTTACGATATTGCGGTCGTCTGCGGCATGTGATTGACACGCTGCAAATGCGGCATTCAATGTTGTAGTATATGCCACTTTGTAACGTAAAGCACCACCACGTAATACTTTAGAGTCTTCAATTGCTTTACGACCCTCGGTAGTATTAATAATGTAGGTATACTCACCGTTTTTAATTCTATCGAGAATATGTGGGCGACCTTCATGTACTTTGTTAACTAAACGACAAGGGATATTGGCTTCGCCTAGAATTACCGCGGTACCATGCGTAGCATCAAGTTCATAACCTAAAGCAACCATTTGTTTAGCAAGCTCTACCACACGACCTTTATCGCTATGACGCACTGAAACTAAAGCTCGACCATCTTTTGGTACAGAAACACCCGCACCTAAGTTAGCTTTAGCATAAGCTTCTTCAAAGGTATCGCCAACACCCATTACTTCACCCGTTGAACGCATTTCAGGGCCAACTAAAGGATCACTACCGTGGAACTTATTAAATGGGATAACCACTTCTTTAACAGAGAAATACGGAGGAATAACTTCCTTAGTAATACCTTGCTCTTTCAGTGACTTACCTGCCATTACACGCGCACCAACTTTAGCTAACGGTACCGCCGTTGCTTTTGATACAAATGGGATTGTACGAGCAGCACGAGGGTTAACCTCGATTAAATAAACTTTGCCATCTTTTACTGCCATTTGTGTATTCATTAGGCCAATAACACCTAACTCAAACGCTAAGTCAGTAACTTGCTTGCGCATAACGTCTTGTACTTCTTGGCTTAAGCTGTATGCCGGTAATGAACATGCTGAGTCACCTGAATGCACACCCGCTTGTTCGATATGCTGCATAATGCCACCTACAACTACATCTGTGCCGTCACATACAACGTCGATATCAACTTCAATCGCGTCATCTAAGAAATGGTCAAGTAGCACCGGTGAGTCATTTGATACACTTACCGCTTCCGTCATATAACGACGTAAATCATCTAAATCATAAACTATTTCCATTGCACGACCACCTAAAACATAAGATGGACGAACCACGAGTGGGAAACCAATGGTTTCAGCTTTTGCCATAGCTTCATCAAGAGAAGTAACCGTAGCATTTTCTGGTTGTAATAAACCTAAACGGTCTACCGCTTGTTGAAAGCGTTCACGATCTTCTGCACGGTCAATGGCATCGGGAGAAGTACCAATAATTGGCACACCAGCAGCTTCTAAAGCACGTGCTAATTTCAGTGGTGTTTGACCACCGTATTGTACGATTACGCCTTTAGGCTTTTCAATGCGAACAATTTCGAGCACATCTTCAAAAGTAATTGACTCAAAATACAAACGATCTGATGTGTCGTAGTCAGTTGAAACAGTTTCAGGGTTACAGTTAACCATAATAGTTTCAAAACCGTCTTCGCGTAATGCTAATGCTGCGTGTACACAACAATAATCAAATTCGATACCTTGGCCGATACGGTTTGGACCGCCACCTAAGATCATAATTGATTCTTTGCCGGTTGGGTTTGCTTCACATTCTTCATCATACGTTGAGTACATGTAAGCTGTGTCTGAGCTAAACTCTGCCGCACAGGTATCTACACGTTTGTAAACAGGGAAGATATTGGCATTATGACGCTTTTTACGTACTTCAGCTTCAGCAACACCAATTAAGTCAGCTAAACGTGAGTCTGCGAAACCTTTACGTTTGAGTTTGCGCAAATAAGTTGGCGTTAATACTTTTAAGCCACCTTCGCTAACTTTCGCTTCATCTAAAATAATATCTTCAATTTGTACCAGAAACCAACGGTCAATTTTGGTTAAGCGGAAAATATCATCAACACTTAAACCAAGGCGGAAGGCGTCACCAATATACCAAATACGATCAGCGCCAGCTTCTTGTAACTCGTGCATAATTTTGGTTTTAGCACCCGGTTGAGTTACATCAACCATAGAATCAAAACCATTAACGCCAACTTCTAAGCCACGAAGCGCTTTTTGTAATGACTCTTGCTGATTACGTCCAATTGACATGACCTCGCCAACAGATTTCATTTGCGTGGTAAGACGATCTTCTGCACCAGCAAATTTCTCAAAGTTAAAACGAGGTATTTTAGTTACAACGTAATCGATAGTTGGCTCAAATGACGCAGGTGTTTTACCGCCGGTAATATCATTAGTTAATTCATCAAGCGTATAACCTACTGCAAGTTTTGCTGCAATTTTAGCAATTGGGAAGCCAGTTGCTTTTGATGCTAATGCTGACGAACGAGAAACACGTGGGTTCATCTCGATAATAACCATACGGCCAGTATCAGGACAAATACCAAACTGTACGTTTGAGCCACCCGTTTCAACACCAATTTCACGTAATACCGCAATCGATGCATTACGCATGATTTGATATTCTTTATCCGTTAAGGTTTGTGCTGGTGCAACCGTGATTGAATCACCTGTATGAATGCCCATTGGGTCGAAGTTTTCAATCGAACAAATTATGATACAGTTATCATTTTTGTCGCGAACCACTTCCATTTCATATTCTTTCCAACCAATTAATGATTCATCAATCAATAATTCAGAAGTTGGAGAAAGATCTAAGCCACGTGTACAAATTTCGGTAAATTCTTCGCGGTTATAAGCAATACCGCCACCTGAGCCACCCATAGTAAATGATGGGCGAATAATACACGGAAAACCTAAGTTCTTACTTGCTTCATGTGCTTCTTCAAGTGTGTGTACAATTTCAGCGCGTGGTGTTTCTAAACCAATCGCTTTCATTGCTTTATCGAAACGACTGCGGTCTTCAGCTTTATCAATTGCATCAGCTGTAGCGCCAATCATTTCAACATTAAATTCTTTTAAAACGCCTTTAGCTTCTAGCTCTAACGCACAGTTTAAAGCGGTTTGGCCACCCATAGTCGGTAGCACAGCACAAGGACGTTCTTTTTCAATAATTTTACGTACAACTTCCCAGTGAATAGGTTCGATGTAAGTTGCATCGGCCATTTCAGGATCGGTCATAATAGTTGCTGGGTTCGAGTTAACTAGAATAACTCGGTAACCTTCTTCGCGTAGCGCTTTACAGGCTTGTGCACCTGAGTAATCAAACTCACATGCTTGGCCAATAACAATTGGTCCTGCGCCTAAGATCAAGATACTTTTTAAATCAGTACGTTTTGCCATTTTCTATTCTCTCTTCTCTTGTCTAAGGGCTAAGCTTTTTTTGAAGCAACGATTAAGTCGATAAAATGATCGAACAACGGAGCGGCATCAGTTGGGCCTGGGCTTGCTTCAGGGTGGCCTTGAAAACTAAACGCAGGTTTATCTGTACGATGAATACCTTGAATTGAACCATCGAACAATGAAGTGTGGGTTACTTTTAAGTTGTCAGATAAGTTATTTTCGTCAACAGCAAAACCATGGTTTTGCGCAGTGATCATCACAACATTACGCTCAAAGTCTTTTACAGGGTGATTGCCACCATGATGACCGAATTTCATTTTAATAGTTTGTGCACCGCTAGCCAAAGCTAACAATTGGTGACCTAAACAAATACCAAATACTGGGATATCCGTTGTTAAGAAGGTTTTTATCGCGCTAATGGCATAATCACATGGCTCAGGGTCACCTGGGCCATTAGATAAGAAAATACCGTCTGGGTTCATCGCTAAAACTTCTTCAGCTGAGGTTTGTGCAGGGACTACGGTAAGTTTACAGCCACGGTCTACTAACATACGTAAAATATTACGTTTAGCACCAAAATCGTATGCAACTACATGAAACTGTGAGTTTTCAGGTGTAACATGACCTTTTCCTAACTGCCAGCTGCCTTCTGTCCATTGGTATGATTCTTTCGTAGAAACAACTTTTGCTAAGTCCATACCTTTAAGACCAGGGAACGCCTGTGCTTGAGATAAAGCCTTTGCTGCTTCAACATTGTCATCGCTGAAGTCACCAGCGATTATACAACCGTTTTGTGCGCCTTTTTCACGTAAAATACGGGTAAGTTTGCGCGTGTCTATATCCGCAATACCTAAAATATTTTTTGCTTTTAAGTAGTCAGCTAAACTTTGCTCATTACGAAAGTTACTTGCGAGTAGCGGTAAATCACGAATTACTAAACCTTTTGCCCAAATAGTACTAGATTCTTCATCTTCACTATTGGTACCTGTGTTACCTATGTGTGGATATGTAAGGGTAACAATTTGCTCTGCATAAGAGGGATCTGTCAAAATTTCTTGGTAGCCTGTCATTGAAGTATTAAATACTACTTCACCCACAGCCGTCCCTTCTGCACCGATAGCGGTGCCCTTAAATACAGTGCCGTCTTCAAGCACTAAAATGGCAGATTTAGTCAATGTAACCTCCGTTAAGAAGAAAGAAAATTAATGGCCAAACAACTAATAACTTAACCATTAATGATAAAAGCGATACGCACAAAAATTGCCAAAAATTTACTCATGTTCACCATGAAGTGTAAATTTTTGACAAAATCCACTTATTTTACGCTTGTAAGCTTCTTTCGTCTAGTAATAATTGTAAAAACTCTATACTTTTAACGTTATTGCAACAAAAGCGTCAAAAACAACACTTTACTATACACAACACCCGTAAATACTAACCATTTAGTCAGGTTTTATTCACTTAAGTAATTTCTAATTTTTTAAACCTAATACATCTTGCATGTCATAAAAACCTGGGGTTGCTTCACTCAACCAAAAGGCAGCACGCATTGCACCAAGAGCAAAAGTCATTCGAGAACTCGCTTTATGTGTTAACTCAAGTCGTTCACCAATATCTGCAAAGTAGGCGGTATGTTCACCAATGATGTCCCCTGCTCTAACGGTAGCAAAGCCAATGGTTTCACGACTACGTTCTTCAGTAATACCTTCACGTCCGTAAACTGCCACTTTATTTAAGTCTCGACCTAAAGTGTCAGCAATAACTTGGCCCATTTTAACTGCGGTGCCAGACGGTGCGTCTTTTTTAAACCTGTGGTGCGCTTCAAAAATTTCTATATCAGTATAGTCACCAATTGCTTTCGTGGTAACTTCTAATAGTTTAAATAACAAATTTACGCCTACACTGGTATTCGGCGCTAAAACAACGGGGATTTTTTCACCTGCGGTTTTAATGGTTTCGACTTGTGAGTCAGAAAAACCGGTAGTACCAATGACCAATGCTTTATTGTGTTGCTGACACCAATTAAGGTGCTCTAATGTTGCTTCAATCGAAGTAAAGTCGATTAACACATCTGCTGCTAATAATGTTTGATAATCTGTTGTAGTTTTTTGACCTATAGCACCAACTCCGGCTATTTCGCCTAAATCAAAGTTTTCGAATGATGAACCAACTCGAACACTTCCACCGACAAGTTCAACAGATTTATGCTCTATTGCTGCTTGAATTAAATTGCGGCCCATACGCCCGCTACAACCTAGAATAGCTACTTTTACTTTCATGAAAACGTATTCCTAATACGGTAATGCTATAAGTCTACTTATAAGCAATTTTAAAAGGGGTTTCTAAATCAATAGATTGGCTTAGCTCTTGTGACACTACATTAAATATGCGCCATTGCCCTGTTGTTAAAACTAAATGGTAAAAAGCAGAGAAGTCCGTAAAAACTTCCTCATTAGGGCCAATAAACTGCCAATCAACACACGCAAGTATGACATCGTCTTTTAACTGACTAAAGCTCGACTTTAATGGCAAAAAATGTGATATTTTTGCATGTGATAATACTGTAAATATATCTAAAAACTCTTCTGTAAAGGTTTTGTCATTGGTAATTAAAACTGCCTTATCTGGCGTATGCAACGTACAAGGCAACTGATAACATTGTTTTACAGCCGACATTTCTTGTTGCTGAAACGCCACTATATAACGCTGAAATAAGTCTTCTATTGCTTGTGTTTGCATGAATATCTTAATACCTATGATTTACTATCAATTATTTTTAATGTTTAAATTGAGCTTATAAAAAAGCCCTCAACTGAGGGCTTTTAAAAATAAGCTTATTTAGCTAACAACCGCTAATAACTCAACGTCGAATATTAACGTTGCATAAGGTGGTATTGCACCTTGAGAACCACGCTCGCCGTATGCTAAGCCGTAAGGCACGTATAAACGCCACTTTGAACCTTCAGTCATTAATTGTAATGCTTCAGTCCAACCAGCGATAACGCCGCCCACTGGAAATTCAGCAGGTTGGCCACGATCAACTGAGCTATCAAAGATATCACCATTGATGAATGTACCGTGGTAATGAACACGAACAGTGCTTGCTGCTGTTGGTGTTTCGCCTTCACCAGTAGCGATTACTTCGTATTGTAAGCCTGATTCAGTTGTAGTTACTTCATCACGTTTTGCATTTTCTACTAAAAATGCTTCACCTTCAGCTGCTTTAACTTTAGCTTCAGCTTGCTCTAGTTCTTGTAATTTTTTAGATACAATACCAAACGCTTCATTTAAATCTTCGTCAGATACTTGGCTTTCAGTATTAGCAATAGCATCTGCTAAACCAGCTTGTACAGCTGATACATCAAAGTCTTTAAAAGGGTTATTACGAAGTTGATCACCAAGTTGACGACCTACACCGTAGCTTACGCGTTGTTCAATTGTTTCAAGTTTATTTTCTGACATTATTTAATCTTCACTTAATTAATACGATAAAAATTCGCCATACAATAGCATAAATTTAACGCCCTCTGAAGTGCTAGCGAAGGTGAATTTGTTATTTATTATAAGTTTTTTATCTTTCACCTTGCATTGACGGTTAAGGTTTAATAATCCAAAACAATTAAGGTAGACTTTTCGTTATTCTTTCATAGCACTGCATTAGTACAGGTGCTGATAAATTTAATTTTTCAACGAGCTTAACTGGGTAGGCAATTAATACGTCGAATTCCGAGTTAGATCCTGCGGCTAAATCTCGTTGCATTGAAGTTTCACTACTATCGGGTAAGCGTGATAAAAAGCTTAAGGTTTCTTTTATATGTTTGTCGCCAAGGCCTACGCCTGACTTTCTCGCTATATCGCCATACTCATTAACAATACGCTCTAATAAAAAAGCAATATGGCTTTGCGCTCTAATTTCGCCTAAATTTAACTTTCTTGCCGATGCTAGAGTCCCCCAAGCTGCAACAAGTATAAATTTACGCCATAACGCTAATTCGATATCACTTGTCACGCCAACACTAATGCCTGCCAAGGTTAATCGTTTGGCTATTTCACTAAGCTGTGCGGTTTCATCCATAACTAGCGTAGCTTTTTGCGGTTGGGTTTTCTCATCTGCGCGCTTTGAGGTTGAAGCAGAAAATGAGCCTAGAGTAATGTGCGGTTTAGCCCCAGTATGATTTATCACGCCTTCGGCAGACTTCTCCGCTATTATTTTTGCTAAACCGCCAATAATATTTTCTTTTGCTACACCGTACTCATGCATTATTTCAGCGGCATTAACACCATTTAATAAAGGAATAATTTTTGTATTTTCAGTGATTAAAGGTGTTATCTGTGCAAGAGATTCTGCCAGGTGATATGACTTTACGCACAAAAAGATAACATCTGCAGGTGAAGATAAACTGTTTAGTGTCAAGTTTTCAGCATTAACAACATTAAGGTTATCTAAGTGCACATCGCCTTCAATACTTTTAATGGTTAAGCCAGTTTTTTGCATGGCTTGCAATTGTTTACCACGCGCAATAAAAGTAACCTTCTCCCCATGTTGTGCTAAACGACCACCAAAATAACCACCAACAGCACCACACCCTACAATGACAAAATGCATTACCTTTCCTTAAATGCTAAAAATATACTGAAGTTTATCATGAAGAGTCTCAAATAATCAGACGTATCAAGCTTAAAAAATCGTAATTAAATCACGGCTAAATTTACTGCTACATTTACTGCTCAACCTGACTTCTACTAAGCGGCATTATTTTATCTACCGACTTATTTTGCAGTAAAACTAAAATCATCTTAACTAGAGCGACCCATTCTGACATTAGCGCCACATTTATCCCATTTAATAAACTACTGAAATTTAATATAAAAAATATTTATCGAAAAAATTCAGCACATTTTTCGAACAAACTGGTTGACGACACAAAAACTTAATGGGATTATGCCTACCTACTGAGCAATTGCCCGAACTGCACATTATGCTAGCGATAAATATAAATGTAATTCAATTGTAGGGTTACTGATAAACATAAAATAGAAAGGGTTAACTATGAAAAAAAGTATAAAAACATTGGGGATGACAACAGCCTTGCTATCTTGCTGCTTGAGTGCACAAGTAATGGCAGAGGCTGGTGGTGAGTTTGATTTAAGTTTTGGCATAAAAACCAATCATTTGTGGCATGGTTTTATCGTGACCGACGGTGTGATGACTGCCGGTGCATTAGAGTATAAAACTGCAGATAAAAACACCACATTCGGACTTTGGGCTGGTGGTTCATTTAACGGGGAGTACAAAGAATTTACTTACTATGCCTCGCATAAATTTTCAGACAATTTTTTCGTTGAAATAGTCAACCATGGTAATCATTCTGGCATTGCTGATGACGAGGTTGATATATTTAACTACTCTTCTGATGACTCTAAAACAGGTAACTTTACCGATATTGGTATGGGCTACACTTTTGCTGGTGACACACCAGTTTCATTATACTATGCCATTATAATACAAGGTGTTGATAAGCATATTGATGATAGTTCTGGCGAGCTAGAGCGCTCCTACACTAATTATATTGAGGTTTCAGCCCCCGTTTGGCACGGCAAAAATGGCGAAACGGTTAATGCTTTTGTCGGTGGTGCATTCTCTCCGGTTCATAAGCGAAATTTCTACTCTGATAATGCCAATATCAATAATGTCGGCTTTACTTTCTCAAAAAAAATTAACCTTTTAAATACTTCGTTCCCTGTTTCAGCAACCGCTATGTGGAACCCGGCACTTAACCATGGTGCGCTGCAAGTTGCCGTAGAGTTATTCTAATAGAAGTATTAAAAAAAGATAATCAACTGTTATAAAACAGATGGTTAGCTTAAATATCTAATCCGCTATATTGATTTGGGTAAACTGAAATAAAACGATAGAATTATTAATACTTAAACATCAAAAATTAATAATTTTAGTCTAAAAACTTATCACTAAGCTGGCTAAATATAAATGTTCAGTGATAAATAGGAATTGAAAATGGCTAATATTCAAAGAGAAAATACATTTAGTGAAATAAATGAAGAACAAATGCCGGTAGCAAAAAATAAACTACATGGCTGGAAGCACTTTGCTGGTTTGTATGCAGGAGAGCATGTTGCCGCAACAGAGTTTGTTATCGGGGCGACCTTTGTCGCATTAGGTGCTGCAACTACCGATATTTTATTAGGTTTGTTAATAGGTAATTTATTAGCAATGTGCTCTTGGTGGTTACTAACCGCACCAATAGCTGTTGAGACTCGTTTAAGTTTATATAATTACCTTAATAAGATTGCCGGTAATTCAATGACAAAACTTTATAACTGGGCGAACGTTGTGATATTTTCAGTGATATCAGCCGCCATGATCACCGTGTCATCCACCGCAGTTAGGTTCTTGTTTGATATTCCAGCACAACTCAATTGGTACCCCAGCAGCTTTTGGTTTGTTGCCATTGTACTTGCCGTTGGTTCAATAGTGGTGTTTGTTGCTATGTATGGGTTTTCCACCGTAGCTGACTTCTCTAAAATATGTGCCCCTTGGTTGTTTGTTATATTTATTGCCGGTTCATTCACCTTATTTCCAGCATTATCGAACCATGTATTAGGGTCTACAACGCTGACTGGTTGGGGTGACTTTATCACTATTGGTGACAGTTCCATTTGGACCGGCTTTACCCCTGATGGTGAAAGTGGCATAGGGTTGTTAGAAGTTATCGGTTTTGCTTGGGCTGCAAACTCAATTACCCATTTTGGCCTTATTGATATGGCAATATTTCGATTTGCCAAACGCAAAAGATACGGTTTATTGTCAGGCGTTGGCATGTTCTTCGGTCATTACATAGCATGGATTTCAGCCGGTATTATGGGTGCAGGTGCTGCAGTATTACTTAAAACTACCATTACCTCATTAGATCCAGGCGATGTTGCTTACCATGCTTTAGGTTTAACCGGTTTTGTTATTATTATTATTGCCGGTTGGACTACGGCCAACGCAAACCTTTATCGTGCAGGTTTAGCTGCTCAATCAATTTTTGTAAATCATTCACGTGAAAAAACCACTGCAATAGTTGGCGTTGTTACCGTAATAATTGCTTGCTTCCCTTTTGTATTTTCACAAATGTTACCGCTACTTACTTATGCTGGCTTATTAGTCGTGCCTGTTGGTGGCATTGTGTTTGCAGAGCACATGCTATTTCCAAAATTAGGCTTAACTCGTTATTGGGCAAAATACCAAAATATATCTCGCAGCATTCCAGCTATCGCCACTTGGGCATTAGCTTTAGTTTTTGGTTTTGGCTTGAACGCGCTAGATGTTATGTCGTTTTATTACTTATTTATTCCTACATGGATATTCAGCATTGTTATTTATACGGTATTAGCAAAAAAATACGGCGCAGATAAAGATTACACTAATGAAGTAGCAGCTGAAGCACTTGAGCAAAAAGAAATTGTTTTGTATCAAACTCAGCAAGCGCTTACAGATAATCCCTTCATTGAAGATACAAGCACTATCAGCAAGATATTAAATGCAGTGTCAACAATTTCACTATTAGTGATTAGTGTTTTTGCATGTCAGGTAATGTTTTTTAGTGAAACGATGGCGGTTTATGAGACGAATAAAGCACAGTTTGAGTTTTATTGTTTTATTTTCACCATTACTTACTTTGCCAGTGCTTATATGTCGCTCAAACGTCAAAAAGCCCTTAATAGCTAGCTCATTTTACTTTGCGTTTATGCAATTAATTTACTCGCTAATGTAAAAAAATGCACCGTTACATTGTTAATATACTAACAATGTAACGGGCCGAAACAACAGAAAAAATAGGTGAATAGCAGCAGAGTTCATCTAATTATATTTTAGGTTCAAACCTATTTAGCAAGGCCAAAAACATGAATGATATTTCAAAAAATAACAGCCAAAATCAGCCATTAACTCAGCATTTAAGCCAGTTAACATTAGCTGAGTTACCTGAACATATTGATATTCCGAATTATGACCGAAAAAACCTCAAAGCCGGTATTGTGCATATTGGCGTTGGTGGCTTTCATCGTGCGCATCAAGCCATGTATATAAACGAGCTATTAAAAACTCCGGGGTCAGAACAATGGGCTATTTGTGGTATTGGCTTATTAGAAAATAACCGTGGCCTGCGAGATACTCTAGTTAAGCAAGACTATTTATATTCACTTGTCGTTCGCCACCCTAATGGACAAATCGATAATAAAGTTATCGGCTCAATGATCGATTTTATCTTTGCCCCTGAAAATAAACAAACCGCTATCGATAAATTAGCCCATAACGACACTAAAATTGTTTCGTTAACCATTACAGAAGGTGGGTATAATTTACATCCGATTACGGGTGATCTCGACTTAACAAACCCCGATATAATGCATGACATTGCAAGCCCTAATGATCCAAAAACAGCCTTGGGTTATATTGCGGCGGCATTAAAAGTTCGTCAAGCAAACAACTCACCTGCTTTTACCGTGCAATCTTGTGACAATATCCAACATAACGGAGCAGTAACACGTAGAATGTTACTCACTCTGACTGAAAAGCAAGATCCTGCCTTAAGTCAATGGATAGAAAAAAATGTAGCTTTTCCAAATGCTATGGTTGATCGCATAACACCTGTTACGACAAAAGTTGATACTGATTATGTTAGTGAAACATTTGGTTTAATTGATGAGTGGCCAATAACTTGTGAGTCGTTTTCGCAATGGGTAATTGAAGATAACTTCAGTAACGGTCGCCCAAACTGGGATTTAGCCGGCGCACAATTTGTTCAAGATGTAACACCCTTTGAAAAAATGAAAATTCGATTATTAAATGCTGGGCATTCAGTATTAGGTTTATTAGGGTCGATTCACGGTTATTCAACCATAGATGAAACCGTGTCTGATCAAGACTTTGCAAATTATCTAAGCGCTTTTATGGACTTAGAAGTAACACCTTTGTTAGATGAATTAGACGGAATTGATTTAGTCGCATACAAAGAGACCTTAATTGAGCGTTTTTCTAACCCAAATATTAAAGATAGCTTGGCTAGAATTTGTAGCGAAAGTTCAGCTAAACTACCAAAATTTTTAATTGCCACTATAACTGAAAACTTAGCGGTAAAGCGTGACTGTTCATTAGCGGCTTTAGTTATTGCAACGTGGTGTTTGTACAGCGACAAACAGGTAAACCAACAGCAGCAAGCTTTAGATATTCAAGATGCCATGCAGGAACAACTGCACGAATACGCTCAACAAACTGGCTCAGATAAACTCGCGTTTTTAAAATTAAGCAGCTTGTTTACTGACTTAATTGATCAGCCAGATTTCAGTCAACTTTACATTAACGCTATTAATTTACTTTATGTACCTACAAGTAATATTAAAAATATAATGAAAACCACCCTTGAACAAAAATTAAATAAAGTTGCTCTGGAGACAAAATAATGAACAGCTTATTCATCAATCATAAAAGCCCTAGCGAAATAACAATCAACTGTTTTGGTGAAGTTTTATGGGATTGTTTTGCTAACGAAAAACGTTTAGGCGGTGCACCTTTAAATGTTTGTTTACGTTTAAATTCTCTCGGCATTCAAGCTAAAATGCTGAGTGCTGTTGGCAATGATGCTTTAGGAGAGGAATTATTAGATGATATTAAAACGCGCAATATAGATACTGACTTTATTACCGTTAATTGCCATAAAAAAACCAGTACCGTAGAAGTTACTTTAGATAGCAATGGCAGTGCAACATACGAAATTGTTGCTGATACCGCGTGGGATAACATAGCGTTAACTCCCGCCCTTATTGAGCAAGTTAAGTCTTCAGATATTTTTGTTTTTGGCAGCTTGGTCGGGCGTGAAAAAGTATCATTGAATACGTTAAAACAGCTGATTGAAGTCGCACAATTTAAAGTTTTTGATGTCAACTTACGTAAGCCGCACTATGATCTTGAAACGTTAATCCAACTTATGCAAAGTGCTGACTTTATCAAACTCAACGACGATGAGTTATACGAAATAGCACACGCTATGGGCTCTAAATTCAATTCGTTAGAGCAAAACCTTGAATTTATCGCTGATAAAACAAATACGCCTTATATGTGTGTAACTAAAGGTTCCCATGGTGCTTTATTAAAAATTAATGATCAAAATTATTATAATTCTGGCTACCTGATAAAAGTCGTTGATACTGTAGGCGCTGGTGATTCATTTTTAGGGTCGTTAATTTACCAGCTTTGTAACACAACCAATGCACAATATGCGGTTAATTTTGCTTGTGCTGTTGGCGCTATGGTGGCACAAAACCACGGTGCAACTCCAGAGTTACCCATAAATGCAATTGAACAGTTTATGAATCCAATATGATTTATACAATTCCAATAGATTACAAAAACTTGTATTCTAGTTAAATAACTAGCATACAAGTAATGAGGATAAATAAAAATTAATGAAAGCCAACGATTTAGCGATTAATAGCGCCATAGATTTAATTATCTTCGATTGCGATGGTGTGCTGGTTGATAGTGAAGTACTAAGCCAACGCGTGCTTATTGAAATGCTAGCAGAGATTGGTGTGGCTGTATCAGAAGAATATTTTCTTACTCACTTCTTAGGATATAATTTTGAGCATGTTACCGCTAAAGTATTCTCAGACTTTTCGGTTAAATTAACCGCTGAATTTCGAGAAAACTATCGTGATAAATTAATCAAGGTATTTGCTGTCGAGCTTCAGCAAACTCAAGATTTAGCGTGGATGCTATCTCAAATTAATGTTAAAAGTTGCGTTGCCACTAGCGGCAGTCCTGATAAAGTAAGAAACTCGCTGCATTACACCAAGCTAGAGCAATATTTTGGAAACCGAGTATTTACCTCTTCAGAAGTTAAAAACGGTAAACCTGCGCCAGATTTATTTTTACATGCTGCAAATAAAATGGCGGTAGCACCACAAAACTGTTTAGTAATAGAAGACTCAAACGCCGGCGTTCGAGCTGGTTTAGCGGCGAACATGCAGGTAATAAGATATACAGGTGCTAGCCACCTATCAGGTTTAAAGACTACAATGTCTGATGATGTTACCACTATAGATCATTGGACTGAGCTATTTGAGCAGATACCTTCGCTTAGTTCATCTACAAAAACCGAGAGGTAAAGTGTGTTAAAGCGTTCGAATTCCGAAATAAGAAAGTTAGACGATGCCGCTAAAGCAGGTTGGCTATATTATGTTGCCGGCAATACTCAAGAAGAAATAGCCAAAAAGCTTAATGTTTCTCGCCAATCAGCGCAACGCATGGTGGCACTATCCGTTAGCGAGGGCCTAATTAAAGTGCGCCTTGAGCATCCAATCGCTAAATGTATGGATTTACAATTAAAGATAAAAACACGCTTTGGATTACAGTCTTGTATTGTTGTTCCAAGCGATACTAGTGATCCTACCTCTACATTAGGTCTTGCCCAAGCCGGCGCAAAAGAAATAGAGTTACATCTAAAAGCAACAGAGCCAAAAATAATAGCAATGGGCACTGGACGAGTTCTTCGTGCTTGCGTTGAAGAACTGTCTTTACTGAACTGTGAACAACATCAAATTGTCGCACTATTAGGCAATATGGCTTCCGATGGTTCGGCCTCTTCATACGATGTTGTAATGCGCATGGCTGAACACATTAACGCTAAGCATTACCCTATGCCACTACCTGTGCTTCCAAATAGTAAGGAAGAAAAAGACCAGTTACATGCACAGCGTTATATTGCCAATAATTTAGCCTTAGCAGCACAAGCAGATGTAACCTTTATTGGTGTCGGTAATTTAGCAATTAACTCTCCGCTGCACATCGACGGTTTTGTTACCCCAAAAGAGCTAAAAGAGTTACAAACTAAAGGCGCTGTAGGAGAATTAATTAGTTGGGTTTTAGATGTTAACGGCAACCTGATTGACTGCGCAGTGAATAAGCGTGTTGCCAGTTCACCATTAAAAGCAAACTCTGACAAAGCGGTTTACGCTATAGCTGCCGGTGAAGAAAAAGTTTTTGCGATATTAGGTGCCCTAAGATCTAAACTAATCAATGGTTTAATTACCAATGAATATACCGCTGAACGCCTACTAGGCATAGATTAAATTCAATAAATCAAAAGCGCAACTACATTCGCAATAACAATAAGTCGACTATGCTTAGGCAATTAATGTCGCAGTTTGAAACAAACATAAATTTTATAAGGCTTAATACACATGTTGACTAATACTCTAGCGTGGCAAAACTTACAAATTCACTACTTAGATAGTAAAACGATTCACTTAAAGTCCTTATTTCGAATTGACCCTGAAAGGTTTGACAAGTTCACCATTTCAGCATCTGGGCTTACGCTAGATTACTCAAAAAATCATTTAGTACCTGAAACAAAAAAATTACTTGTCGATTTGGCCGAGCAATGTGGCGTGAAAGAGAAAATAGAAAAAATGTTTTCAGGTGCGCCGATTAACACCACTGAAAACCGCCCTGTTTTACACACAGCATTACGTAACTTTTCTGATGAACCGGTTTATGTTGATGGCGAGAATATCATGCCATTGGTCAAAAACACTTTAGAAAAAATTAAAACCTTTGTTAATGATGTGTCATCTGGCACTACGAAAGGTTATAGCGGCAAAGCGTTTACCGATATTGTTGCCATTGGTATTGGTGGCTCATTTTTAGGGCCTAAAATTATGTCAGAGGCATTAAAGCCTTATCGTCAAAAGCATTTGAACGTGCACTACGTAGCCAATGTTGATGGTTGTCATATTCATGATGTGTTATCTGATTTAGATCCTGAAACGACTTTAGTGATCACCTCTTCAAAAACGCTAACCACGCAAGAAACCCTTAGAAATACTGAGTCAGCAAAAGAATGGTTTTTAAAACAAGCCAAAGTGACTGACATTGAACATAACTTTGCTTGTGTCTCTAGTAATATTGAAGCGGCGAAAAGCTTTGGTATTAATGAGAAAAATATCTTTCCTATGTGGGATTGGGTTGGCGGTCGTTATTCTATTTGGTCAGCCATTGGCTTACCGCTTGCTATTGGTATTGGCTATGATAATTACTTAGCGTTTTTAAATGGCGCATTTGAAATGGATGAACACTTTAGACAAGCGCCATTTGAAGAAAATATGCCGGTAATTATGGCATTACTGGGTATTTGGTATAGAAACTTCCACGGTGCTCAATCGCAAGTGTTATTACCTTATTATCATTATTTACGTGGCTTGCCAGCTTATATTCAGCAACTCGATATGGAAAGTAATGGTAAATCAGTTAATTTAGATAATAAAGAAACCAACTACGATACCGGCCCAATTATTTGGGGCAGTGAAGGTACTAATGGCCAACATTCATTTCACCAGTTAATTCATCAAAGTAAAACGCCTATTCCAGTCGACTTTATTTTACCGCTTAATCCACATGCTGATATTTCGAATCATCATGATATGTTAATTGCTAACTGTTTAGGGCAAAGCCAAGCATTAATGGAAGGACAAACAGAAGAGCAAGTAATCGCTGCCATGACTAAAGCTAAGTGCAGTACCGATGAAATAAGTTATTTGTCGTCTCATAAAGTCATGAAAGGCAATAAACCAAGCAATACACTTTTAATGCCGCAATTAACGCCTAAAGCTTTAGGCAGTTTAATAGCCTTATATGAACATAAAGTGTTTGTACAAGGTGTTATTTGGCAAATAAACTCATTTGATCAATGGGGTGTAGAGCTCGGCAAAGCGCTTGGCAATGAAATATTCAGTAAGCTTTCTAACATTGATATGCCTTTAGACATGGATGGCTCAACCAAAGGTTTAATTAACATTTGTCGTAATAGACGCAATATTAGTTAAACAGTTAAATTTTAAATTGAAGCCCCTATAGTTTCTTATTTACAAGAAATTAAGGGGCTTACACAAAACTTCTTATAAGGTTCGCCTTGTTAGTGAATGCAATAACAAGCCTGTTTCATTTACACATAACAACCTCGGTGCTACTTGCTGGACAAAACCTAGTGTTGCTTTGTTCCTTTTCTTTAATGGTACTTATTCCATTTTATAAGTTACTTTTTCTGCAATCTCATTTACCTTAAAAGTCTTTTTACATTGGCTGTATATAGCAAATTCGCAGGGCTATTACTGTTAACCACTAACATAAAGTGGTTTCATAACTTACTGTTAAAAAACATAAATTATTTTTGCTTGTTGTCAATACATAACTATACTCAGTAACAAGGAAGCGTAATTACAGTTTTGTCACTAAAACATACATTGAAAGTAATTGGCGTTTAAAAGATAGACCATTTTTTGTTTTCAGTATTATCAACTTTATTCCCCAGTGAAATACACTTTGGTAAAAAGTCTAATCTAAACAGAGGTAAACATGGAAGTTACTAGAATTCTCCCCCTCAGGCAGAGCAAAATAGTTTTGCAGCTTAGCTTAATAACAATTAACGCTACATTTCAATCTAGCCAATTTTTTTGCTCTGCTCAATGGAACTATTGCCACTTTCCTCTTCAAAAGTGTTTAATGCATTCACTAGGCTGTAACCTAATGGATATATGCTCACTCAAAGTCATATCTAGCAAAATAGCAGCCTACCCTAGTAAAACTTTGATTAATCAACGAATAACTTAGGGAAAATATATGAGCAGAAACCTGAGATTTCTCATTATTAAGCACCTTAGTTTACTCGTTGCTATCTGTGCTTTTACTTTACAAAGTAAAGAAATAAACCTCGCTAGTTTTGAGATGGAGCCTTATGTTGGCTCTTATTTAGAGCAAGAAGGTGCAATAGCCGAAATCATCTCTTCAGCTTTTGCTGAGTCAAATATAACAATAAACATATCATATTTTCCTGCGGCAAGAGCTAAATCAGCCAGACAAAAAGGAAACTATCTGGGTGTTTTTCCTGTTTTAAATAACACGGTATCTTCCAATTATTTTAAGCTTTCAGATCCATTACCGGGTATTCAATTGAAGTTGTTGAAGAAAAAAAGTACGGATTTTACTCAGTCTTTCGACTCAAAAAAGATTGGCGTGCTACGAGGTACCTTTATAAAAGTGGCCAAACCTAAGTTTAAAAATGCCATATTTATAGAAGCAAATAGTCATGAGCAACTATTAAAAATGTTAGAAATTGGCCGGCTGGATTATGTTTTTATAGATAAATATACCGCTTCTGACTTAATGGTAAATAAGCTGCCATACTTAATTGGTGAATTGGATTTTATCTCTGAAAATAGTGACTATTTAAGCTTTCATTTAGCTTTTTATAATAATCGACCCGATATAGAAAAAGTATTAACAGCATTTAATCAAGGTTTAAAGAAAATTAGAGAATCCGGGGAAGTAGATAACATTTTATACAAGCATGGTTTACTAGAGTTTCCTGATAAACAAGATAAAAAAACATTAAGAATAGCAACCGTTAACAATAAAGAACTCCTGCTATTAAAAGAGTTATCTCAACTATACGAAGAACAACATCCTAACATTAAATTAGAGTGGCGAGTATTAGATGAATCGGTTTTACGCTTGCGTTTAATGAGTGACTTAACCGGTACTGCTGGACAATTTGATGTTATGACCATAGGCGCATACGAAACTAAGCTTTGGGCAAAAAAAGGCTGGTTGCAACCTATAAAAAATCTACCATTAGAGTATGACCTAGCGGATATAATTCCCCCAATACAAACGAGTTTGACATATAAAGATAGCCTTTATGCTCTACCATTTTATGCTGAAAGCTCGATGACATACTATCGAAAAGACTTATTTAAAAGTGCAAAAATAAGTATGCCTAGTCAACCCACGTGGTCAGAAATTTTTACCTTAGCCAAGCGATTAAAGCAAAAAAATAACAATGTATACAGTATATGCTTACGTGGAAAGCCAGCTTGGGGCGAGAATGTTGCATTAATCACATCCATAGTTAACAGCTTTGGTGGCCAATGGTTTAACCATGATTGGCAACCCCAATTAACCTCGAAAGAGTGGTACTCGGCTGTTTCATTCTACTTAGAGCTTATGCAGAAATATGGCCCTCCTAATGCAGACACTTTAGGATATAAAGAAATTCTTGACTTATTTTCTCAAGGAAAATGTGCAATTTGGGTTGATGCCACGGTAGCAGCCGGCACTTTATTTAATCCTAAATTGTCAACTGTATCTGATAAAGTAGGATATGCTAAAGCGCCGAAGCAGATTACTGATAAAGACTCGAGTTGGCTATGGATTTGGTCTTTAGCAATTCCCATTTCGTCAAACTCCTATAAAGAAGCTTTAGACTTTATTATGTGGGCATCTTCAAAAAATTACATAACAGAAATCGCCTTAAATAATGACTTGATCTCCATTCCACCAGGAACAAGACATTCAACCTATAATAATAAACACTACCATGATAAAGCCCCGTTTAGTGACTTTGTATTTAATGAAATAATGACCGCAACCGCTCAAGCTGCAACGTTAAAAAACAGCCCTTATCAAGATATACAGTATGTTGGTATTGCAGAGTTTCCAGCAATAGGTAATTTTCTAGGCAAGAAAATAAGTAAGGTACTGTCAAATGAAAAAAACTTGATAGAAGCCTTGAGTGAAACGCAAGCATTCGCCGAAAAGCAAATGGAACAATCTAATAAATAAAGTTTGAAAGCGTTTCAGCCAATAATACTTATTTATACTGCACTGACGCTTACTAATTTACTATTTACATTCTTCGATTAAGAATGGCTTTAACGTAAAGAATGAACGTTACTTTTATCTTGCTTTGCATTCGAGTCGCTTTTTTCTTGTATTTCACAAACCTTGTTTCGACCACTATTTTTTGCCTTATACAAGGCAATATCGGCAAGCTTTATTAAATCTTCAAATTTATGAGTTTCAATACTGGATTCAGCTACACCAAAACTTGCTGAAACAGTTAAAGGTTTAGTTTCAATAATAATGATCATTTTTTCTATTTTTTTACGAATAACTTCTGCAAGAAGCATGGCTTCATACTTGCTAGTATTAGGTAAATAGATAATAAACTCTTCGCCTCCCCAGCGGGCTAGAACATCACTTTTTCTAATTTTATTTTTTAACGTCTGTGCAATCGCCTTAAGTACAGCATCGCCGGCCGCATGCCCATGGTCATCATTTACTTTTTTAAACCAATCGATATCTAACAAGATCAAAGCAGATATTTTCTTTTGTCTAATGCCTAAATGCCATTGTGACGAAGCTATGTTAGTAAATGCACGGCGATTATATAATTGTGTTAAGTAGTCCACTTGAGCATTAACTTCGGCAATAATCCGAGCTTTATCCATTCTTTTTAAATTGAAGGCTAAAGCTAATGCTAAAATATACATCTCAATAAGCATACCTATCTCAATACTATGAAACAGCAAGGTGTTATAAGGTAAGTTTCCCTGTGTTATTGCCGCAGAAATAGCCGCCCCTCCAACGCCCATGAATGCAGCTGGAATAAAAAACTTAACCATTTCATGGCCATTCTTTAAGGCTAGAAAACCAAGAGATATAAAAATAATGATTAATAATGATGTAAGTGCCACACCAAATTTAACCGCCAATAATGGGTCACCATTAACAAACAGAGACAGTGATGAAACGGCTAAGCCTGCATACACTAAATTTTTCAACTTATTTACTTTGGGTAAATACACCTTTAACTTAAGAAACTCGAAACAAAAAGCAATCCCAAAAAGATTATAACAATGTAAAAAAACGATCATCGCCCACTTCTGAAAAATCACACTATCAGGCCATATAAACTTGAAACCGTGGCCGGTATAGGCGACATTTAAACTCAAAAAAGACAATAAATATAAAGAATAGAAAAAATAACTCCTGTCTTTCAAACTGACAGAAAGTAAAACGTTATAAACCAGTAAAATGAAAAAAGCACCGTACAAAAAGCCATAAAAGTAGCTAGAAAGGTTTAAATCACTTTGTATTTTTTCTGGAGAAGATAAGTAAAGGGGGATGAGTAACGGGTCTCTTGATTTAAAACGCATAAACACCTGAGTTGTGCCCGTTTTAAAGCGGTGTTGTAAAGACAACATGCGTGTTTTATTAACTCTTGCATTAAAGGGTAGCGCATCACCAAGAAAAACACTTTCTATAATTTCATTTTCATGGATAAAGTAAAAGTCTGCGTGATCTAACCATGCAGAGTCCAAATATAATATTTTTTCGATTGCTTTAATGGACGAATTTTTAATTAACAACGACGCCCAAATTACGTCGTTAGTAAAGCCAAAACTAACCTTACCATCACTGTTTTCAGTAAAGTTTCCTATCTTATATTGGTTTAATGCGTCTTTTAAAGACAAGCGCTCACCACTGTCTTGTAAAATAGCTAACTGTTGATTAATGAATAATTCATCGGAAACAGTAGATAATTCAAGAGGTTTACTATTAGCACAAAGACTAAAAAAGCAAAGAAATAGCAATATAAAACGAATGTTCAGCTCTCAATATTTAAAGTAACTATAATAGCCTAGTATTGTGTACGGTTTTTGTCTATTAAGAATGTCATCAAACTGTCACAAAAGTATTACGGCCAGTTAAATGAATAGTTAAGTATTAGCTTAGCCTATTAAAGTTAATAGCAGCAATATCTATAGTACACATAAAGTACGAACGCTAATGTGGTTTAAGTTGTTTATCTTGATAGGCTTTATGTAATTGCTTTAATGCTGCAATTTTATTTTTAATCGAAAGAGCTTCATCACAATCACGCACTTTTAACGCAATTTGATGCGTTGCAATACATTCAACGTCAAAATCAACCTGTGGGCCACGCTGAATATATGAATCAATTGACAGAAAAGGTTTATGTGCAACAAGTGACAGCTCTTTAGCATCAGAAATTAATGTGTAGCCAGAAATTCCGGTTGTGTCACGATAAGCTTTTGCAAAGCCGCCATCAATAACAAGTAGTTTACCTTCAGCTTTAATTGGGCTTTCGCCTTTTTTAACCTTAACCGGAACATGCCCGTTAACAAGTCGACCACTCTCTGAAGAAATACCAAACTCGAGTAATATTTTTTCCGCTAAAGCTGGGTTGTTGCGCATATCATAGTAGGCATTGCGCCCTTCTGAATGTGTCGATTTATCGGCGATAAAATAACGCTCAAATGTCGCCATTCTCTGCTTACCAAATAATGGCGATTGTTCTCCACACCACAAATACCACATGGCATCTTCACCGTAAGATTTTTCAGCCGAACCTGGCGGTGAAAAATAGCCTTGCCTTGCCAAGGTATCTACTCTGTCAACAAAGGCTTTACCTGCGTACTCTTCTCCTGCAACCTTAAATGATTTAAACGAACCATCATCATTCATTGCGACACAACCATGTAATAATAGATTGTTATTACTGACATGATACATAGCACCATGGCTATAAAGAAAACGTATATGCTGTTGTAATTTATTACTTTGAAAAAATTGCTCTTTAAGCTGCTCAACAAGCTTTTGCTCAGCTTCAGTAAGGCTATAGGGTGCTTGAGCTGAAATGGTAGGAAAGTGATGCTCAATTAACGGGTAAGTAATATTGTCGATATTTATTGTTCCGGCCTGGAGATCTATTTTGTCGAGTAACAAACGATCTTGCATTTGATATTGTGGCCGTCTTTTAACAATTTGCCCTTCAAGTTTTAATTGAATTATTGCTATCGCTTTTTGCATTTGTGCTAGTAAACGACGCTCATGATCCGATATTGATTGATCCGCTGGCACTTTAGGCTGAAACCTTTCACAAGGGTCATCGCCATAAAGCTCTACAGCAAGGGCTGCAAGCGGCAGCAAATTAATGCCATAACCACTTTGAATGGTTTCAAGGTCGGTATAGCGCAATGCAATACGAATTGCGGTGGCCATACAGGCTTCACTACCTGCCGCTGCCCCCATCCATAGTATGTCATGGTTACCCCACTGTACATCAACACTATGGTATTGCATGAGCAAATCCATAATATGATGAGCGCCGGGTCCGCGGTCGTAAATATCACCAATAACATGAAGTTTTGAAATCGCCAATTGCTGAATTAATTCAGCAAGAGCAACAATAAAAGTTTTAGTTTGGCCTGAAGCTATCACACTATCGATGATATGTGGGTTAAGCGGGTTCAACGCCTTAGTAGGGCTTTCTATAGTAGAATCAGCTGGAGCAGAATCAGCTTGAGTATGAAATAATAACGTTTCAATTTCTGCTTTAAAAGCACTTGATATTAATGATTGAACTTTGGCGCGAGTATAACCTTGGCTATAGCTGCGACAAATACTAACCAAGTTCAAAAGTGACTGAGCTGAGCAAAGTGCCTCTTGGTTTATAGCGTCGTCTTTAAACGAAAGCACTTGCTCTGGGTAACATATCAATGCCGTTAGCTGGTGTTGTTCAAGTGCAGTTAATTGCTTGCTGAATAATTGCTTAATTACCTCGGCGATTGAACCAGAGCCATTTTTAATAACATGACAAAATGATTCAAATTCACCGTGTAAATCAGAAACAAAATGTTCTGTGCCTTTGGGTAATTCCAGTTCGTTTTCAAGTGCTTTAATCGCATTACTGACAGCAGTAATTGAAGGATATTCTTCAGCGAGTAATTCCAGCTCTATTTCTTTATTCACTTTAAAATACCAACTTAATTTGCTTTCTATAACTTAATGTACGGATTAAAACTTGCTAAAACTGATACTAACTTAACCTAATGAATTGATATTATTTAAGTCTTTACAGATCAACGTTAATCGTTCTTTAAAAGATTGTTCGGCATGTCTGAGCCAAACTCTTGGGTCATAATTGCCTTTATTAGGCTTATGTTCGCCATCAGGGTTACCAATTTGGCTTTGTAAAAAAGCGTGTTTTTGCACTGAGTATTCTCTTACGCCATTCCAGAACGCCCACTGTAAATCAGTGTCGACATTCATTTTTATTACTCCGTAACCTATCGCTTCTTTAATATCTTCAGCACTCGAGCCTGAGCCGCCATGAAAAACAAAATCTACCGGTTGCTCTGCTGTGGCAAACTTTTGCTGAATATACTGTTGTGAATCTTTTAAAATTGTTGGACGTAATTCAACGTTTCCTGGGCTATAAACACCATGAACGTTGCCAAAAGCTGCCGCTACAGTAAAGCGATTACTTACCTGTCCAAGCTCTTGGTAAGCGTAAGCGACTTCTTCAGGTTGGGTATATAAACGTGAACTATCTACATCAGAATGATCTACACCGTCTTCTTCACCACCAGTGATACCGAGTTCAATTTCTAAAGTCATGCCCATACGGTTCATGCGCTCAAGATAACGTTTACAAGTTTCTATATTTTCTTCGAGCGGCTCTTCAGATAAATCAATCATGTGCGATGAAAACAGGGGTTTACCGTGCTGTTTAAAATAAGCTTCGCCGGCATCAAGCAAACCATCTATCCAAGGTAGCCACTTTCTTGCCGCGTGATCGGTGTGGGTCATTACTCGAGCACCATAAACAGGAGCTAAATCATGTACATGCTTAGCACCCGCAACCGCACCAGCAATAGAAGCACGTAAGTTATCGTTGTTTAAGCCTTTACCAGCATAAAAAGCCGCACCACTACCGGAAAATTGAATAATAGCTGGAGAGTTAATTTCGCTAGCGGTTTCTAACACAGCATTAATCGTATTACTGCCAGTTACATTTACTGCTGGTAAAGCAAAAGCATTAGTTTTTGCATAAGCAAAAAGCTGCTGAACTTCATCGCCGGTAATTACACCTGGGGCAATATTGTTTTTTATTGATGTCATGTTATTAACTCCGTTAGTTGACATTATGCTTTATATCCATTGTATGTATTTTAGCGCTTCTATTGTATAACTATTGTAGATTTGATTCTTTATTTACGAGAATTAAATTAGGTTAATTCCAAATTAACTCTGTAAGTACTATCACAATTAGTTGATAAAGCGGTATTACTCAAAATAGACAAATTCTCAATCAAGATAACATTTATACATTGGTTACATTTGCATTACAATCCTACATTACAAATCTATATTACCAAAAGGCATTACAGCCACCAATAATTTGGTAATACAAAAATATTTTTTTGTTACTTTAATTCCTTCAACAAAAAATAATTAACTTCCCCCGATAAAAACAGAAAAACTTTAATCAATAGATACAGTAACTAAAATACAATAAGGTTGAATAAAATGAAATAAAGCCAAAAATATCACAGATAAAATCTAGCTATTAAATGGTAGCTAACTATAGATATTGGTAATAACAATATAGCAAATTAATATAGTAACTTTCTTAATATAATTTGTATCTTAATAAAATACGTGGCGACTATGTTGGTAACACGAATTAGCTTACATTATTTCTAAGTTATAAAATAATACTTACTTTTTTACGTTACAAAATCAAACATGTCCAAAGAGTCAGTATTATTTATCTTATTATTTCTCAGATACTTTTTTAGTTTTAAACTATCTAGAATACTGTATTTAACCTAAATAGACGCTAGATAATTCGAGTTTACTCATTAATGACACATTTTCAATTTAAACTTCTAGACGTCTAGATTGACACGAGCTTTAAACACCATATAATACAATCCAACATAGACATTTCTTGAGAAAAAGTTATTGTTTACTTTGACTAAAAATAATAACGAAAAAGACCAGATTAATGACCGATAAGAATTTACCAACATCGACTTCCAATCGATTAAAAGAAACTAGTTCACCGCAAAGTTTAAAAAGCCTACTTCCTTTTGGCGTTTTTCTGGCGATATTTTTAGGTACTGGTATCGTACTTTCACTACAAGGCGCAGAGTTTGCTTTTTACCAACTTCCCGCAAGTATCGCTATTATTCCAGCTATTTTACTTGCTATTTACATGGGTAAAGAAACAGTTAACGAGAAAATAAGCCAATTTATAGCAGGAGCTGGTCACCAAAACATTATCACCATGTGTATTATTTATCTGCTCGCTGGCGCTTTTGCATCTGTTGCTAAAGCCACTGGTAGTGTTGATGCTAGCGTGCAATTGGGCTTGTCGGTATTTCCTGACTACTTTCTATTACCAGGCTTATTCTTAGTTTCGGCATTTTTAGCTACGGCGATGGGAACCTCTATGGGGACAATTGCAGCGATTGCGCCAATTGCTTTAGGGTTTGTTGAGTCTGCCGATGTTGATGCTAGCTTGATTGCTGGCTGTATAATATCAGGTGCTATTTTTGGTGATAACTTATCTATAATTTCTGACACTACAATAGCCTCGACTCGCAGTCAGGGCGCACAAATGAAAGATAAATTTAAGGTAAACTTTAAATTTGCTGTTCCCGCGGCACTTATTTGTTTAGCAATACTTGCTGCAAATGGCGTTACGATTAACCACGAAGCTAGCCAAGAACTCGATGTTTTAGGCTTCTTACCTTATATCGTTATTTTAGCCTTAGCCCTGTCAGGCATGAATGTATTTATGGTGCTTATTATAGGTATTGTTTTAGCAGCGTTTATTGGCATGTTTAACAATGATTACCAACTAGCAACTTGGGTCAGTGATATCAATAAAGGCTTTGCTAGCATGCAAGATATCTTTATCTTGTCATTATTTATTGGCGGTTTAAGCGAGTTAATTAAGCGCCAAGGCGGATTAGGTGCCCTTACATCGAGTATTGAACGCTTAACAAATAAGGTTAGTCCAAATAATAAAAAGCGTGCTTCAGGTATTGGTATTGGCGCATTAGCATTTTGTTGTAACTTTTTCACCGCAAATAATACAGTTTCTATTATTATTACCGGTGACACCGCAAAAAACTTAGCAAAAGATGGCGAACTTAGCCCTGCTCATTCTGCCAGTTTATTAGATATTTTTGCTTGTATAAACCAAGGGTTACTTCCTTATGGCGCACAAGCCTTATTACTTGGCGCGACGTTAAAAATATCCCCTGTAGAAGTAGTGGCAAATGCCTATTACCCGATGATTTTGTTTTTTGTCGCTTGCTTTGCTTTTTGGCGAATTACTAAAAAGTAAAAGCCGTTGGATTAAATAATTGAGTTACTTTCGCTAAGTAAAATAAGCAACTTATTAATCAAATTAGCAAAATAATATTCCCTTTACTGTCCCAAAATACCAAAAAAGCCCGAACGTTCGGGCTTTTTGTTATTCAGTTAATTGCTTTCAAATAAGACTAAATAACAGGCCTATTACATTTTGGCGCTGTTGATTTCTTAAAAATCGGTAATGATTTAGGTAAATGCTCTGTTAACTGTTTTATACGCGTTGCGTTTGAAGGATGAGTAGACATAAATTCAGGTGGCGCACCCGTTGAGTTTTTCGCCATATTTTCCCAAAGCTTTATACTACCTTTTGGATCAAAACCTGATTTTGCCATTAAGTCTTGTCCAACAATATCTGCTTCACTTTCATGACTACGACCATACGGCATTAATACGCCATACTGTACACCAAGACCTAAACCAGCCATCATCATGTTACGACTTTCAACATTTTGACTTTCAAGCACAACACTAACAATTGAAAGGCCCATTTGGCTAACTTGGCTTGATGATAAACGCTCGTTCGAGTGTTGCTCTATTACATGACCGACTTCATGGCCAATAATAGCGCCTAGTTGATCTTGGTTTTCTGCAACTTTTAAAATACCCGTATAAACACCAATTTTACCACCAGGTAAGGCAAAAGCGTTAACTTGCTCAGAGTCAAACACTACCACTTCCCATGCACCATCATGGGCCGACTTTGGCACGTTTACCGTAATAGCATCAGCAACACATTGTACATAACGATTAATTTCAACAGACTGACTAAGTTTTTCTTTGCTTTTCATTTCTTCAAAAGACGCACTGCCCATTTTGTTCAGTTCGTCTGCAGACATCATCATTAACTGTGATCGCCCTGTTGAAGACTTAGTACAACCCGTTAAAGTAATTATCGCTAAACATATTGCCAATTTAATTTTCATTTGATTCCCTAGAAGTGCTCTATTGAAAAGAACTTACTTTAAAATAAATATCTTAATGACTTATTCTAAGGAATGAAAAATTAAATATCTATTTTTTATTAAAAATAAGCTGTTATGAAGATAATTAAGCGCTTTATCGTAGGGACATTGAGTTTGATTAAAACACAAATAGTTTAATCATTTGCTTTATTCTATGGGGATTCTCGTCGCAAATTAAACGAAAACTCTGTGCCCTCACCCAAAGTGCTTTTTACCTTGATATCAGATTTTAGTAACTCTAATAGCTTTTTAGTGATGGCTAAGCCTAAACCGGTATGTTTATTATTATCTTGTATAGCGTTACTGGCTCGATAACGAGTGTCGAATATATACGAAAGCTCTTCTGCTTTTATGCCTGTGCCATTATCTGAAATAATCAGCTTGCATTGCGTGTGGTTAATTTCTTCGATAATTAATACAATTTTGCCATTATTACGGGTATGACGAATAGCATTTTCTAATAAATTACTGATCACGCGTTCAAGCTTGGCAATGTCACTTCGAACTTGAGTATACGAACTGCTCGGCACTACAGAAATATCAATATTTTTAGCATGAGTCTGTAAGCTGAATTTAGCCATAATATCGTAAAGTAATTCAGCAAGGTTAAATGTTTCAAAGTTTAAAGTAACTTGCCCACCTTCAAGATGAGTCAGCTCAAATATTTGATCAATAAGTAACTTTAATTGCAGGGTATTTTTCAGCACGATATTAATGTACTTTTCTCTAGTTTGTGCGGTTATGGTCGTGTCTTTATCGGCTATCATTTCAATATAGCCTTGTAATGATGACAAAGGCGTTCGCAGATCATGAGAAATATCGGCCAATAACGCTCTTCGGTGAACATCGCTTTGTTGTAATTGAGTAAATTGCTCGTTTATTTGATTCACCATTTCTTCAAAAGCTACTCCGAGCTGATGTACTTCATTACTGCTGTTGGGCATCCATGATGTTAAAGCTAACGCTGACTTGTCAAAGCCTGCATTTTTTAATAACTGCATATCATGGTTAAGACGACGAAGTGGTCGAGTAAAATAATAAAAAATCCCTAACATGACAATAAAAAGAAATACCAAAGCGCCGACTAACATTACCATGGAAAGCTCTGCTTGCCGGTCTGAATCGACACGGTTATACGCAGTCTCATAACGTTCGCCAGTAACAATGACATATAAGTAGCCGATTAACTCACTACCACTAAAAACTGGGGCTGCTGAAAATATTTTTTTACGACTTTTATGCTGAGGATCGTCGCCATAAATAGGCAAACTTATTTGGTTTTGTGTTAACTGAATTAAGGGGGTTAAATCAATACGGTCGCGCTTAATTAATGATGGCGTAATAGAATGCGTTAAAATAACCCCGTTAGGATCAACAAAATAAAACTCAAATGCAGGTCCTAATACCATTAAGGTATGAAAAAGGTTTTTTAGGGCTTGGTGATCATATGCGCCTTCTTGTAACAGAGGATTATCGCGGGCTAAATTAGCAGCTAGCGAAAGATGTAAATTTTGTTCAGATTCATAACGTGTTTTTTGCTCTAAATGTTCTGCCCAAACAAAAAATACACTAATGATGACAATAAAAACCACTAAAAGTGATAACGAAAGTCGGTGGTAAAGTGATAGTCTCACGCGGCAACGCCTTGGCGGCAAAGTTTATATCCTACACCCCAAACAGTTTGCACAATGGCCGGTTTAGTGGCGTTAGTTTCTACTTTATTACGTAGTCTATTAATGTGCGAATTTACTGTATGCTCGTAACCACTATGGTGATAGCCCCATACTGAACTTAACAGCTGCTCACGAGTAAACACTTGATCAGGATGAGAAGCTAAATATAAAAGTAAATCAAATTCAGTTGAGGTCAGTTCAATACTATTCCCCTTGAGCGTAACTAAATGTGACATGCAGTCTATTTTAAGTGTGCCTAAGGTTACATATTGTTCTGGTGATTGCTGCTCAACTTGTTGTTGGCTAATTTTTGATAACAAATGCACCCGACGTAATTGGCTGCGTACTCTTGCTTGTAGCTCCCTAACACTAAAAGGTTTAGTCATATAATCGTCAGCACCTAGCTCAAGGCCAAGTACACGATCAATTTCACTGTTTCTTGAAGTTACCATTAAAATAACCTGTTCGGGTTTTTGTTCGCGAAGTTGTCGGCAAACATCTAAACCAGATTTGCCAGGCAACATTACATCAAGCATGACTAAATCGTAGGAGTTCTTTGCCAGTTGCTCTAATGCTTGCTCACCTGTTAGGCAATGCTCAACCGTTAAGCCTATTTCTTGCAAATTTAAGGTTATTAAATCAGCAATATCTTGTTCGTCTTCAACGACCAAAATAGTATCCATGTTCTGCTCCGTTATTATATTTTTAATAAGAACTTGGCACAGATTAGATCTACTTTAATGGTAAGAAAAAGAACATTAATTTCGTGTATAGACTTTAAGCTTACAAATAGAAAAATTCGATATATTTCTGCGCCCTGTTTATAAGAACATGTCAGCGCAGAAATACTTTCGTCGTTTTACTAATAAAGCGAGATAAATTAGCTTACTTACAATTGCATCCATAAATAACCATTGAAACAATGTAGTAAACCTTATTGATATCCCACTAGTTTTTAACGCGTTCGTGTTACAACTATTCGCGCTGTCGGGTTATCCCAGCGGTCAGCTTCGGTGAGTATTGAGCTACTTAACCCTTCTTTACTCGCATCAGTTGCGTTTTCATTAGTAACAACGCCTTGATGAAAGTGCACAAGGTCAAAAAGATCGTCACGCACTGCACTAAAACCTGCACTTGCACCGCCACCACCTGCCGCTCCTGCTGCTGGTCCTGGTATAGTATCAGCGGTTTCAGTATTTGCCTCGGTGCCAGCATCCCAACTAGGTGCCATAAAACTGATTGACTGACCAACGTCCATATTACTGATGTCAGCGGCATTTAAGCCGGTAAAGGCGTCGTTCGTGTTAACTAACATAGTGGTTAAGCTAAGGCGCAAATCGTCAACATCTAAAAGCGGCACTAAAAGAGTTGTAGCACCTCCAATAGATTTAGGTGGCGTAGCACCATCGGTGGTTACTGCATCTAAATATTGTGTGGCAGCTAAAGCTTCCGACATAACTCCAGATGGGTCTCCTGCTTCTGCTAGTTGCTCTAAACCTAAGCTCGCGCTTTCACCATCGATAAAAGTGTTAAAGCCAGGTTCATGTAATACAATTGCTGCAGGTGAAAATGGCTGAGCATAAGTTAAGTTGGTCAGTTGCACAGTGAAAACAGCAAGATTGCCATTTATACCGTCACTACCATTTGTGCCATCAACACCGTCAGTACCATTCGTACCATTTACACCTGCAACTCCTGCTGGACCTGTCGCGCCGTTATCGCCATCATCGCCACCACAGCCAGTAGCTAAAACTGCAACTAAAGGCAGTAAAGCTAACGTTAATTTGTTCATATTCATGATCTATACTCCCTAAATTAAGATGCTGGGATGGTAATGGTTACGCGCGCAACTGGGTTTAACCAACGATGTTCTGTTGATATTAAATCACTAGCGCCGTCAGTAAGGCTAGTGTCGCCTAAAATATTTCGATGAATATGAACTGGACCATCGGTACCATCAACCACTTCATTTGCACCAATGGCTGTACCGTCTTGTGCAAAGCCAACTTTAACTGCAACGCCTGTTCCACCAACCCCTAATGGCACTGGAGATGCACCAGCACCGGCTACACCTGGCGCACCGTAACCACCAAGAGGTGTGCCACCTTGCTCAACAATATCAGTACGCATGCTGTTTAATTCATCATTTAATTCTGTGCCTGCATCATATGCATGGAGCATGTAGGTATAAGTTCCTGGCTCTGTTGGAATTTTTACGCTATCTAAACCAACAAAAGCATCGTTTGTCGGGATCAACATAGATAAGATAGAGAGGTAAGGCTTATCCATGGTGTCAAATGGATAGCTTAACGATGATGATGGCGGTACTAAACCACCAAAACGGTGCCAAGTGTTGCTTGTGTTATCAGTATCAACAGGGCCTAAAAGCGCTTCAAAATTTTGTCCTGAAGAATCTGGATTTTGAGCATCGTCGATTACACCCGCTTCCGCTAACCATGCTAAAGCTGAAGACGCTTCAACACCGGGTTCAAAAGCATCAACTGAATTGTCATGCGCTATTACTAAGCGTGGTGTAAAGTGTTGCGCATGAGTTAGATTTGTTATTTCAATTTGAATAGTTTGCGCCATTAGCGCTGAGCTTGAGCAAGCTAATGCAATTGCTGCTGCGGTTTTAATAAGTTTCATAAGTTTCCCTTGTTGACTAAATGATTTCACATTCAGTATGCAAAGAAAACATTGCTAAACTTTCACAGAGTTATCACAAATGTATCACAATTATATAAATTAAAAGTAATGAAATTTATTTGTGAATTAGCGTGTCTCGACCTTTGCTTACGCCAAAAACATCTTCAGGATAAAAGCCTAAAGTTACATGAAAGTCTTTATTTTTTAACAATAAACCTTGGCGAATAAACTGTCCGTCAGGCGAAGAAGCAACAACGAAATATGCTTTTTTATCTTCCTTTTCAACCTTTCCTAACCCCTGTAACACAACACGAAACTGATTTGGCATTTCTAAATTTTCTTTGTCAATGGTTTGATATTCATAAGGGTTTACTAGTGTTACATGAAAAGTTTGGTGATCACGAGCAGCTTGATGTTGGCGAAAAAAACTAAATTGCGACTCACCAAGTTCTGCTTTCATTTGCGCTAAATATGCGTCGAGGTCGGCTGCAGAAACCTTGCCCCCTAAGTAGACTAAACCACTATTATCTTTAAGCTCAATGATCTCTAAATTCAATGTTTTATCTGCGTTTAATGGGTTTTGTGCTGCTGTGTTTTCAGACTGGGCTAATGCTCTAGCTAAGGGAGTATTTTTTTCTTTTGTTGCCATTGATGACATTGGTTTAGATACCACCTCTAAATTAATATTTTTAACCTTAGTTTTATTGTCGTTAACTTCAGCAGAGTGTAACAATGTTTTGCCTGTTGATGTTAAAGAGGTTTTGTCTTGTTGAACGCTTACAGCTTCAACTGCATTTACTGCAATACTTGTAACAGTTAACGTAGTACTAAGGCTAATAATACCGATAAGTTTTAAATTAATGTTCATTCAATTACCTAGATTCATAATGTATGCAAATTGATGCGTTTAAGATGATACTGTTAAGGTTAAATATTCAAATTAATATTTAACCTTAACTCTGGATAAGCAGCACTTGCTCAATGCTCCATTTTAACGCATTTTCTGCCTTAAAACGCCGATAAATAGCTAGAGACTTCAGGTTATTTACTATTTTAAGATTGGTCGCCAGTATGTTAAAAATCACCTTAACGACTAAACAAAAACTAAATTTTTATTCTCTGGCTTCATACTAACACTGACATTTAATCGCGTTAATAGATATACTAGATTTTGTTAATGTTTATAATATTACAACACTACATTCGTCGTTTGAAAATGTGTTTTATGTCGATTTTTGACAATTTTGGTTTTCTTTCTTTAAAAATATCCAGCAGGAGCTGCTTTTTATTTAATGCTTTCTTCTATCAGTCCAGAACTTTTTAATTATATTGCTATTACACTTGGTCGATTTAAATGGCAGCTTTTAGCTTGGAGTTGTTTTTTCTTTGTATTATTTATTGGCTTACAGTCACAAATTCAGTTAAAAACACCGAGTGTTTTGGTTTGGATTGCGATTCTAATTTTATTTATTGCCATTGAAAGCTTAGTGGTAGCGGCATTTATGTTTTTCTTTGGGGTACTGCCATCAACGCGAGAAGAAAATATTGCTTGGTTTAAATTTTATCGAACCATTGAATGGTGTGAAACAATACTATTTACAGTTTTATTGCCCTTGCCAATAATATTGTTTCTTTATGCATTTATTCGTTTAGCTATATAAAATCTTGGCTAGCTTATTACTTTACACTTAACTGTTTAATTTAACTTAACTTAACTTAACTTAGTTTAGTTTAGCCGAGTAGTGTAATCATCTCATCTTCCGTTAATACGCTCACCCCAAGGTCTTGCGCTTTTACTAGTTTAGAGCCTGCTTTTTCACCCGCAACTAAATAATTTGTTTTTGCAGAAACGCTACCCGACACCTTAGCGCCTAAGGCTTGCAAAGCAGCTTTAGCTTCATTTCTGCCCATTTTACTTAAGGTGCCCGTTAACACAAATGTCTGATCTTTTAACGGTAACTCGTCATCACTTTTACGTTCTATATCTGGCCAAGACATAATACCTTCAAGCTCTTTAACTACTTCAACATTATGCTCTTCAGCAAAAAAGTTAACGATGTTTTTTGCGACTATAACACCAACGTCAGGCACTTGTTGTAATTGCTCGGCGCTTGCAGATTTTATCGCCGCAAAATTTAAAAAGTATTGCGCTAAGTTTGCCGCCGTTGTTTCTCCTACTTCTCTAATGCCTAATGCGTAGATAAACTTTGCTAAGGTTGTTGCTTTAGCTGCTTCTAGCCCTTTGATTAGATTAGTCGCAGATTTTTGCCCCATGCGCTCCATGGTACTTACATCAAGTTCGGTTAATTTAAATAGATCTGCTGGCGTTTTAATTAAGCCTTCATCAACTAATTGCTCGACCAATTTATCGCCTAAACCGTCAACATCTAAGGCTTTTCGTGAAGCAAAATGTTTTATCGCTTCTTTACGTTGTGCCTGACAATACAAACCGCCTGTGCAACGTAAAACCGCTTCGCCTTCGACTTTTAATACTGCCGATTGACATACTGGGCATTCGTTTGGAAAAACAATAGCGGCCGCATTTTCAGGGCGTCGTTCAATAACCACACTGACAATTTGCGGTATAACGTCACCTGCTCTACGAATAATTACCGTGTCGTTTATTTGAATACCTAAGCGGTCGATTTCATCTTGATTATGTAACGTGGCATTACTCACCGTAACACCGCCGACAAATATTGGTTTTAAGCGTGCAACTGGTGTTATTGCGCCGGTTCTGCCAACTTGAAAATCTACAGATTCGAGAATGGTTAATTCTTCTTGAGCTGGAAATTTATATGCGGTAGCCCAACGTGGTGCTCGCGCTACAAAGCCAAGTTTTTCTTGCAGTGCAATGTCATCCACTTTAAATACAGTACCGTCAATTTCATAACTTAAGCTTTCACGTTGCTTTAGAATATCTTGATAAAATGCCTCCACCTCTTTGGCATTTTTTAACAAACGAACTTCAGGACACATAGGTAAACCTAACGCTTTAATTTGACATAAACGCTGGTAATGAGAGCTAGCAAGCCAGCTTTCATCAATACTTGCCACGGCACTTTCTGCTAAATCATCAGTCTCAGGCATGGCGCCAACAAAACCTATACCGTAGGCATAAAACGCTAGGTTTCGCTTAGCAGTAATTTTAGAATCTAACTGTCGTAAACTTCCTGCGGCAGCATTTCTTGGGTTAGCAAATGCTTTATCGCCCTTTTTAATCGCTTGTTTATTTAATGCTTCAAAGCTCGCTTTAGGCATAAAAACCTCACCACGAACTTCTAACACATCAGGGAAACTCTGCCCTTGCAAACGCAATGGGATCGATTTTATGGTACGAACATTTTCGGTAATATTTTCACCAACCATGCCATCACCGCGTGTTGCCGCTTGCACAAAAACACCTTTTTCATAGCGTATACTTACTGCTAAACCATCAAGCTTTGGCTCGGCACAAATCGCAAAATCGAGCGTTGACTTAACACCACCACGAGTTAATCGATCGCCTAAACGTTTAACAAATGCCAGCCATTCTTGTTCAGAAAACACATTATCTAACGACAACATAGGCAATTGATGAGTTACTTGACTAAATGATTTTAGCGCTACGCCACCAACCTTTTGGCTAGGGGAATCAATAGTTTTTAATTCAGGGTGCTGTGTTTCTAAAGTGATTAACTCACGCATTAATCGATCATACTCTGCATCAGGTACACTGGGTTCATCAAGCACGTAATATTGGTGGTTATAGTGACTGATTAACTGACAAATTTCGGTAATTCGATTAATAACGGTTTGTTCAGACATAAGGTTTATTTACTTTGAAGGTGAGTAATTTACCGTCAACAGTGTTGATTTATGTGTTTAAACACATTGTTGACGGTAGGTTTAACGAGTTTAAGATTACAATAAACCGATTCGACTTTTGCGTTCAAATTCGCGAATTAGGCCAATATAATGTTGCTCTGTTTGTTTTGTCATTACACTGCGTTTGTGATCAAGTAATTGGCCACGAAACTCTACAGCTAACTGTTTTGCTGCATTTAACATTTGCTCAAACACTTCAAACGCATCACCAGGATTAGGTAAGGTCATAAAGAGTGTAATACCTTGGGTACTAAAATTCTCTATATCGTCTAAATTAAAGGTTCCAGGGTTCATCATATTGGCTAAGCTAAAGGTTACTTTACCATTGCCGGCATTGTCTTGATGACGATGAAAAATGTTCATCTCACCGTATTTCATGCCTAAAGTCAGTAATGATGGCAATAACGCAGCACCCGACATGGTGCGCCCTTCTGGCATAACCACTGAAAGTACGATAACTTGCGGCTCTTGCACTACAGGTGCAGCTTTTTTATTTTCATTGGTCGCTGACATGCTCGGCATATCGGTTACAGTCTCGTCTTCAAAGTTAATTTCCATTTGATTACGTTTAACAACTGGTTTACGCACACTTTGTTTGCGAGCAACTGGCTTATTAGTCAATATTTCTGGCTTTGCTTGAGTAACAGGTTGTTGATATACCGGCTCAGAATAAACGGGCTTTTTAACGATAACTTCTTCAATAGCTTCTTCAGTAATCTCGTCAGTAACGTTTTCAGTAACTTCTTCGATCTCTTGTAGGTTAGGTGACGTTTCGGGGAATAAGTCTTCTTCGTAATTTGGCGCGTCTGATAATGCTTGTTGTTTTAAATGCTCAGGCACAGCTTCGGTATTATTGAGTAACTCGCCAAAGTTATCGGTTTGAACAGGTGCTTTTTCTTCAAAACTTTGAGGAGGTATATCCAAAGGCATAGGTTCATCGCTATGAAAATCTGCGCGACCTTCAAGCTGGTGAGATTTTACTGAAGCACCATTTTTTAAAGTATTAGCACCAACAACTTTGGGTTTACTAACCCCGTCTTGATCAAAGCCCGAGCCGTCAAACCCACGGGTTTCGTGCACTATCGGTTCTGCCTTAGCTTTTAATTTATAAGGATTCTTTTGCTTTCTGATAGTCCAGTAACCATGAATGAAAATTGCTGCTATTACGATAGCACTGATAATAATTAATGTATTTCTGAAGTTATCTTCCATTACTTAACCTATTCTTATACTTCTGCCATGGCGATTGCTTCGTCAATATCAACCGCTACCATACGTGAAACACCTGGTTCAAACATGGTAACTCCGGTTAAATGTGACGCCATCTCCATAGCTATTTTATTATGGCTTATATATATAAATTGCACTGTTTGCGACATTTCTCGCACTAGATTACAAAAACGACTGACATTTGCATCATCTAAAGGTGCATCCACTTCATCAAGTAAACAAAATGGAGCTGGATTCAACCGAAAAATCGCGAACACCAATGATAATGCGGTCAGCGCTTTTTCTCCACCAGATAATAGATGAATTGTGCTATTTTTTTTCCCTGGTGGTCTAGCCATGATGGTAACCCCTGTTTCCAGTAGGTCTTCACCTGTTAGCGCTAAATATGCTTGACCACCACCAAAGACCTTAGGAAATAGCACCTGCAGGTCTTTATTAACCTGATCAAAGGTTAGTTTAAATTTATGACGACTTTCTTTATCTATTTTAGCAATAGCCGCTTCTAATGTCGTAATGGCATTATTAAGGTCTTGATCTTGTTGGTCAAGATAACTTTTACGCTCAAATTGTGTTTCATACTCTTCAATAGCAGCTAAATTTATTGCTCCTAACAGTTGAATATCTTTAGCTAACTTAATTAAGTGTGCTTGCCAAATAGATTCTTTCGCGTTTTCTGGCATTGCTTGGATCACACTTTCAATATTTTGCTTTAATTCAGCTAGAACTTCTAATGCGCTCTCTGCCCGTAATTTAAAGCCCTCACTATCGAGTTTTAAACGCGCCAGTTGTTCATTGAGATTACTAATTTTATTTTGGCTAGTCTTTTGCTGTATTTCTAGCTCAGCCAAACGTGTTTGACTATCATTCAAGGTTTTTTGATTAAATTGCAGCTTTTCATTTATCGCAGTTAAGTTATCTAACCATTGTGGTAATTGCTGCTCAAACTGTTGAATGGGTTGGCTATTATCAGTAAAAACTTTGCTATTGCTGGTTAATCTTTGAGTGAGTAAATTAACGTTTTCTTGATTTGAACGAATACTTTGTTCACGCTGTAAGCGCTGACTTTTCAGCTGCTCAACCACTAAGCTCATCTGATGCCTACTTTGGTGTAACGTTTGGCTTCGATCTTGTATAGCCTCTATGCTTTGTTGCAACAGTGTTTGTTGCTCTGAAAAGCCGTCAACATTATGTTCTGTTTCATCAAACCTTTGCGTTAACTGTTCTTGAAATTCAAGTAGTTTCTGTTTCGCGGCTACTTCTCTTTTACAAAGCGCGGCTAATTCTTCTGTTAATTTATGTTGCTGCTGCTGTTGTTGCTGTTGTGCCTGAGCGTTAAGTGAAATTGTATTTTCAATTTCATTTAACTTCACCTGATGTTCTTCAACACTTTCAACATTAACGCTTTTTTCATTGATTAGTGAAGCTAATTGCTCTGCCGTTATATTTTGTTGTTGCTCGATATCTGCTTGGCTTTGAAGTAGTTTTTCTAGTGCCTTTTGCTCAATTGCCAGTTGACGTTGCAAACTAATAAAATCATAACCTTGTTCAAGCTTTCCTTTGGTTAACCTATAATGGTGTAACCAGGTACCGTCTGGACAAATGATACTTTCATGGCTCGCCAAAGTTGATAATTTTTGTTTGGCTTCAAGGTAATTATCCGCAAGAAAAATACCATTGAAGTAACCCGTTAATACCTTAACACCATTAACTTTACTGGCTAAAGTATTTGCTTTTATCGCTACTTCTTTATGCCCAGCGCTTTGCTCAATCTTTTGATAAACAAAAGATAAATTATTTACACTTAAATTACCTTCGCCATCAGCGTCAGGTAAGGTATTTATTACGTGCCCTGCTAACCAGTGAGACAAAACAACTTCAGTGGCTTTTTCCCAGCCATTCTCAACAGTTAACTGATTTTGCAATGAAACAACATCGGCCATATTTTGCTTAGTCAGCCATAAAGCCTGTTTTTCACTCCAAGGTGACTTGTCAGATAGTTTAAGCTGTAAGTCGGCAATTTTTTCATGGTTAACGGTATATTGAGCTGAAGCGACAGCAAATTGTTGATTAAGCTGACTAGCGGTTGTTTGCAACTTAGCTTCTTTCTCGGTTAACTCACTTTGCTTATTTCTAAGCGCTGTTAAGGCAGCGAAAACGTTTTTCTTTTGTTTTTGTAACGGATGTACTTCGTTGTTATCAACTTCAGGCTGTAAGTCTATTTGCTCACGTAATTGAATTATTTGTTGCTCTACATGCTCAATAATCGTTTCTTGTTGGGTAATATTCGCGTGCAGTGTTATTTTTTGCTCTTGGCTTTCATTATGCTTTTTCTGTTGTTGTTGCCACAAGCTTTGTAAATCTTTTTGCTGTGCTTGTTGCTGTGCTAATTCTTTTTGGCAAGCAGTTAAAGCCGTTTCTATTTTTTGTAACTCCGGCTGTTGTTCATTCAATTGCGTATTACATAATTGCAGCTGCGTTTGTTCGGCCAAAATTAATTGCTGTGCATTGACCAATTGTTGTTGAGTTAACTCGTTATCATTTTGAGTTTTTTCTGATTGCTCTTTTAAGTATTTAACTTGCTGCTCTGCACGAGCTATATCTTGGGTTAGATTTAGCTTTTGTTGATGTAATGTTTGATTGTTGTCATTTGATGAATTTATTGTCGTTTTTAGTTCGATGATCAAAACATCATTCTGACTTTGCTCAGCATTTTGGCTAGCCACTGAGTTTTCGAGTGAAACTATGCGTGTTTGATGCTGTTCGCGTTGTTGATCAAACTTTTGCCAGCGTAAAACTGCTAGCTCAGCTTTATATTTACGTTCTTGTTGTTTTAGCGTACGAAAGCGTTTGGCCGCTTGTGCTTGCTGATGCAACTTATCAATTTGCACATCCAGCTCAAGTCGAATGTCATTAAGTCGTGCTAAGTTCTCGCGAGTATGACGAATTCGAGTTTCTGTTTCTTTACGGCGTTCTTTATATTTAGAAATGCCAGCCGCTTCTTCAATAAATATACGTAACTCTTGAGGTTTAGACTCTATTAAGCGTGAAATAGTACCCTGCTCAATAATAGCATAACTGCGAGGCCCTAAACCCGTGCCTAAAAATATATCGGTAATATCACGACGTCGACACTTAGTACCATTTAAAAAGTAAGTATTGACACTTTCACGGTTAACCAATCGACGCACTGAGACTTCTGTACGATCAGCCATATTACCTTGTATGCGACCTTGTGTGTTATCAAACACAAGTTCAACACTGGCTTGGCCAATGGGTTTTCTGCTAGCGGCACCATTAAAAATAACATCGGTCATGGCTTCGCCACGCAAATTTTTTGCTGAGCTTTCGCCTAAAACCCAACGCACGGCGTCAATAATATTTGATTTTCCGCAACCATTTGGCCCAACAATGGCTGTCATTTGTTGTTCAAAGGGGACTTTGGTGGGATCGACAAAGGATTTAAAACCTGCCAATTTTATATGCTTGAGTCGCATTAAATCGAAAAACCTAATCAAAGTATCTAAAGGTTAAAGCTTTATAAATCACTTAAGAAACATTCAAAAAGCATTTATAAACCAATAGAATTAATATTAAACATCAGTAACTGCCGCCACTGTAACAGAGATTGATGTATTTTGTAACATCACAATACTGTTCATATCATGATAAGGATCCTATAATCGTGCTATGAATATCAACTAGTTAGGTTAATAAAACAACAATGAACAATAATAGCAAACCTCATTTAGCAAACGGTGGAGCCGGATACTTTATCAAAGGCTTTGAATTGATCCGTACGCCGGGGATTCGTCGCTTTGTATTTATCCCTTTATCGGTAAATTTAGTGCTGTTTAGCTATGCATTTTACTATATGTTTTTACAGCTAGAAGGTTACATGTTGACCCTAGAAGATTGGCTTGGTGACTCGTTTGCTTGGCTCAGTAACTTTATTTGGCCATTAGCAATACTGTTTATTTTAGTGGTGTTTTCATTTATTTTCAGCTCTGTAGCGAATTGGTTAGCAGCCCCTTTTAACGGTTTGCTTTCAGAAAAAATTGAAGCTTTATTAACCGATAAACCATTACACGATGGTAGCGCCTTTGATGTGGTAAAAGATATTCCAAGAACACTAAGCCGTGAAGTAAGTAAACTAGGCTATTACTTACCCCGAGCTGCTGGTTTCTTTTTACTTTATTGGATTTTACCGGTTGTGGGCCAAATACTTTGGTTTCTATTTCTTGCTTGGATGATGGCCGTACAATATAAAGATTATCCCTTTGATAATCACAAAATTAGCTTTACTCGAATGCGCCAAGCATTGAAAAAACGCCAAGGGTTAAGTTACAGCTTTGGCATAACCACTGCCGTTTTCTCAATGATCCCAATAGTCAACTTAGTGGTTATGCCTGTCGCAATTTGTGGCGCTACCGCGCTGTGGGTCGATCATTACCGCGATGAATTTGTTGACCGTGCATAGTAAATCAAATAATAATCAGTACCTTAGTAACTTTTGAACAATAAGTTTACGTACTATACGAATTTTGTTGCTTGTTTGATCGTACGGTTAAAATTAAACCACCATATAAACTCGCTATTTTTAGTAAAATTTGACAGTAAATTCAGCAAAGTGCACACTCAAGATACTATTAGTACTTTACATAGCACGCTTAAGAACTGTGCTTAAAATTTAAATAACACCGAAAACTTAAAAGGAACTGGTGATGCCAGCATTGCGTTTTATGCCAAAAAGTTTAATTTTATCTCCTGCTTTACTTCTACTTATGATGAGTTTTAGCAGTAGCGCTCAGACCACGAGTACAGTTGATAAAATGATGGATAAAGTTAATATTCCTGTTATCGAGGATGCACGTGTATTTGCTAAGTTTGACGACAAAATGCCTGCGGTGATTAATTACTTTACCGCTTATTCAGAAGATAGCGTGATAGATTTTTACAATAAAAGTTACGGCGAACCTGAAGATCGCGAACGAAAGCGCGGACGTTTAACGTTGAATTATCGACAAGGGAAGCAGCAAATACGTGTTGTTATTTCACCGCAAAATAAAATGCGACAAGTTGATGTTATTGTTGATAAGCAACCTTAAGTTCTTCACTTAAATTTCTTATTGTTTTACCGATATAAAAAAACATCGCTATTTGCGATGTTTTTTTTGAGCTAAATGTTTTAGCGGTTATAACTAAAACTAACCGATAAAACAGAAACTGAACCAACTTAACCTTACCTAATACAATATAAGCCAAGCTAAATACCTTAGGCCGATTAAGCGGTTCAAACTAATTTACTTTAATAAAATAGCATCTACTGTGCCTTGGGCTAGTGGATGGTAACCAGGTCGCGCTTTTTCATAAACGGCTTGAGCCCAGGCTTTGCCTTTCGCAGATGTAGCAAGTTCTTTATACAAAGGAACAATTAATTTACGACGCCCTATCGACTCTAAATATTTGCCCATAGCCGGGTAAACAGCGTCATAACCAGAACGTAATGCCAGTAAATACCATGCATGAGCAACTTCTGCGTTTGTACTGTTAGTTAAATTAAATGCTGCATCTAAACTCTTCATACGTTCATTTGAAATGTTTAACGGTAAGTTATTTACAAAATGCAGCCATTCATGCAAGGTCCATTTTTTGGTTGGAATTTGCGCTAACTCAAGTTGGTCGTTAGTCCATTTTGAAATAATATTATCAATTTTTACAAAAGCATTTGAGCGTGGCTTAGGCGTGTAAGCAGGTAAACCTTGCTCGTAAATCCACTCATTAAGCTCGGTATCGCTAACAATGTTAGGGAATTTATGGGTTAAATTCTCTTTTAAATAAATAACAAAATTCTTTGTACCTAAACTTTGAAATGCATGATCATCAAAATATTGCATGATAAAAGTATCAAATTTATCGCGGCCAAATTTTTCCTCTAAATACACTAAAAATAACTGCCCTTTAGTATAAGGTACACCAGAGAAAGCATCATCAGGATCACGTCCTTCTAGATCAATATACAGTTGAGTATCACCTGGCGCTAACTCTGCAATTTCATAACTTAAGTTTTGTGCATCTAAAGCGCGTTCCATTAGTGCTCTGTCAGCGCCAAATACTGCTTCCATAATACGGTTTTCAACATAGCTGGTAAAACCTTCGTTTAACCAAAGATCACGCCAGCTTTCGTTCGTTACTAGGTTACCTGACCAAGAGTGAGCTAATTCATGGGCAATCAAGTTAACTAAGCTTTTATCACCAGCAACAACGGTTGGGGTAATGAATGATAAGCGAGGATTTTCCATACCACCAAAAGGAAAACTAGGCGGTAGTATTAAAAGATCATAACGGCCCCAACGATAAGCACCAAAAAGCTTTTCAGTTTCATCAATCATCACTTGCGTATCGTCAAATTCAGCCACAGCTCTATCTAAAATATAGTGCTCAGCATAAATACCTGTTTGCTTACTCATGGCTTTAAATTCTAAATCGCCCACGGCGATAGCAATTAAGTAAGCAGGAATAGCTTGTGGCATAGCAAACGAATAATCGCCATCTCGCGCTGTATCGGGTGTGTTATCAGCACTCATTACCGCCAGTAAATCATCACTGGTAGTTATGCGAGCGTTGTAGGTCATGCGCACACTTGGTGTATCTTGCACAGGTATCCAAGAGCGGGCATGAATAGCTTGGCTTTGACTAAACATAAATGGCTTGTTTTTACCGGCCGTTTGCTCAGGCGACAACCACTGTAAGCCAGAGGCTTGTGGTAGCGAGTTATAATACACTCTAATTGTTGGAGTTTTAAATGTGGTTGCTATGGTCAGTTTAGAGCCCATTACATCGTCACGCTTAGCCAGTTTGTAAGATAACTTTACCCACTGGTCATTCGAATTTTTAGCCATTACACGATGGATTTCAAGATCGCGTGTATCTAGAATTACATCAACAGCATCATCATTTAGCCAATTCAGGCTTAATTCAGCAAAACCTTTTAAAGATTTTTTATCAAAATCAACATCAAGATCCAAATAAAGATGGCTGATTTTAACTTGATCATAATTAGCATAAGTTAATGCGTCGCTAACTTCTGCGTTAGCTGATTGAAGCCATGAGAGCTGTACAATACAACTTAAAATGGCTAAAAGACGAATAGAGAATTTCATAGAATGTATCCAAAACAAAAGAGGCCTGTAGATTACAGTGAATCTACAGGCCTCTTCAAGTGCTAATTATACCAATTGATATAAACAATCGATCATTCTAAAGCGGTTTAAATATCCAGTATCTAAGTTGCTTTCAATCCCAATAGCCTGCTATTGGTCGATCAAGCGCCTAGCTACTGAAAATTTATCCTCGTTTAAAATTGATCAATTCATTAAGTCAATTGGTATTAAAGAGTTCTACTTGCTTGGGTTAGGATTTATTCTTCTTCTACCGCCACTTTTTTGCTCGCTATTACCGTAAGGGTTACTAGCAGAGCTATTTCCTATATGACGTCTATTTTTTCCAGTAGGTTTATTCCCTCGAGCATTACCACCGGAACGTTGTCCATCTTTATGATCCAAGCTTTCAGATTTAAATTTTCTTGGCTTTTTAGGCTTTAATGCTCTTAATTTACGCGACTCTGGTAGCGCATGTACAGGTTCAAAACCAGCCACAATCTCTCTTGGAATATGTGCTTGTATTACGTGTTCAACGTCATTAAGTAAATCTATTTCATCAGCACACACTAATGATACAGCATGACCACTTGAACCTGCTCGGCCCGTTCTACCAATTCTATGAACATAATCTTCAGGTACATTAGGTAATTCATAGTTAACTACTTGCGGTAGTTGGTCAATATCAATACCACGTGCGGCGATATCAGTAGCAACTAGAACACTGATCTTACCTTCTTTAAATTGTGCTAATGCTTTGGTTCTTGCACCCTGGCTTTTATTACCATGAATAGCAGCAGCAGGAATCCCTGCGGCGTCTAATTGTTTAGTTAGTTTGTTTGCGCCATGCTTAGTTTTCATAAACACGATAACTTGTTGCCAATCATTTTCTAAAATTAAATGTGTTAACAACGCTGATTTTTTGTTTTTATCAACTGAGTAGATCGATTGCTCAACTCTTTCAGCCGTGGTAGTTTCTGGGCTAATTGAAATCTCTACAGGGTTATTGACTATACGTTTAGCAAGTTCACGAATATCTGGAGAGAATGTCGCAGAGAAAAGCAAAGTTTGACGAACTTTAGGTAACAATGACAATATTTTCTTAATATCTCGAAGAAAACCCATATCTAACATTCTGTCAGCTTCATCGAGTACTAATATTTCTAGTTGATTAAAGCGTATAGCATTTTGGTTATATAAGTCTAACAACCTACCTGGCGTGGCCACTAATATATCGACACCTTCACGTAGTTTTTGCATCTGAGGGTTGATCTTAACGCCACCAAAAACGACAGCTGATTTTAATGGTAAGTGTTTACCATACATTTCTACATTCTCAGCAATTTGTGCTGCAAGCTCACGCGTTGGGGTAATAATTAATGTTCGAGCTTGGTTTGCACGAACTTTATCTCCACGAGATAGCAATTCAAGAATCGGTAAAGTAAAGCCAGCCGTTTTACCTGTGCCCGTTTGGGCTGCAGCCATAACATCTTTACCAGAAAGCACTGCCGGTATTGCCTGAGATTGAATAGGTGACGGTGTATCATAGCCTTTCTCAGCAATAGCTTTTTGTATTGGTGCAGATAAACCTAAATCGGTAAAACTCATAGAATGTACTCTTCTCGCTGATGGTTTGAGCCAATGTCAAACAGCGGTGGAGAATACATTATAGGAGGCTTTAGTGCAATGATAGTGCTTGTAGGCAGTAGATTTAATATAAATTATTTTCGATTAATAGATATAAACGAAAAAACCCGTAACTTTCGTTACGGGTTTTAAGAATGATGGTGGAGGGAGGTGGATTCGAACCACCGAAGGCTGAGCCGTCAGATTTACAGTCTGATCCCTTTGGCCACTCGGGAACCCCTCCAAATTTTATTGTTCACATTACAAGTAATGTATTAATGGTGCCGACTGCCGGAGTCGAACTGGCGACCTACTGATTACAAGTCAGTTGCTCTACCAACTGAGCTAAGTCGGCACTACATTAAGTGGAGCGAATTCTAGAGTAATGTTTTCTTGCTTGCAACACCAAAATGCAAAAAAAAGCCTATTTTTATGCGTTTGATGGTTTTTTACACACTATCGTATTTATTTAGCGTGTATATATTGACCTCAACGAGCCTGAAAACAGCTTAGGCCGTGAAAAATTAGCTTAGTCTCTAGCTGCCCGATACCAGGAATAAGTGTAGATATTTCCTGTGCATTACCGCCAGTGATTAAAACCTTATCAAGGTTGAGCAACCCATTTGCTTGAGAAATAGCCTCTTTAATCGCGCCAATGGTCATTGCCCAACTGCCATGATTCAAGCAGCTTGAGCTATCAGTACCGAATGCAACACTCGCTTTCGCTTTAGGTGTAGCAACAATTTTATTGGTTCGAGCCAATAAGCTACTGAATAACACTTGTACCCCGGGCATTATCCACCCCCCAAAATGCTCACCATTTGCAGCTAATAAATCAATGGTTGTGGCTGTACCTGCATCAATAATTAATAGATTTTGTTCTGAAAAAAGTCGTTTTGCCCCAACCATAGCTAACCAACGGTCAACTCCTAAACTCCCAGGTTCAAGATACGATGAAGTTATTCCAAAAGCTTTGGCACTACTGTGTACTTGCAAACAGGCGATATTATATTTTCTTGCCCAATGCTCTATGGCATCGAGTACTTCGCTAGCATGCACATTGGCAACAACGACTTCATTAACTGCTGAAAATATACCTTGAGCCAATTGATGTTGAAATGCCTGATAATCAACATAAACAACGTTTGAAAGTTTAGAATCGCTCTCCTTACCCTGAAAAACATACTTTACTTGCGTGTTTCCTACATCAACTAAAAGCCTCATAAACCCGACCTTAAACTAACTTCTCCACCATACACAGGGCCAACTTGGCCATTAACTTCTAACATTAAGGCTCCTTGTGCATTAATGCCACGAGAAATACCGCGAGTAATTTTTTCTCCAGTGATTAAAGCAACCGGTTTATTAAAGTAAAAATCTTGTGATTGCCATTGCGCAATCATGGTGTTAATTCCTGTTTTATTGTGGGTTTTTAAACGTGTAAGTAGCGCTGATATAATGTTAGCGGTTAGCATATTACGATCAACCTCCGTATCTAAAGCGGTTGATAAATCAATCCAAGGTTGATCGACTAACGCAGCACTTTGTTCTGGCATTTTAATATTTAAACCAATACCAATAACACAATGACACGGCTCCATGGCTTGGCCTTCAAGATCAATTAAAATTCCAGCAAGCTTAACGCCATTAAAGTAAATATCGTTAGGCCATTTCAGCTCAACATCAACATTATACAAAGATTTTATTGCATCACTAACGGCTAAAGCTGCCACTACGCTTAAGCCCATAGCAGCCGACATACCTTGCTCTAAATACCAATACATTGATAAATAAATATGCGAACCAAAAGGTGAAATCCATTGTCGGCCTCTTCGTCCTCGCCCTGCACTTTGATATTCTGCGATACAAACTTGTCCGGGAACATTTTGATTAGGTAAACGGCGCATTAAATAGCTATTAGTGGAATCTATTAAGTTGTGAACTTCAACTTTGGTTGCCATATTTTGGTCAAGTAAGTGCTTTTCGATACGAGTTTCATCGAGTAACTCTATAGGGTTGGCTAAGCGATAGCCCTTACCTGTAACACTGAATATATCAAAACCTATTTCCTGTAGAGCAGCAATATGTTTTGATATTGCAGCGCGACTTACCCCTAGTTCCTCACCTAAAGCTTGGCCTGATAAAAACTCTCCTTTAACTAGCCTTTTTATCAATTGCTCACGTATGGCTTTCATGATTCACTTCCTGTATCACTAGCTGACAACTCACCATTAACACCAATAAAACGTACCTCTGGCACTAATTTTATATTAAATTTAGCCATGACTTTTTCTTGAATATAAACCGATAAAGCGACTATGTTTTCACCCTGCTTACTTTCATAATTTATAAGAACTAAAGCTTGGTTTTCATGAACACCAACACCATGTTGGCGATACCCTTTAAGACCTGATTGTTCAATTAACCAACCAGCGGCTAATTTAATAGCGCCATTTTCCTGCATATAATAAGGCATAGTAGGATACTGATGATGTAAAGGCTTAAACACCGCTTCAGTAACTATCGGGTTTTTAAAAAAGCTTCCTGCATTGGGTAATTCTTTCGGCTCAGGTAATTTGGCTTGGCGAAGTTGTATTACTTTAGACATTATGGCTTGAGGTGTTATTGGTGTTGGTAAATCGTTCAGGCCATGGTAACGGTTTTCAGGCTGCCAAACTTTAGCAAATTTAAAGTTTACATACGTGATAATACCCTTGCCATTCAAAGCCTGCTTAAAAATGCTTTCACGATAGCCAAATCGACATTCTTCATTCGAAAAATTTATTTGTTTTTGTTCGGCAAAATCGAACCATGAAACATAGTCAATAAAGTTACTTACTTCAATGCCATAAGCCCCTATGTTCTGCACAGGAGCCGCACCTACACTGCCGGGGATCAGCGCTAAGTTCTCTAAACCAAATATTCCCTTGTTAATGCAGAATAGAACAAATTCATGCCAGTTTTGTCCGCAAGCAACTTTAACTTTAAAGTTTTTGTCACTCTCTGTTATTTCGATGCCCATTAGGCTAGGTTTAATTATTGTTGGCGCACTTTCTTGGCAAAATAAAGAGTTTGTGCCTTCGCCCAAAATATAAGATGAAGCGGCTTTTTCTGCTGTTATTTCAGCTAACTCTTGTAAAGTAGAAGGGAAACATATTTCTGCTGTGATAACAGGTACATTAAAGCTATTGAGAGTTTGTAAGGAGAAGTTTGTACGTATTTTCATAACAGTGGCTATTAGAAATTTGTGCTATTGTACGCATAAAAACTCCAAGCATAAACTGCTTTAAAGCAATTGAATTAAGTATATAAATTAAACTCACTTATGTTAGCCGCGTTTTCTTGCCGCCAGCTTAATAATATTGTCACGTTCGGTATAATATTTATTCTGGTATTTATCGGTATCAATGTTTTCACTATGATTTACCACTACGCCTTCTATAGGTGCATTTACTTGCTTCAACATTCTAAGGCCAGATGAAATTTGTTCACGTTTGGTTTTATTGCCATGCACAATATAAATAACACTATCGACTAATTTAGAAATAATAACCGCATCGCTCACTGCATGAACTGGAGGCGTTTCTATAATAATGCGGTCATAAAAGTTACCAAAAACTTTAATCAGCATATTAAAACGTTTCATGGATAGAAAAGCTAAAGGGTTAGCGGGTGTAACGCCTGAAGTTAAAATGTCTAATTTGACATTTTTATCACGAATAATACATTCATTAATTTGATGCGTTTTTGCCAACAAATTCGAAAGCCCTGGGCGATGTTCATTCAAACCCATGTTTTTAGCGATTGTTGGATGCCGCATATCGGCTTCAATCAACAGTACCTTTTCCATTTCACTAAAAGAGCGAGCAAGATGTAAAGCAACCGTTGATTTACCTTCATTGGGCACTGAAGACGTTACTGCGATTATCTTAGGTGGCTTCTTTTCATTATTAAATAACAAAGCCGTACGTAATGTTCTTATTGCTTCCGTAAAGCGGTTATCTGTGCTGTAAGCGTCTTCTTTTCGCTGATGTGCACTCGCTCTTATTTTCGGCAATACCGCTAGAATAGGAGCATCATTAAAGTTATCTAATTTACGACGTGAATTTAAGGTATCCATTAATAATTCGCGCATGATAATAACTAAAGAAATCACAGCAATCGACAATATAAAAGTGAAAACTATTACCATGATTTTATTTGGAGCAGACTGACTTTTAGGTATTGTCGCCTTATCTATAAAACGCACATAAAAATTTGCTTTATAATTACCCATTGCATCTGCTTCTTTCAAACGCACTAGGTAGTTATTATAAAGCTCTTTGTTGGTTTCTACTTCACGAGTTAACTGAGAAAACTTATTCTGTAAACGACTTAAACGTAAATAATCTTTTTTTGCTATATCTAAACGCTGTTTAGTACCATTTACTTTTTCTAAAGCACTAAAATATTCTTTTTCTATGGATACAACAATATCGAAAACTTGCTGTGTAATACGATTTTTAAGTGACATTAACTCAGCATTAACGGCAATTTTTTTCGGGTGTTTTGGGCCATAACGTTGAGACAGCTCAAATACTTTTCTTTCAATTCTTTCTTCTTCACGACGCAATTGCATCAAGGTAGAGTGACTACTGATTTCATGAAGATCACTCAGTTTTTCAATATTGCCATTATGCTTTTGAATATCTTGATATGAAATCGCAAGATCATCCGCTAATTTAGCTGCTTTTAAAGTTTCTGATGTTAACTCGGTAAGTTGAGAGCCTACTAAGCCCACAACACCTTTGATATCAACAATGCCTTCAGCTTCGCGGTACGTTTGCAAAGACAACTCTGATAGTTGCAACTTCTTGCCTAATTCTTCTAGTTGATCAACTAGCCATTGAGATGTGGTTTCTTTTGATGCGCTATGAATTTCGTCTTGGTATTGTAAATATGTAATACCTACTTGATTCGCTATTTCTTGTGACAATTGTGCAGAATAGGACATATAAGATATTTTAACTAACTCTGTACCGGCAATAGGTACTATCGTTAATTTTTGTTGAAATTTACGTACGACTTCACTGACCGACGCTTGATTTTTTCTTTGCCCAACATTAGCAAGCAATGCGAGTTTATCGTTATACTTTCCGCTATTAAACTCTTCATGTTTAACTAGCTTTAGTTGATAAATAACACGCTCAGCAAATTTTCTAGAGCGTAATAATTCAAACTGTGTTTGTATTTGCTCTTTACTGGCATTTGACTCGTTAAAAGCATCATTAATTGATAAAGTATTCGCCGGTTTGTTGGTGCCGATTTGTAAAATCGCGGTGGCGCTATATGAAGGTTTTAGTAACGACACATAAACTGCCGCAAGTAAGGTTACCACTAGAGTAAAGAATACAATTTTCCATCGACGTGTCCAAAGCGGCGTTAAAATTTCTTTTAAAGCTACCTCTTCATTAATGGATATTAAATCTTTATTCTCTAGAGTATTCAAAAAAAGCTTTGCTCAATTTCTATAATATCATCGGGTAAAATCACGCTCGAAACATTCGCGTTGAAAACCGATTTTTCCCCATTAACTAACCTGGTAATATTCCATGCTGACTTTGATGCTCTTGCCGCTAAGCCACCAGCGATTGCTATCGCTTTATCTAGTGTTAAATCTTCTTGAAACGGGTAACCGCCGGGGCGTTTTACTTGGCCATGAATAAAGAAGGGTCGGTACATTTCAATGGAAACAGTTACTTGTGGATCAATTAAGTAATCACCGCGCAAACCGTTAGCAATTTTATTTTCCAGTTCTTTTGATGTTAAGCCAACTGCGGTGATATCAGACAAAAATGGAAACGAAATCACACCTGACTTTTCTATTTTCACTCTAGTCGTTAAATCAGCCTCACCATAAACTGTGATCTGAATTTTATCGCCGGCACCTAATTTATAGTCTTTAGCGGTTACGCTGCCAATAAAAAACAACAAACTAAATATAATAATTTTCACATTTTCCATCCATTAAAGAACACTTTGTATTAAACATTTATCAACCAGCTTCAATCTAGTCTGACCAGTTTAATTAATGAGATTTTACTCATAATGTGCATAAATTAAAATAAAAACTTAATCTTTACATTAACTATACTTGCTGCAATTTAAACCTTATAAATTAAGCGTTATGCCGATACCGACTTTATTTTGCGTGAAATCAATATCGCCATAGTTCGCATCGAGTGATTTATAGTCATAAGCAAACTTAAAGCTTAATCGTTCGCTGTAACGATAGTTCAGCTCTAATGCCGCAACCAAATAGTCTTCATCGTTACTGCTCTGAGGTGTTATAAATTCGTCATTGTTAATACCGATAGCAAAAAGCACGGATAAACTTTCGGTAAAGTCATGTATTACATCAATTTGGTGGGTTTGTGCTAAACGGTAGCTACTAATTAATCGATAGGTCTCATCAAACTTTCGATTCGAGACAATGTGTAAGGTAGTATAATCGGAAGGTCGCCATGTGTAGTCAAATCGCCATTTAAAAGCGCTATCATCAATTAAACGACTGTCTTCAAAGCTTAAGTTCTGATAACCCACAAGAAAATTAAGCTCGCTGATCACTGTAGTGTACCATTTCACGCCAATTAGGCCTGAAATACTATCGCGACTGATAAGTGGATCATTTGGGTAATCAATAATTTTATAGTCGAGGTCAAAGGCTAAAAATGTTTTGCCTGATAGCAAATAGTCGAAGCTTGATTTTAATGCCAGTATTTCTGTATCTAATCTATTGGTGTCTGTGCGTCGAGTGGTAAATTCACTTTCGTGATAGGTAAGATCGAAATTAAGCCTACCTTGAGATTCTTTGGTACCGTACTCATAGCCAATTATCGCCCCTAAAGTCTCTTGGATGTCGCCTTTTTCTAACTGATCAGCTTGGCCTAAAGATAAACCCGTACCTCTGTAAGTGAAGTCATTAAGCAAAAGTCCAGAAACATGGAGTCGCTGATTCTGGCTAAATTTAAATTGATATTTAGGAATAATGGTGTAATCAGTATGATTATCGTCGTCGAAATTTGCGTAAAGGTAAGTGGCAATATTAGCGTTAATACTAAATGCGGATTGTTGGCTTTTAGCGCTAAAAGCTAGGTCTGAAGCTAAACGATAAAAAGCGGTGCTTTCTTCATTCTCGGGTTGAAATAGAAAGTTATCTATATAACCTGCTTCAGTTGATAGATTAATCGCTAAATCATTGTCAAATTCTGCTAATGCTGACGTGCTATACGTACAGTAAATTGCACATATAACAAAAAATCGAGAAACACTCATATCTCAAGTTTGCCTATTTTATTATTATTATACGGATCAGTAAATAAATCCGCTTGGCATTTTAGCCGCTTACATTACTTAGTATGCACAAAAACAAATTCTATTGAAATGATTTGTTATCATTTTGTAACGGATATTTAAGGTATGCTTAGCCAAAATTGGCCTAAAAAAAAGCAACCTTGTAGGTTGCTTTATGTATCTAGGTAAATGTAAACCATTAAATCTCTTTGCTGAAGGCCTTAGATTTGCGCTGAATGTTATACATTTTTTGTTTACCTTCTGGAAGGTTTTCAATAGCTTGTTCGCTATATCCTTGTTCAATAAACCAGTGAGCACTAACCGTAGTGAGTACAAATATTGAATTAAGGTTTTGCCTTTTCGCTGTTTGCTCAAGCGCCTGAATAAGACGTATACCTCGATTACCGCCTCGATAGTCAGGATGTATAACTAAACAAGCAATTTCACCGGTTTTAGCTTCTGGATATGGATAAAGTGCTGCACAAGCGATAATAACGTCTTCTTTTTTAATCACGGTAAAGCGATCAATTTCAACTTCAAGTAACTCTCGCGAACGCTTAACAAGTACGCCCTCTTCTTCTAATGGAGCAATTAACTCTAAAATACCACCGACATCATCAATGTTAGCTGCAGATAATTGTTCTTGAAAATCTTTAGCGATTAATGTGCCGGCACCATCTCGTGTAAAAAGCTCTTGTAAAAGTGCGCTATCACTGGCGTAACTTACGCTGTGACAACGTTCAACGCCTTGTTTACCACATTGGATTATCGCTTTTAATAGTAACTGTTGAACATGGTCTTTTTGTTGTAAAAGAAGTTCACTTACTGTTGCAATACCACAACTTCTTATTAATGCGCCTTTTTTGTCAATTAAACCAGCTTGTTCAGTTAATGTAATTAACTTGTCTGCTTTTAAGGCAATAGCAGTCTGCGCTGCAACATCTTCTAATGCTAAGTTAAACACTTCACCTGTTGATGAGTAACCGACAGGCGATAACAAAACCATAGATCCAAAATTTAGTTGCGTATTAATACCTTCAGCGTCAATTCTGCGAACGGCTCCACTATACTTAAAATCAATCCCGTCTCTTACGCCAATTGGCTTAGCAATAACAAAATTACCAGTACTAACGCGTATTTGTGCGCCATGCATAGGCGAATTAACTAAACCCATAGTCAACAAGGCTTCAATATGAATACGCAGCGAACCAGTTGCATCTTTAACAACGTTCAAAGTTTCAGCGTCGGTAACTCGAATGTTATTTTCAATTTGTTGTGGTAAGGCGAGCGCATTAAGGCGTTCTTCAATTTGCACGCGCGCACCATGCACTAAAACTAGCTTAACACCTAGGCTTCGTAGTAAAGCTATATCGTGAATAATATTTGCAAAATTAGCATGTTGAACTGCTTCTCCGCCGAACATTAAAACAAAGGTTTTACCACGATGGGCATTAATATACGGCGCAGCATTTCTAAACCACTTTACATTATCTTCATTACTATTCATGACAACTTTTCGCTACTAACTTTCATTGATTAACAACACCTACAGCCAAGCAGAAACCTTAAGCTTCTTCTACACAACGATTAACAATATATTCCATTGCCACTTCATCAGCCGGATCTTTGTGTGGGCTTTGCTCACTGTCTTCAATGATATTGTCGGCTAATGAGTTTTTATCAATTAAGTTAAAACCTAACTGCTCAAAGTAGTTCGGGATATAAGTCAGCACAATAATTTTTTGTAATTGAATTTGATGAGCAAACTCTAGCAAATATTGCACTAACGCTTGGCCTTGTCCTTGTTTATGAGCACTTTTATCAATAACAACCGAGCGTATTTCAGCCAGTCCAGTTTGGTAAATATAAAGTGAAGCACAGCCAACTACAGCTCCGTCTACCTCTGCAACGACAAAATTTTGCACATCATGAATAATATTATCGCGGCTACGTGGTAATATTTCCCCAAGATCTGCCCAGTAATCTACCAATGCAGAGATGCTATCAATGTCTGACATTTTTGCTCTGCGAACCGACATAGCAGCAGCACGTTGTGCATTCAAACGTTGCTTAACTTGCTTTAAAGTCATGTTAATTTGCGTTTTACTTGGAGCTCCTAATACTTGCGTATTTAAGGTATCTTGGTTGTCTGATAACAAGTTGCCCGACTGCACTTCTGCTAAGGCTTTTTCAACTTGTTGACGAGATGTGCCGCCTAATGCGCCACGCTTATCTAAACAAGATTCAATTGACAAATGTTGGTAAACATCTTGCTCAATTTTGTCACTAAATTTTTGTAACTGTGCAATAGAAAAATCTTCCAAAGCGTGGCCAGCATCAATAGCAGCCAATACCACTTCACCCACAATATGATGTGCTTCTCGAAACGGAATTTCTTTACTAACAAGATAATCGGCAAGTTCAGTGGAGTTTGCATAACCTTGTTGTGCTGCGGCTAAAGTACGGGCACGATTTACCGTTAATCCTTCTGCAACTAAAACAGCCATTTGCATACATTCTTGCCAGGTATCAAGCGCGTCAAACAAACCTTCTTTGTCTTCTTGCATATCTTTATTATAAGCAAGCGGTAAGGCTTTCATGGTCATCATCATACCGGTCAGAGAGCCCATTACTCGGCCCGCTTTACCACGTAGTAATTCACATGCGTCAGGGTTTTTCTTTTGCGGCATTAATGAAGAACCTGAGCTAACTAAATCGCTCATTTCAACAAAGCCTGCTTCACCAGAGTTATAAAACACTAAATCTTCAGCAAAGCGCGATAAATGCATCATGCTGATACTGGCAGTAGATAATAACTCAATGACATGATCACGGTCTGAAACAGCATCTAAGCTATTCAAAGTAGCGCTTCTAAAACCTAAGTTATGGGCTAGTTTGTCGCGATCTATCGGATAAGCAGTACCTGCCAGTGCGCCTGAGCCTAATGGCGAAGTGTCGGCACGGTATAAAGCATCTTTTAAACGCCCAATATCACGGTTAAACATTTCCACATACGCCAAACACCAATGACCAAAAGTAATCGGTTGCGCACGTTGTAAATGCGTATAGCCTGGCAGTACGGTATTACGTTCACGTTCAGCAAGATCTAGCATGGCTTGTTGTAAGTTCACTAAGGCATAAAGTAAATCACTACCTTTTTCTTTACACCAGAGTTTTAAGTCAGTAGCCACTTGGTCATTACGGCTGCGACCAGTATGCAATTTTTTCCCTAAATCGCCGGTTTTTTCGATGAGATTAATTTCTACCCAGCTGTGAATATCTTCAGCGTCAGACAATAAAATTTGCTTCGGATTTTCTTCAACTGAAGCTTTTAATTCTAACAATGCCGTCTTTAATTCTTCAAACTCTGCTTGGCTTAGCACATCAACTGTAGTTAATGCTTCAGCCCAAGCAATTGATCCAACAATGTCTTGCACCGCCATACGATAATCAACAGGTAAAGAGTCATTAAACTTTTTAAACTGTACACTGGCTTGCTCTTTAAACCGTCCGCCCCATAATGCCATGGCTAAATTCCTCTACCTTTTTATTTCTTTTCAGTTAGTACTGAGTCTGCTTGCTTAAGTGCGGTTATTCTACTTGATAAACTGAACAAACGAATAAAGCCTTCTGCATGTTTTTGGTCGTAAACATCATCTGCACCAAAGGTTGCAAACTCTTCTGAATACAAACTGTTTGGTGAGCGACGTTGTGTTACTTGTGCCATACCTTTATACAATTTAACCACTACATCACCCGTTACTTTTTCAGCAAAAGATGCGGCTGAAGCTAACTGTGCTTTGGCAAGTGGTGTAAACCAACGACCGTCATAAATTACGTGCGAGAATTCATGACCCACTGACTCACGATACTTTAATGACTCTTTATCTAAAATCAGTGACTCTAAACCTTTATATGCTGCCATTAATACCGTACCGCCTGGAGTTTCATAACAGCCACGAGATTTCATGCCCACTAAGCGGTTTTCAACAATATCGATACGGCCAACGCCATGGGCAGCAGCTTTGTCGTTCAAATACATTAAAGATTGATACGCTGACATTGGCTTGCCATCAACCGCCACTAATTCACCCGCTTCAAAGCTTAACATTACTTTGCCTGCTTCGTTTGGTGCATCCATTGGGTCAACGGTCATGGTCCAAACTTCTTTTGAAGGCTCACACCAAGGGTCTTCTAACTCACCTCCTTCATGCGAAATGTGCCAAGCATTAGCATCACGACTATAAATTTTAGTTAACGAAGCGGCACATGGGATATTACGCTCAGCTAAGTAGTCTAAAAGATCTTCACGTGAAACCATGTCCCACTCACGCCATGGCGCAATAACGGTTAACTGTGGAGCTAAAGCGGCAAAACAAGCTTCGAAACGTACTTGGTCATTACCTTTACCGGTACAACCATGACAAACCGCATCAGCACCAACTTTTAAGGCAATTTCAATATGAGCTTTTGCAATAACAGGACGTGCCATTGATGTACCTAATAAATACTGTCCCTCATAAACGGCACCTGTTTTTAGAATTGGGTAAATATAGTCTTTTACATATTCTTCTTTAAGATCGACGACGTAACACTCTGAAGCACCTGAAGCTATGGCTTTTTCTTTTATGCCAACTAACTCTTCTTCACCTTGTCCTACATCTGCACAAAATGCGACAACTTCACAACCATCGTAATTTTCTTTTAACCAAGGGATAATGGCTGATGTGTCTAAACCACCAGAATAAGCTAATACGACTTTTTTAATGTTTTTCTTTGCTGCTAATGCCATGATTTTTTCCTTTACAATTTTTATTATCAGTCTAGCCAACGTTGCGAAATAGGCTAGTTTGAATAGTATTTTTAAATTAAATTTGATTTATTTGTTTAATAATAACCGCATGCTTAATCGGCTAATAAAGTCACTAACACTGCATTTTGCGCCCACATACGGTTTTCAGCTGACTGAAATGCCACTGACATTTCGCTGTCGAACAATTCGGTGGTAATTTCCTCTTCGAGATGAGCAGGTTGACAGTGCATAACAATGCTAGCTCCTGCTTTCGCCATGAGTTCGTGATTAACTTGATACGGTTTAAAGGTTGCTAAAATGTCATCGACATTGGTATTACTGCCCATAGATATCCAAGTATCAGTATAAATAGCATCTTGTTGACCTAGCGCTGAAATATTTGAGCTAAACAATAATTTACTGCCTGATATTTCACTAAACTTAATCGCCTTATTCAGCAGAGATTCATCTGGGCCATGACCTTCTGGACACACTAACGTAAAGTCTACACCGACAATAGCGGCCATAATCATTAATGAATTTGACACATTATTTGCATCACCAACATAGGCAAGCTTGATGGTTGAAATATCGTCGAAATTTTCTGCAAGCGTGACAAAATCAGCTAACGCTTGGCATGGATGGTATACATCACATAAGGCATTAATAACGGGAACGCTACCATGCGCGGCTAACTGTTCAATAGAATTATTACTAAACACACGCGCAACAATAGCATCGGCATAACATGAAAGGTTTTTAGCATAATCGCTTACTCTTTCACGCTCGCCTAGCTTGCCATTTTGCTGACCTAAATAAAGCGCATGACCACCTAACTTATTAATGCCAATATCAAAACTTACATGTGTTCTTAAAGACGGCTTTTCGAAAATCATCGCAACCGACTTGCCTGCTAATACTTGATTGTACTTTTTAGGCTGCTGTTTAATATCACGTGCTAAGGCAATTAAATCGAGTATTTGTTGTTTATTTAGCTGATCATCAGCTAAGAAATGTTCTAAGTTCATTAAAATTCTATCCTGTTCTAAAACGCGTTTACGACGTGTTTTGGTTATCTATTTCTAACTAACACTTGGCTGTATTTTAGTACCTACATTGGCACCATTGAGTAAATCGATAATTTGCTCAGGCGATTGCCAGCTGGCAACCGCGATACTTCGTCGTAATTTATTTGCCGCTTGCAACGCTGCATTTACTTTTGCGGTCATGCCACCGGCAATAACACCACTACTTATAAGCGCTTCAGCTTGCTCACGATTTAGCGAACTTAAATATTCTCCTGTAGCTCCTTTAACGCCATTAACATCAGTCAGTAATAACAACTCAGCATTGAGTAACTGACATATCGCAACGGCTGCATCATCAGCATTTACATTCACTAGTTCGCCATTTTTTAACGCTCCAATCGACGAAACAATAGGTAAGAAACTTGCTTTAAGCAATGTATCGAGTAATGCACTGCTAAAAGGCTTAGGAACACCTACTTGCCCTAGCTCTAGCGAACTTAAATCGCACTGTACCATCTGCCCATCAGTTAGCGATAAGCCTACAGCGGCTAAAGATAAACTCGCCGCACTCGCCACAATAGCTTTATTAACATTACCTGCAAGTGCACCACTAATAATTGGCATTTGTTCTTTTGGTGTCACGCGTAAGCCATGCTTTTTCTCGGTTGTAAATCCTGCTTGTGTCAGCATTTCATCAACAATACAGCCGCCACCATGTACAATCACTACAGGTTGATCTTTTAAACTGGCGATAACAGAGAGTAACGCTGTTAATGCTGAAGTATTACCTTGGTTGTAGCCATCTAAAATAGCGCCACCAATTTTTATCACCACAGGTTTTTTCATTAACAGTTCCCCGACATTACTAAGCTATATTCACTTGGCAGACCTAAACTAATATTTGCACATTGAATGGCTTGCGAAGCCGCACCTTTTAATAAATTATCAATTGCGCAACTAACAACGACTACCTGCTTGGCTTCATCAACTTGCCAGTGCACATCTGCAAATGCTGTATGGGCAACATTGTCGATTTTAGGCCAAGCATTTACTATACGAACTAGCGGTTTGTCTTGATATGCTTGAGTAAAAGCTTGATCAACTTGTTGACTTGTTACATCAGGTTTTAACTGTAAAGTCACCGTGACTAATAAACCACGCTTATAAGGGGCTAAATGCGGGTTAAAAATAACCTCAGCATTGGCTTCTTGACTGATTTCAGGTTGATGTCTGTGCTGTAAAATATTGTAAGGCGTTAAACTGACTTCACAAAAGCTTGTTGCTAAAGATGCTTTACGACCCGCTCCCGTTACGCCACTAATACCATTAACCACAATGAGTGAGTTCTCTACATGCAATGCGTTACTAGTAATGGGTTTTAAAGACAATAAGCTAGCGGTTGGGTAGCAACCTGGTACAGCAATTAGGTTACTGCTTGCAATTTCATCGGCTTGCCATTCAGCTAAACCATACTGAGCTTGTTCCAGGGCTTTTAGCGATTGATGTTCAAAACCATAATGAACAGGGTAATGAGTCGAATCTTTTAGACGAAACCCGCCAGAAAGGTCAAAAACTTTAATACCTTGATCAATAAAAGCTTGTGCCCATTGCGCACTAAATTCATGAGGAGTTGCAAAAAAGACGGCATCTATACCATGCCCAGATAAAGCATGTTCAGATGAGTTTATATGTTGATCAAACCATTGCTGCGAAAAAGAGTGCAGGGGTAAATCACAGATCCCCTGCCAGCGAGTATGCAGTTGAGCAAAAGTTTTTCCACTAGAACTACTGTTTTCAGACACTAACAAGTGTTGAATTGATATTTTATTGTGTTGCGTAAGCAACCCAATTAATTCAGCACCTACATAACCACTTGCACCAATAACTATAACGTTCATTTACTTACCATTTAACTTATGATTAGAAACTACAACGGCTATGTTATTTACACGCTACGTTTGCAATTCTATTCAACTTTGACCGATTACTTCTTAGTTATTATTAAGATATTTAATAGACTAACTAAAAAGCCATGACTTCCAAGACCTAATATATAACTCTATCGTCGTCGCATAGTTGAATACATTACATACATTTTCATAGTGTGGTTAAATTAGGCTATTTACATTGTGGAGCTAAAGTACCATCATATAACTAGTTATGCAACTAAATAGCATAACTACCCATAAATTAATTTTAGGTTACTCTATATAATGAAAAATACGCATTTTAAATTACCCAGCTTTACTCAAGCTATTAGCCAGTTAATAGCACAACCTAGTATTAGTTCATCGCAAGCAAGCTGGGATCAAAGTAACGAAAGTGTTATCAACTTATTAGCCGCTTGGTTTGAAACCCTTGGCTTTGATATTACTATTCAAGCCGTGCCTAACGCTAAAGGGAAGTTTAATTTGTTAGCTAAATTAGGCTCTGGCAATGGAGGCTTATTACTTGCGGGCCACAGTGATACCGTACCTTTTGATGAAAATCGATGGTTATCTGATCCACTTAAAGTTACTGATAGTGATAACAAACTCTTTGGTCTTGGCAGTTGTGATATGAAAGGCTTCTTTGCATTTATTTTACAAGTTTGTCAGCAAGTAGATCTGAAGTTATTAAAGAAACCATTATATGTTTTAGCCACCGCGGATGAAGAAACCACCATGGCAGGCGCACGTTTTTTTGCTAACAGCGGCATTATAAAGCCTGATGTTGCCATTATAGGTGAGCCAACTAATTTAGTGCCGGTAATTATGCATAAGGGGCATATGTCTCATAAAATTAGCATTAAAGGGCAAGCTGGCCATTCCAGTAAACCTACCAGTGGAGTTAATGCAATTGAAATTATGTACCAAGTCATTAGTGAGCTATTCAAACTGAGGGAAAATCTTAACCTGAGCTATAAAAATGAAGCTTTTGATGTTCAAACGCCAACATTGAACTTAGGTGCCATTCATGGTGGCGATAACGCGAATAGAATTTGTGGACATTGTGAGCTCGATATTGACATGCGATCTTTACCTGGCATGAAAGACGAGGAATTAGTCTCTTGGTTATCAAAATCATTACAACCTATAGCAGAGAAATACCCAGGTAGATTATCGATCAATGAACTAGATCCAAGCTCGCCAAGTTTTGAGCAAACCGCGACAAGTAATTTAGTAGTTACTGCTGAAAAGCTTTCAGGACATACTTGTTGCGCCGTAAATTACGCCACTGAAGCCCCTTTTATTCAACAGTTAGGTTGTCAAACAATTGTGATGGGGCCAGGTTCAATTGACCAAGCGCACCAACCTAATGAATATTTAGCTCACAGTGAAATTAAAAAAACAGAGCTCTTACTGACAAAAGTAATTCACCACTATTGCTTTTAATTGATGTGTTTTTTGACAAGGCAGACAGACTAAAGAAAATAACGAGCGCTTAACGCTTAACGCTTAACTGTTAACTATAGCGAATTCGATTCCAAAGCTTTTGATTCACTTTGTGTGTAAAAAATTCGTCTGGCTGCCAACAGCGTGGTAATAAATCGAGCTTTTTGCGCTCAAGATAATTTGAAGATAGTAGTTCTAAAATTTCATTTAGCCGTTCTTTATTAATACTGGAGAACTCTTTCGCAGTTTCTACAAAGTAAAGGTTATTGGTTTTCTTTACGACTAGGTCATGCCCATGTCCAATAAAGGAAAGTTGCCGAGTTGCTATACGACATGTTGGCTCATTAGGTACTTCTGGATAAAGCTGAGTTACAATCGCATATTCGTATCGTACACTTTGTTCTGTATCATTAGGAATATAAATTACACCGTAACCTTGCGGAAAATCGCCGGTTATTTCATACAAGCTATCAACGACGCTTCGACAACAATTGCCACGTTCCGCGTTCTGATATAACGCTTGATAGACTTTCGGCAATAATTTGTAATTATAGTTTTCTTTAGTAGATAAAATAATCGCCGTATATATTTGAGGTATTTTTAATATATTTCCTACACCTAGCTTGGGTTGAATACTACCTTTAAGCAACTGTTTAACAAAGCGTAGTTTATTCGTTTCAACTTTTGTAAAAGTATCTCGCTCTTCTTTAGAGTTACCTAGATACATGACGATACCAATACCATTAATGAGGTACTTCATCGTTTCACGATAATTAATTTGCAATAAAGCTTTTCGCTCTTCTACTGATAAACCACGAAAGACATCTTTTGTACCATCACTCCCTTTCATAATTTTCTGGGCATCAGGATGATAGTTGCCTATATCTTGCAGAATGGCAGCCATTAAGATGGGAATTTTTACATGGTCTACAAATTCCAGATACGCTGCTTCGTTCTCAGTTCGAAGCTCTTGATAGTTATACTCTGATATTTTACTGAGCTCTTGTGTTAAATAAGCCCCTGATGAGAGCGTTTTTAAACAAATTTGGTCGAGTAACCTTAAAGAGAGTACGCCTCGATATAAAGGTTTATTGCGCTCATTTACTGAAGCAACCTTACTTCCTTCTGTTGGCGATAAAAGCTGAATAGTACCAAGCAGTTCTGCCGATTTTTTATTAGTATCGGCACGAGTTTCACCTTCACAAATTTCAATTATATCGCGACATATAAGTTGTAAATGCTGAGCTCTTTCGTTACTTTCTTGACGTAAAGCTTGCAGATAATCACGTTTTTCACGTTCCAAACGCGTGACTTTATTTTTACTTTTCTCGCTACCAATTTTGCTTATTTTGGAGATTTCGGCATTAAGCTTATGAATTTTATTTTGTGCGCTTCCTTCTAATTCATAATAACTAATAGCCCTTTCCAAGACTGAGTCTTTTAAAGGGCTGCGACCATAAATTTTACTCAGTAAAATTTTGACCTTAGCTGTAAAATTAGTATCACCTGCTAAATATTTTGACATTAATTCCATTCAATAAAAATAATACCTATTGGTATCGTGCTTATACAGTACAATTTTACAACCGTGAATTGGTTGTCAATCGTGTTACTAAACTTTTCATACTCTACTTAACCATAAGCAAAATAATGAAAATATCAATACAAAAGTAGAAAAATATCAAACGAAATATTCTTACTAATTAAGGTAACTTATCAGCTGTTTACAAGCGCAGTAAATAAGGCATTAAAAGTTTCAGACACTAAACGCACAAACATAGAGGTTTTTTTTCTGATTTGGCTAGAACTGCCAACTTGATAGCAGCCCAGCATTAGAACATACTATTAAAACTATGCCGTAAAGCTCGTTAATCATTAAGGACAATTGATGTTTTCAAGTAACTTTAAAGAAACACTAAAAAGTGTCGGTGCAGCATTTTTTGGCGTTCAAAGTGATAAAAATAGAAAAAGAGATTTTACTCAAGGTAAATTTAGCCATTTTGTTATCGCCGGTATTTTAGCCGTTGTACTTTTTATAACTTCATTAGTTGTTATTGTAAGCTTGGTTATACCAAGTTAAGCATACTTTATACTTAACTTTATAAGCTGATATTACAGAGCACTGGCGTTATTTAGTTATTACTCATTGTGATAAGGCTTTATCGCTAGCGGAGTAACTAACAGCTAATGTTGATGCATTTAATACAGCTTAATAAAGTGCAAGAAGCTCCGCGACTTTATTTCGCTTATTGCCTTTTTGGCTAATAGTTCTAGATACTTCTATCGACTGCTGCTTTTTTGCGTGCTCATATATTTTTCTTGTCCAAATAGTATCGTGGTTACTTATGAGTACTGTAATGTTAGATGTTTTAGCTTTAGTGACTTCTTCAGCAACATTTGCAAGGTCAGCTTGTTCATCTAAGCCAAAACCATTTCCTGAATAACTGGTAAAACTTGCTGTTTTACTTAACGGCACGTAAGGCGGATCACAGTAAATCACATCACCTGATTTAGCATGAGCAAAAGTTTGGCGATATCCATCACATATAAATACAGCTTTCTTGGCTTTCTCAGCAAAAAATATCAGTTCCTCTTCAGGAAAATAAGGGCGTTTATATTTTCCAAAAGGTACGTTATAGCCACCCGATTTATTATATCTACACAAGCCATTGTAGCCATGGCGATTCATGTAAAGAAAAACTAAAGATCTAAAGTAGGGATCTTTGCTTTCATTAAACTCTTTACGAAGTTGATAGTATTTTTCAGCCTGATTATATTCTGGTGTAAAAAATCGGCGAGCATCTGCAATAAACTTATCAGGTGTTCGTTGTACGATGCGATAAAGATTTACAAGATCTTGATTTATATCGCTCAACAGATATTCGTCGTAATTACTATTGAGAAATACTGAACCCGCACCAACAAAAGGCTCAATCAAACGATTTCCTTTTGGTAGCATAGAATTTATGACATCGCTTAAAGCGTATTTCCCACCAGCCCACTTTAAAAACGCTCGATGTTTCTTCTTCATGACACCTACAAACTCTAAAAATTAATACCAGATGATTAGTATCTGAAAAGTAAGGGTGAATTGTATCCTGAATTAGTTATTATTGGGAGCTCTGAAATGCATTGATTTCGTTATTAACTATACTCGTTGGCTTGATCCATGGCTGCCTAGATAAAAGCAACGCCGGTAAAGTTGATAACGCAGCTTGTGCAGCTGATTTTTCAGCATAAACCTTACTGGTGAACACCATAAGTGGTTGTTCATTTAATAGCCGCTGGTAAATATGGTATTCAATGCTATCTAAGGCTTTTAAATATTCCTGAGGAAGGGCTAAATCACTGAACGCAGATAGTTGAATAACATATCCAGTTTTGGTGGCATAAAAATCATTGTCTACTTGGAGACTATTCGTATGATTAATCGCTACTTTAGAAGTTGGGATTGTACTCTGTTCTTCTTGAGGCAATACATTAATCGCACTCTCAAGTTGAGTCTCTATTACAGTATCTGCTTCGCTTGTAGTGATTGCTGAAATAATATCGAATGAGGTCGCAGGTAAGGGCTCATTTTTCTTAATTACGACTGTCTTAGGGCTTACTAGCGATAAATAAATATCTGTTGGTACAGCCCTCTCATATGTTTTTATTATTTCATCTGTTGTGATATCTGAACTCGATTGACTAACATTTTTACTTTCTATCACCATCGTTTGCGGTTGCGACAAAGTCTTTGTTAGCGATACATTATCTGAACCTAATGCTGTTATTGGTTTCGCAAAGTTAAAGCTGTCTAAATGTAATAGTTTAATCACCAATGCAGAAATCAAAATTAAAAGTATTGCTGCACTTAATAGCCATTTATTGCGTTTACTGAAAGACCATTTGATTGAACTTTTTTTAAATATTGAAGAAGTTGGTGAAAGTAACTGCCCTGATTGCGATGATAATAATGAGAGTTTATTATCAAATAAGCTCTTGTTAATGGCAATATTTCTACCCGCTTGTAGTGAACCAAACATAACAACATTTACAGTTAAGTTTGATTTTTTAGCAATTAAAGCTAATTGCGTTAATTCATGTGAAATTTGTAAAGATAGATGCTGAGCTCTATCTAGCACAATGCTGATACTTTGTTTTGATTTTTTTGCTAAATTAATCACACTTACGGCTAACGAAATTTCTGGTTCAAAAAGTTCGCCAGTGTATAGCTGTTCGATAATACGACAACGAATTTGAATATTGTTGAACTGCGAAGAAAGCGCAACATAAGCAACGTTATGCTGCTCAGGTAAGTTTGCTAAAAGTTGATTAGATATGGTTGTGTTCTGTTCAACGCTTTCGTCAATAACAAGAATAGCTTGCTTTGAAAAACGTAAAATATAATCAATGCGTGCTTGGGCACTAATTTTAGTGACGCTGGTATTATTGTCAGATATATTAATGTTTTTTGTTAAAGCCGACATGCTTCACCTATTCTGAATTAATTACAGAATTTGCTGAAGGAGCTCCACGCTAACATCATCGTTGATTTCAGAACGACCTATGGCGGTCGGAAGAATAAATCGAAGATTACCAGCTAAATTCTTTTTATCGCGACGCATATGACAAATAAATTCATCAAACCCCATATTCTTGGGTGCGATTAGCGGTAAATCAAAGGCAAGCAGTAAAGCTTCAATACGACGAAGATCTGACACTTCAAGCAAATTCATTGCTACTGAAGTTTTAGCAGCAAGTACCATGCCAGTGGCAACTGCCTCACCATGCAACCAGTTACCATAACCTTGATCAGCCTCAATGGCATGGCCGAAGGTGTGACCTAAATTTAATAATGCACGAACACCAGCTTCTGTTTCATCTTCAGCAACTATATTTGCTTTACATTGACAGCAACGTTCGATCATTTGCATTAAAATTTTATTATCACCGGCTTTAATTGCATCTATATGTTGTTCAAGCCAAGTAAAAAACTCACCATCGCCGAGTATGCCATATTTGATCACTTCAGCCATACCTGCGTTAAACTCTCTAACAGGTAATGTAACTAGGCTTGCTAAGTCTATAAAAACAGCTTTAGGTTGATAGAACGCGCCTATCATATTTTTACCTAGCGGATGGTTGACTGCGGTTTTACCACCAACAGAGGAATCTACTTGTGACAATACGGTGGTAGGCACTTGAATAAAATCAATACCGCGTTGATAACATGCAGCAGCAAAACCAGTGATATCACCAATAACACCGCCACCTAACGCTATCAAAGTAGTATCTCTACCGTGATTACCCGCGAGTAGATGAGACATTATAAGCTCAAAATTTGCTAAGCTTTTCTGAGCTTCACCATCAGGTAAAACGATTTCATCTACATTGAAATCCTTTAAGCTGGTTTTCATTTGCTCAAGATAAAGTGGTGCAACTATGTTATTACTAACAATGCAAACTCGCTTACTGCGGATATGACTAGACAGCAGTTTACTATTTGATAGTAACCCGCTGTCTATATAGATTGGGTAGCTGCGTTTGCCAAGCTTAACTTGAAGAGTGGTCATAAGTATTATGTTTAAAAGTCTAAACGTTCTACTATTTTACTTGCAACAACCTTAGCGCTTTGGTCATCCGTTTGCACGATAACATCGGCAATTTCTTCATATAACGGATTTCGCTCAACAGCTAGGTTTTCAAGTACAGTTCTTGGTTCTTCATCAGTTTGGAGAAGCGGACGACGACGGTCTCTTTGCGTACGTGCAACTTGTTTATCTATCGTGGTTTCTAGATAAACAACAATACCGCGTGCTGATAAGCGATTGCGTACTTGTGGGCTGATCACAGATCCACCGCCAGTAGCTAAAACAATACCCTGTTTTTCACTTAAGTCTTCAATGACTGATTCTTCTCTTAGTCGAAAGCCTTCTTCGCCTTCTAGATCAAAAACCCATGCGATATCTGCACCAGTACGGCGCTCAATTTCTTGATCGGAATCAAAAAACTCTAAATGTAGCTTATCTGCTAATTCTCTACCAATGGTGCTTTTGCCTGCGCCCATTGGGCCTACAAGGAAAATATTACGTTTTTCTGCCATTAGATTAATTAATACTCGTTTATTTATTACGTGAACAGGTAAGAGGGAACCTCCCTCGAAAATTTCAAGGGCGCAATTATCGCAATTGTTGGGTACAAATTGCAAGCATGTAAGGTGAAAACACCACCTTACATGCAAATTAACTTAAAATCTTTCCGTAACTATGCGTGGTGTAACGAATATTAGTAGTTCTTTTTTCTCATTGAAGTTACTACTATTTCTAAACATCCAACCAAAATATGGAATATCACCTAAAACAGGTACCTTTGATACAGAACTAATAATTTGTTGCTGATAAATACCACCTAGTACGATTGTTTCGCCATTATTAACCAATACCTGTGTGCCAATACGCTGTGTATCAATAGCTGGTGCTGTGCCATTTGAAACATCAGATACCGTATCTTGAGTTACCACAAGGTCCAAAATAATTCTGTCATCCGGTGTAATGTGAGGTGTTACCGTTAAACTTAGTACCGCTTTTTTAAACTGAGTTGATGTGGCACCACTAGAAGCCGCTTCTTGATAAGGTATTTCAACACCTTGCTCAATATAGGCTTCTTTTTGATTTGCCGTAGTTATGCGCGGACTGGCAATTATTTCGCCTTTGTTTTCTTTTTCCATCGCACTCAATTCAAGATCTAATATAGTACCATCTGCTAAACGCGCAACTTGAAATGCAATACTTCCCGCAGGGTTAGCTACAGGTAAATTAACATTAAGTCGATCGCTTAAAGAGGGTATTATGCCATTACCTGCATTATCGGCGCCCGTTAATGAGCCTGAGGTTGCAGAATCAGAGCCTGTATCCGTAACACCCCAGCGAATACCTAACTCTTCGTTGATATTATCTTTTACCGTTACCATACGAGATTCAATAATAACTTGGCGCACAGGAATATCTAATACCGAAACCATACGTTTAATATCTTCAATACTGGTTGCCGTATCGCGAATTAATAAGGTATTCGTTCTCTCATCAACACTAACGCTTCCGCGTAGCGATAATATGCTGTTTTCTTCATTCTTTATTAGGGCCGCAAACTCTGCTGCTTTAGCGTAATTTACTTGTACATATTCAGAATATAACGGCGCTAACTCTTCAACTTGTTGCTGTGCTTGTAAGTCTCTAGCTTCTCGTGCGGCTAATTCATCGCTTGGTGCAACCATTAAAATGTTGCCTTCCATGCGTTTATCTAAGCCCTTAACTTTTAAAATTATATCGAGAGCTTGGTCCCAAGGCACACCATCTAGTCGTAAGGTAATATTGCCCGCAACGGTGTCACTGGTCACTAAGTTAAAGCCATTATAATCAGCAACTATTTGTAATACGGTACGTACAGAAATATCCTGAAAGTTTAATGAGATAGCTCTGCCGCTGAAGGTTTCTTCTTCGCCTAAATAACCATCTTGTTTAACCTTAGCATTTACCGTTAATGAAAATACATCATTGAATTGTTGATGTTTGTACTCAAATGGGCCGTTAATATCAACAACTAAACGTGCATTACGCCCTTCTCTAAATGTTTCTATTCCGGTAACTAAGGTACCAAAATCAGTCACATCTAATTTATAAATAAAGTCATCTAAAATCTCAGTGTTATGAAATTCAATGTAAAGCTTGCCAAGTTTATCACTTACGTCAACCGCTACTTTGCTATCAATGAGTTTAACCAATAATTGCGCTTCATTTTCTTGACCACGCTTAAAATCAATATTATCTATTTGATTGATAAAACCATGCCCAAGCGGAATTAACTGTGTTACGGATTGATTTACTTGACCTGTATTTAAAGTTAAAGCAAAAGTATTGTCTTTTTGCACTACATCAAAAACTGACAAATGCTGTAAATTAACGTCAGCAACCACTTTCCCAGCTATTTTTTGTACTTGAATATTATTAACGCCAGCGTGCTCGATCAGTGTTACAGCAACCGTAGGGCTAAATTGATCTGCATCAAAGGTAATTCTAACCTGCGCAGGAGACATCGAAGTACTAACTTCGGGTTGTACAACAATCTTATCTGATAGCTCAAATACCAGTTCAATTTCATTATTTTGAATAGTGTTATAGCTGATGCCTGTTAATTCACTTGCCCAAGAAAAAGTGCTAAACGCACATATATAAGCGATTGTAACTAACTTCATTTTTTTGAAATGTGTCATAAGATTATCATTTTTTATTATATTAAATAGCAACATTAATTCCTTTGCCCCTCTGCACTTGTCTGCGTCATGGTAACGACAGTTTCACGCTCAACCCAGCACCCAGCGCCATCTGGGATTAACTCTAATACTTTTACATTATCTTGGCTTACCGTGGTAATTTTACCGTGATTTAACCCTACGTAGCTACCAACAGCAACTCGATGTAACGTGCTGTCAGATGCTTCTACGAGTGCCCATGTAACACCTAGCTCACCTAACGTGCCACGCATCACTAAACTACTCAGAGAATATTTTTCTAACGGTTGTTTTCTTCTACGCGGATCTGGACTTAAACAACCTGACATTTGTTGAATTTTTTCTTGAATTGCTTCTGGTTTAGGTACGTCAAATGGACTACGTAAAACATCAGCAGAGTAATCAAAATGGTCAAAAACTCTAACTTCTGGCATCGGCTCAATTGTATTGCTGGTGCCTGATTGGACTGTAGCAATATGTTGTTTTAGATCGTCAGTATCGTTAAAACAGCCAGTTAGCATAACAGCACTTAATAAAATTAATTTTTTCATTACTCTGCAGCCTCCCTATAACGATAGGTTTTAGCCTGAAGCTTTAACTTTAAGTCACCTGATGTTTGTTTTTGTAAATTAATGTCGAAGTCGTGCAATGTAACAATACGGGGTAGCCCAGCAATCCTACTTACGAATTGACCAAACTCATGATATGAGCCTATAACTTCTATATCGATAGGTAACTCAATATAAATCTCTTGCTCTATTTCTGGTTGCCAATTCAATTTTACAAAATCAAGGCCAGTCGTTGTGCCAACAAAAGTTATATCATCAAGTAAGCCAGGTGTTTCATGACTTTCTGGTAAACTTTTTAATTGATTCGCAAACATAGCTTCTGCTTCTATCATTTGTTGTTCAAATAACTCTAAATTAGCGGCAATATGATATTTAGCTTGATATTGTTGTTTTAGCGTCGACTCTTCTAAAGTTACACGTTCTAGTTGTTTAATTTGATCACTGATCATTAAAACGTAACCTAGACCTAACACTAAAATAACTAAGAATATCGATAATACTATTTTAGCCGCCTTCGGCCATTGTCCAATATTATCAAGCTCTAAGCCATCAAATTGCTCCATAAATTCCGATAAGTCAAAATTCATTATGGCGCTCCTTGATTAGTAGATTCATTTAAATTGATCAAACCTTTGATTCGAACACGCATTTTAAAATCACTTAATAATTTACTTTTCGCATCGTTTGAAGTTATAGACTCAAGTATCGCATCTTCAAATAAATCAGAACTTTCTATTTCCCTGATCATATTCGCTAAATGGTTATTTGATTCACTTTTGCCGATAATATTTAAACTGTTACCTTGCTTTTCCAAGCGTGTAAGGTATATACCGTTTGGTACCACTTTTGCAATTTCGTCTAAAACTTGTGTGCCTACATTACGACTACGTTGTAATTGTTCAACAACACTTGTGCGCTTTTGAAGTTCTTTTTTCTTTTCGTTAAGCGATTTTATTTTTGAAATGCGTAAGTCTAAAATTTGTATTTCGTTTTGTAAAAATTGATTACGTTGTTGCTGGCCATCAATTCGCATCTGATAAAATTGATTTACAGAGAACACAATTACAAACGCTATTAAGGCGACGACAGTTAAAACAGTGAAGTACTCACGTTGCTTAGCTTTTTCGGCTTCTTCGCGCCATGGTAATAAATTTATATATGCCATGGTGTAAAGCTCCTTAACGCTAAACCTGCTGCTACCATAAAGCGTGGTGCATTTTTTGCTAATTCTTCTTTATTAATTAAACTCGAAATTTCCATACCGGTAAATGGGTTAGCAATTACGGTATGAATGCCTAACTCCTCAGTAAGCAGTTGTTCTACACCCTCAACTAAGGCACTACCACCTGAAATGACTAAATAATCAATTTTTGCTTTACCACTCGTTGTAAGAAACATTTGAATCGCGCGACGAATTTGTTGAACTAAAATGGTATGAAATGGAGCTAAAACTTCAAAAGTGTAGTTAGGGGGAAGATCATCGGTTAATTTAGCTATTTCAGCTTCTTCAAACGATTTATTATAATAAGAGACAATTGAGCGTGTATATTGCTCGCCGCCAAACAATTGATCTCGGCTATAAATATGATTACCTGCCTCGGTGACTGAAAATAAAGTCATTGTTGCGCCAAGATCTACAGTAGCTATGACTTTATCAGCGGCATCATCGGGCAATTGGTTTAAGGTTAAATCATACGTTCTACTAATAGCGTATGATTCAACGTCAATAACTTTGGTATCAAAGCCACCTGCTTCTAACGCTGCTACCCTTGCTTCAACAGATTCAGTTCGAGCTGCGCTCAATAATACGTTAATTTTACTTGGATCAGATTCATTAATATCAAGTGACTCAAAATCTAAGCTTACTTCATCAAGTGGGTATGGGATCAGGCTGTCTGCTTCAATTTCTATTTGGCTCGCTAACTCTTGCTCATTTAAGGAAACATCCATATAAATAATCTTAGTGATTACCGTTTGACCCGAAACAGCTGAAGCTGCGAGTCCCACCGTAGATGATATTTTCTTCCTTATTTTAGCGACCACTTTACCGACAGCGTCAATATCTTGAATTTCTCTATCAACAATGGCGCCTCTTGGCATTGGCTCAATCGCGACAGTTTCGAGGACGTATCCGCCTTCATTTTGGTTCAGCAAAACAGCTTTTATAGAGTGAGAACCAATGTCAATTCCAACCATTAAGGAGGTCTTTTTTTTCCATAAACTACTTAACATAGAATCCTACTAGAACATTTTATTATAATAATATTAGGTAAAAAATTGGTATAAATACATTTATTACATGCTTTTACAGGATATACTAGTACTATTACACCAATTTTATAACTTTTATCGAGCATTTTTTTGTGTTTTCTATAAAAAACCTGTTTAAAACGGGTGCTGTGTTGATATTTATCGGATTTTTAGCACTCGCCGGAATTTATCTCTCAATGCGCTCGAGTTTGCCGAGTGTTGAATCACTGAAAGATTTGCAATGGCAAACGCCAATGCAAATTTTTAGTTCAGATGGCAAACTCATTTCTCAATTCGGTGAAAAGAAAAGAATTCCTTTAACCTTAGATGAGATGCCGCAGCAATTAATTAATGCGATATTGGCAACTGAAGATGACCGCTTTTATTTGCATTTTGGTGTTGATCCTATCGGTATGGGCCGAGCCATAATTGGTCAATTAACCGGACAAAATAGAGGTGGTGCAAGTACTATTACCATGCAGGTTGCTCGAAACTTCTTTCTTACTCGTGAACAGACTTATGTCCGAAAAATTAGAGAAATATTTATTTCTTTTCACATTGAGAGCTTATTAACTAAAGATGAAATACTTGCGCTCTATATGAATAAAATTTCATTAGGCCATCGTTCTTTTGGATTTGGTGCTGCTGCTCAAGTTTATTACGGAAAAGAAACCAAAGAGTTAACGCTAGCACAAATTGCCGTGTTAGCGGGTTTACCCAAAGCTCCTTCCACATTGAACCCTATTAGTCGTCCTGATAGAGCATTGAAACGCCGAGCCGTAGTATTACAAAGAATGTATGTGGCCGGATATATAACCTCTGAACAATTAGCCAACGCAAATCAAGAACCTGTTACCGCAGTTAAGCATGGCGCAGAAATTGAATTGAGCGCACCTTATATTGCCGAAATGGCACATCAAGAAATGATTGATCGTTTTGGTAAAGAAGCGGCATATACCGGAGGCTATAAAGTATTTACAACCGTAACATCAAAATTACAAGCTGCAGCCCAACAAGCAGTTGTAGATAATATCTTCGCATACGACCAGCGTCATGGTTACCGGGGGCCTTTAGCAACAATACGCCCTGTTGATGAATCGGTAACGACCGCAATGGTATCAGATGATGCACAAATAAAACCCATAACGGCTAATGAAGCAATTGAAGCGCTGTCATCATTAGATAGTTATCATTCAATTGAACCGGCTGTTGTAACACAAGTAATGGAGCAATCAGCAAAAGTTAGGCTTCAAGATGGCTCAGAGGTAAATATTGGTTGGCAAGGTCTTGCTTGGGCCAGAGCTTATATCAACGACGATAAACAAGCAGCGCCGCCTTCAATAGCTAAGGATATTTTAACAACAGGCGATATCGTAATGGTTTCAGCCGTTGAATCAGGTTATCGATTAAGCCAACTGCCCGAAGTTAGCGCCGCATTAGTATCGCTTGCCACAGATAATGGTGCCATAAAAGCTGCAGTTGGTGGTTTTAGTTTTAATCAAAGTCAATTTAATCGAGTTACCCAAGCTAAGCGACAAGTCGGTTCTAATATTAAACCTTTTATTTATTCCGCTGCGCTAGAAAACGGTTATAACTTGGCATCAATAGTTAATGATGCTCCTATTAATCAGTGGGATCGTAGCTCAGGTGTTGTTTGGCGACCGAAAAATTCCCCGCCGGTTTATAATGGTGAAATACGATTTAGGTTGGCCTTAGCGCAATCGAAAAACGTTATAGCCGTTCGCCTGCTCAGAGAAGTAGGTCTAGACAAAATCATTCCTTATTTAGCTACTTTTGGATTTAATCCACACGACTTACCGCGAAATGAGTCTTTAGCATTAGGCTCAGCCTCTTTAACACCAATTGAGGTAGCTACCGGCTTTGCAACTTTTGCCAATGGTGGTTTTTTAATTAAGCCTTATTTAATTGAGCGTATTGAAGATTCATTCGGCAAAGTATTATTTCAAGCGAACCCAGCCATAGCCTGTGATAATTGTGATCAATCAATCGATAAAGTTTCAGAGTCATCAAATGCACCTTTAAACAGCGAAGACATTTTTAATTTCAATGCTGCTGATAACTTCGATGATATAGAGCTTACTGCCCGCGTGATAAATAAAGCGCCTAGAATTATTAGTGCACAAAATGCCTTTTTAATAACAGAAGCACTTAATTCAGCTATTTGGGGTGCAGATTGGAATATTAAACCGTTTTGGCAAGGTACTGGGTTTCGTGCTCGGGTATTAAAACGTCGCGATATCGCTGGTAAAACAGGCACAACAAATGAAGCCAAAGATGCATGGTTCTCAGGTTATAGTCGCAGAATAGTTACAACCTCATGGATTGGGTTTGACAATCCGAGTCGAAATCTTGGGCAGTCTAGCTACAACAGTAACCTGAGCAAAGACCAAACCACAGGTAAAGAGTTTGGTGCAAAATCAGCACAACCAACCTGGATAAACTTTATGAAGGTGGCATTAACTGAGTTTCCTGTTGAGCCATTTGAACAACCCGAAGCGCTAATGTCTGTACGTATAGACAAAGCATCGGGCAAGTTAACCACTAAAACTGATAAATCTAGCCGTTTTGAGTATTTTGAATTAGGTACAGCACCTACTGAATATATAAGACAAGACATCAGTAGTGAAATTCTTGACGGCGAAGATGCTGTCATCAATGTTGAAGATAGTATTTTCGACTAATTCCAACAAATGTTGACCTTTCATATCAGCTATTTTAAAAAGCTATTTAGTATCTGAAAGGTCAACAAACGTCACTATAAGTTTCGTTATATAACAATTTAAAACTAAAACTTGTTTCTATTCGAAATTTATTTCGAATATTTCATTTATTTATATCCTTTAAAAATCCTAATCCAACAATAATTTCCTGACCAGGCAGTCAACACCGAAAAACAAACAAACCACTGATTTTAAACGATTAATAAACATCTTACTGCTCAATGTTCAATTTATCAAACCTTGATATATCTTATTACCTTTTTACTTACACCATTAAATTATGAAAGTAAGTATGAAAACTTTCAAAACGAAAGAAAAAACGCTTTCGTTTTGCTGGTTGATCGCATAAAATTATCCTCCAAACTCGGAACACCGAAACTAAACATTTAATTATCGTCATAATTTTAGGAGCGAATTCGCAATGGCAGCTTTAGAAAACTCAATCGATTTATCTTCATACGGCATCAATAATGTTGCAGAGATAGTTTACAATCCTTCTTATGAGTTACTCTTTGCTGAGGAAACTAGATCAGACCTCACAGGTTGTGATAAAGGCATTGTTACCGAACTTGGCGCAGTTTCAGTTGATACTGGAATTTTTACCGGCCGCTCTCCAAAAGATAAATACATTGTTCGTGACGATACTACCCGTGATACGGTTTGGTGGTCAGATCAAGGTAAAAACGACAACAAGCCCATGACACAAGAGACTTGGGACAGTTTAAAAGGCCTAGTAACTGAACAATTGTCAGGTAAGCGTTTATTTGTTGTTGATACCTACTGTGGTGCGGATGAATCTACACGCTTAAAAGTACGCTTTATTACTGAAGTTGCTTGGCAAGCTCATTTTGTTAAAAATATGTTTATTCGCCCAAGCGATGATGAGTTGAAAACATACGAACCTGATTTCATCGTAATGAATGGTGCAAAAGCTGTTAACCCTAACTGGCAAGAGCAAGGGTTAAATTCTGAAAATTTCGTGGCCTTTAACCTTACTGAGCGTGTTCAGTTAATTGGTGGCACTTGGTACGGCGGCGAAATGAAAAAAGGTATGTTCTCAATGATGAACTACCTATTACCTTTAAAAGGCATAGCATCTATGCACTGTAGTGCTAACGTTGGTGAAGATGGCGATACAGCCGTGTTCTTCGGTCTTTCTGGTACGGGTAAAACTACGCTTTCAACTGATCCTAAACGCCAATTAATTGGTGATGATGAACATGGTTGGGATGAAAACGGTGTATTTAACTTTGAAGGTGGTTGTTACGCTAAAACCATTAATTTGAGTAAAGAAAACGAACCTGATATCTACAATGCTATTCGTCGCGATGCATTATTAGAAAACGTTACGGTTAACGAAAAAGGTCAAATTGACTTTGACGATAACTCAAAAACAGAAAACACCCGTGTTTCTTACCCTATTCATCACATTGATAATATTGTTAAGCCGGTTTCTCGTGCAGGTCATGCCAAAAAAGTTATTTTCTTAACTGCAGATGCTTTTGGTGTATTACCTCCAGTTGCCAAGTTAACACCAGCGCAAACTGAATATTACTTCTTATCTGGTTTCACAGCCAAACTAGCGGGTACAGAGCGCGGTATTACTGAGCCAACACCAACTTTCTCAAGCTGTTTTGGTGCTGCATTTTTAAGCTTACACCCAACGCAATATGCGGAAGTATTACGTAACCGCATGCAAGCTGTTGGTGCAGAAGCTTACTTGGTTAATACCGGTTGGAATGGCACCGGCAAGCGTATATCAATTAAAGATACGCGTGCAATTATCGATGCTATTTTAGATGGCTCAATTGACGATGCACAAACACAAGTTTTACCTTTATTTAATTTAGATATCCCAACCAGCATTGAAGGTGTCGACGATAACATTTTAGATCCTCGTAATACTTATGCCCAAGCCGAACAATGGCAAGGTAAAGCTGCTGACTTAGCTAAACGCTTTGTAAATAACTTTGATAAGTTTACTGATACTGATAACGGTAAATCATTGGTTGCAGCTGGTCCAAAACTATAAATAAGCCAGTTTGGTAATAGCCTAAAAACGTCAAAGCCGTCGAATATTCGACGGCTTTTTTATGTTTGAACCTCAAGCAATAATAAATAAATGCTAATACCAAATTCAAGTGACTTAATGTTAACCATGACTAATTGGTAAACAAACTTGAGCCTTTAAACCACCTTCTTTTCTGTTTGATAATTCAACACGTCCACTGTGGGTATCGACTATTCGTTTAATAATAGCTAAACCTAAGCCACTGCCTTCTGCTCCTCTTGCTTCATCGCCTTGAGTAAAAGGCTGAAACAAGCGTTCAATCTCAAACTCAGGAATACCTGGGCCTTCATCACAAACACAAAAACAAACTTCTTGTTTTCGTTTGTCATAATAAGTAGATACAGTAACTTTACCTTGAGAATAACGTAAAGCATTTTGAATTAAGTTGGCTACTGCTCTTTTCATTGCAACATAACGAAGCGGAATGTTAGGTAAATCTTCTGTAGTAAAAATTATCTCACGATCTAAAATGCTCTCTGATTGCACCACTTCATCAATTAATTTATTAATGTCATCTAGTTCAGCTTTGTCTTTGCTGTCGTGACGAATATAATCAATAAACTGATCAATAATGCTATTCATATCTTCAATATCGCCTTCAATACCCTCTTTCAAAAACTCATCTTGTTGGGAGATCATTTCAGTGGCTAATCTAATACGGGTTAGTGGCGTTCTTAAATCATGCGATATACCAGCCATCAATAGGTTTCGGTCATCTTCTAGTTGCTTTATACCTTTAGACATATGATTAAAAGCCCGCGTAACCGCAACAATCTCTGTCGTACCTCGTTCCTTTAATGGCTTCGGAAAATCACCTCTTGCCACGTCAAGAGCAGCATGTTGTAAGGCACTTAACGGTCGATTAAGCTGTCGAACAAAAATCCATCCTCCCACCACACTTAAAATACCTAATATCATTAGGACAAAAATAAGCGGAGAAAAGTTTTCTTCCTCTAAGCCATTCAGTGGAATTTTAACCCAATAATTAGGGGCTTGAGGTGGACGAATCCAAAATAAGTACTCATCACCTTGTGAAATCCTAACTTCTGCAGGCCCGCCCAAAAGAGCTGACATTTCTTCAGAACGAAAAGCGTAAAAGATTGCATCTTGTAAGCCTAACTTCATTGCTGCGGCTTCACGATAAACCCCAATACCGGTTTCTCGTTGAAACGCTTCCCCCATGGCAGGGCTTATCGCTTCATCTTCAATATCGATAAAAACGACTCGAACCTGCTTAGCAAGCAACTGATTTACTTGCTGTGCATTAGGTTGAATAATGTATATCGACATAGATATAAACGATACTACTTGGTTAATTAATAATAAAAACCCAATTAAGAGCACCGTTTGACCAAAGGCACTGCGCGGCAATATTTTCATAAACCTCTACTACTGTTAGAATTTTTCATGTCTTTATTAAGTGCTATTCATTTTCTAAAGTCTCATGGTGAAGCTGGCTAAAACAACCACCTTTAATACAACCATAAAGCCTTTAAAATAAAACAACGACTAAAAGTCTATGCTACAGACTTTCCTTCAGGAACAAATACATACCCCAAACCCCAAACCGTTTGAATATAGCGAGGTTTTGCAGGGTCAATTTCTAACATACGTCGCAAGCGCGACACTTGAACATCAATGCTACGCTCAAGGGCTGAGTAATCTCTCCCACGCGCCAAGTTCATTAATTTATCACGCGACAAAGGTTCTCGGGGATGCGTGATTAATGCTTTTAATACGGCAAATTCACCACTCGTTAAAGGCATGTTTACATCACCTTTCACCATTTCACGCGTAGCAAGATTCAACTGATAATCACCGAAAGATATAATATTTTCTTCTTGAGATGGCGCGCCAGGTGCTTCTTGCACTTTACGGCGCAATACTGCTTTAATTCGCGCTAATAATTCACGCGGGTTAAACGGCTTAGGCATATAATCATCAGCGCCCAACTCTAAACCAATAATGCGGTCAACCTCATCACCTTTCGCTGTTAACATAACAATAGGAATGTCGTTAGAGTTTTGGCGTAAACGACGACATATAGATAAGCCATCTTCGCCTGGTAACATTAAATCGAGGACTAATAAGTGAAAGTTTTCACGCTCTAATAACCTATCCATTTGCTCGGAGTTAGCTGCGCTTCGAACGACAAAGCCTTGCTCAACTAAATACCGCTCTAGTAGGGCGCGTAAACGCATATCATCGTCTACTACCAAAACTTTCGGTGTTTCATGTCCCATAATACTTGTTCCATTGGTTATTTTTAAACTTATGTTAACTATAAGTCATATTACTTCAAATATAAAAAGCTGTGCAGTACCAAGGGGCTAGCATTTGTTACAAATTATGTTTCATCTTAGTTTAGAGAATTGAATTACTTGCTTTGGTTAATTATTGTGGGAGAATACGCGAATGAGAATTTGGCACCATTTTCACAAAGTCCCCTTTAGAGTTTTACGCATCAGTAAAAGGCGTAATATCATCCGCATTAAACGCAGTATGATCAAAGTTAAAATCGCCTTAGCACAAGAAAAAGTTGAAACAAGAGCCATGCTTAGTACTTATAAACGTTACACTAAACGTAATGCAAGTGCTGAGGAGATGCGTATTGCTAACCAACAGTTTATTGATATTTTAAAAGGCTTAGGTATTGGTATTTTCGCTATTTTACCTTTTGCGCCGATCACGATTCCTCTGATGATAAAAATCGGCCGATTAGTCGGTGTTGAAATTCTTCCTAGTGCATTTGTCGATGACAAAAAAACACCTAAGCCTTAATGTAAACTTATTTTAAGTAATTAATCGCTTGGTCGGTTACACATTTGGTAAAGCTTTTTTGTCGCTCAACTTTTGGTAACTCGGCAATACTTGCGGTGACTAAATGCATTTTTTCCTGCCTTTGCTCGTCAGAAAGGTGTAAAAATTGTTCGTGAAAGCAACCATGTAAACCATAATTTAATGACACATCTGATTTAAGCGGCTCTCCTGCCAAACAAGTTATTAGTTTTTCAGCCAGGGTATTTCGATCTAATTCAGTAATTAACGCTTTAATCGTTAAATTTTCTTTTATTTGTTTTTGTTGTTGGCAGCCAAACAACATGTCTGCCACAGCAACCACAGGTATAAGTGCTTCATGTTGAGCGCCAAATCGTGCTTTTAACCATTGGTTTCTATCGAGTGTTTGATTTTCTGCTGCTTGCAAAGACGCACTAGACATAACAATAACTACAGCTAAGTTTACCCATAAAGCATGGAAATATTTTTTGAATGGTTTAATTGTTTCACTGAACATACAACTTTCCTAATAATAGTATTTAACTTAAGTTGAGAAGCATCAACCGTTAATTAATGCATAAACCCACCAAAAAACACCTGCACTGAGTTACAGCAGAAAATTGTCATGAGCAAACTTTATGAATATCGATTAACGTGGTTAAATAACGGTATCTAAGATCTAAATAATATTTGATTATACCGTGATAAAACAAATAAAAATATGCTGTACGCTACTCATGATTGTTTCGTTTTCAAGTCCGTTATTAGCTGCCAATAAAGTTAACGCAACTACTAACATTAATACAATTGAGCTATTAAACAAACAGTTAGAAAATGAAATTGGCAATGTTGTTTATGTTGATTTTTGGGCTTCTTGGTGTATCCCTTGCCGTCAATCATTTCCGTGGTTAAATAACTTACAAGCGCAATATCAAAGACAAGGCTTAACTATCATCAGTATTAATTTAGATCACAGCCGAGTGCTAGCCGATGAGTTTTTAAAGGAAATAAAAGCAAACTTTCCGGTTATTTATGATCCCAAAGGCCTAATTGCAAGAAAATATAAACTTAAAGGAATGCCAAGTAGCTTTATTATTGACCGAACAGGCAAAATAGTCAGCGCACATGTCGGCTTTAATCAAACTAAACAACTAGCGTACGAAACAGAGCTGCAAGCATTACTAAGTAAGCCATATAGTTCAAACTAAACAGTGCATCTTAAACAGTACAAACTAAGCACTTTGATTGTAATACCAAATGTAATAAGTTATTGACGATTTAAACCACCTTAAAATGATCGATTATTTATTTCAATTGCTATAAAGGCTATTTTTCTCCGATAATAATTATATTCATTAACTAGAAATTACAGCGCACTTTCGCTAATAAAGCCCATAAAACAAAAAAGCGAGCACAAGGCTCGCTTTAAAATTTAACCATAAACTTTTGACTTAAAAACTATATTTATAACCTAAAGTAACGCTGCGTGGTTTACCAGCCATGATTGAACCATGTGTACGTGTCGCCATGTATTCTTTATCAAGTAAGTTATCAACATTAAGGGTAATTTCTTGGTTTTCTGCAAGGTTGTAATGTGCAGCTAAGTCTACCACTGTTCGGCTTTTTATCGCTTCGCTTGGTAATATTACACCTTGACCAGCCGTTGTGCGCATTTCATCCATATAGCGTACTAAAACATCACCACGCCAATTTTCACCAACAACACCAACATTCAGTTGTAATTGATTTTCTGGTACATACGGTAGCTCATCGCCTACAACAACATCACCCCAAGTATCTAAACCTGATTCAAATGAGTTTTGAAACTCTGTTTCAGTAAACGTGTAAGTTAAACCCACTGGAATCATTACCGAGCCTGCAGCAAACTCATAGCCTGCTTTAGCTTCGATACCTGAAACCTTTACTTCACCCGCATTATATTGGTTACCAATGTTTTCTTCATCACAACCTTGGCTCGCCGTACAATTACCATGCATGTTTTCGTAATCAGAATAGAAATATAATACTTCTGCATTTAACGCGTCTTTATTAAAACGTAAACCTAACTCATAGTTAATGCTTTCTTCATTTTCTGTTTTATCGTTACCTGGAGCTGGCGGAGCGAAACCTTTTTGCACACCACCAATAACCACTAAATCAGTATTTACACGATAAGTTACTGCAAGTGAAGGTAATAAAACATCAACATCGTTACTCACATCTTTTGATGTTGGTTCGTTTCTATCTACAACACCTTTTGCCCAATCTTTACGCGAAATAGTCATATCTTCGTAGCGTAAACCGGCATTAATAATAAAGTCACCAATGGTATATTCATCATGAATGAATAACGCGACAGCTTTCGCTGAATCTATACGGTTTGAGTCAGTGCCTTGAACACCAGCATCGGTTAAGCTCATTTCATAATTGGTGTTATCTAATTGATAAAGATCAACCCATTGAAATCTATCCATACTGTCTTCGTGGTAACGAGCACCAAATTTAACTTGATGAGCACCAAAGTCAGCATCTAGAACCGTTTGAATACCTTTTGACTCATAATCACGGCTGTTAGCTTTAACTTCAACACTGATTTCGTTATCTTCGAACGTACCATTGTCAAACGCAGAAGCGATATCAATACCACCACCACTTAAGCTTTGCCCATTCACTTTATTGGTTTTGTACCAGTTACGACTGAATTCGTTAAAGTAAGCAGAAGTTCCTAAAACAAAGCGATCTGACAACTTAATACTATGATTTACCTGAAATTGCTTATGCTCTGTGTCCATAACATCAAGCTGTGATGCTGAATAACGAGAATATGGGTTAGCGTCAAAGTCGCTCTGGGTTAACCCCATGTAAGTTTCATCAGAGCTTTCATCAGAATATTTTAATTTAAATTCTAACTCTTGGTAATATTTTGCATCGGCATCACTGTTAATAAGAATTTTTGCCATAATGTCATTTTTAACAAAACCAGTATCATCACCGGTGTGGTTTACATCTTTGAAACCATCAGCTTGATAACGAAATACTTCAAATAATGACGATACGTTTTCGCCAGCACCACCAACATAAGCATGTGCTTTAGCAAAACCATCTTCACCTGCGCTTAAATTTACTTGTCCTGCAAGTGCCTCGCTTGGAATACTACGCGAAAGCATGTTAACTACACCACCCGTTGTACGTGGTCCATACATAGCACTTGACGTACCTTTAAGTACTTCAATTTGTTGCATACGACCGGCAGTTGGGAAGTAATAAGCAGAAGGAGCTGAATAAGGTGCTGGAGCGGCTAATACGCCATCTTCCATAATTGTAACTTTTTCACTGCGATTTTGACCTGTGCCACGCATACCAATATTTGGACGTAAACCATAGCCATCTTCTTCAAGAACATAAACGCCAGGAACCGAGGTTAATGTACGCATAATATCGGTGAAATCGAATTTTTCTAATTCTGCTTGAGAAATCATGTGAGCACTGCCAGGCACATCATTTACCGCTTGAGCATTACCAAAAATAGCTAAATGCTCTATATCATCAGCTGCTTGAGCAGTATTCGCAATAGAAGTAACAACCGATAGAGCGATTAACGCTGGTTGAAAAAGAGGTGAAATTCGCATGGATAAACCTATAAAAGAGACAATTATTTTAATTGCCCGCATTTAATCACGAAACTAAATAGGAATCAATATCATTTGTATTGTTTATTATTGTTTTACAAAGAAAGCTTTCAAAAACACAGCAGTTAACACCCGCCACCAACACCCGCGATTAAAGTTGCATAATGTTACTAATGGCTTCATTTACCTGCGTTACATTAAACTTTTCTTCCACCATAAGTCGGCTAGCTGCTGCCATTTTTTGCCACTGCTCTGGGTTTTCAATAAACCAAATCATTCTAACTGCTAAGGCACCAGCATCACGCGGAGGTGCTAACCAACCATTTTCGCCATTCACTACTGTATCTCGACACCCTACAGCATCGGTGGTTAATATGGGTCGCCCAATGCTCATGGCTTCTAATACGGTTCTTGGTAAGCCTTCATGATAAGAAGGTAATGTGTATATATGACATGCTTGAATATAAGGCTTAACGTTATCTGTTTCCCCTAAATACTCAATATGGCCTTGTTTTTGCCACTGAGCTACTTCGCTAGCACTAATTTTATCTGGTGAACTATCGTAAGGACCTAACACTTGAAACTTAACGTTAGGATAACTTTGTTTTACTATTTTGGCGGCCTCAGCAAACTCTCTTATACCTTTATCACCCAACAGGCGAGCAATCAGTAAAAAGGTTGTTGCTTGCTCAGGTAAGGGTTGCTTTTGGTAAGCCGAAATATCAACACCGGAGCCAAATACACGATAACACTTGTTGGCATCAGCTAACCCTAACTCAACAAATAGCTGTCGATTATCTTGGTTTTGAAAAATAACGCTTTTCGCATTGGTTAATGAGAATTTATATAAGTGCTTAACGATTATATTAACCAAATTACGGGCAAAACTGCCTGTTTCAAAGGCATAACCTAACCCCGTTATCATCGCGTGGAAGTTTTTAAAGCCGATAAAACGAGCGGCAATTCCGCCCCAAATAATCGGTTTAATCGTATAGGCGAGTACATGATCGGGTTTTAATGACTTTAAAGCTTTTTTAATCTCGAATAATGTACTTAGATCAGCAACTGGGTTTAATCCATTACGCTCAACTGAATAAGGTCTAAAGCTTGCACCTAACGCGGTAACTTCACTTACAACTTCTTCTGAGGCTGGTGCTGTCATCACAATTACCTCGTGCCCTGCTTTAACAAATGCATTAATCAAGGGACCCCGAAAACCAATGATAGAATTAGGGTAAGCGCCAATAATTACTATTTTCAAAATACTGCCTTAAAATAAAATGTAATGATTCAATAAGCACCTATGTTTTATTACAATAAAATACTGCTTATAAAACAGCATCATAGGCTAAGATTTTTCATATTCCTTTCAAGACCAACCGATTTATTTTCTGTCGCTCGCTCGGTATTAAACTTACAAAATAGCTACATATGGCATAAATAACGCCAGTAAGCCCACAGGCAATAAACAATCCAAGCCAAGTGGCTGCTATATAATCTGTTATTGTAAAAGCGAAGACCAAGGTTAGTACTATTGCGGGCAACGAGTAGCGTATTAATTCACGATATAAATGCCACATGTTTAAGCCTATAACGCGGTATAAATAGATATTCACCAACAATAGCTCACCAACAAATAAAGCAAAGGCGGTACCCCAAGAAGCACCTACCATACCTATTTTCTTTACTAATATAATGGAGATAATAATGTTTGCTATTGCGGTAACCAATAACAACAAACTGCGAACCTTATGTTTATTTAGCGCTTGTAATACTGCATTGGTCGACGTTTGAGCCAATACGAACATAAAGGGCAGCATAGGAATTAACGCAATCCAATAAGCCTGAGAGAAGTCATCACCAACAAATAGCTGGATAAATAACTCACCAAAAGCAGCAAATACAGCAAATACATAACCTAGTACTATCATTTGATACCGACCAATAATGCACAATTGTGACATTAGTACAGTATTCGATACTTCTTGTTTAACCATTTGAACAATTTTAGGGACAAAAATATTCGAAATAGCACTGGAGAATGCAATAAAACTGAACAGCAACTGGCTTCCAATATTGAAAATACCCAAAGATTTACTGTTGGTTAATGTGCCAATAATTAAGTTGTCTACGCGCCAGTTGATTTGGTTAACTAACACATTGAGCGCAATAAAAGATGAATAGATAAATATCTCTTTTAACGTCGCTTTATTCGGTAACTTTGCCTTGAATTGAATATCAATATTCTGTTTTATATAGCAAAAACGAATGATGCTGTGCACCAGGTTGGTAAAGGTATCGATAACAACAATAGCCAATACGCCATAACCTGCCTCCAAACAGCCAACAACAATACTGCAACGAGCAATGAATACTAAGATATCCGTGGTCTTTTGGAAGCGAAAACGTTGGTACGTACTAATAATACCGGTAAGCGAATTACTCATTAACGTAATCACTACATTTACTAGCAATACTAAAAAAGCGGCCTGCAGTAATTGAATTTCAGCTAGGGTCATAGACTGCTGAAAAATCGCTGGCAATTTGTACCAAACAATTAAACCGACACCAACAACAAAGGTTGCTAAAGCACCATATATCACAACCATACTACTGATAAATTCAGAAGCTTTGTCTTTTTCGTTATTTGCCTGATAAACAGATAAAAAGCGAATCGTGGTATTTGCTAAACCAAACTCCAATACAATAAGGTAACCAGCCAAGGCAGAAACCAAGCTATAAATGCCATAATCGCTAACCCCTAAGTGATTTATAATAAAAGGGATTAAAAGTAAGGCAGCTATATTTCGAATGGCGATTGAGCCATAGCTTAATAAGATGCCATTGCGCCTTTCACGGCTTAAATCTGTCATCTAGGTGTCTTTTCTATAGGTGTTATATACGATCAACATTAATATAAAGTATCCACTATATTTTCCAATGTTTTGCAGGCTAAAGCAGTATAATAAAAAGACTAAAATGGGTAACCAAGCTAAACGAAATATATGACTACTAGCTACACGGTTCCTTTCTGCCCGAAAGCCGAAATAGATATAAGTTGCAAACAAGGTAAAACCTATTACGCCAAAACTTATCATTATTTCAAGTAAGGTATTGTGCGGCCCTACAACTTCGTTAAATAGGCCAGCCTGTAAAAAATAGTGATTATAATGCACTAAGTAACCATTAATGCCGGCACCAAATAGCACAAAATTATAAGGTAAATCTAAAAATAATTGCAGATAAGCTTGTAATATATCACTTCGAGAGCCCGTTAAGTCGGATAAATTATTGCCATTGAATCGAACAAATATATCTAAATCGCCGATAAACGACGCACCGCTTATCCAATATAAACAAAATAATATCAGGAGAAAATTTAATAACAGCAGGAATCTTACAAAGATATCGCCTATTGCCGAACGAAAATAAAAAATAAAATAGGTAAATAAACTTAAAGTCGCAACAATAAAAAAACTACGAGATACGGTAAGTGCCCCAAAAGCTAGCATAAGTAAAATAATTAAAAATGTTGATCTCGAGACCTTTGCTCTTGGTACTACGGGTAAGTAGAAATAAATCAGTAATAAACAAAACAACCCAAAGTTATTAGGATCACCCGCACCACCTGCAAATCGAGCAATAGTTTTCACAGAGTGTGCAGCTGCAGCACCAAAATACTGATGCACTAAACCAAACAGTGTTGAGGTAATTACCCCGCATAACAACACAAAACGCAACTGAGAAAACGTACAATATTTATTCTTATCAAATAAAAGCAAGGACGTAAAAATAAAAAATATAGACCAACGCACAGTTACAAATGAAGCCATTGCTGGGTTATATAATATATGCATTAGCTCATACACAAGTACCAATAACATTAATAACAAGCCAGGCTGAGAGTAATGTGTATGTGCCACATGCGTCATTAAATATCGACCAAACATCGCCAGAAAAATGCAAGTAAGTAATGATATGGAAATATAAGGTGACTGGGTAAAAACTTCCGTACAAGGCAACAAAAAAATAGCTAATTGAATGCTACGCCCAAAGGGTAATAAAAATGCACAAATAACACCAATTAGCACAACAATTAATAATAAAGGTGCGCTATTAGTGATGCCATATAACACAATAAGCAAAGCGCATAACCCAACCTCTACCTTCAATAGTTGCGATAATTTAGTTGCGAGCATACTTATCACGCGAGCTATAAATATTGGTTAATTGTGCTAACACGCTTTCGGTAGAAAAACCTTTCTCTAAAAATGCTTCAGTAACTTTATCTGCGGTTAACTCAACCAAAGGTAAATTATTTAATTGCATCAGCCAAGGTGATAGATCGTCAAGCGGGTTAAAAGTTACTAGCGCTAAACCCATGTCTGATGCTTTCGCGATTGTATTTGAAATTAAACAAGGTAGCGCGGCTGCTTGTGCTTCTAATAAAGCTACCGATATGCCTTCAAATAGCGACGGCATAATAAAAGCATCTGCACTTTTTAATAATAAAGGTATATCAGGTGTTGCAGTTAATAACGTGAAACGAGCCTGCACAGCTTCTTGTTGAATAGCTTCAGCAAAATCGGCTTTTAATGGCCCTTCGCCAACACAAACAAAATGTATAGCAGGGTTGAGTGTTTTATCTTTTGCTAGCTCTAATAAAAACTGATGATTTTTTACTATTGAAAAACGCCCAACATGTAACACTAATTGTTTATTCTTTGGTAAAGAAAACTGCGTTTTTATGTTATTCGTATCTTGTTTATCTGCTAAATATCGCTGTACTGATATAGCATTATTGATCACCGTAAAAGACTTATTGCCATACAAAAACTCACCCGCTTCCTTACCGCAGGCTAAATGCACATTACTTGCGCGAGTAACAATTGCTTTAAATAACGACATAAATGGCAATAAAAATTTGTTTTCAACACCACTGGTATGAGAGTGACACACTCTTACCTTAATACCTTTTTGTTTTGCCAACCCCAGTAAAACACCATTTTTAAAGCTGTTATGTACATGCACAACATCGTACTTATTCTGGTTGGAAAGAATTTCATTTAGCGCTTTTAAGTGCTGAAAAGGTTTTTGCTTTATCGTAGGAATAATAAATATATTCCCCCCAAGTGCTGTAATTTCAGCTCTGAGTGGACCATCATTAAAACTAATAAAATCAAACTGATATTTGCTGTCATCTAAATGTCGATACCAATTCATCACCACAGACGATATACCGCCTAAGGTCAGCGCAGGAATAACCTGCAATATTCTAATTTTTTTCATTACGTAAATATGCATCCAAATAGCGCTGACGAGTTGCTGATAAACTGTAACCACGTTGTTCAAATTGTTGGTCAATCACCACTTTACTCACGGTTGCTAACTCAGCTTGTTCTTCAATGGCTTTTACCCAAGGCTCAAACCCAGCATTTAAATCAATATAACGACATAACCCCAACCTCATATCGGCTTCTTCAGGAATACCCGTTGATAACACACAAGGCAACCCAGCGGCTTGTGCTTCTAATGCGGCAACACCAAGACCCTCATTTTTTGAAGTCATCACCATCACATCAAATAAAGACAATAACTGATCCACATCAGCTCTTTTACCCCAAAACTTTACATGGTTTTCAAGTTTCAAAGCTATAACCTGAGCTTGTAGTTTTTCTTTTAGCTCGCCATCACCAATTAAGTGCAAACAAAAATCTTGGCGTACTTGCACGAATTTACTGATCACTGATAATAAAAAATCATGATTTTTAACCGTATAAAAACGGCCAACACAAACAATATTAAGTTGATTAGGCTTGAGGTTGAATGTTATTTTTTCTTGATCATTAATAGCACTTTTATGTCTTACTTTGCGAAAATCAAAAGCATTAGGCACCACTTCAAAATGTCTTTTGTTTTTGCCCTTACCATACAAAAAAATGCCAGCGTCGGTTGAAATAGCAAAACGTTTAGTAGCAAATGCCGAACTTAGCAATCGACCTACCAGTAGCATAACTTTAGATGATAAATTATTTGCGCCAGTACTCGTATTGCGAGCATGGGTTATTCTCGCTGGAATGCCTGCCAAAAAAGCAATAAAAACACACAAACCAGAATAGTAAGAAGTATGGGCGTGCAGCGCATCATATTGAGGGTTAGTCTTGAGTAGTTGATATAACTGCCTAAGATTTTTGACAATTCCCTTACGCGGACTATCAATTACATGGATATTACCGCCTTTATCGAGAACTTCATCAGTAAAATAACAATGCTCATCGGTCATGATGACAAAGTCATTGGTCAAAACATCAGGGTCTTGGCTACGAAATAAATCCATAATACGGCTTTCTGCACCGCCTAGGTTTAAATTCATAAACACATGTAAAACGCTTATTTTATTAGGTTTATTCACATCTATACCTTAGCGTTTTGTAATTATCTTAGCCGGAGATCCTACCACGGTAGTATTTGCTGCAACGTCATTTAATACGACCGAATTAGCACCAATGCGAGCATTATCTCCAATGGTAACAGGACCTAGTATTACCGCTCCGGCACCAATAAATACATTTTTACCGATCACGGGAATACCATTTTCTGCTTCAGATTTACCATTCCCACCTATGGTAACATTTTGGTATAAACAGGTACCGTCACCTATTTTAGCGTGCTTATGAATTACAACACCCAAGCCATTATGGAAGAAACCAACGTTTTCACCAATTTCGGCGGTATACTTAACGTCACAGGCAAAAATAATACGAATAAAATAGTGAATTAGTTTTGGTAATAAAGGGATTTTTTTTAAATAGCACCAACGTGATAAATAATATAAACGAACAACAGCGTGCATAAGAAAACTTAGATATGAAAATCGATTTGTTATTATTGTACTGTTCAATTTACTCCTGTTATATTGGAAAATAAAGTCAAAAAGCGAAAACGGAACATTTCAGCTTTCGGTTTCCTGAAGGCTGGCCAGTTATTATGTATAAAATTATCAAACGAATTATTGATATATTAGCGGCCTTATCAGCGCTAATTATTCTCTCACCTGTATATATTTTTGTTGCTTTTAAAGTTGCTAAAAACCTTGGTAAACCAGTACTTTTCAGCCAAAAACGTCCTGGATTGAATGGTCAAATCTTTACCATGAAAAAATTTCGTTCCATGCGAGATGCTCAAGACAAAAATGGTAATATTTTACCAGATCAAGAACGTTTAACGCCTTTTGGCATAAAACTCAGAAATTCCAGTTTAGATGAACTACCAGGACTTTTGTCCGTACTAAAAGGTGATATGAGCTTAGTGGGTCCTCGACCGTTACTGATTGAATACTTGCCATTATATTCTGAAGTACAAGCAAAAAGGCATGACGTAAAACCAGGTATTACCGGCTGGGCACAGGTTAATGGCCGTAACGCGATCAGCTGGCAAGAAAAATTCGAACTCGATGTTTGGTATGTTGAGAACCAATCTTTGTGGTTAGATATTAAAATTATCTACCTGACCATTAAAAAGGTTTTCTCACAAGCCGACATTAACGCCGAAGGTGAAGCTACCATGAGCAAATTTACAGGCCAATCATGAATAAAAACAAAACTTTAGTAATTATTGGTGCTGGTGGTCATGGCTTGGTTGTCGCCGACTGTGCCTTAAGCCTAGGTTACTACAATAACATTATATTTCTTGATGACTGCTTAGATAAACTCAACGCGAATAGCCATTGGCAAGTGTCTGGCCCTACCGCCAACTGGGTTAATTACCGTGAAAACGCCGATTTTATTGTTGCTATTGGCAGCAACACAATACGGGCTAAATTAATAGCGCAGCTCGTGGCCAAACAGTGCCACCTAGCAACATTAATTCATCCTACGGCCTTTGTTAGCCAACATAGTTCGATTAGCTATGGCGTCGTTATTTTTGCCAATGCTGTGGTTAATATTGGCGCACGCATTGATGAAGGTTGTATTATTAACACCGCGGCAACTATAGATCACGATTGTCATATTCAGGCTTATTGCCATATTTCTCCAGGAGTCAATATTGCCGGCGGTGTTAAGGTTGGCAAATTATCATGGTTGGGTATCGGCAGTGCCGTTGTTGAATATATTACCATTGCCCCAAACACCCAATCTGGTGCAGGCGCAGTAATCACAAAATCTACCCAAAGTAATCAACTGTACATGGGCGTACCTGCCCTCCCTGTTCGTTCACTCATTTAAATTTTATAGGATCACCTGTGCTCAATACGCATCTGTCACCATGGCCTAGCTTTAGCGAAGAAGAAATAACTGCGGTTAGCCAAGTTTTACAATCAAATAAAGTTAATTACTGGACTGGCCAACAAGGCCGAGAGTTTGAAAAAGAGTTTGCCGAGTATACTGACTGTAAATATGCCGTGGCCGTTGCTAATGGTACTTTGGCGTTAGACTTGGCTTTACATGCTTTAAATATTAGCCAAGGTGATGAAGTTATTGTAACTTCCAGAACCTTTATCGCTTCCATCAGTAGTATTATTAATGCGGGTGCAACGCCTATTTTTGCCGATGTTGAACTTGACAGTCAAAACATTAGCGCTGCAACAATTAACCCCGTAATAACCGATAAAACCAAAGCCATTATATGTGTTCACTTAGCCGGTTGGCCTTGTGAAATGGATGATATTATGGCACTAGCCACGCGGCATAATTTATATGTAATAGAAGATTGCGCGCAAGCTCATGGTACCAAGTACAAAGGAAAATCGGTTGGAAGTATTGGCCATATTGGTGCTTGGTCATTTTGCCAAGATAAAATAATGACCACGGGTGGTGAAGGTGGAATGTTAACAACTAACGACGAAAACCTTTGGCGCAAAGCATGGGCTTTTAAAGATCATGGAAAATCGTATGCGGCGGTTTATGAAAAACAGCACCCACCTGGTTATCGTTGGTTACATGAGAGTTTTGGTACCAATTGGCGCCTTACTGAAATGCAATCAGCAATTGGTCGCATCCAGCTTAAGCGTATGCCAACTTGGACCAAACTACGTAATGAAAATGCGGAAAAAATATTCCAAGTATGTCGTCAATATTCATGGTTAATCGTACCAACAGTGCCAAATTATATTCAACATGCTTACTACAAGTGTTACGTATTTGTCGATCAAAGCAAACTACCTGCAGGTGTCTTACGAGACGATGTTCTCACTGCAATTAATGCGCTTAATGTACCTTGTTATTCTGGAAGCTGCTCAGAAGTTTATAAAGAAAAGGCTTTCGATAATACAGAGCTTCAGCCAAAAGTGGCGTTAAAACAAGCAAAAATGCTTGGTGAAACAAGTTTAATGTTCTTAGTGCACCCAACAATTACTAATAGTGAAATAAGTAATGTGTGTGAATCACTCACCCAAGCGCTTGATATTATTAATAACAAACTGTAAATCGCTGTATCGAGAGTAAATATCTATAGCATTTGTTAAATTAAGTAATGACAATGTAACCATATGTTGCAAGAATACTTAATCAAGATCGTTAATGCAGTTTGCATTAAAAACGGCGTGTAGTAGGGTACATTTTCATGGTTAGACGAATTGACTTAATTCCAAGTGCTATTAAGTTGTTATTAGCAGTAATATACGATTTATTCTCTCTAGCAGTAGCATTTTATTTTGCTTATATTATTCGCTTAGGTATCGAGAATATTGAATTTTCTCTTCACGAAAACATTGCTTTCGTTGCAGTAGCAACATCAACACTAACACTGTTTTATATTTTCGATGTTTACAGCTCTTTTGTACGGTTTTTCAATGCCAAAGCCTTCCTCAAAGTTCAAGTATTACTGCTTGTTGCCTGTTTTATTTTTTATTTAAGCAGCCTAGTTTTTGACGCATTCATTCCTCGTTCTGTACCGATAGTATTTTTCGTTATTGCCAGTATCAACATTGCTGGGGCAAGAGCATTAGTTAGCATAATTTCAAGAAAGAATTTATTTGATGAACGAGAAGGTGTGGTTATCTACGGCGCCAGTAGTGCAGGCAGGCAACTGGTGCATGCCTTATCTCAAGGTAAAAAGTATCAACCATTAGCTTTTCTAGATGAAAAGAAACGCTATGTAGGTCGTAGAGTTTTAGGGCTTAAAATCCACTCGCATCAAGATATTGCAAAGTTAATTAAAAAGCATGGTCAATTCAAAGTATTAATTGCCATACCTACCGTTGACCCAGCGCGCTTAAAGCAAATTGTTGCGCACTTAGAGCCCTATGCCCTTGAGTTATTAATTGTGCCTGACATGTCAGATATAGTATCGGGCAAACGTGGTATAGATGAATTAAGAGAAGTTTCTGTTGATGAATTACTTGGCCGCAAGCCGGTTGAGCCCATTGCAGAATTACTCAGTGCCAATATTACTGACAAAGTCGTTATGGTGTCGGGTGCTGGTGGTTCAATAGGTAAAGAGCTGTGTCGACAAATCGTACTAAACAAGCCCAAGGCACTGATATTACTTGATGTGAGTGAGGCGTTATTATACGAAATTCACCAAGAATTAACTGAAACTTTAGCAGAAAGCCTTAACCTTCTGCACATAGAGCCTTTAATTGGCAATGTGCAAAATGGCATGTTAATGAGCCATATTTTTCATAAGCACAAAGTACAAACTATCTATCATGCCGCGGCATACAAACATGTTCCTATGGTTGAGAATAACGTTATTGCTGGGGTAACTAATAACGTATTGGGCACATATGAAATCGCTCAAGCTGCTATCTACTGTGAAGTAGAGACTTTCGTGCTTATTTCTACCGATAAAGCAGTAAGGCCTACCAATGTAATGGGTGCCACTAAACGCTTAGCTGAATTGGTACTACAAGGTTTTGCTAAAAAAGATCATAACACGCGTTTTATCATGGTACGTTTTGGCAATGTATTAGGCTCTTCTGGCTCAGTAGTACCGCTATTTAAAAAGCAAATTAAGCGTGGCGGCCCTATCACCATTACCCATCCCGATATTATTCGTTACTTTATGACCATTCCAGAAGCTGCACAGTTAGTAATTCAAGCAGGAGCTATGGGTACTGGTGGCGACGTTTTTGTATTAGACATGGGTAAACCAGTAAAAATAGTCGACTTAGCATATAAAATGACACATTTAATGGGCTTAACAGTTAAAGATGTTGCCAACCCACTCGGTGATATTGAAATACAGTACAGCGGTTTACGCCCGGGTGAAAAACTGTACGAGGAATTACTTATTGGTGATCAGGCAAGTAAAACTAAACACCAGCGTATATTAACCGCCAACGAACGTTCATTGCATTATAGTGATGTGGCAAAAATAATTGATCAATTAAAAGACGCTATGTGTGATGAAGATGAAGCTAAAATTCGTCAAATATTAATCGCGGCACCACTTGATTACAAACCAACAATTGAAACTATAAACCAAGCAGAAAAAAAGCAGCCTGTTTGTAGTATTGTGGCTTAGCTAATACTCTCTTGCTCTATTTATATAGCGCTTACGCCGTCAGCACTAAAATGTGAGCTACAGCTTAATGAGCATTAGCCAAGCGTTGGCATAATCAGGTAACTGTTTATTAGCTTGATGATAATCTTTCCAGCCAAAGTAACTATCAACTAATAAATCTAATTGAAATAAATTATTGTCAAAAGCACCACCTTGATCAGACAGTACCCCTAAACGTGATACTTCATTACCTGCTTGTTTATAGCTCACCATAAATAACTTACCTAAGCCGAGATCAGCAACATTGCCTGCAAAAGACACTTGTGGTTGAATCGCTATTTTATTTTCAAGCGTTTCACCATAACCCATAATGCTAGGCACTTCTGAAAAATACCAATAGCGCGCTTGATCACGCTTACCTATCGCATAATCATAAGCAATGCCGTTATTACGATGAACATTAAAGTAACGTCGCACACCGTTAACGTCAACAACACCTGTGCCTTGCAATAGCACGTCATGCAGTGCTTCTTCTGTTAACCAAATTAACGCTTTAGCTAATTTTTTCTCTTCTAATACGCCAGAAATTATTTCTTGGCGAGTAAACTTATTACGGGTAATGGTTGGATCATTATTCGCTTCAGCTAACGTTAAGCCTAGCTCATCATAGGGCAACGCATATAAAGCCTGATTATAAACCGACGTTTTAACATCGCTGGCAGTTAATAATTTAGTGTAATACTTAGTTAAAAATATTTTGTCTGTAGGAATATCATTTAACATACTTTTTTTTCTAGCGTTCGTACTTTTAAGGGCGATTGAGCGTGCGCTTGCAATATCAGGTGTCCAACGATAGAAATCAAAGTGACTAGTGAGAAAGTCAATGTCATGTAAACGACTATGGCGATTAGCTCGAACATCTTCACGATAAGTTTGGCAAATAAACGCTAAAGTTTGCTCAACCCTCGAAAGCGTAACGCTTTCATCAAATACCTTTCCAGCATGTACTGCAAATTTATCTTCATTAAAATGCGCTAAATAATACTGAGTTTTATCCGCAACTTTGCATAGTGCACTAGCTTTAAAATTTGCCATCTTTCCAAGTTCAGGGGCTTTATCTAGCGCAAAAAAGCTCACTGGGGCTTCTGTGAAGGCATGAGCTGTTGTTGTTATAGAGAAGAGCAAAGAAAAATATAAAGAAAAAGAAAATCGCATCAGTAAAATCACCAATTAAAACAGAACACCATGGTATGACAATCTAAAAAACTACGCTAGCACAGACATCTATAAATCATAATTAAATATTATTTGATATTTTTTGTTACTAAATTCATATTTAGCCATAGTGTTTTTTTTTACATTATGGGGTAGTCTTAAATAAGTAAACCAAACTGGTTTACCAGGAACCTCATTATAAACTTATCATGGATGATATCGTATAGAAGGATCAATACAGTGCGTTTAAAAGGACAGTTAATTAAATGGCATGCTGATAAAGCATATGGGTTTATTGCCCCTACTGGCGGCGGAAGTCATGTGTTTATTCATAAATCCGCTTTTGAAAATCGCCAAAGAGAGCCAAAATTAAAAGACGTTATTACCTTTTCAATCACCAAAGATAGCGACAATAGATATTGCGCGTGTGAGGCAACATTTTCCGGTGAAAAGTTAAAGCAAAAAAAGCCTAAAAAAGTTAGTCTATTCTCAATTTTTTTATCGCTTACTTTTCTTGCGTTGCTCGTGATTACAGCGTTTTTAGGTTATTTACCGCAAAAAATAATGCTGTTCTATCTTTCTCTCAGCTTTATAACGTATCTTATTTATGCCTTTGATAAATCTAAAGCAAAGCGCAAAGCTTGGCGAACATCTGAAGGCACTTTACATATACTTGCTTTAGCTGGCGGTTGGCCAGGTGCGGCATTAGCCCAGCAACTATTACGACATAAATCATCAAAGCGTGACTTTCGCGTTATATTTTGGCTAACCGTTATGATTAACCTTGGCATGCTAATAGGGTTACAAACTTCGGCTGGAGCTAAATTTTTAGCAATTTTTAACTGAGGTTTAAGCAAAAATGTCGATATGAATTCAGTAATATAAATCAACAACTTCTAAGATTTATATTACTGAAATAGTGTTAAGTCCTTGAGGTATAAAATAACTTAGTATGACTAGCTGTATATGTTTAACCCAGCAGTATTAGCGATATATTAATAACGACAAACCCTAACCGCCCTAATCTAATGGCGCTAGTAACGACGTTAAAATATCATCGGTTAAGCTCAGCTTATTATCACTAACCTCTTCCGACAATAGCGCTTTTGCTAGCTCTGCCTTGTTTTGTTGTATACGTTGAATTTTTTCTTCAATTGAATTTTCAATAATGTATTTATAAACAAAAACAGGTTTATTTTGCCCTATACGATGCGCTCTATCTGTGGCTTGGTTTTCTACTGCAGGGTTCCACCAAGGGTCAAAATGTATCACTGTATCAGCAGTCGTCAGGTTTAAACCTACACCACCTGCACGTAAGCTGATTAAAAATACCGGCACATCACCGCGCTGAAATTTATCAACAACTTCTTGTCTTTTCGTGGTTGAACCGGTTAATTTTACATGGCCAATATTAGCGGCTATTAGCGCCTCTTCAATTAAGCCCAGCATGCTAGTGAACTGCGAAAAGATTAAAATTCTACGGCCTTCATCAATTTGTTCAGGCAAGGTTTCCATTAAATAATCAAGTTTTGCTGACTGTTCTACCTTTTGAGCACCATCAAGCGATAACAACTTAGGGTGGTTACAAACTTGTCTTAATTTTAACAATGCATCAAGCACTTCAATTTGGCTTCGTTTTAAACCTTTTTCAGCAATAATATCTTTTAAGCGGCTGTCCATTGCGAGCCTAACCGACTCGTAAAGTTCGGCTTGTTTACCTTCAATACGCAGTTTTTGAATAATCTCGGTTTTTGGCGGCAATTCCGTGGCAATTTTGTCTTTAGTTCGACGTAATATAAATGGCTTAATACGCTGATTTAGCAATAATTTACGTTCGTGATCAGCATGCTTTTCAATTGGCGTTCTAAAAAGTTTAGTAAATTGCTTTTGCCCGCCTAAAAAGCCCGGTAATAAAAAGTTAAATTGTGCCCAAAACTCACCAAGATGGTTTTCCATTGGTGTACCGGTTAAGCACAACTTATGTTGAGCTTTAAGCAATAAAAACGCTTGGTACAATTGAGTTTTAGTATTCTTAATATAATGCGCTTCATCAAGAATAAGGTAATAAAATGGCTGCTCACGATACAACTCTAAATCTTTAATAATCAGTGCATAGCTAGTAATAATAATATCAACTGGCTCTTGGCCTTCATCTCGGTCTAAACAATTAAAATGCTGCTGGCGTTTACTACCGTGTAAAACCTGATATGAAAGCTGTGGCGTAAATTTCTCTATTTCATTGGCCCAGTTAAAAATAACACTGGTAGGTGCAACAATTAAAACAGGCTTGGTTAATCGGCCTTGCTGTTTTTCAATTAACAAATGCGCCAAGGTTTGAATGGTTTTACCTAAACCCATATCATCAGCCAAAATACCGTTTAACTGGTATTCGCGCAAAAACTGTAACCAATTTAACCCTTGATGCTGATATGTTCTTAAGGTTGCGTTTAAACCCGTTGGCACAGGTACAGTAGTGACCTTTTGAAAACCTTTTAATTTATCAGCCAATGCTCTTAGTTTACTAGTACCCGTAGCGATCATGCCTTGGTCGTCTAACATTGATAATGTTTGATGGCCCTGAAAACGCGAAAGCTGCAATGTGCCGTCACTATTTAAAGCATTCGGCATAAACAATTCTATAAACTGTTTTAATAAGGGCTGAATACTTTTGTAACGCAAAGCAACAAAATCGCCCTTGTCTAAATCAACATAAATAAGTGACTCTGGCGCAATAAGTTGCTCTTTTTCTCGGTCAAGCAAAGCTGACTTGGGTAATTGTTCAATAGCGCCAAGTAAAATAGGGAACGCCGGCATTTTTCTGCCATCAACCGTTAAGTTTAACCCCAACGAGAAAAAGTCATGATCATCGGTTTCAATAACTTCTGCATCAAAAATACTATCAGTTGAAAGGGCTTTATAATAAAAATTGTCAGCAAAACTAATATGCCAACCGAGTTCTTTCAGTAAAGGAATTTCTTGATGCACAAGTGCTTGCCAAAAAAATCGCCCTTGCATTAGCATTGAAAATTTCGGTGTTTTCTTTTTATTTAAATAGTCTTCATTAGTAAAAGTGTAGCGCTTCGGCTCAGGCTGAACACTAAACTTTAGGCTGGTTAATTTATCTACAACACTTTGTTCATAAGCCAAATCTCGATACAACTTAACTTTAGCGTTACTGATATTGTCTGGCGAAATAGTGACATTTTTGTCATGTGGATTTACTAAGCTTCCCTGATAAGAAAAATTAACTTTTACATATCCGGTTTCAGGGTTAGTTTCTGAAGGCGTTGAAAAATGTAAATAAACTTCAGGTTTAGTTAATTCTTGCGAGAATTCTGTTTTTGGCTTAGGTAAACGCTGTACTGCATCACCTAGCGACATTGACAGTTTATTCATTACCCAAGGTAATTTATCTTCTTCAAAAATCGGCGAATTAAGTAAATCAGCTTCAAAATCACATTGGGTATTGGTATTAATTTTTCCGAAACAATTTTCTAGCTCATCGTAGTAACACAATGGCTGTGCTTTAATGATAATAATATGGTCAGTTGGCTTATTAAAAACGAGCTCTAAGGTGTGTAAATGGTTACCCAATGCTTGCCATTGCCATTGCGCCTCTAAAGGTTCACCTAAGGTAATCGCCTCGTCTAAATTGAAACTTGTTTGCCAGAAACAACGATTAGTTTTGATAATTTGTTCAAATAAATCAAAATACTTAATATTATCGCCAAACTGATTGGTACGCATAAGCTCGGTAATTATTGATACGTCATCGTTATTCGCGTAAGCGCTATTAATTAATGAGCTGGCAGAATGTTCAGTGCTTAATGTTTGACTCCAACCACCACTGGCTTTAGCGCGCGAAGATTTAATCGATAAAGTGTAATAATCGTCGTCAACATAGCTATTTGGCTTTAAGAAATATAACAACGATTTTTGGAGGTTATTCGGCTGATATCTCGTCGGCTGTGCTTGAAAACGATTAAGCCATTTTTCAATCACTTTTTCTGGCGACGCCGTGCTGTTTGGATCAAAGTGTTGATCGATAAAGCGTTGTGCTAACGCAGCACCATGCTTGCAATCTCGGCCAATATAACAATCACAATAACTGGCAATACCACCGTTTTTTCCTTCAAAAACTAAACGCGTTAAATACGTTGACTGGTTGGCGCGCTCACTTGATACCACACCGCGAATAGTTTCACCGTCAAGCGCACATGTTTTTACGCCTTTAGATTGAAAAATTCTCGCGCCTTTTTTCCATTCATTTTTACTAAAGTGTCGTTCAAGTAGTTCAGGTGTGAAGATATTTATTGCCATAAGATTTTAATTATTAAGAACTTAAGCCTATTGGTAAGTTGAAAAGTTAAGACGATTTTCTTCTCAAAAGATAAAGTAGCTATAGTACTTTTAAGCGCTATAACTAACAACAGATTACTCATATTTCATACGAATAGTAACATAATCACTACTTATGCATAAGTACAGCATTGGCATAAACGATAAAAATAAATTTAAATTTAAAGATTCACCAATATCATCATTAATTTAGCTAAATGGCAAACCTGTTTATCTCGTTAGCATTAACAAATTAACTTACTCAGCAAGCCATAAATACGCTAAAATAATACCCAATTACCCTTGTTTGAGCCCCAACATTAATGACCACTGCAACTTTGCCTGCCAACTTTAAAGCACTTAACCTTGTGCCAGCTTTATTAGCTCGCTTAACCGAGCTAGATTATCAGCAACCAACACCTATTCAAGCGCAAGCTATTCCTAGTGTGTTAGCTGGACAAGACTTAATTGCAGGAGCAAATACCGGCTCAGGTAAAACCGCCACTTTTGCCTTGCCTATGTTGCAGAAAATACACTTGCAAAAAGTGCAGGCAGAAAAATCAAACACAGAGCAAGCACAAAAAGGTAATTTTGTTACGGGTCTCATTTTAGTACCTACCCGCGAACTCGCTAAACAAGTGGCTGATAGCATTAAATCTTACGCCGCACACTTTAACGGAAAAATTAAAACCGTTGCGGTTTTTGGCGGCGTATCTACCAACACACAAATGCTAGCATTACGTGGCGGTAGTGATATTTTAGTAGCAACACCTGGCCGTTTACTCGATTTAATTTCAAGTAACGCGATTAAGCTCGATAAAGTAAATACCTTAGTGCTTGATGAAGCCGACAGAATGTTAAGTTTAGGATTTACTGAAGAGCTGTCTGCACTGTTAGCGCTACTACCTAGCAAAAAACAAACCTTACTTTTTTCAGCAACTTTTCCTGAGCAAGTAAAACTATTAACCCAAGCCTTACTTAATAACCCAATTGAAATACAAGTACAAAACGCTGATAGCAGTACTTTAGTACAGCGAGTTTTCACTGTAAATAAAGGCGAAAAAACCGCCCTTTTAGCTTATCTAATTCAGCAACATAAATGGCGACAAGCACTTATTTTTGTTAATGCTAAAAACAGCTGTGAACATTTAGCGTCAAAACTCTCTAAACGTGGCATTACTGCTGAAGTGTTTCATGGTGATAAAGGCCAAGGTGCACGTAGTAGAGTGCTTGAAGCATTTAAAGCTGGTGAGATTGACGTATTAATTGCTACCGACATTGCTGCCCGTGGTTTAGACATTGAAAAACTGCCGGTTGTTATCAACTTTGATTTACCCAGAAGCCCGTCAGATTACATGCATCGTATTGGTCGAAGTGGTCGCGCTGGTGAAGTAGGCTTAGCCTTATCACTGATCGATTATGAAGATTATCATCACTTTAAAGTGATAGAAAAGAAGCATAAAATTCGTTTAGAGCGCGAACAAGTTGAGGGTTTTGAAGTTGACGAGGCCCTTAATGACGAACTATTAGCTCAATTGCTAGCTGAAAGTAAACCGATGGCAGCACCTGAAGGTAGCGGCAAGAAAAAACGTAAAAAGAAAAAAACCATTAATGCTGATATTTGGGCTGGTCATAGCGACCAAGAATAAGCTACGTTGGGTCACTTATTAGCTATAAAAAATTATTATTTTCCAAAGTCTTGGACCTTCGCAACTTCGGCAAACAACCGGCGATAGTCTTGCAAGGCTTTAAGGTAAGCTTTCACGTAAAGGTAATGCAGTGCAGTTATTAGTAACAGAGTGTTTAGGCAAAACATTAAGATTAGAAGGTTCTATTGCGGGCTGGCAACAGCTATTTTGGGACGACCAATGTGTATCGCAAATAGATGCAAATGCCGATAGCGATACATTTTTACATCAGTTTTCCCTGCAAAGTGAGCAAGGCGAGTTACAAGTAGAGCTTAATGGCACATTACAGTGGCAGCCTTTTGCGCTGCAATATCAACTGTTAATCAATGGTCAAGAAATACAAAAAAAATCATTAGAAGAAAAAGACATTGAGCAACAAGACGTTATTGTTCGTGAAAAACAGCCATTAAAATTTAGCTTGGTTGGCATGGCAGGTCTTGGCTTAAAGTTACTAAAAAGTGCCAAAGTCATAAAAGTGTTATTTGCCGCCGGCAGCTTAGCCGCTTATAGCTGGTTATTCTCTATCGAATTCGCCATCGCACTTATCCTCTGTTTAGTTTTTCACGAGTATGGTCATATTAAAGCCATGAAGTACTTCGGTTTAAAAACCAAAGGCATTTACCTGATCCCTTTTGTTGGTGGTTTAGCACTGAGTGACGACAAAATTAATACACGCTGGCAAGACGTAGTTATTTCCATTATGGGCCCATTTTTTGGCTTAATACTCTCACTTGCCTGTTTAATTGGCTACTGGATAACTGACCTAGAAATACTCGCCGGTTTAGCGGTATTCAACGCCCTGCTGAACTTATTTAACTTGTTGCCCATATTGCCACTAGATGGCGGCCATGTACTTAAAAGTGTCGCTTTCTCTATTAACTCTAAACTTGGCTTAGTCGCTTGTGCCCTTGGCGCTGCATTGGGTATTTATCTTAGCTACAAATTTGGTTTAGCGTTACTCGGCTTTTTATTAGCGATTGGTAGCATTGAAATATTTTTTGAATATAAACGTCGACACCTAAGCCAATTACTGCCACTTAATCGCTATGCACAAGTAGTATCTGCAATATGGTATGTGGTTACCGTTGGTGGTTTAAGCGCTATTATTTGGCTTGTAGGCCAAACGGGCAACGACGCCTTATCACTACCGCTTAAAATATTAGGTAGTTAATAGTTTATAGATTCAAATAACATGATAGTAACGATTCGCTGATATCGACTCTGATATCAGCTTTTATTCCTCTTGTAGTCAGTATAACCACCTTAAAATCCTTATATATATGGAAATTAATTATTAATATTCCTTATATATAATTAATTTATATCAATGTATTACCTATAATTATTTAAATTCTTGCAAAGTGGTGAATTCATAAATCTATTGATATGCTGCGCTAATAACCATAGATGCCGGCGATCTGTCATTACTTTTTGACCTCTATGCTAACGACTGACAATAATGAATAAAATACATCTAAAACAAAATTCAAAGTAAAAAGGAATAAGGTTTGATCTCAAAAAAAGTAAGAGAATTGTTTGTCTCTTTAATGGAAGCAACAGACGACTCCGCCGTTATTTACGATGTAGAAACCGAGCAATACAGTGGTTTTTTCAATAACACGGTAGTCGATAAGTATATTGAACTAGGTGCACTAGAGCTTGTTGAAAGCGATACCGGCGCTACCGTTATTTTACTCAATAATCGCGACGACTTTTTAAGCTCATTCGCTGCAGGTGTGCGTGAAGCAAAGAACGGCGCAGACCAATCTTATGCCGACTACAATGCTAATCCCTTTGCCTTTTCAGTCGGCTTTGAACATTTTCATCAAATATCGAAGAAAAAGCGCCAACTAGTGGGCTATGTTTGTCATGGTTTTGAGCGGGATGATACGGGGTTGGTGCATTCGCAGTAGTACTTTAAGTATCAACCGTAGCAAAGTTTAGCTCTGCAGCGTTAGTTTTTTAGCTTGAATTTTCATCCCTTGAAAAATTTTATCTGATAGCTCAGTAGGAAAGCCTTTGGGCAACATAAAGGTAATGTTTTTAATAACAGTGCCATTCATCAGTATATTGCAGTTCATCAGTACCGGCTTTTATTCGCCAATAACCTACAAATTCACCATTCATCCATATAGTTAATGAGTTTACCTTGCGCTTCGCCATTACCATTCATCCTGATGTTGTTTTTGGCTACAAGAATTTCCATTAAGCTCTTTGGTATTATCTACAAATTGTAATTTAATACCTAAAACGATTAGTACTTTATACAAACGTTCTAACGTGGCTTTTTGTGGTGCACTTTCTAGTGTTTGATAGCTCTGCTGACTAATATTGAGTTTTTCAGCCAGTGCCTTTTGTGAAAGGCCATGAGACTTTCTAAATCCTACTAAAATAGGTTTGAGCTGATCTAGAGTATTAATAGTGTAATTAATTTTCATTCTTAAAAACAACCTATAACCTGTTATTATGAAAAACAGTATATAAGCTGTATTTCATAAAAACAACTTATAAGCTGTTATTTCGAGTTGATGATGGTAATGGCGATGGTGACAAGGGATTAGGTCGCCTATCTAAAGACTAAAGACAAGCTCAAAACGGCGCAGAGCAATCCTATGCTAATTACAATGCTAATCCCTTTACTTTTTCAGTGGGCTTGGTGCATTCGCAATAAGCAAGTGTGCTAGGATTTACAATCAAATAATAATCAATAATGGTTATAAGTTTGAGTGTTTTATTCAACTCACATGCCTATTCCATCAAGTTAACGGGCAAACTAGCCAGTAAATAATACCGACTAGGTTGCGACTTTAAGCATAACAAACATACTAGCTAAACAGCCTAAAATGGCACGCTTAAAATGGCACCCCTAGCATTGACTCTAAGTCATCATCAAAGTTAAAAAAAGGTGACGATTCGCGTTGCTTAATGCGAGTGTTTAACTCAGTCTTTAGTGCTTTTAACGTTGAAGTACTAACAATAAACTGGTTAATAGACATCACTTCATCTTCTAACCGTTCGGCATGTATCACGATATTCTCTGTGGTTATTTTATTACTTCTACCATGAAAATGTTCCCAAACAATAGCTTCAGGCGTGTCGGCCGACTTTAGCGCCTTAAGTTCAGCGTTTAATTCACTGACCTTTTTCGATAGCAAAGCTTCAATTGCCGCTAGTGTTTCAGCGTCAAAATTGAAAGAGTCGTCGTCAATGTGCTCGTGGTAAAGCGTTAGCAGTGTAAACACATCTTTATTTTCTCTAGCACTGGCAAGCTGCTGCATTAAATCATGCTTAATCGCTTTTTTAGTGGCATCACTTTCTTTATCCGGATGTAACTTAGCGGCAAGGCGCTTATACATTTTATTTAATTGACTGCCTTTAAATAATTTTTCAAGAATACCTAGCTCTTCCTTGCTGTTTCTTTTCGAAAAACTTCTATTGTACTGGTAGTCAAAATCTTCTTCAAAGCCCTGATCAAACTCTTCGCTATAGTCATCCTTCTCGATTTCTTCTTCATTCATTTTTTCGTGAAAACGTTGAACATGCTCTTGGATCAGAGCAGGATTTTTAATTATCTCAATTAGCTCCTCGCGATTAAACTGCATTTCACCGTCAAACATTTCATCTAACATGTTAGCTAGCTCGACAATACTCTCTTCATCTACCGCTTGGTCTAAACTTTCAGTCAATAGTGTCAATTCTGTATTTATTTGTTCACGTAAATCAGCAACATCAATACCTTCAGAGAAAAGATGTGTAGCTAAATAATCGATATCATCCGAAACCCAACCTAACAGCTCATTTCTTTGCTTATCGGTTAATGATTTTTTGGACAGAAAGCGTATTAAATGCTCAACTTGCGCAGTAATAGCATCAGCTAACTTTTGTTCAGCAGGCTGGGCTTGCTGTTTAAATTGCTCAAACAACTTACTTCTTTTTTTAGTGAAATTAGCATTACGCTTTTGATGTTTCTCTATTTTTATCCACAAAGAAGACAAGGTACTAGACGGCTTATTCTTTTTATTTTCAGCACTGAATTTACTTAACTCGGGAATGATATTGTTCATGAGAATATTTTTATTGGCCTAGTGATAAAGCTATTGTAGCTGTTAAATAAGTTATAGCGCAAAGGTGATTGTTATCTAGCGACCCGCACCAATGATTGCTTTAAAAGTTACAATTGCTCCTGTGTACCTCTAAATAAGTTTGCTTAGGCTGATAATGACATGGTAAGGCTATTTTCATTCCTTGCTTCTTCTTAAAATACTCATCTACACTGCTTGAAGTAAAAAAATCATTAATATTTTTACTAATAATGAGTCGATAGTCTTCATCTAAACTAATTAAATGTTTATCAAAAGCGGCATCATAGGTTGCTGATAAACACAGGCCATTAGCGGGATCTAATCTTATTTTTTTATCTTCGACCCACGGGACTATATGACTTGCAATATTAACCTCTGGAATATTTAACCCCGTAATACAACAAGTACTATTGTAGATTTTTAGTATTATTTTCCTAAATACATTTTGATTAGTGCGCGTTGTAACTTCCCTTACAACTTCTTTACCTTCGTATTTTTCAAGACCATCCAATAAATAGCTAGGGTAATCCAAATTTACCTCAGTAACTGCCTGACTATCCAGATCAATATTACTGAAGAGTCTTTGTTCAAACCTAAATTCTACTAAAAATTTTATCAAACAATTTAAAGCCGCAGAACAAAAACCATTTGCCAAGTAACTTTTTGGAATACCTTCAATATGCCATAGGTTGTTCACTTGAATTCTATTTTGCCGAAGCACAAAAGTGTATAACTCGTTTAAACGATCTATTGAAGAAACCATCCAAACATTTTTACAGTCATCAAAACCAAATGACTCATTCGCTATTAACTGATTCAAGATATCTATAGCCCGAATATACGATATGGCTTTTTGGCTACCAGCAACATTTGTTGCTTTGATATAGCTGGAGAATGAACTTTTAATCATTTAGTTACTCTTTTCATTATTAAATTATATAAATAGAGAAAACAATTAAATTTTTTAAAATTTACTCTAGCATTTAATTTGAAGTATGGTCTCATTCAGATTCATTTAATATACATAAATTTAAAAATTACTTTCACTGTTTTATCAATTATATGACATCAGTTCCATGGCGAATTCTTATCCCTATTAACATTTTAATTTTTTATATTGTTGTAGGTACAATATGCATTACAAAAGATAAAATAACTCAAATTAAAATCCTCTTTTCATCAAACAATCATCACTTATCCTCAAGCAACTCAGTCAAACAAGCCACTTGCTCGGTTAATGTTGCGACTTGTTGTTCTAAAACCGTAACCCTTTGAGTAAGTGCGTGCTCACTTTTTGATGGTGTTGCTATGTTTGTGTTATCTGCTTTGTGCTCTGTATCACCTGTTGGTGTGCTGATGTTAGCCGCTACTGAGTGGGTTTCATCATGATCTGAGAATAAATGTAGATAACGAGATTCACGTTTACCGGGTTCTCGCTCAAGCTTCTGCACTAAGGTTTGGTTATTTAGGTTTTGCAGTTGTTGTAATACTACTTCTACTTCATTTACATCGGCAAAATCTGCTAAGCGATTGGTGCGGGTTCTTAATTCTCCTGGTGTTTGCGGGCCTCTTAGAAATAATACGCAAATAATCGCGCGTTGTTGCGCTGTAAATTGTAAGTTGCCAAACTCGGTGTTACAAAAGCGATGAAAGTATTTATTTACTCGGCTTGACGCTTTTTGGTCAACCATCAGCTGATTCATTTGTACCAGTTCATCTACCGTGTTTTGCCAATCATTTTCGCTAAGCGACATAACAGGTTCGCGGTTACTTTTTTGATTACAGCCAGCGGTTATAGCATTTACCGACAGTGGATATTGCTCTGGTGTGGTGGTCTCTTTTTCTAACATTACGCCAATAACACGGCATTGCTCTGCGGATAATGTGATCATTTTGAAGGCATCCTTATTGAAAATATAAGTCTATCTTTTTTACTGGATAAACAAAAACAAAAGCGTAGAAAGCAAAAATAAACTCTGTACATCAAATAATTATACTAGTAACCTTTCTTAACCATGGTGAGCTTTAGTTGTTAATAAAAACGATTCAAATAACGCGATAACTTGTGTAATAGATGAGTTTAAACGGTGATCGCCATCAATCAGGTGCAAGGAACACTGCGTTTGCTGAGCATATTTTATAGAGCTAGCTACGGGCACAATATCGTCAGACCAACCATGTACAATCTCAATATTGTTAAGCTTAGTATTATAACTTTGCTGCTGATAACCCTGCATATACAAAGCTGGCGCCAATAAAAATACGCCCAGTGGTTGGTTACTTAATGATGCGACTAATGAAACGTAACCGCCCATGCTTGAGCCGACTAAAATATAAGGTTCAAGCTCGCTTGCTAAATAAGTATTCAACTTTGTCACCCGCTCATCGGGGCTTACTATATTGCTGTAGTCAATACTATCGACACTAAAACCTGCCGCTTTGGCTATGTTTGCAAGTTGGGCTATTTTACTGCCCCATGGGCCACTTTCTTTGCCATGTGAAAATATAACTTTCATGTTTACTCCGTTTTCATTGCCACTTAAAGCGATTTTAATATTCGATGCTTGTGCCAACTTTCAAGCAATGCGTGAATAAAGTGAGTACTTTCCAAAAAAGGGTGATAAGCGTAATCAAACACACTCAACCGACTATCGCCATACCATTTGTAGTGTTTACCAATACCCCCTCGAGGAATGGTTATCGTCATTCTTTTAACTGATGAAAACAATGCGATATTTGCAGATGTAACGGTATAGTTTCGTTTTACGCCAACAAAAGCAAAACCTTTTTCACCAACAATTTTGATTGGGCATTGAGCAAATAAGTTTTTAATCAAGAAGTAAGTAAAAAAGCACAAAATCAGTTCTGCTACAAAATAATTCGCTATAAATGACATTAAATCAAATACATTTAAATTATCAGTCCACATAAGACTTAATTGATTAAAACGCTGAAACTGTGTCTCACGACTTAAGGCGGCATAAATTAGCCATATAAAGACGACGAGCAAGGTAGAAAATACCAACGTATTGCGTCGATACCAGTAATTTATATCAGCTTGAGTACAAGGTGATATGTAAGATATTTTCCCTATCAGCTTAGCTTTTCGCTTGGCACTTATTTTTATTTTGTCTTTATTTACTGGTTTGTTCATTTGCTATTGGGCATTAAATGCTGTTTATTTTTTGGCTGTTTATTTAAAACCAAGTTGTTCAAATCATGTGCTAGCAAGCTATTTTTTCATTCAATTTGCACTAATACCTCCCTAATATAATTATCAACAGAAAAACCCTTTGTGAAAACTGAATACCTCAATTACCTGGTTGATGTTAGGCGATCTTATTTAACAATACTGTTGATAGTTATCAATTTTTTCTTTTAGCCGCTGTGCTAAATATTCATTTTTCGTACCTAACGTTTCAAGAATCAATTGCGCCTCGTTACGATAATTCCTTATTTTATCTTTTGTCCAATGAGCTGGCGGTGGCTGTAAGTTAGTTATTCTATCAGCCATTTTTACCATGCTTATTTCTAAAGGTTGCGCTTTTATACGCGCTAAGCTATCGATCATTTGATCTCGCTTAGTGGCTAAATTAGTGTTTTTGGTTAACGCTAAAACACCTGCAGCAACATATTGATTAAATGCAGTTTCAATATCTTCAAATGTAACTGCAGTGTCTTCAATTGTATCGTGTAATAACGCGCATACCACTGCAAGGTTTTGAAACTTAATCGGTTGGTAATGTAACATTTTATCTATTTGCGGCTGTGCAAGTGCGGATATAACTTCCATGGCAACTAGGCCAACATGGTTGATATATGGAACATCGCTACCAGGTATAAACTGTTTACAATGTGCTTTGCTAGCAAAATTCCACGCTTTTATGTAGGTATCTTGTTGCCATTGTCCATTATCTATTTTGCTCAGATAAATTAATTGTTTATTTAATTCAGTCAGAGGCAGTTGATAAATTAACTTGTCACGGTGTAATGTTAAAAACCTGCTTTCATGCTGATTACATTGCGGCATATCTGACGGTTTATTTTCTGAGAGTTGAGCGTATACAGCTGAACTATCAGCACTATTATTTGGCTTTTGAAAGGGCAATAATGACTGGCTTTTTGCACCATATTGGTCTAACTCGATTAACAAGTTTTCTACTTGCTCACGTTGTGCAATCAATTGAGTTTTATCAAACTGATAAGGGAAAGTATATTGGTCTAACATACTACCTTTATAAAAATTTTCTGCACGCAAGAAAAAAAAGTAAGTGGTATCGCCTTGTGTAACTCGCCAAATAATCCAATAACAATCATCAATAAAGCGACTAACGAATTGCTCTTGATGATAAAACTCTCCCGAAAAAAGCGAATTAAACGCTACTTCATCACTTATAAATAATGGCGTTTTTAATAGATCAAAATATAAATACGGATCGCCGCTTTTATTTAACCAATTCTGCAATAGCCAAGCCATACGTTGCTTTAAGCATAGCCAATAGGTTTGATTATATGACTCTGGTGGTTTGCTTTCAGTAAATAAATGTATATTCATATGTTTAATCACACTGGTTAAGTTTCTATGTATACCGTTTAGACAAAGAAAACGAATCAAAGGCAAGCCCACATGCCATAGCTAATCATTTTTAACTGGTTATAAAAGCTAACAGTAATTGTTTGTGCATCATAATAGCGAATACGCATATTGAAAAATAACTCGCTTTTACAATGAACAAATAAGCCAAGTTCGCTAAGTGTTATAAAACGGTTACAGCAGTATTAACCACAACAAAGCTATAAAATTTACGCCGAATATAACGGGTCAATTAAAAAATCATGGTGATAAATCAATCAGTTGTGCTAAAGTTGTACAGAATTAAAATAAAATATGCAAGCTATGGAGTAAAGTGAAAGTAAAATTAAGTATGGGCTTCTTTAGTTGTAAGTTAGTGCAAAAGAATTGTTTTAATAGCACTAATTTATGCTGTTTTACAGATGCCGTAGTCATATTTAAAGCTGAAATTAGTGAGAGAGTTTCTTTTGCTATTAATGTGCTTTTACTGGCCATTTTCCCTCGTGTGCAAAAAATAAAGTGTTACATGCAAATAACCATTTCCCCCTTCCTAAAAATAATGAACCTCAAATAACAACAACAGGCTTTTCAATGGCAAACAGTAAAAATTCATCTTTCAAATACCACGCGTTTATCTCATACCGCCATGCAGATAATAAAACACAAGGTAGAAAATGGGCCACATGGTTACACCAAGCCATTGAAACTTACGAAGTGCCGAATGATTTAGTCGGCCAGAAAAATAGCCGAGGAGATACTATTCCCCCTCGTATTTATCCCGTGTTTAGAGACGAGCAAGAACTGCCTGCGCATGCCGATTTAGGTACATCAATTGTTAGTGCATTAGAGCAAACAAACTTATTAATTGTTTTATGCTCACCTAGAGCTGTCGCATCAACGTATGTTGCTGACGAAATAGATTATTTCAAAAAATTAGGCAACTCTCAGCACATCATTGCTGCCATGATAGATGGAGAGCCCAATACCAGTTGGGACGAAGGTAAACAAAAGTTAGGCTTTACTGAAGCAGATGAGTGTTTTCCGGTTCCTTTACAGTTCGAATACGATCAAGAAGGTAATGCTACTGATAAGCACGCGGAGCCAATCGCTGCAGATTTTAGAATAAATAATAATGGTAAACCCGAGCAAGGCTTTACTACGCCGGCCGCTTATCGCGAACACCTAAAAAACACCACACAGCTTGATAAAAAGTCAATCACTGCAAAGGTAAATGCCTATCAACAACAACTGCATTTAATGTTACTGAAAGTCATCGCCGGAATTTTAGGTGTTCCTTTAGGTGAACTTACTCAACGTGATAAAGAATATCAATTAGAGCAAGAGCGCTTAAAAGCAAAAAAACTGCGACGTTGGTTAGCTGCTGTTGCAATATTAGCTATTTTGGCTGTTGGGGCTGGTGTGTTTGCTTATTTTCAGAAAGAGGAAGCTATTTTTCAACAACAACTTGCGATAAAAGAAAAAAATGGTGCACTGGTTTTACAGAGTGAATTTCTTACTCAAATGTCGAAAAACCAAAGCGAGCAAGGGGAATATGACACAGCATTGCTATTATCGTTAAATGCTATTCCAGGCCTGTATGGCGGTGATAGGCCTTTGCTCAAAGGCATAGAGTTGTCTTTCCATGAGCCCTTAAAAAAAATCAATCGGCTTATGAACATTAATGCCCAACACCCACTATCGAGACATTCAGTAAAGTTTGACAAGACCGGCCGCTATGTTGCGATGGTAAAAAATCAAACATTAACTATATGGTCACTTGATGATGGCCAGCCTGTGACTAAAATCACCTCTGAATCAAGAATATTAAATTTTGACTTTAGTTACGATAGTCGCTTTATTTTCACAAGTGCAAAGGCAGTAGACGTTTGGTCAGTATTAACAGGAGAACAAGTACAGCAGTTTGATTACCCTGATAGGCAATTAAATCGCGTTGCGTTTCATCCCGTTAAAAATTTGCTGGCCATTACCTCTGTAATGCCCGAAAAAACAATCCCCGCATGGTTACAAACTAATAAAAGCAAAGCTGAGAGCGCCGTTACTAGCTATATAGATGTATTTGACGCTGAGAGCGCAGAAAAAACCACTACTATCAGCATAAAAAATGTTATCCCGATAAAGCCTATTTTCAGCCCTGATGGCACAAAAATACTCAGCGTGGCAGTAAATCACGGCACTTATGTATGGTCATTAGAAACCGGTGAACTTATTCAGCATAAATTTATTAATGATTTTTCTGATATTAATACTAAGCGTAACCGTGGCACTTTAAAAGCACACTTTAGTCCAAACGGAGCAATGATATTTAGTGAAATAGACAGAAGTAAAGTTGCGATATGGTCAGCTGATACAGGAGAAATACTCCAAATCATTAAAATATCTGAAAAATCGTCTAAGTTGTTAAGTGCACAGTTCAGTCAAGATAACAAAAAACTGCTAACGTTATCAGATTATAGTAATCAAGCTGTAGAGTGGTCGATAGCAACTGGAGAAATTTTGCATCGTTATCAGCTCAACGAAAGTCACCTTTCTTATGCCAGCTATAGCCCTGGCAGCGACTTGGTATTAGCCTCATCTGTTAACGACAAAAAAAGCATACTCTGGTCAGCTCAATCACATGAACTAATTAAAGTTATTGATCATAGCTTGGAAGCAACAAACTTAATTGACATATTTTCTACCATTATCAAGGGTAATTTTTTTACAGTTTTTGGCGAGAAAATAGTATCGTGGTCACTAACGATTAAGGCAAACAGTCCATTATTTTTGAAAAAAGAGTCTTACTTTATCAAAAATATACATTACAGTTTTGATAATGAATTTGTTGTTGTTAGCCAACGTAATGGTAAACATTTTATATGGGATATTAAAAAAAATACCGTAATACACGAATTTGATTTTGGTAAAAACACACTACAAAGTTATATTTTTCCGAAGCAGAATAAACTATTAATTACCAGAGAAGTTAATAATAAATTCGAAAGTGAAGCATTGGTTTATGATTTACAAACAGGAGAAAAGCTTGATGAATTTATATTTGAAGGAAAACTCTATCGCGATATTAAATTCTCACCTGATGGCGATAGTATAATTTACGTACTTCAAAAACCGCAAGAACAACAGGCATTTAAAAACGAAGTGTTACAACATAGAGACTTACTAACAGGGGTAACTAAAAGTTTAGTTAGAAATAATTTAATACCCTCTTATGAGTTTAACCAAGCAGGCAAAAAGGTATTGTTAGTTTCAACCTTTGACTATTTTTCTTCAGACCTTAAGAAACAAAACTTACCTTCTGAGGTTATATTATTTGACCTTATTTCCGGTAAGCGCGAGGCAACATATCCTGATTTAGTAAACCCCAAAATAGCTATTTTCAGCCCTTTTGACGACAAAATATTAGTGCAACATGATACTAAAAAATTAAGCTTATTCTCTGCTGATTTTATTGAAAATTTATCCACCCTTTTCTATTCAGATGGACACTGGATAAGAGATTTTATTTTCCACCCTGACGGTAATGGTGCAATTTTTATAGATGGTAGCTATGTTGCTGTTTGGAAGTTTAAAGACGAACAACCAAGTATGTTAAAAAGACACTCTTTAGATAATGTTTTTCTGGTGGATGTTAGCATTTCCAGTGATCAACAATATTTATTAACAACATCGAGTACTGTTAACCCCGAGCGTAATACCAGCGTTTTATGGGATGTAAATACCATGGAGAAAATTGAGACTTTTTCACAAGTGACTAAAGATTTACCTTCTAAATTTTCAAATGATAGCAAGAGTATTGTTACTACAGAGTATTTAACACCTAACGCTCGCTTTCCTACCGCAAAAGTCACCCCCATTTTCCAAAAAATGCTGAAAAAAACTGATAAAAAAACTGATAAAAAAACTGATAAAAAAATGGTTAGTATTAAAGACTATGAACAACAAGCAATTAACAGCTTACCAATAAATAGAAGCTGCCTAACGCCAGCAGAAAGAAGAGCATTCTTTTTACCCGCACTATCAGCGCAGCAATGGCAAGACAGAGGTTGCGCGCACTTTACCAGTGAATAAACTCTGTTTGGCCATGTTGATATAAAAATTGAATATTATAAACGTTATAAATAAAGGGAAATTTAATGAAAGCTAATAAAAGTGCATCTGCCCCGCTAAGTATTAGAGGCATTATCATTTTAGCATTTTTTGTGGTCGCTACGATTACCTTAGGAATTTATGGTTTTAGCTCGGTATATGTTGTTAAAAACAATATCTCTCACCCAGAATTAACCCGTTGGTTTGATGTTTTTTACAGTACATTTAAATTATTTTCTTTAATTTCTTCCCCTGCCGATGAAGCATTAAAGCATTGGGCAATTTCAGCAGCAAGACTTTCTGCGGTTTGCACTGTGTTTTTCTCTATTGCATTTGCAACCTTTTTTGCCGCTGGTAGCTGGTTTAAAAGCAACATATTAGTTAAATATTACAAAAATCATTACATTATTTTCGGCTTAAATAGCGAGAGCGCCTATTTAATTGATGATTTACTCAATAAAAAAGAAAAAGTCGTTATTATAGAGAAAGATCATAGCAATCCATTAATTACTCAGTATAAAAAGAAAAAAGTTACTCTGATACTGGGCGATGCTTCAGATATCGCTATTCAATTAAAAGCCGCTATTTTAAACGCAAAAGCAATGGTCGCTATAACAGGCTGCGACTTAACTAATTTAGCTATTTTAAAAACCTTAGTTGAGTCACCTTATAAACCTGAGCTTCATTGTCATATTGGAATAGACAATGTAATGAGCTACAAACTCTTTGAACCTAGCGCTTTTTATTCAATTGATAATATTAAAAAACAATCTACTGGCTTGTTAATTAATATATTTAACTTAAGCGAAAAAATAGCTATCGACTTAGTGCAATCTATGGGGCTAGGAGAAAACACAGATACGAGCTCTATTACTAGCGAACCGGTAAGTGTGCTTATTTCAGGTTTTGGTGAAATAGGAGAATCTATTCTCAGAGAGCTGTTGCTTTTGGCTCACTTTTGTAATCATAAAAAAATCGAGATCACGGTTTTATCAACTCAGCCCAATGACTTTTTTATTACTCATCATCAAGTGTTTGAGCATTGTAATGGTAAAGGCTTAGATTTATGGGACATTACTTTTGTAAGCTCTGAACAGCAGCTTCAAAACCCGTCGAATTTTAATCATATTATTGTCAGTGATGAAGATGAAAATATCGCCTTAAAAAGCATATTACGCTTATATGATATGTGCACCTTGGCGCAGTCGAAAACAACGGATAACACAACAACATTTCATTATTACAACGCCTTAAATCACAATATAGAGCATCAACAAATAAGATCATTCGGCGCTTTAAAGAAAGTATTAAGTTTCAACCAACTATTAGATAGCAACAGCGAAGTACTTGCGCAGCGAAGCCATAACACTTATGCAAAAACAGAACTCGGCTTAAGTGCTTTAACGCCTGACGCATTATCCGTTCTAATAGAAAAACACGACCAAGAAACAGTAGACTCAACTCAGTGGCTACATTGGGTTAACCAACCTCTTTTTAAGCGTAAATCAAACTTTACTGAAAAACGTCATTTTCCCATGAAACTATTAGTTTTAGGTGGCTCAATACCTACGATCACCTTTGATGATTCAGATGCAACAAAACAAGAAGCTTTGGACTATTTGCCGTATTTAAATGAATTTTCAGATCTAAACATGGCTTTAATTCAGCGCTGGATGAAATTTATTAAAAAACAAACGGGACTCAATAATGAGCAACTCACCCATCGAATTCATGCGCTAGCAAAAACTGAACATAATAGATGGAATGCATTTCATATTGTCAATAATTGGCGATATGGAGAATCAAAAAACGAAGCAATGAAAACCCACGATTGCTTATTAAGTTGGTCAGATTTAGAAGAAAAAAGGCCTGATACCATCAAGTATGATTATAAAAATATTTATCATATTGCTGAGTCATTAGCTTTAATTGAACACGAATAATCGATTAGTTTATTGCTTTGAGAGAATAATATGACAATAGATACTGCACAACACGAACCTGTTACCGAGTTGTTAAATAGCTGGATAGTTCATAATGATTTAAAAAGTGCGAATCAGCTACGAAGTATTATTTACTATCATCTAAAGGGTATAGTTAAAAAGCAAATTACTTATAAAGCTTCATCTCATAGCATATTAGAGCAGCTACCCAACACTACCTCACTTTTGCACGAGGTGCTTGTTCAATTATCTCCACCCAAAGAAGTTTTTGATAATAGAGAGCAGTTTTTTCTGTCGTTAGCCTCTTTTGTAAGATGGATGTTGCTCGACGATTTAAAAGCTAAAGGTGCACAAAAAAGGTCGAATAACAGCGAAAATATAGCAAAGTTTATTTCACTATCAGAAGATCCTGAGCCCTATATTATTTTCGATAGTGCATTATCTAAGCTAGCTAAGATCGCTCCTAGATCATACCAAGTTGCTTTACTACATTACTTTTTAGGTTATGATATTGAAGATATTGGCTCTGAGCTGACACTAAAAAAATCAACCATTTATAGTGAACTTTCAGCTGCAAAAGCTTACTTACGCACCCAGTGTTAAACGGATAAAATAAAAATAATAAGAACAACAATGAACTTTGATACTCCACTAGCATTATTTCAACATTTACTGGCAATTGATGAAGATAACATGGCAGTTCAACTATCTATTTTAATGAGTAGTGAACATGAATTTTATACTGAAACAACCGCCTTAATTACCGCGCATGAAGAAAATAAAAAACAAACAACCTTTAAGCAACTCATCGGAAAACAGGCCGAACAACTAGTTGATGACAATATAATTCATGATTTAATCAACACACAAGTTAGCGTATATAAGTTAACTAGAAAATTAGGCCAAGGCGGAATGGGCGCAGTATATCTTGGCGAACGCAATGATGGTCAATTAGCACAAAAAGTTGCAATAAAATTTGTCTATCCTTCTATTGCAGCGTTAGCAGGTGAGGATTTCTTACAAAAAGAAGCACAGCATTTAGCTAACCTAGATCATACAAATATCGCCAAAATATATACGGTTGATAAAACAGAAAACAATCTCCCTTACATGGTGATGGAATATGTTGATGGCATTGCTATTGATCAATTCTGCAACGCAAATGCGCTAAGGTTCCAAGAACGCTTAAAACTATTTAAGAAAGTCTGTAAGGCTGTACAGTTTGCTCATCAACATATGGTCATTCACGCAGATATTAAACCATCGAATATCCTAGTTGATAAACAAGGTGAACCCAAATTAATGGATTTTGGTATCGCTCAAAATATCAACAGCACAATGAATGGTAATACTTTAAAAAATGAACAAAAATATAACCACCTAAAAGCTGTAAGCAGAGACTACGCTAGCCCTGAACAATTGGCAGGAAATAAGTTATCAACTACGAGTGACGTTTATGCTCTTGGTAAAAACCTCACAGCAATGCTCGGTTCGGATATGGTCATTCCCAATGAAGTTAAGGCAATAATTTCAAAATCAACTGAAAGTGATATCGAAAAGCGATATTCATCTTCTTTCGAGTTATCACAGAGCATCACTAAATTTATTAATAAACAGCCTATTAGCGAATACAGCAATACTTTGATGTACAAAATCTCAAAGTTTTTTCAAAGAAATAAACTAGTCTCAAGTATTTCATTATCACTCATTATTACCATTGCTATTAGCTCTTATTCGCTATATAGCAGCAATACAAAGCTCATTGAGCAAGTTGAAGTAAGCGAAGAAGTTACGTCTTTTTTAACTGATATGTTTGATGCTTCAGATATTGATAAAAACAGCGTATTAACTGTTGAAGAACTTATTGATAACAGTAGTAAGAAAGCACTTGAAAGCGTAAATAAAAGTCCAAAAGTTAAAGCACATTTACTTAAGGCTATTGCTAAGGTTTATCAAGGGCGAGGTTTACTGAAAGAATCCGAAGAGTTATACAATAAAGCGCTTCCATTATTTGATAAAAATGATGAGTCTTTTTATATTGCGCAAAATGAACTTGCACAAGTTTATATATCTTCAGGCAGAAAAAGTGATGCAAAAACAGCAATTGAAAACAGCATCAATAATGCCAATACCGAAAAAATTATTTATGAAGCTTATAATTTAATGGGATTAGCATTGCACTCAGGTGGAACTTATCAAGAAAGCAGACGTTTTTATCAAAAATCTCTTAGTGGATATAAATCATTGTTACCAATCGATAATTTTATGGTGGCAACGGTGCTTGGTAACTTAGGTAGCTCATTCATGATGGAAGGAAAAAATGAAGAAGCACTTGAATATTTTGCAAAAGCAGTTGATTTAGACATTCGTATGTATGGGGATGTCAGTCATCCACGAACAGCATTACATTTACAACAGTTTGGAGCTGTGCAAGCTGGGCTTGGTAACTTCGCCATGGGTTTAACAAACTTAAAGAAAGCCGCTGAAATGTTTCAGGAAATTTCACCTGAAGGTCACCCAAGAGTTCATGCAACTTACAACAATATTGCCACCATTTATGGGCGAGATTTAAAAAAGCCTAAACAAGCATTGGAGTATTCAATGATGGCACTGAACTCGTTAAAAGGAGAAGACCTTAAAGACTCTATTGCATTGGCAGTGATTTATCATAATATCGCTGCAAACAATAGAGATATTGGCGAATATAAAACCTCTATTGAGTGGCACAAAAAATCATTAAAGACAACAGAAAACCTAAACATTCAAGGATATATCAGAGCTGTACAATTAGGAGGATATGGTGAAACCTTAGTAAAAGTTGAAGATAACGCGAATGCTCTTAACTACTTGAACCAGGCCATAGCAATGTTAAAAATGTCTGCTCCTACCAACCAATATCTGGCAAGGTTTGAAAAACTTGTGAACAAACTTTCATCTATCGATAGTAGCCCCTAGCGTTGTATCACAACACATACTCCGAAAGGGGAAATACGTTAATTAGCAGTAGCCTTCTCACACAAGGTTACTGCTATCTAATAAACTCGCTATAACAATAATTAGCAACTTCACTTTTAGCTACGAATAATACTTATACCCTGATGACTACAACCATCACGATACCAAGGAATATTTCTCTAACAAATAGCCTAATGACTACCTGATAAACATCCTACAAGGTTAAAATATGGCCACTCATATGGTGGTTACTTCAGGTGTTTGACTCCCCGCATATGCATTTGAAATACCAATCTGCCTATAGCTAAAGCCTTTTTTATTTTTTACAGTCCCTTTTTATTCGATGCTGTATGATTGGGCGAATAAGTACTAAATTGCATTTTCATAACCTCTGAAGGTGTATTCCCTTGATATCGCTTAAATGTGGTTGAAAATATTTTATGCTCACCAAATGCCAACATTTCAGACACTTTTGAAGGCTTAACCCCTTGTTTAAGTAACTGTTTAGCCCTTTCAATTCGATAATTTGCTAAATACTGACTCGGACTTTGGTTGACATAGGTTATACACCAGCGGCGAAAGGTAGCCACATTTACCTTAAAAATATCAGCGATGTCAGTAACCCGAATATCCCCTCTTTCCTCACCAATCAAAGGTTGCTTATCAGCAATAAGTCGTTCCATTGCATGCTTAACTCTTATTTCAAATAGCTCGGGGGTAAATGGTTTAGGTTTTGCCATCATCTCAGTCAGTTAAAAAAGTGATGGTTTAATTTGGCAAACGCCTTAGCGATTCACTAGCTAAGAAAAACGCACCAATTTTTCCAAAAAATAAATTATTTTTTAATGCGCGATTAAAGGAAGGTTTATTTTTTATCTTGATGTTTTAATAGAAGAAAAATTCATCAGTTCAGGTGAATAATTAAAATATAAATCAGACAAGGAACCTATCGTAATGATAAAAAAACTAGCCCCACTTATAGCAACCTTATGGTTGACTGCTTGTGGTGAACCTGAAGTCCCTGAAACTTATGGTGTATATGCTCGCCTAACAAATGGCGATTTAGTTCAGCTTGATAGAGAAGGAGAGATTCAAAATACGAAAATGGTGTTTTTTGGCAATAGCTCAAGTATTAGTATGAGCGAAGCAATAAAGGCCCCGCGATTTAATTATATCTTACGTAAGCCTAATACAACTATCGAAATGGATGAAGTTGAAGGCTTTATTGTTTTCGGTGAAAAGCAGCCAGACAAAAACGTAAGAATAAAATACTTTGCTGATGCAATGTCATTTAACGGTAAGTTTTTTGATAATAATGGTAAAGGAGCTGTAAACGAAGAAACATACCTTGACCAAGGTTGGTCTTGCGCTCAAGCGGATGGTATGAGCTACAAGAAACTTCAAGAGAACATGTACCTATTTGCCCTGCCTGATACAGAAAAGGAAGCGTATAAATTTTGTCAGTTGGCATCGTATAAAGAAGCAGGTAAAGGCAGCAGAAAATCACCGCACGTTGCAGTTGATTTTTACGGTTGGTACTACGATGGCGCTTATTGGACGTTCAATGTTGCAGAAGAAGATAGTGACGGTAAAGAGAAAGAACTAACAAGAAAGCAAGCCATCAAAGATCGTATTGCTGAATCTCTAGCTAAAAAGAAAGCAGAAGAAGTTGCTAAAAAGAAAAAAAGAGCAGAGCAAATTAAGTCTTACGAAAGCGCCCCCGTTGTTAAAGATTTAAAGTATTTTTCAGAGATTGATAATATCTTTGCTTATACCGCCCAAAATGGTGATGGAGAAGGGTTTTCCTTATCAGCTGAATATATATGCTTAGGAGCTTTTTGTTCAAGGTTAGTTTATAAAGGCATTAATGAATTTGCTTTAGATGATTTATTGAAAAAGCACAAAGCAAAAGTTACTGAGTTTAAGAAAACTTACTCCCAAAAAGAGCTTTTAGACTCGCAAGTTAAAGTCAAAGACTTAAATATACCCACATCATTTAATAAAAAAGGCTGGTTGAGGGTTGCTCATTCAGATACACGGGAACATATTGAACCTCTATTTGGTCTTTATACCATTTCAACAAAACTGGCCGTAAATATCGCATCAAAAGAAATAACCCCTCATTTGAAAAACCAAGACCAAAGGTTCGCTTTTGGCACAGAACTAATCGCTGAAGGCTATAACTCCTATCGTGATAGAGGAGGCATGTCTTTTAAATTAGATATCAGCGAAGCACTAATAACGGCGATAGGAAAGAAAACCGCGGGTAAACCTAGTATCGAAGAGGTGACCTTAAAATACTTAAAAACAGACGATCTGCATAGAGGAACAGGAACTAGAAGCCTATTCTTTGTTTCTAGCTTTAAGCTCAAAGGAATTGAAGGTCGATTTATCATATCAGACTCTAAGGATAACAAGTATATCCCTCATGTCTATGAAGCACTAAACATCAAACTAAAAAACAAATAACTTGAGGGTATCCTTATGAAAACGAATAAATTCTTAATATTGGTAGTCTTGTCTTTGTTGGCTACTGGCTGCAAAAGCACGTCAGAATTACTTAATAGCGCCACAGCAGGCTTAAAAAGTGTTATGCCAGGCAATGGTATTCATGGTTTAGCGGCCAAAGGCGATGTTAATGGCATAAAAGCGCTGGTTGCAGAAAAAGGTAATGATGTTATCAACAGTAGAAACGATATTGGTAATACACCTTTAATGATGGCTGCTTTCAAAGGGCAAGACAAAACAATTGAATACTTACTAAAAAATGGCGCAAAAATTAGTTTAAAGAATAAAGATGGAGAAACTGCTTTTCATGCAGCAGCTCAAGGTAATCAACCTGGCACCTTTAGGTTTTTAAAAATAGCTACGCCTAAGTTGGCAAGCAAGGCTGACTATAACCAAATTACGCCCTATATGAGAGCAGCGTATAGCGGCATTAGCTATGAGTTTTTTCATGATTTAACAGATAAAGTATTCTTTGCCAAAGATGCTGATGGTAGTGATTTGTTAAGTTGGGCGGTGGGCGGTGGTAACACATCGGTCACTAAATATTATGGCCAACGTGCAGGCAAAAACTTGAACATAGACAAGTTAAGAGCAGCACATTTAGAGAACTTTGATAAGCCTCAAAGTACTCAGAGTTTGGTATTGTTAGCTAATATGTATTGTGACTACGCATGGAGTAATAAGCAATTCAAACCACAAAGCTCTGATTATTTGAAGTTTGGCCGTTACTGTAAATTTAATTGGGATGACTTTATAAAAGAACGAAATGGTTAATTTTTGTAAAATTAGCTTAAGTGAGAGCTGGTAAACAAACTAGCTCTTTTCTCTATCTTAAATTCAGCCTCAGAAAAATTATGCTATGAAATTATTACTTTCCTTTTTAGCACTGTCGTTATTTTCATCACATTTATTAGCAAAAACACTAATAGATAATAAGAATGACTTAAAGCGCCTTATCGTAAACCAGCGCCTCACCTCAAATTTAGAACATTTTTATTTTATGGAAGATGGTACGCTGCTTTATCAAGAATTAGATAACGAAAATTTCACTAGTGGCCTTTGGTTTATTAAACAAGCAACTTTCAATTACGACAGTCCTTCTCCTTATCAAGATTTTGAACCTACCAAACAAGAACTCAAGGGAAAGCCAGTTATTTGTATTGCTGTTAATGTAACGTCTAAAGAAGAGTTCAGTTGGTTACCATGCACACGGTTATATCAAGAAGAAGGAAATTTATACCTTGCTCATCAAACACAATGCAACTTAGATGACCCCGTTGAGAATGAGGTGATTCATTGCAACTGGACACGGCGTGTTTTTTTCTCTTATCGTTTAAACGCTATTGAAGAGTAGAAATTTTTAATGCTTAAACATTACGTCTATATTTTGGCTTTGATCTTACTTTTATCGCCAACAGCCCCCTACGCGAAAAAGCTTAATTTAGCTGAAGTAAAAGCCAAGTTAACTAAAATAAAGAGTAATTCTCCTCATACCTTGTGTATAAAGCAACATAAAGTTGAGTCTTGTGTTGACCTCATCATTGGAAATGACAAAGACATATATTTCAACGAAATCACCAAAAACCTAAACCTTCAAAAACAAATGGCATTGTCTAACTACCTCATTGAGTATGTATTAAAAGACAAAGAGATTTTGACCGATGAGCGGTTAACTAATAATGAAAAAAATAGCCTTCATGCACTACATTTTGAGAGAAATGAATACGGATTGGTTGAACGTATTCCTAAAAGACTACTTGATAAGGTGTATTCATTAAATTTAAAAAGTTCGAATTTTTTTAAGTACATATCAACACCTAAATATCATCGAAAATCAACGTTTTTAATAAAATCAGCAATGCAAAAAGACAATACTGAAAATGAAGTATTTGGAACACTTATCGCTAAAACTTACTATAAAAATAGAGTAAATAATATTTCATCCCTACCTGTTTTTTTCGATAAAGTACTGTCGATGTGTACCTTGTGTGATCGCCGCGAATATATATCTAAATTTCACAAGTTACCTGGTTATGGTAAAAATATTGTTGCTGGCTTACCCCGAACATCAATTGAATACAAATACATCTTCAAGCCTAGTATTAGTGCAGGTTGGGTGAATAAATCACTATCAAATCGCTATCAAAAATTACTAGTAACTAATGTCAGTGAAATTCCTTATTTTATCGATAGCGTGTTAAGTACTTGTTCAAACTGTGATAAACCTAGCACCTATAGAAACCTAGTGAAAACAAACGGATTTGGTAGTAAAGCGAGAAACTTTTTCGAATCGATTGAATATAATTATGTGTTGAAACATTTTCCCTATCATGAAATTGTTGAAAAATACTTTGATTATGCCGTTAGCTTTGAAAGTGACTTACCTAAATTCTTTAACACCGTGCTAGCAAAATGCCAACAGCGTTGTGATAGCCAGGCTTATTATAAGAAAATACTTCAACTACCAAAACTCAACTTAAACCTCGACATAGAAAAATTTCGAAATCGCCTTATATATCAATATGTCGTTAAACATTTGCCCTATAACATCAGTGCATATTCATCAGAAAATACATTTAGCTTAAGACTTTCTGCTGGTGGGCAATCATTCCGCACTTCATTTAGTGGCATTTGTGAATATAACTATGCAACCTCAAGCCGAGATAGTGCCTCTTTCTTTCAAGCAATGAGAGGCGCGTCTGAAGCAATTAATCATTACGATGTTTATAGTTGCAAATTACCTCAAACTGCTATTAACCGAATAGAAAAATTCACTCAGGTTATGAACTCACAAAGTGATTTTAATAAAATTGTCTCTCGAACTCATTGGTCACGCTCTGAGTTTAAATATGCCACATTAATTTATCCAGAGCCTTCTCAAATTGGAACAAATAGCTATAGTGATGCGCCAAGCAGGTCATCATCAAGTACCTCTACAGCTAGCTCATCGAATACCTCAAATTCGACGAGTAAATCGCCTACCAACAAGCGTGAGATAAAAAGAATTGTGAGTAACGGGCGAGTCAGCAATGTTCCATCATTTAGAGTAGAGTGTACTGGTGGGAGTGATCACGTCATCTACCATAAAAACGGCACTTGGTATCATGGCTTTTTAGGGAAAATGGGCAATAAATTTAATACTTGGAATAAAGAACGTGTTGGCGCCTATTTGTGTAAATAAGAATGGGAAGAATAGAATATAAAACAATTTAATCACGTGAAAGGCAAAGGTTCTACTTTTTGTGTTTATGGACTATTTCACTGTTAATCTACTACAGATCGCCATTGAAAATGGGGGATTACTCTACAGGAACATGCTCTTCCCGAAACAGTAACCCCCTGAACAAAATACTAAATTTTACAATTTTTATGAGTATATAAAGTAAAAACACTATTCAATATTCTGGATCTGAATATTTTTATATTTAACTTAGTTCTTATTTATCAGGTGTTTGTGAGTTTTTTTTGCCGGAATATAGAGTGGTACTCACCAATTCACTCACCACTGTAATTTAAAGCGCTTTGGTGAACTATTTTTTCTGAGTTAACTGCTTTTCTTTATTAACTAACTCATCAAAATCGCTGACTTCATTTGTCAGCTCAACCCTGCGTATTTCGACAAACTTCTCGTATTCACTTTCAGCAAGTTGTTGGGCTACTTTATGTGAGATTTTTCCTGCATTGGTTAATACATTTTGATCGTTAAACTCTAAAAATGCATCCAACTTAGTCGCCCATTGAGCCATTGTCATCGGAACTTTTTTCTTAGCTTGTAAGTCAGCAAAGTCTAAGTACATTGTGACAATTTGATTTAACTCACTCAACTCTTCTTGCGTTAAATAGTTTTTAGCTACCGATACATCTTTTTTAGTAACTCGTGCACCACCCCAAGACTTAAGGCCCATATTCTGTAGCTCGCTATTAGCACGCTCTTTAACTAGCTCAGCAGCCGTATGTCCATGAATTGCCCAATGAAGCTTATTTTGAACAGTGGCGAAGAAGCTTTGACTTTCAGGAGCATTTTTATTGTAGTCACTTGCGGTAGCGTAAATATCAGTGATTTTTTGATAAAATCTGCGCTCTGAAGCTCGTATATCGCGAATGCGTTCAAGTAATTCATCAAAGTAGTCTGAACTCAGATCTTTATCGGGGTTTTTAAGGCGTTCGTCATCCATAGCGAACCCTTTAATTAAATACTCTTTTAGTACTTGATTAGCCCACTGCCTAAACTGTGTACCTCGTGATGAACGAACTCTGTAACCAACAGAAAGTACCGCCTCTAAATTGTAATGATCTAGCAGCCTTTCTACTTCCCTTGCGCCTTCTAGGGCAACTGTCCGGAATTTCCGGATAGTTGAAGTGGGGTCTAACTCACCTTCATCGTAAATATTATTGATATGTTCACTGATTGTTTTATTTGAACGCTCAAATAGATCTGCAATTTGTTTTTGCGTTAACCAAAGCGAGTCCTCTTGCATACGAATTTGTAGGCGAGTTTTACCGTCATTAGACGTAAACATTGCAAGAGGTGAATGCTGGGCCATTTAACTTCCTTTCATCAACAAATAAAGTGAGAATTTCATTTTCAAAGATTTTACAGAAAAAAGCGGCATCATCCTAATTTAAATACTAACCAACTTTAGTCGCTTTATTTCTAGCATCTTCAAAGGATGCAATCATACTTTGAGCTAGTTCTTTAGCTTGCTTTAATTCTTCATCAGATAAAGGGTCAATACCATTGGATTCGTATCGTTCAAGAGTGATGAGTTGCTGTGAGAACATCTCTGTCATCGTCACCAGTTTTTGTTGTGCAATTTCTAATTCTTGCTGCAATTTATGATTTTCCTTTTTTAGCTTTAGTAGTCTAGTATTGTTAAGCAAACCAGAAACCATTGTTTTATCTTTCACTGCCGCTTTGCTTTTCGCAACTATATCTCTGTCTAGTTTTTTATTGGCTAGCAGCTCTTTATGTTCGTTATTCAGAATAGAAGACACTACATCACTGACTGATGATAACCCAGCTTCTTCAGCTAACACCCTCATCTTGTTTTTGTCTGAGTCAGTTAACTTAACATTAGTGTAATTTCCGGAACTCCTATTAAGAGATTCTTTATGATGCCTACGCCATGCTTCTTTAGTTCTTCTTATAATGCCTCGGGTATCAAATTGAGTTTCCTGTATAAGCTTGCAAAACAAATTACGAACAGAGTTTTGTTTGCTATCACTCCAATTTGGTGGAATGTTTTGAGCAACCTCTAAAGGCCACCTTGCTCGGATATACTCAATAGCATAGTCGTACTTCTCTTCATTTTTATCACTTAACCAAGCCTCATCCCACTTGGATAGTTTGTTACTGTTTCCAACCATATTCCACCACCAGCAATCTGCGCACAAATACGCAAATCAATACGCAATATAGATAAACTATAGTTTATTTGTGTTTTAAGTACCAGTACTTCATTATGTAGCTAGGACATCGAATATTAACTATAGAAAAGTAATGATGAAAAAAAGCACTTTAGGAGCGAAGCCTCTGCTCTTTTTAAGGAAATTATTAGCGCATTATCCGGGGCTTACTTTCTCTGTTCCTCACAAAGCAATTGCTGATAACTTTGCTATGCCACCATCTACGGTTAGCAAATACTTAAAGTTATTAGTTGAGTCTGGTTTAGTTATTCAAAAAAAAGTTGAAGATATCTTTAAGGATAAGGGTGTAGCAAAATATCGATATCAAATATCTGAAGCTGGCGTTAAATTAGTAAATTCACTCGCACCTACCAACTCAGCCCATCAAGAATTAATAGCTCAAATTCAAAGTGACGACTTTAAAACAAATTTAAAAAAGCTATACGAAAACCATACATTGCCAGAAGAAGATAAGCGATATGCGGTTAATACCGATGACTGTGTACATCTGTTAGGTGTATTGCTGAATCAAGCTAACCAATATGGAGTGGTATTAGGGTTAACTAGAAGCAACTTATCAAATATCGTTGGGTTTAAAGTTGCTAAAATACAACGTCTAACGAAGATTTTGCGATCTTTGGGATTAATAGCTCAAGTTACTCCTGGGCTATCTGGTTTCTTTGGAGTTCAATCTAGCATTTATCAAATAGCTTTAACTCATCCCCTATATGAAGCTAAAAGTGCTACCCAATTGCTACCTAACATAAGCATCAACTTTCAATACGATGAAAAACTAAAACTTCCCGCTGCTGATTTAATAGAAAAAATAGTTAATATCGGCATACTGAAAGAAATAGTTGATCCAAAAGCTATCGAAGATAAAGATCAACAATTATTAGATACACTAGAAAAACTAAAGATATATTTAACAGCACCTAAATACAAAATGATCAACTATTGCAATAGCTTAATGACAGCTTTTGCTATTCAAACATTTAGAGAAAACGATAAACTTATAACCATTCTGAAAAATGGTGTTGTGAATGATGCAATCGAGATAAAAGCCAATATACGTAGCCAGTTTAAAGCGTTTTTAGAATCAACTATCTTATCAACCACAAAAAAAACAAATGATATTGATACTGTTGCGGGAGTGCTTTTACCTTTTTTTCTAGAGAACTTACTACATATAAAGTTAATACTGAATGAGCTGAAAAATCTTGATTATAGCAAGATCATGTCGATTAATAGCACTGTCGTATCCTTACGTGAACCACAACTACATATATTAGTAACTTTTGAATCACAAGATCCAACAAAAGGCTTAGAGTGTACAAATTACAATGGGAAGCTTCATCGCCAATGGCAAAATCAACAGCTGAAGGTGAACCTAGAGCCTGACCTTAAAAGACTAATATAGGTTGCCTAGTAACCACTAAACATTATTTTTATAGAATAATATGCATTTCAAATTATTTTGTATTTAAAAGATTATAGAAGTGCTACTAACCATCGCTGGTGATAATATTATTCACCTGTGATTATTTAGTTAATCAACTAACAGTAGTTAGGACCATATCAATTAAACTAATAGAAATGGTCAGTAAATCAACGTAGTATGTGATTTCAATTTCGATGCTTAATATGGATGGTTATAATGAATTGTAATGAAATTCTCAACAAAGACTGGGACTGGGGCTACAAAAAAGTTTATGTAAAACCGAATATTCCTCTGAAAAAATTAAATGGAGCTCTCGGTTCATATGCTAAAAGTGTTTCCCCTGAAGATGTATTAGTACTTATCGATGACACTGTATTCGGTGGAGCCAAAGAAGGACTCGTATTAACTGGTGAAGCTATGTATTGCAAAGAATTAGCTAGTACACCTAGAATTGTTAGGTTTTCTGATAACCCTGAAGTCAATCGAGGGGGAAACTCAACGATAATGGTTAATGGCAGCCCTTTTTTTAAAGCTACTGCAGTAGCGCATACTGCCATATTAACTTTTTCATCCAGAGTTATGTCGTGCTTAGCCGAAACGTCAAAAGTCAAACTGAATGACACAGAAAATCAAGCTTTAGATACAAACAACATTAAAGACAATAATGTTCAAGTACCAGAGCAGCATGCGACTAAAGATACAGATCAACCGTTTTTAAATTTTTTAGCCTCTGACACTGTCTTTGATGGGTTTTCCAAGATGAGTAAAATAAACTTGGTTGGTTCAGTAGCTGATATATTAAAATCTGGCCCATCTGCCAATGTTGACATTGTAGAAAAACAATTCTTTAAGTATATCTATGAAAATATGAAATCATTTCGAGGGATAGCAGAAAATCGAAATTTACATGCACTAAATAACGATATAGCGTCTCTAGAATTACTATCATTTTTAATGGGTAAATTTATAGCTGATATGTTAGCAAATAAAATCAAACCAGATTATATCGATTTCTTATCCAACAGGTGTTTGGCCAGTATTTTTCCTAATAACAACAAAAGCTACTTAACAATTATAGAGGCAGCCTTAGCTTATTGTCAGTCTGAAAAGCCTCTTATGCTACTACTAGTAAGGTTGGGTTGTAGCAATCTAGAGAAGCAATTTAAGGCTGAATACAACTACAGGGATTATGCGTATAGTATTTTCCCAAATGAACAGGGGTTTGGTGAGTTTTTAGAAAAAATTGAAACTCAACTGGGTAATCAACCGTTATCTATTTATGCCCAATCAGTCGAAAGCCAATCAACTATATTGATAAAAAAAGTTTTGTCTCACCCAGTGAGTGTTGGGAATACATAGCTTGAGGAGCTTGGTTTACATGTTTAGTCAACCAAGTTCCTTTTTCTAAATATAACAAGGATGGGTCTACCTCAACTCATGAATTTAAAAGGAACCCTTTAAAAACAAGGGTTTAGTTTCAGGTAGACATTTCACCAGAACGTCGATTTGGTCAATCCAACTTGATTGTTTAGGATGCAACTCTTAACCAACTTTATTAGCGATATCCAGTAAACCTAGTGACTCTAAGTGTGTAGTCAAAGCATCAACCCCCTCATCAAACCATCCTGATTTTGGAAAGCGGAGAGCAAACCAAAGACGCCAGTCATCAATATCCTCAGTCGCAATGCATACAGGTAACTTTCTAAGGTGTGGATCAATGATCTGTGGGCAAAAAGTTAATGCACGACTCTTAATTTTTTTCATTGTGGGTTTATGGGGCTTTTGTTGTATAGCCGCAACCGCTAATGACTCTTTAAGTAAATTACGAATATTGTCACCAGATTTATACAGTGATAACTCAACCGCGTTTATATAATGTTGTATAGCTTCATTGACTCGACCACTTAAAATAAATAATCGCCCTTGTAGCCACTCAGAATGATAGCGAAGTTCATCACTTAAGTTGTGTTTTTCAACTGATTTATCTAAAGCTTTTAGTTGCTTCGAATATTGTTCAAAACTACCAGTCGGTTTAAATGAAGTGCGTTTTAATAACTTGTGCAATTCGCTACCTTTAACGGTTAATTTAAACAGGTTTGTAGAACTTATTTCATCAAAATAAAACTTAGAGAAAATCTGCCCTAAATCTAATAGCGGTTCTTGGTTATTTTGCAGTCGAACTATGACAGCTTCTTTGAGTTCATTGACAAATTTATGATTCGTTTTTCTGTGAAATGAATCGATAAACCTCGTTAAAAACAAAGTTTCTTTATCTTCATTAATTGCACTCGGGTTTGATACGGATGCCCATTGAGCTAATCGGGTTAGGTTACCTAAATTTGGAATTTCTTCTCCACACCTCCATTTGTTGACAGTTCGGATATTGTCAGAAAAAAATCTATTTATTTTGTTTTCTGATAACAAATTTTGACTTTCATAAAAAGCAACTAGTTCTCTAAATGGATATTTTTCACAATAGAAGCTCGGGACGTTGTTATTTGGCATTTGGCTAGTCCCTACTTTCCAAACGATGCTAGCTAAGGTTTCGATAACAAAATACCTATTAAGCATAAACGCAACTTTGTCTTGTGCAACACCCTCCATCGGAACTCGCTTTATTAGCTCTAGGTAGTTGTTTAAGCCCATCCAAATAGAGTCAGTGAAAAATATGGCAAAGTCCACTGATACAATTTTAGATATTGGTTCATAAAACAAATGACGAACAGATTCTCCAATTAAAGCGGGATCGACGGTTTTTCTTGAAGACAGGTCTTCCTCTTTACGATAACGACTATTGCCTTTACGTGCTATGCATTTAGTGTCGGCAATTTCAGACAGACGATTTAAGACATAACCAATATTAGGGTAGGATTCATTAATAAATTGCATAAATGCTTACCTTTAAGTTCCATTTAGAAGGAGGGGCAAAGCCCCTCTGTATTATTTACTATTTTTAGCTGCCACACTAGTTGCTCTTGCAGCAAAGCTGTCTTTTGGAACGATGCCACCATTGGCCTTGGCTGTAGCACTTTGGATTCGCTGTGCAGCTTGTTGTGTCATTGTTGATGATGGTTTTGTTTTTGAAGTCATAAAATTCTCCTAATTGATTGTTGGTAAACTTCGGAAGTAATCATCTAACAAGTTGAATCAATCAGGGAGGAATTTAGTGGCGCATTTTTTTTCGCAAGTTTTTAATAGTGTATAAAACGTAATTATTGAATTAAAACTAAGCTACAAAATAACCATAAAAACGCACAGTGATTGCATTTGTTCTCAGAGTAATCTGCAATCAGTAAAACCATTTAAACAGGGCAATTCAATTTTCTTAACTGTAGCTATAAGCCTGTAGTTACAAACACTCAACTGTCTGATTGTTAATATATAACACTTCTCTTAAATATTACTCAAAGGTTACTTCTAATGATAATTAATCAATAGGAGTCAATCATGACTAAATACTCAAACAATCGAAATCTAACTATTCACGATGAACCTAAGTTTAATAACTGGGATGTACTAACCAATTACCAGTTAAGCCAAGAGTATCTTGGTAAAATACAAAACGTATTAAATAACTCATTACAACAATACCCTAGAACCTTTGTGGTCCGAGTCGATTTGCACTTACCTAAAGTTATGTCCTGTCCTGATTACCCTTCAGGTTTTAGCACTGAAGCTATTACTCGATTTATTGAATCGTTAAAATCTCAACTTAAAGCACATCAAGAACGAAGCAGGCGTGAGCACAAGCGAGTTCATCCTAATACTCTGCGCTTCATCTGGGCTAAAGAGCAATGCGAATCAGTGATGCCTCATTACCATTTAGCGCTATTGCTAAATAATGATGCTTACTACACATTAGGTGACTACAAAACTGTTCAAGACAACCTAGCCGGTAGGATATATACAGCATGGGCAAGGGCCTTAAATATTGAGCCAGCAAAGGCAATGGGCCTGGTGCATTTTCCTGAACGTAACCCTACATATCATTTGAATGCTAATTCATGTGATTTTGCAGATAGTTTCAACAGTATTTTCATTCGTGTCAGCTATTTAGCTAAGTTTCATACCAAGCATTTTGGTGATAGAACAAAAAATTTTTCATGTAGTTGGCGATGACTAATTAAGAGAGGGATAACCCCTCTCTTATGCTGACTTGATATTTAGTTGATTTATTGACTGATGTACAGCTTATCTGATGTTCTTGTAATCGCAGTGTATAGCCAACGATAATCCTTAGTTATTTTACCATGGTGATAAGCATCAACAAAAACATGTTGCCACTCGCTACCCTGAGCCTTATGGCAGGTAATAGCATAACCAAACTTGAGATGAAGAAAATTTAAATAAGGGTCATCCTTTTTTAATTCTTGGTAATCATCACCTTGCGGCTTGTAATAAGTGAAAAATCGTTCGTTAAAATCTGCACGTAAAGCTTGATATAAAACCCCCTCTAACCTAGGAGTTGGCTCATACATCAAATTTAACAGAACTTTATGCTCAAGAAGAAAAGGTTTTCCGTAGTCATCTCTAAACTCGATTGACAAGTCCACAAATTGCAATTCGATTGGCGTGACCAAAATCCCGCTAGGCAATTTCTCCTGAACGTTAATGCACCTGCATTCAACCGCAGACAGAACTTTAATTACGCGACCAAATTCACCATTAGATATAAATGTATCCCCAGCATAGTAGTTGTTTGTACACATTACCTTTTCATTTACCTGAATAGGAGCCCTAGGAAAAAACAACCTAGCCCTAATATCACATATATAGTCATAAACCTTCTTGTTAGTGCGAGCGATAATAGTCAGGTTATCAGTGTTCTCAACCTTTCCGTCACAAAGGTCAAAATATTTATCAATAAAACTAATGCTTGGTAGGCGGCACACGTCTTGGGAAGAAACATCAAATTCAAAATCAATACAGTCCTCAAACTCCATAGCATCTCGCAAAGTTTGAGCATTTTTCATTACGCCTGATTCAGATTTTTGTCTGACAACTTGTGTTAGTTCAAACGACCGACATGCAAGCCTATAAACGCAATTGAGAACATTTTCACTAAGTGCTGGAGAATAAAAATTTCTAACAGGAGGTAGCTGCGCGTTATCGCCTATAAAAATGACTTTTCTTTGAGGGTTCTTTTTAAAGTCAATATACTGTATCAAATCTTGCAATAAGTACCCTGAACCAAATTTTCCTATATGAGAAGCGCTAAACTTATCTGAAATCATTGACGACTCATCAACAATATAGATGGTATCAGGCTCATCACTGTTGGCGTTAAGGTAAGAGAAACTATCAGGCGTTCTCTCAAGGTATTCATCGATTGGTTCCTCGTCTTTTTCATAGAATTTGTAGATAACCCTATGAATGGTTGTAGCTTTGAATTTAGTCTTATTGGCAATTACTTTTGCCGCCTTACCTGTTGGGGCAATAATCACAAACTCCTTACCCAGCCAACTTAAGTATCGTGTAACTCCTGCCATAACGTAAGACTTGCCTGTCCCTGCATAACCTTTCAATAAAAAAACGGGTGCATAACGGGCCTCCAAGAAAGACTCCAACTCCTTAAGTAATTCCTGTTGGTCATTGGTTAGTTCCTGACCATTAAAGTGATTTAAAATTGACATGCAATTCTCCTGGTTAATTCAATCAGAAAAATTGTGTATTAATTAATTTTTGGATTAATCAAAGGTTTACTCGCCGCCAGAAGGCTAGTGGATATTTAAAACAAAAAAATAGAGGCCGAAGCCCCTAGATTTCAAGCTCAACAAAGTCTTTGTCGATTACGTCTTGAGTGATGCCTATATACCTCAACGTAACCCCCTCAGATGAGTGTCTGAGCATTTTCATTACTCGGGCAATATCATTGGTCTTTTTATAAAGATGGTAGCCTCTCGACTTTCTCATCGAATGTGTACCAAGTCGTATACTTAGCTCATCTCCTACCAACTTAAAAGCTTTTGCTACTGCTTTACGTGTTAAGGGCCTAGCTTCACGATTAAGCGACTGTTGGTTACGGTAAGATTGAAATAAATAAAGGTGAGATGAATGCCTGAGCTGGATATCATTAATCAATATTTGAACTTTATTGTTTAACTTTATCTCGGCTCGCTTACCTGTTTTCCCCTCGAAGATGATTAACCGACCATCTCTGATATCAGTAAATTTAATTGATAATAAATCTGATATCCGTAATGCCAAGTTAAGGCCAATGTTCCAAATATCTGCCATCTGTTTTGAGCATCGTATTTCAAGCAAGTGGCTTATAAGGCGAACCTTGTCTAGGTCCTTTATCGCTTCAACTTCTGCCATAATGTTAACTCCTCACATAAAAACGCCAGCATCATTTAAAGTAATAACGCTGGCGCTATAGGTTGCTTAATCAAAGCTCACGCTTACCTGGTAACAATCATTGATATAGTACTCAATAAAATTGTTAACAAACAGGGTAAGTAGTTCTTTGGCATTTCTGTTTTGCAGCCAGCCAATAAACAAATTGAACACTTGCTTACTAATAAAACAGACATCAATTTCTTTAACCAGCTCGGGGAAAGGTCCTCCCTGGTACGAAAAGTCTGTTATATAAACGAGTTGCCATAACTCATTTTGTTTCTCCATACGTATTTCAACCGGATGATATCCACCAGCATCAGCAGAGTAATCGGGGTCCCGAAAGTTAAGTGTAATGGCGGTAAAGGCATTGTTCGGTAAAGAAGTGTCAGCTAGTGATTGGTTAATCAGTTGATATAATTTTGCAGGTACAGGAAAACCCTGCACTTCATTAAAGTTCAGTTTCATGGTGTTGATCTCTTAAGTTGTATGCCAGGGCTCGTCCGGCATTAAAGAATTAATTTGAGGAAGTAAAAAGACTAAAGCAGTCCGCGTTCGGCAAATGACGTTGCACCATTACCAACAACGATATGATCAAGCACCTGAACATCAATTAAGGCTAAGGCATCTTTTAATCGTTTAGTTATGGCAATGTCAGCTTGTGACGGCTCTAGCTCACCAGATGGATGGTTATGCGCAAAGATCACTGCGGCACCATTTTGATGTAAGACTTCTTTCACTACTTCTCGCGGGTATACGCTGGCAGCGTTAATGGTGCCAAAGAATAGCTCCTTGTATTCAATCAACTTGTGCTGACTATTAAGCACCAAAATCGCGAATACCTCCTTTTCATATCTACCCAGTTTAAACTGTAAAAAGTCGAGTGTTGCTTGGCTACTAGTAAACGCTTCGCCAGACATATACTTGCTCTGCAATATCTCAGCAGCTTTTTCCAGTACCTGTTCAGCTGTCATGGGTGCTTCGGTGATGTATTTAATTGATAGGTCATTAGGCATAACACACTCCTTTAATGATTCGTTGGTCTATGCCTTTTAGTAATATGTGTTTGATTATTTTTGGAATCGATAAATTGGCCTTGCAGACCTAGAGTAAACACATCAGGACGTCTACGAACAAAAATTACATAACATGCTCTTTTGATGAGTGGGTACAGCTCGCAAAAATTCAAATGAGGATAATGCAATGCAAACAAGATTAATTAGATTAAAAGAAGTCATGACGCTAACAGGCTTAAGCCGTTCAGGAATTTATAAATACATCAGTGAAGATAGATTTCCAGAAAATGTCAGCCTTGGCGGTCGAGCTGTAGCTTGGGTAGAAAGCGAAATTCAGCAGTGGATTGACAATGTTATCGGTCGTCGTGACGACAATCGATTAACAGGCTACGACATGGAGACTGAGCTATGATTTTTTCAGATAAATATAGCGGTAATGAAAATGAATTAGTAAAGAGTGATAAGTATAAAGAATTCAGTTTAATTCAGAGTGAAGTTGAATATACAACGCGTTCACTAGGATTAATTTATGATATGTATTGCAGATGGCTTAACACTAATCACGGGATTTATTTGGTAAAGGCTAACCTGTCTATTCCTGATGATTCTGATGAATGTAGCGAGTCAGTAATAGACTACTTATTCCATATGGTTCAAGGAAACATCAAACATCGAAATGTACGTTCTGACAATTCGATAGGTTTGATATGGAAAACTTATCGCAAAGATTCTTCAACAATTCATGAAGGGTACTTTTTGATATCAATGACTGAGGCTGAATATGATAAGCCACGAGATAAGAAGATGTCCTTATTTTCATTAGATGTTTTTAACTCTGTTGGAGATACCATGTCTCAACTTAAAGCGAAATTTGATAAAGAGTTTGATAAGGAACCTGATAAAAAAATAGGACTGTATTTTGAGTTCTTATTTAGCAATAACGGGAAAGGTGGGTTATTTCATGATTCAAGCTTTGAAGTACATGAACAAGGCTTTGCTACACTTTGTGAAATAGCTCAACTTTCAATAGATAAACCAGATACCGAGTTTCCTCTATTGAGAACTAGGTATGGTTATAGCCCAGTTCACTGGCATTTTGGTAATGATTCTCTTGAACCATTTGTCGCTCAAACTCAACGAGCTAAACCATTCTTAGATAGTGACTGGGGAGAGTACAAGGTTAACAGCCAACAACTTTGGTGAGCTTAATAACGCCAGGTTTATTCCTGGCGTTATTCGATTAAGTAAAACATATTTCATAGACCTTAACGAACAAAAAATACGCAACTCGCTTCTCTATTGATTAAAGGCAACAAAGCCGAAAACAACCAATAGGAAATTAACATGGCGAGTGAATACATCAGATTACCAGAAGTTTTATATCTAACAGGATTAAAACGAACCAGCATATATAAGCTAATGAAAAATAATGCCTTCCCCCAGGCGACTTCGTTTGGGGCAAGACGTATTGCATGGAAGCGTAGTGATATCCAAAACTGGATTGAGAGCAAAATCCAAGCGAGGAAATCATAATGAGTAGAAAAAAAAGTGCAGTGGCAAAGCGTCTAGAGCGGGGGTATTACAAAAGCTACTCAGTTGATATCGATTCGGGAGAGCTGTCTATCCCCCTGTTACAAAAGTTAACCGCGGGCTTTGAAAACTCCATCCGACGATTACCAAATTGTTATGTATTCAGGTTTAAGTTAAGGGTTCCTAAAGCCTATCAACAAGATGCTAATAAAAAATTAAACAAATGGTTTTATTATTTATCTAAAAAAATCTCAGTATCTGAGGCGATGAATATGATTTGGGCAAAAGATATGTCTGATGATGGCTCAGTATTTTATCATATAGCGCTCTTTTTTAGGGCACCAGAATGCGCGACTGAACAGGGGGCACTTAACGCAAAAGCATTTTTTACAAAGACAATAAAAGCAACATGGCCACATATTTTATTTATCAGCGACTCTAATGCTGATTCGTTGTGTTCATTTACAACCGCAAACATAATTCCATTAAACCCTAGCAAGAAGTCTTACAACCAAGACGCACGTTACTGCTTCTTCATTTTAAGCAAGTTAGCAAGAAAGTCTCGCTACCCTACTAACAATCTTGACGATGTATTTGGCATCAAGTACAGCAGAAATCCAAACAAGAGGAGGAATAGAAGTTAGTAAAGGGACCTGATACTAAGCCAGGCATGAGAACGGTAACTAAGGGTACCTTGGAGTTAAAATAGATATAAACATGCCAGGTCATTGATGGCCTGGCTTTTATGCCGTTTATTATTTTACCAAATAGACCTAATTGGGTAATTACATTGACCATTCCTCAATTTTCTCATATGCTGATTTTGTTCACAGTTAGAGATGAAGCAATGAGTGACGAAATACTGACAATTCAAGAGCTTGCAGAATACCTAAAGCTTAATGAAAAAACAGCTTATCGATTAGCTGGAGAAGGAAAACTACCAGGCTTTAAAGTAGGTGGTTCATGGCGTTTTAAGCGTGAAGATATAGAAGCATGGATAGAAGATAATAAAAATGACAAGTGAAAAAATTACGCTCTCTCAGTTAGAGCAATACCTCTCAAAAGCAGCTTGGATCTTAAAAGGTCCGGTCGATGCTTCTGACTTTAAAGTTTACATATTCCCGCTACTTTTCTTTAAGCGTATTTCTGATGTATATGACGAAGAATACCGCGTAGCACTAGAAGAGTCAGACGGTGATGAAGCATACGCAGCACTGCCAGAAATGCACCGATTTGAAATTCCACAAGGCTGCCACTGGCAAGATATTCGTGAAACAAGCACTAACGTAGGTGGCGCTATTGAAAGTGCCTTGCGTGGCATAGAGCAAGCTAATCAAGAATACCTTTACGGTATATTTGGTGATGCACAGTGGAGCAATAAAAATAAGCTGTCAGATGCCTTACTCATTGACTTAGTCGAACACTTTTCACAGTACATATTAGGCAACCAAAACGTTGACCCAGATATGCTAGGCAATGCTTATGAATACTTAATTAAGCACTTTGCCGATTTAACCAATAAAAAAGCAGGTGAATTCTATACTCCTCGTTCAGTAGTACATTTGCTTGGAATGATATTAGACCCACATGAAGGTGAAACCATTTACGACCCTGCATGTGGCACGGGCGGTATGTTGCTTGAGTGTGTTGATCATCTAAAACATAACAACGAAGATTACCGCACACTAAAACTATATGGTCAGGAAAAGAACCTAACATCAAGTTCAATCGCACGTATGAACATGTTTTTACATGGCATTGAAGACTTTGAAATTTTACGTGGTGATACCTTACGTCACCCAGCATTTTTTGAAGCTGATGGCCTTAAAACCTTTGATTGTGTCATTGCCAACCCGCCATTTTCACTCAAAGATTGGGGCGCGGAAAACTGGGCCAATGATCCTTACGGTCGTAATATTGCTGGCGTACCACCACAAGGAAATGGTGATATGGCGTGGGTGCAGCACATGGTTAAATCCATGAACAGCACTGGCCGTATGACGGTTGTACTACCTCATGGCGCACTATTTAGAAAAGCAGCCGAAGGTAAAATTCGTAAGCAGTTACTTGAACAAGACATGCTAGAAGCTGTTATTGGTTTAGGACCTAACGTATTCTATGGTACACAATTAGCAGCCTGTGTCATGGTATTTAAACAGAACAAATCTGCCGATAAAAAAGGCAAAGTACTCTTCATTGATGCCTCTGATCAAATCCGGGTAGGTCGAGCACAAAACTTCCTTGAGCCAAATAACGTCAAACAAATTTACGACTGGTATCACAATTACCAAGATGTAGAAAACTACGTCAAGGTAGCATCTAAAGCCGACTTAGAAGAAAACGACTTTAACTTAAACATACCGCTTTATGTTGAAAAAATCATTGAAGATAACTTGCCGTCAGTAGAAGAAGCTATGAAAGATTTAAAACAAGCATGGCAAGCGAGTTTAGAAGCTGAAGAGAAATTTAAAAACGTACTAAAAGGATTTTTATAATGGCTTATCAAATACCAATTACCATAAAAGAAGCTATCGATAACATAAAGAAGCGCCATTATTTATTACCGTCAATTCAGCGTGAGTTTGTATGGGATACAGATCAAATTGAAACACTGTTTGATTCGCTAATGCGTGATTACCCAATCAGCACATTTTTATTCTGGCAAGTTAGTAAAAATAAGATCAAAGATTTCCAATTTTACGAATTCTTAAACAAGTACCACGAAAAAGATTGTCGTCATAACCGCAAAGCCGAACCAAGTGATGAAGAGGATATTATTGCTTTATTAGATGGTCAGCAAAGAATGACATCAATGTACTTAGCGCTTACTGGCTCGTATGCTAAAAAAATGCCATATTATCAGTGGAATAGCCCACATGCATTTCCAGCGAAAAAACTCTATCTCAACTTATTAAAACCGTCTGATGAACTAGAAGTTGAGTATGAATTTAAATTCTTAACTGAGAAAGAAGCTAAAGCTTCAGAAAAGGACTTTTGGTTTGAATGTAGCGAAATATTATCATTCGAAGATGTAAGCAAAACGATGGAATATTTGATGGAGCACGATTTAACAGACTCATCAAAATACTCAAAAGAAAGTCGCACTTTTGCTCTGAAAACATTGAATGGATTCTTCAATGTTATCCATCAAAAAGGCACTATCAGTTATTATCTAGAAAAGGGTGAAGAGCTAGATAAAGTACTACAAATATTCATCCGGATTAATAGCGGTGGTACAAAGTTAAGTTACTCAGATTTATTGCTTTCAATAGCGACAGCTCAATGGAAAGAAAAAGATGCTCGTGAAGTAATCCATGAGTTTGTTGATTCGATAAATCAAATAGGCGACGGCTTTAACTTCAATAAAGATATTGTTTTAAAATCCTGTCTAGTACTGGCTGATTTTGATGTGAAGTTTAAGGTTGATAACTTCACTAAAGAAAATATGACCACTATTGAGTCAAACTGGGACAAAACCTCAGTGGCAATGCGATCTAGCATAGAGCTTGTTTCCAAGCTGGGTTTTAGCCGTGATAACTTGGCCGCAACCAATACGATTATCCCAATTGCTTATTTTATTTATAAAAATGGCTTTGAAGACAGTATTCTTCATTCGTCTCACCGCGAAGAGGACCGCAAATCGATTAAAGAATGGTTAGCTCGTGTTTTATTAAAAGGTACTTTTGGTGGTCAGCCAGATTCTATTTATCCTAAAATGCGCGACCTTATAAATGAAAATTTAGGAAAGTTCCCGCTACAAGAAACAATTACTCATTACCGTGGTAGCCGCAAATCAATTAGCTTCAGTGAAGATGATGTTGATAACTTGCTTGAGCTACAATACGGCAAATCCAAAACCTATTGTGCATTATCATTGTTGTATCCAGGTTTAAATTATTCCTATAAATATCATCAAGATCACATCCATCCACAATCATTCTTTAAAAAGAAATCCCTCATCAAGGCTGGATTTGATGCACAAGAAGTCGAATTGTTTTTAGAACTATTTAACAAGTTACCAAATCTTCAATTATTAGAAGCAACAAGTAATATCGAAAAAAGTGATCAACAGTTTGAAGATTGGTTAAATAAAAACTTCTCGTCTCCTGAAGCAAGAGAAAGTTATTTAAGACAAAACTTAATCAACTCATCTCAATCATTAAAGTTTGCTGATTTCTTGGCTTTTTCAGAGCAACGTAAACAAAACCTTAAAAACCAACTAATGCGAATGTTAGATGTTAAAACAACTACGTTTGAGTCGGAGTTAACCGAATAATGAAGACTCAACCTTCTTTTGATCAAAAAGCCCTAGAAAAATACTTGTGGGAAGCTGCGGTAATCCTCAGAGGCACCATCGACGCCGGTGATTACAAACAGTACATTTTCCCATTAATGTTCTTTAAACGTATATCTGATGTTTACGATGAAGAGTTTGAAAATGCCTTAGCAGAAAGCGATGGTGATTTAGAATTCGCTGCTTTTGCGGAGAACCACCATTTTCAAATACCAGAAGGCGCTCACTGGACCGATGTGCGTGAAACGACGACTAATATTGGTTCAGCACTGCAAAGTGCAATGCGAGCGATTGAACAAGCGAATCCAGATACCCTTGAAGGTATCTTCGGTGACGCCAGTTGGACTAATAAAGACCGTCTATCAGATGCCATGCTCACCAACTTAATTGAGCATTATTCACAGCACACCCTTGATTTAAAAAATGTACCAGACGACAAGCTAGGTAATGCTTACGAGTACTTAATTAAAGAGTTTGCTGACGATAGCGGCCATACCGCAGCAGAGTTTTACACTAATCGTACCGTGGTTAAATTAATGACCATGATAATGGACCCACAACCGGGTGAATCGGTGTACGACCCTACCTGTGGCTCAGGTGGTTTATTGCTTAACTGTGCCTTGCACCTTAAAGATGAAGGTAAAGAATACCGAACCCTTAAATTATACGGCCAAGAGATTAATCTATTAACCTCAGCTATTGCGCGTATGAACATGTTTATGCATGGTATTGAAGAGTTCGATATTGTTCGTGGTAATACCTTAAGCAATCCAGGCTTGCTCGAAAATGACGAGCTTAAAAAATTCAACGTAATTCTTGCTAACCCGCCGTATTCAATCAAATCATGGGATCGTAAAGCGTTTGAAAGCGACCCACATGGCCGAAATGTATGGGGCACACCTCCGCAAGGTTGTGCAGATTATGCCTTTCAGCAGCACATTCAAAAGAGTCTTGATTTAGGCAATGGTCGTTCCATTTCATTATGGCCACATGGTATTTTGTTCCGTGATGCCGAAACAGAAATGCGTAAAAAAATGATTGAACAAGACCAAGTTGAATGTGTCATTGGTCTTGGGCCAAACCTCTTTTATAACTCACCTATGGAAGCCTGTTTGTTAATAACTAAAACAAACAAAGAAGAAAGCAAAAAAGGCAAAGTGTTGATCATTAATGCTGTGAAAGAAGTAAGGCAAGACAAGAACATCGCCTACCTTGAACAAAGCCATATTGAGCGTATTTACAAGGCTTATCAAAGTTATGATGACCAGGATGGCTTCAGCAAAGTAGTAACTATAGACGAAGTGCTTAAGCATAAAGCCAGTTTAAATATGGCGCTTTATGTCAGTAATGTTGATAGCAGTAAAGTACAAATATCATTAGATGATGCACTCGCCAATTGGCAAACATCATCAGAGCAGTTATCAAACAGCATGGATCAGTTATTTAAGGAGTTAGGTTAAATGTCAGAAGTAAAAACAGATTTAAAAATTGACCTAAACAATTTGAATAAATCCAATTGGGAAACTTATCGCTTTGATGAAATTGCTAAGAATATTTCTGAGCGTGTTGATCCGAATAACACCGATTTAAAAGTATATATTGGCCTTGAACATATTGATTCTGAATCATTGCATATCAAGCGTCACGGCACACCTGATGATGTAAATGGTACGAAGCTGAAGTTCTATAAAGGCGATATTATCTTTGGTCGCCGCCGTGCTTATCAGCGCAAAGCAGGTATAGCTACTTGGGATGGTTTTTGTTCAGCCCATGCTCTAGTGTTAAGGGCGAATCATGATGTCATAGACCCAGAATTGTTTCCATTTTTCTTACATTCAGACCTATTTATGAATCGGGCGATAGATATTTCTGTGGGGTCATTATCACCAACGATTAATTGGGGGACATTAAAGCACCAAGAGTTTTTGATTCCTCCGAGAGAAATACAAACCCAACTATCACATCTATTTAAAGCGATAGAGCAAGTAAACAGTTCAGTTAATGATGTAACTGAAAAATTGAGTGAGTTATATCAATCTAAAGTAGATGAATTGTTTTCGAACAGTAATAAAGGTTGGGAATATATAGAACTAAAGAAGCTGGCTGGAATTAATAAAGCGTCATTAAAGGGGAAAACGAACCCTGATTACAAATTCAAGTATCTAGATATTGCCAGCATCATCGAGCCTAATATTATTGGAGAGCTAGATGAGCTTAAATTTTCAGAAGCACCAAGTCGAGCCAGAAGAATAGTATCTGATGACTCAATTGTTTTATCCCTTGTAAGACCTTATCAACGGTCATTTGTTTACGTTACTTTAGGTAAGGATATCATTGCATCCACTGGAACAGGTGTCGTTGACGTTAAAGAGCCATATGTCAGTAGGTTTGTATATCATCAATTTTTTTCCAATCGCTTTCTTAAGTTTTGTGAAAATAGAATGACTGGTACTAATTATCCTGCAATAACGCCAAAAGATTTAGAAGCATTTAAGGTTGGCATACCAGACGATGAAAAAAGCATGGCAACCTTAGCCAATCAACTTGATGATATTAATGTTGCATTTGAAAATTCAAGAACTAAAGCGCAATCAGCAAAACAAACAAAAGTTTCATTAATTAATAGGATATTTTAGGTATGGGATTTACCGAGTTAAATAGTGTGGAACACTACATCATCCATCAAATGACTGGCATTAACTTAAACTCTTCACAAGAGAGTAAGCAAGTTAAAGAACCTCATTCTCAATATGTTTTTAACGCCGAAATGCAATGGCAATTTCAGTCACCTGAGCAACTTGACCGTGGTGTGAATGAGGTTTTAGTTGAATTTGAGTTGGTAAAAGCGTTAATTCGCCTTAACCCTGAGATTGAAGCTAACCCCAATTTGGCTGATGAAGTAATACATAAACTCCGCGCTATTTTAATTTCGGTAAACCAAGTTGGCTTAGTAAAAGCCAATGAAGAGTTTTTCGCTTGGATGACAGGTGAAAAGACCATGCCTTTTGGCGAAAATAATCGCCATGTACCCGTTAGGTTAATCGATTTTGAAGATTTGACTCGTAACGATTATGTTGTCACTAATCAATTCCGTATTCATCACAGAGAAACCAAAATACCTGACGTGGTATTAATGATTAACGGAATTCCGGTAGTAGTTGGTGAAGCTAAAACACCCATTCGCCCTTCAGTAACCTGGTTAGATGGTGCCCATGAAGTACACAGCATTTACGAAAACGCCGTACCGCAGTTATTTGTTCCTAATATTTTGTCTTTTGCTACCGAAGGGCGTGAGCTGTTTTATGGTGCAATACGTTGCCCATTAGAGTTTTGGGCCCCGTGGCGTGTTGAAGACGCCCAGTTAACCCGTGCAGTTGGCTTATCGGGTGTTGGTGCTGAGCTAACCGATTTATTAAGCCCAGCACGCTTACTCGATATAATGCGTAACTTCTCGTTGTTTACCACTAATAAAAAGAAACAGCGCATTAAAGTAATACCTCGCTTTCAGCAATATGAAGGCGCGAATAAAATTGTTCAGCGAGTGATTGAGGGTAAAGTTAAAAAGGGCTTAATTTGGCACTTTCAAGGCTCGGGTAAATCATTATTAATGGTGTTTGCTGCACAAAAGCTTCGCCGTGCCGCACAGCTTAAAAGCCCAACGGTAATTGTATTAGTTGATAGAACCGATTTAGATACGCAAATTAGTGGCACCTTTAATGCCGCTGATGTGGCTAATGTAGAATCAACCGATAGCATTAAAGAATTACAGCAAATGCTAGAGCGCGATACTCGTAAAATTATTATCTCAATGATCCACAAGTTCCGTGATGCCAAACCGAATATGAATGAACGTGAAAACATTATTGTATTAGTGGATGAGGCACACAGAACTCAAGAAGGTGATTTAGGCCGCCAAATGCGCGCCGCTTTACCCAATGCCTTTTTATTTGGTTTAACCGGTACGCCAGTTAACAAAGCCGATAAAAATACCTTTTGGGCATTTGGTGCTGAAGAAGACAAAGGCGGCTATATGAGCCGTTATACCTTCCATGACTCTATTCGTGATGAAGCCACCTTGCCACTTCATTTTGAGCCACGTTTGGTAGATGTACACGTAGATAAAGAAGCACTCGATAAAGCCTTTAAAGACTTTAAAGAAAGCGCTGCGTTAACAGATGAAGAAGCCGATGCGCTTAATCAAAAATCAGCCAAAATGTCTGCGTTTTTAAAATCACCTGAGCGTGTTGAAAAAATAGTTGAAGACATTGCCATTCACTTTATGGATAAAGTGGAGCCCCATGGTTTTAAAGCCATGATAGTTACACCAGACCGTTATGCCTGTGTGCAATATAAAGAAGAGCTCGATAAACACTTTGATGAAGCGGCCAGCAAGGTGGTTATATCCACCAGCGCGAATGATGACTATGAGTTTAAGCAAAAGTGGGGCGTAGACAAAAGCCAGCAAGAAAAGCTGGTGGATGAATTTAACGATGCAAAATCAGAGCTTAAATTTATTATTGTTACCGCAAAGCTGCTAACCGGGTTTGATGCGCCTATATGCCAAACCATGTATTTAGATAAGTCGATTAAAGACCACACCTTATTACAGGCGATATGCCGTACAAACCGTTTATACCCGAATAAAACCTTTGGCTGTATTGTTGACTACTTTGGCGTATTTGACGATGCCGCAAAAGCATTAGAGTTTGACGAAGAAAGCGTACAACAAGTTATCTCTAACTTAAGCGAGCTACGTGCAAAGCTACCAAAAGCGATGGACGATACATTAGCCCACTTTGTTGGTGTAGACAGAACCATTGAAGGTTTTGAAGGCCTAGAGGCTGCACAGAACGCCATTAGCACTGACGATAAAAAAGACGCCTTCGCTCTGGATTTTAAATACTTAGCCAAGCTTTGGGAGTCGCTTTCACCTGATAGCGTACTTGATCAATACAACGAAGATTACAAATGGTTAGCTCAGGTTTATGAGTCGGTAAAACCAGCCTCAGACAACATTGGTAAGTTGTTATGGCTAACACTTGGCGCACAAACAACACAACTCATACATGACAACGTGCACGTAGGTAATGTGCATAACCTAGAAGAGTTTGTGCTTGATGCTGACGTTATCGAAAACATATTTAACAACCCAGATCCACGTAAAACAAAACAGCTTGAAAAAGAACTCGCAAAGCGTTTTAAAGACCGTGGTGATTTACCTGTATTTAAATCATTAAGTGAACGACTAGAAGCTCTGCGCGACAAAGCCGAAAAAGGCCTAATAGCCTCAATCGACTTTGTTAAAGAGCTTTGTAAAATAGCTAAAGAAACGGTACAAGCAGAGAAAGACTTAGACGACGAGCTACAAGAAAAAACACCAAAAGCCGCATTAACAGACTTGTTTTTAGAGCTAAAAGACGACCAAACGCCTGCGGTCGTAGAGCGCATAGTAACCGATATAGACGCTATTGTACGTGTTGTGCGCTTCCCAGGCTGGCAAGGCACAACCGGCGGCGAACGCGAAGTACAAAAGTCACTACGCAAAGCTTTACTCAAATATAAGCTCCACACAGACCAAATACTGTTTGATAGAGCGTATGGGTATATAAAGGAATATTATTAATGACAGCAACGTCTTTACCCTTACCCGGCAATGTGCTGCACACAAGCCCTCAAACTTTAGATTTTGATAAAATAGCTACTTTCATTGGTGGTAACGGTTCGGGAAAATCATCAATTTTGAAATCCATTTTTGATGAGAAACTAAAGCCAGGCAGCACTCTCTATGAAGATTATAAGGTTGTTTGTTTTTCTTCTGGGCAAAATGAAAGTTATTCTGAGCGCTTTGCTAATTACTTGAATACGGAACGAAATAATAAAAGGGCACTAAACTTAGACTGTTTTTATTATGATAAGTCCTTGGCAAAAATATTAATTTTCCTATCTACAGCAGGTAATCAGAGTGGTTTAGTACGTAACTTTCTAAAGAATAATAATTATATAGTAGAGAGTGAATTTGAAGAAGATGAGTCAACAAAAATTTCATTTAAAGTTAAGGTCGAAAAAGCCTATATCGGCCAGGTAGAGCAAGCTCATAAAGATGAGGGGAAAGGTAATAATGACGTTATTACAAACAAAGCTTACCACCAAACTCTCGGCAATTTTATTAATACGATAGTCGATGAAAATTATGATTTTAGTGAAGCCCTAGATCTTAAAACGATTCAACTATCTCAAAGCACAATATCTAATGTGTCATTCGAGACGGATGAACATACTTCGTTTGATTCTAAAATAATGTTTTTTACACAAGCTGCTGATAATGATTACTTCATTGTTAAAAGCAGTTTGGATCTTGAGTTTTTAAAAGTAGCTGACGTCGATGGAGAAGAAAATAAAGTATTGCGTCTGGAAGACTTGAGTGATGGTGAGTACCAATTGCTATTTCTTTATGCTTTAGTTGATCTCTTTGACAGGGAGAACACCTTATTTTTGTTTGATGAAGCCGATTCTCATCTGCACTACAAAAACATTGATAATTTATGGTCTACATTCCACAACATAAGCGGAAAAGTGATAACTACTACTCACCTTTTGGATTCTATTTCAAAAGCTGGAATAGATAAATTAAAGGTTATTGAAGGTGGTTTGATACAAAATAATGACTCGGCTTTCAAACTAACACAAAGGCTAGAGGCATTATCAGAAGTTCAATCTATACAATTTAAACTTGTCTCGATGTACGAAAATGTTGTGCTGATGGATCATGCACATGATTGGGAAATTTTTAAGATTTTAGTGCTAAAAAAGCTGGGTGTAGATGAAGAATCTACTAAAAGAATATTGCAGACCTTATCGAGCTTTATTTGCCTAAGTGTAAGTTCTGGATATAAAGAAGAGTATGAAAAGAAAAAATTTGCGGACAATAAAATAACTTGGTTAAGCAACTTCGAAAACCACTATAAATATTTAGACTGCCGGACAACAAATGTATTTATGATCTGTGATCGTGATGATTTCCCAATTAATCTAATAGGAACCCCTAAAAATCCGCTAATCGTCAAAAAACATGAAAATTTTACCCCTAAAAAAGCAAATAATAAAAAGAAAGAAAATAGTAAATCCCTAGCTAGCACCTCACTACTTTCTTGGAAGCGACGAGAAATAAAACACTATTTATTGTCCCAAACTGCTTTGAATGACCAGTGTGTAAATATTAATAGAAAATTGCATCCTCATGAACAATTGAAAGCTAACAACAATGGTGATCTAGATGATGATGGTGACTTTAATGACTCTCTGGCTAAACTCAGTTCCAAGTTAGTTAAGAGCATAATTGATCCTCTCGTAAATAGAGAAGGAAAAGGATTTTGTGTTGAAAAAACGCAAAACTTTGTATGCCATATACCTAGAGAAGAAATTAGCGATGATATCGCTGAAATGTACAATTATTTGGTGACTATCAATGAATAGATACAATAACAAATTAGTCAAAATAATGGAGTTCTTGAGAAAGGACACAGGTATAAATAATGCGATTGACGCAATGGAGCAGTTATCTTTATTACTTATTATTAAATATTTCTATGAAGTCGTACTGATTGATACGCCAAGAAAAGGGCATGTCGGATCATTCAAAGATCTATTTTATAACTCTAATCATTTTTCCAGTGGAGATTTTTCAACTGATTTTTATGCTTTAAGACAAAAATTAAATGACATCGTCAGTGATATTGATTCAAATGCACATGAATTTGAACATGATTTTTTAGTATTTGATATTTGGAAAAAAGTTGAAAATATACTCGACATTATACCGTTCAAGGTTCGTTCCACAAAAATCCTAGAATCAGTCTTATACAGATTAGAAGAACTTAATTTCTTCAACGGCTTAGAAATCGATTTTGATGAACTGTTGTTAAATATGGTGAAAGATTCCAGCCCATCAGGTGCTTTTCATTCACCAAAATCATTGATAAAAGCAATAATTAAAGTAACTAAACCAGCTCCCCAAGACAGTATTTATGACCCGGCCATGGGAACTGGCCGTACATTCGTTGAAGCTAAAAAGTATTTAGCTACTTTAAATCACAATAGTGGTTTTAGAGCTATTGGCAATGATCTTAGTCCTTTTGCTTATCTGCTCGCCACACTGAATTTGCTTCTTAATGGCGTAGATATTAGCGAAATGTCAATATCAGATTCATTGTTATGCAATGACGATTTAGAGTACGATTTTATTCTATCAGGAATTCCATTTGGTAAATCCTCTGAAATAAGTAAGTATGAGTACTATTATCATGGATACAGTGGCAGTTTGGAGGTAATGTTCCTTAAGCATACAATGGATAAACTGGCAATAGGGGGACGGGCTGCTTTAATTGTTCCTGATGGGGTTTTGTTTAATAGCTCAAATCAGCTAGACATGCTGAGGCAACAATTATTAACTAAGTTTAACCTACACTCAATTCTAAGCCTTCCTAAAGGCACCTTGGCACCATACACAGGAGTAAAAGTTAGCGTTTTATTTTTTGAAAATACAGTTCCTCAAAGTGATATTTGGTTTTATGAATTAAACACTAAAAAACCTTTAAGTAAATTAAACCAAATTAGTGATTTTGATTTTAAAGAATTTATATCAGTATTTGAAAACAGAAAAGAAAGCGAACACTCTTGCTTAATAGCCAAAGACTCTCTATTGAACGATAAATCATTTAATCTTTCATTTTCTTTACCAAAAAAAGAAGAACAATTGACGTTTAAGAAAATTGAGGTGATTGAATCCTTAAATAAAGAGCAATCGACTTTGTTCGAATCAATTACAACCCACTTTGAAAATGTGTCTCGTAATATCGATGTTGAATATTCTGAGAAGGTAACAATAAAGAGCATATGTAAGTTGAAAACTGGTGATAACCTTAATAAATCAGAAGTTTCCAATAGTGGAAAATATCCTGTATATGGTGGTAACGGAGTGATTGGATATTACAGTGAGGCAAATAGAAATGGTGATTCAATCATCATTGGTAAGGTAGGAATGTATTGTGGGAACATTCACTTTTCAAAAGAACCATATTGGTTAACAAGTAATGCTATAAGTCTAGAGTTAATGGATAGCAACACTGTATTCGCCCCTTTTCTGGCTCACGTATTGAAAAGCCTCGATTTGAATAAGATTTCCACAGGAGCTGTTCAAAAGTTCATTTCTATTTCACAATTATACAGTTTAGAAATTTCATTCCCTGACTATGAAAAACAAGTGGAACTCAGCACTTGGTTTACATCGTTGGAAGAAAACAAAGCCTTACTACAACGTCAATTATCAAAATTCAGCGATGAGATTGGCTTAGTTACAAAGAATTCAATCATTGAAAAAGCTCTGAAGAACGGAGGTTCTTTATTATAGTTATTTAATTAACGAGCTTATTTATTTTCGAAGAAAGGCTTTCAAGTGCTTCTTTTCGTTCTTCCAGATAATCATGCTTGTTATAAATACCCTCAACCCCTTTAAGTTTGTGGTTCAGGCACCGCTCAGCAATATGCCCTAGAGTACCTTGTTGGGCCAATAATGTTCGACAAGTGCGGCGTAAGTCATGAACAGTAAAATGAGGCATATCACCCATTAAGTTGGGTGGTTGCTTCTTTTTGCCGGCTTCATGGCCAAAGAGCTTTGTAATGGCACGATTCAGTGTGTCAGCTCCCATATGAGGCTTCTTGCTGGTTCTGCGACTAGGAAATACATATTCAGACCCAAAGGCTCGTACTTTTAACTCTTCAAGCCAGGTAAGTACTTCAGGTGCTAACGGAATCGTAAAACCAACATTGGTTTTACTTCTTTCTGCCGGTAGGTTCCATACCTCGCTTTCTAAATCAAACTCATCCCACTTAGCTTCGCACAATTCTGATTTACGAACGCCTAAGCAAACCAACAATAAACAGGCTAGGTAGTTCTCTCGGCTAAAGCTGTCGTTATGTTTTTTGGCTGTAGCAAAAAATTGTTTGAGTTCTTCTTCACTCAATGCTCGTTCTCTGCTTTTTTCTACACCGCCAGCATCCTTAAAAGTAAAGGCGGCAGCAGGGTTATAGGCGAGTAAATCGAGTTTTATGCCGTGATTGAATAATTGTTTACAATAGCCTAGTGCATCATTAGCAATAGCCAATCTACCTGAACCCTTTATATCCTCTATCGTGGTACGGATATCTCTGGCCGTGACCTGGTCAATTTTAAATTCACCAATATGTGGGGCAATATCTTTGGTATAAATGCGTTTGGGGATTTTTGGGTGTTTAAGTCTCGCTTCGAGTGTTGGATACCAGTCTTCGAATAGGTCATCCACTGTTTTAATACTTTCTTGCTCGGCACGTTTTTTTGCTAACAGCGGATCAAGGCCTTCTCTGAGTTGCTTCATTTTAGAAGCGGCTTCAAATCGTGCATCTTTTAACGAAAGATCTGAGTACTTACCCAGCGTCATTTCTTTACGCTTTTTATTGGAAGTGTAACGAACCATCCAATAAGCTGAGCCTGACTTTGGAACAACAAAATACAACCCACCACCATCGGCGTAGCGACCGGCCTCTTCTTTTTTTATTTTAGACTCTACTTCCTTAACCGTTAGGTTACCCGTAGTACTCATAGTGCTCCCCAAGCCTTATATCTCTTGAGGTTCAGTTTACCCACCACTACTGCTTTTGTAAACACCCACCTACCCACCAATTAACCCACCACTTAGGTATGGATTTCGGTGGGTAACTGTGAACGACTACGAACGGTGTTTTTAATTTATTCCTTTAAAATCAGTATTTAAAAGTCAATTATGGACGCTTGCGAATATTACTCAATATTTTGGATCTGCTCTCTCATCTGTTCAATTAAAACCTTTAACTCTACCGCTGAATTAGTAATATCAGCATTGATAGATTTAGAGCCCAAGGTATTCGCTTCGCGATTAAATTCTTGCATCATAAAGTCTAAGCGACGACCCTGTGCTCCGCCCTTTTTCAAAATGCTGCGAGTTTCTTTGACGTGGCTAAATAGACGGTCAATTTCTTCGTCGACATCCATTTTTTGCGCAAGTAATACCAGTTCTTGCTCAACGCGTGATGATTCTAGTTCGATGTTTGCATCAGCAAACTTGTCGGTAATGCGTTTACGTTGCCATTGAATAATTTCAGGCATGTGGCCTTTAACAATTTCGGCTTGTTCAATTATGCCGTCTAAACGCTGTTCGATTAGCGCTTTCATATTGCCGCCTTCATCAGCGCGGGCAACTATAAAGTCTTTTAATGCTTGGTCGAAACCGGCAAGAATTTCAGCTTGAATGGCATTCATGTCTGACTCTTCGGCTTCCATAACACCAGGCCAGCGCATGATTTCTAGTGGGTTAATTTGGCTATTTAGCGTTTGTTCATTGATCCAGTTTGCATGCTTAAGTAAATTCTCTGCAAGCGCTGTATTCATCGATAAATTGCTTTTTTCACCTGGGTTAGCATTGAAACGTAAATTACATTCAACTTTTCCGCGATTAAGTTGCTTACGAAAGCGCTCGCGCAATACTGGCTCTATGCTTCTAAATTGCTCAGGCAAACGAAAGTAAGTTTCGAGAAAACGTTGATTTACAGAGCGAATTTCCCAAACCGCATTGCCCCACTCGCCTTTTACTTCATAGCGCGCAAATGCTGTCATGCTGTGGATCATAGAATTACCTAAAGAGTTAAAATTAATATTGTGATGAATTATGCCCTAGCTGATACTTGGTATCTACACTAATAGCGTGTAAACGGCGAGATTATGCAGTGATAATCTCGCTATATACGATATTAAGCGTTTGCTTGTTGCCAACGTGCTTGAATATGTTCTGCCACTCGAAATGCATTTGCATAGATGGTAAATGTATAAGGTACACTGCCACCGGTTGGCATAAATGACGCATCGGTAACAAATAAGTTATCAACTTCATGGGTTTGACAATTTTTATTCAGTACTGAGGTTTTAGGGTTATCGCCAAAACGACAACCGCCAGCCATTAAATTTGATGCTGGCGAGCTGCTAATTGAAGATCTTATGTTGCTTGCGCCCATTTCGCTTAACAGTTTTTCTGCTTTTTCAGCTAAGTATTCACCTACATCTAAATCATGGTTGTGCGCGCCAATACGTATTTTAGCCACTTGGTCACCCCACTTGTCGGTAACTTCTTCATCTAAATCAACAAAACAATTATCGTTGGGTAGCCAATCGTTAAATACTTCAAAGCGTAATGTTTTATAGGTAGTAAATTCAGTTTTCATGCTTTGTTTAAGCTCTTCACCCCAAATTAACTGTTCGCTACCTTGGTTTTCATCGTATTGCCATTTTGTACTTTGCGCACGTGAAATCGGGTTTTGATAAAACAAAAAGTCTATCGTGCCGCCTTTGGCTTTGCCGTTGCGATTAACACCAGTAAAGGCTTTATCGTCAATTTGATACCAGTCTTGCAAAGCACGGTTTATAAATGGCCCTACTTGGGTTAATTGTGCTTTTTTCTCGGCCGTTAAATCTTTATAGAAAAAATCTCCTCGACCAGTGCCACCACCACTAAAGATTAAATTTTTACCCACATTGCCTGAATTATTAGCTAATCCGTTTGGAAATTTTTCGCCTTTTGATGCTAATAATAAACGAGATGTTTCAACCGCTTGGCAAGCCACAACGTAATACTTGGCTTGAACCACTTTTTTACGTCCAGCTTTGTCATAGTAATGCACACCAGATATTTCACCTTGGCTATCTGTGGCAATGTTGTAAACTTTTGCATGGGGTGTAATGGTGCAATTTCCGGTAGCTACTGCGTGGTTTAGGAGAGCGGCTCTGCCACTACCCTTTGCGCCTGACGAACAGCCATAACTACTGCAATATCCTGAATATTCGCAACTATTTCTGCCCATTGCCGGTTGCGACAATATTGCTCTTGGCACAGGTACGGCGTGATACCCGATATTTTCTGCACTTTCATCTATCCAAGAAGATATAGCGTGTTCAGCAACCGGAGGGTAAGGAAAATCTGTTGAACGAGGCTCTTGATGCGGATGCTTTGTAACTCGACCTGAAACACCTACCACTTTTTCTACTTGTGCATAATAAGGCTCTAGCTCTTCGTAACTTAACGGCCAATCTTCGACATTTGCTCCGTCAATTGCGCCAAATTCAGATTTTAAGCGAAAATCTACTGGCTTTAAACGATGAAAATAGCCACTCATAAAGTTTGATGAGCCACCAACTACAGTGCCATTCCAAAAGCTCCAACCTGACTCACTTGTTGCCTCGCCTTGCCAAAAGCTTTCGCCAGCTTCGTTTTCGTATTCTTCTTCAATAACGTGCTGTTCGTCTTCAAGCTTAGGGTTGTATACATCGCGTAAGCTAATGGCTAATTCGTCTTTGTAAAATTCTTTTTCGGTTAACCAAGCGCCTTTTTCTAGTACTAAAACCTTGGCGCCTGCATTTGCTAAGGTATAAGCCACGGGTGATGCGCCTGCACCACTGCCTACGATACAAATATCATATTTCATGCTTTTTTAGTTCCTATTTGCGAACGAATATAATGTTGATGACTTACCACTGTAGTGGCTTTATTTACAGGTGCGGTTTTACTTGTCGACTTAGTATTGCTGCTGAAAATAGCTTGCTGCCCCGGCAATTCGTAATATCGTTTACCCATAGGCGGTAAAGGGAAACCGGCTTGGTGTTCTAACCATTGCCAGCCTATACCATCAGGATTGCCGCCGTAACTTGGCGGTGACAGCATGGCTTCGAAAATATAGCCCACTAAGTTGCTTAACCAATTCTCTCCTGCACGCGACTTACTTATTGCTCGCAATATTGTTTCTTTTTCTTGCAGTGTCAGCATAACAAAGTTTTTTTTCAATTGGCTTTGACTAAAACCGTTTAACCAACCTACACCTTTGTAAATAAATTCAATTTCGGCGTTATCGGTGGGTTGTTGATAAACAACATTGTATAAATACTGCGTTGCTTGAATTTCTTTGGCGCTTGGACCGGTTGGCGACTCAGGCAACAAGTGTGCAAGTACGGCGTTGAGCGTTAACCAAGGATCGGTTTGCAATACTTTCGTTAGTTGCTCATTAGCCATTGCTGACCAAGCACTTAATGGCGTGGCGGCAATCATAGTAGCACCCGCAGCAGATTTTAAAGCACTACGGCGTGACACTTTTTTTTGTAACCATATTGGCGTGCTAAAGCTTTCGTCAAAAAATGAGGTGATTTGCGAAAGCGCTTTACTCGTTAGTTTCTTTCTCACCTGAACTTTAGCCGTTTGTATTGGTTTCATGTACGTTGTCCTTATTATTTTTAACCTGCCACTTATCTAGAAAACTCAACCAATATTCAGCAGAATATTCTAGGTCATCAAGTAGCTCGGCAGTATCTTTTGACAGTAACATTTGGCCTGTATTAGTTGATACATACATATGAGGGTAACCTTGCACTGGCGGCAATGATTTCATGAAGGCTTCGTTTTCATTAGTGTCACTGACGTTAATTTTCAACAATACGTAGTTGTTATGTAAGGCTTGATAAATATTAGGATTTTTTTCTAAAAACGCATCCATTTTATGACACCATGTACACCAATTACCGCCAATTTCAATTAATACATTTCGTTGGGTTTGCTGAGCTAACATTATAGCTGCTTGCGCGTCTTTAAAGGGATCGCGCTTGTCGTCATAAACTTTGCTGTACAAAGGTAAGTTATTTGACAAGCTAGTAACTTGGCTCGCTGGTTGTTGCGCATTGGCTAATTTAGCCATAAATACACTGGTTAAAAATAAGATAATAAACAACTGAAATTTCATACACACTCTCAATTTCGATAACATTTAAGGGTAATAACAACAAACGCTTAATAGTATGACCTTAGTTTAATTAACTATATTTCAAAATACTTGTTAGGTCATTATGTCAAATTGCCAGTCGAACGATTATAATGCGCAGCAATTATACTACGATAGGAAATGTAACATGCGTCCAAGCGGCAGAACTTTAGGGCAAATTCGTCCTGTAACTATTACTCGTCAATTTACAGCTCATGCAGAAGGCTCAGTACTTATTGAGTTTGGTGACACCAAAGTTATTTGTACCGCAACGGTTGAAACGGGTGTTCCACGTTTTCTTAAAGGCCAAGGTAAAGGCTGGATCACAGCTGAATATGGCATGTTACCTCGCTCTACTCACACGCGTATGCGTCGTGAAGCGGCCAATGGCAAGCAAAGTGGTAGAACATTAGAAATATCTCGTTTAATTGCTCGCTCTTTGCGCGCAGCAGTTGATTTAGTCGCTTTAGGTGAAAACACCATTACTGTTGATTGCGATGTAATTCAGGCTGACGGTGGTACTCGCACCGCTTCAATTACTGGCGCTTGTGTTGCTTTAGTTGATGCTTTAAACCATATGCGCGCAAAAGGTATTATTAATAGTAACCCACTTAAACACATGATTGCTGCTGTTTCTGTTGGCATCTACCAAGGTGAAGCGGTTTCTGACTTAGATTACGTTGAAGACTCTTCAGCCGATACCGACATGAATGTGGTAATGACTGAAACAGGTAAGTTAATTGAAGTGCAAGGTACAGCAGAAGAAGAGCCTTTTAGCTTCGACGAAATGCAAGCAATGTTAGCATTAGCTAAAAACAGTATTAACGAGTTATTCGACATACAAAAAACCGCTTTAAACTAAACAATTTAGGAGCTGAAAATGAAAGATTATCAACGCGAATTTATTGAATTTGCTTTAGCTAAACAAGTATTACGTTTTGGCGAGTTTACATTAAAGTCGGGTAGAACAAGCCCGTACTTCTTTAATGCTGGTTTATTTAATACAGGTCGTGACTTAGCCCGTTTAGGGCGTTTTTACGCTGCGGCATTACAAGATTCAAAAATAGAATATAATTTATTGTTTGGCCCAGCATATAAAGGTATTCCGATTGCCACAACCACAGCAGTAGCACTTGCCGATAGTTACGATATCGACATGCCTTATTGTTTCAACCGTAAAGAAGCAAAAAAACACGGTGAAGGCGGTAGTTTAGTCGGCTCGGCCCTCGAAGGTAAAGTAATGTTGGTTGATGATGTAATCACTGCAGGAACGGCCATTCGTGAGTCTATGGAAATTATTCAAGCACACGGCGCTGAGTTATCAGGTGTATTAATTGCTTTAGACCGACAAGAAAAAGGTCAAGCTGAGCTTTCTGCTATTCAAGAAGTAGAACGTGACTTTAATACCAAAGTAATTTCTATCGTGACACTAGCAGACGTGATCAGCTACTTAGAAGAGCAACCTGACATGGTTGATAGTTTGGTAAGTATCAGAAAATATCGTGAGAATTTTGGTATTTAAATAACTTTAATAGCCAAGAAAAACATATAAAACAAAAAAGCCTGCATTTGCAGGCTTTTTATTTATTGAAACTGATATTTAAAGGCAATTTTTAAAGTTTTTATTTGCGTTAAGCGGTTAACTCAAACTGATGACTTGTTGGTTTTTCGTATGCTTGATTAATATTTGCATAAAATTGTTCAATTCGGTTCGCCCTTTGATCTACCGCTAAAGACCGACTTGGCGCAATAATTTCTTGTGCTGATAAAGTTTGCTCGATTTGTAGATCGAACGCTTTACTACTTTCATTATTTGCAAAGCTCTCATCACTTTGCAGTAAATCTTGGTTGCGATATAAATCGCCGCTTCTACGTTCATCTTTTTCATTGTCAGCGTTTGCATTGGCTTTAATTAACTCTGACTGTGCTTCTATAATAATACTTGCCGCAGATGCCGCAACCCTAATATCTTGCGAAGATGGATCTACAGGTGCTAAAGCAGCAGCCTGTACTTGCTTCATTTTAGCAATGGTTTCTTTCGGGTCACCAGCAACGGGAGTTAAGTCTACAGAGACTTCTCCTTCAACAGCATATTTTTTGCCATCAGGCCCAGTTTCATACGTGTAAGTTGGTGCGCCAGTATGTGCACCACCCACAGATGCATGGGCTCTTTCATGGGTTCGTACTTCTTTATCACGAAGTTCTAAATCGCGAATAATCTCTTTTTCTGCTAAGACTTCAGCATCAGATTTTTGCGAATCAGTTGCAGCGTTTTGACCTTGTTTTGAATCGGCAGAACTATCTTTATTTTCTTGATCTGATCCTTGCTCTGAATTTTCATTGTTACCTGCATTACGGCCTGAGCCATTGCCAATAACATCGTTAGCAAGCTCTGCTTGTTTACGTAAACTCGCGAAGTCTACTTGTTGATTATTTTGAGCAGGTGTACGACCTCGCTCTTTATCTGAAGCAACGCCTTTTTCAGCGGCTGATTGGCTAGAAGGTTCTGGCCGGGTAATTATTTCTCTTTGTTGGTTATCACGGCGCAAGCTATCGGTCTGCAAATTAACAGCAGTTGGTAATGGAAGTTGATTGCTTTGCGGCGTGATATTCATAGTAATTAAACGCGCACGTCTAACAATGTGCCAAGGTTTTCATCTGCTGATTCAATTACGTTAGCAGATGCTTTAGCTTGAAATTCTGCCACGCGTAAATCAACCACAGATTGTGTAAGATTCGTTGTGGTGTTTAAACTTTCGGGTGTAGCCCCTGCAACTTGGTTGCTACTTTGCCCACCTATGCCATAAGTTTCAGGTGTAATACCAACATTGGTGGCTATTTCTTCGGCAGCCTTATAAGCACTTTCATTAGCTTTTTGAAAGCCTTGCACGCCGGCATTAAAAGCAGATTGAATTTCCATGAAAACTCCTAAATTATTACCTTTAGTTACCTGTTTAATTATTAACCAAAACAGCCAAAAAGTAAACTGAGTATTTTTTAAGGAAAACTTTTAAGAACCCAGCTTTTTAATATCGTTAAAAACTCACGCTGGTGAGATATGAAGGGTGCATGAGAAGCTTGCTCAAATACATAACACTGGCTGCTTGGCACAATTTCATCGACTAGCTTAATAACTTGCTTAGGCACTAAGCCATCAAGCTTGCCATACAATCGTAAAAATGGTTGATGAATACCAGGTAACTGCTCAGATATATCTGAGGTTTCTAATAAACTTAATGAGTTATCTAACACTTGCTGAGTGGGTTGTTCGTGCTGCATCACTAATTCACGAATAGTTTTAATATCTTGGCGAATATGCGGGCTGCCCATGGCTTGAATTTTTAAAAAGTTACTGATGGTTTTTGTGGTATCTTGCGCCAGTTGTTGATGAAATAAAGCCAACACACTTGCTTTAATCCCCGGCCAATTATCGCGTTCAACAAATTGCGGTGAGCTGGCAACGGTTACCAGTCCTAATAATTGTGATGAATGACTTATCGCTATTTGGCTAGCCACTAATCCGCCTAAAGACCAACCGACATAAATGGCGGGTTTTCCCACAGCCAAGATAATTTCTTTCGCTATTTCAACTAAAGAATATTGCTCAAGTTGCATTGCGCTATTGCTGGCAAAACCGGGAAGATCAACCGTAATAACTTCAAAGTCTGCTTGTAAATTCGCCAGGCAAGGCTGCCAAACCGCAGAGTTAAGTCCCCAACCATGAATAAACACTAATGGAATGCCATGCCCTTTACTCGCAATTTTTAATCTTTGTGCCATGCTATTTATCACGCCTTATAATCTCCACAACGGGTTGGCGCATAGTTTAACCAATGGATGCTAAAAATGGAATTTGGCAATACTTTAAACAGGACAATACTAAAATATTTAGCTTTAACACTACACCAACAGTTTTCAAGCTTTAGACTGAAGATAAGCTGCTGCCTTTTATGTGGTAATGATTGCCAAACTCACCCTTTACTTTGCCAGTTTTGCCAAGCAGATTTACCTTATTTTAATTATCAATATTTGCCTTATGATCTGCTTACTTGGCCTGCGGTAACAAAACTTATTCCAAAAAATAATTTTGACCATCTTGTCGCTATCGCGCCTTATGTGTGGCCGTTCGACACTTGGATTAGTCAGTTAAAATATCAATATAAAACAGAACTTTCTGAGCTGTTAAGTCAATTACTTATTAATCATTGGCATAATTTATTAGTGGTTGAAAATGTCGATTTAACTCCTACTAATACCTTAGTCATATCGGTGCCGTTGCACATTAAAAAATGGCAAACTCGCGGCTTTAATCAAGCACATTTAATTGCTCAAAAATTCGCTAAAAAATTTGAATACCCTTATCAGGCTAGTGTAGTAACGAGAGAAAAATGTACTGAAAATCAGGTAGGAAAGTCGGGATTTGAACGCCGTAAGAATTTAAAAAATGCTTTTAGTGTCAATCTTGAGCACATTAACGATTTACCAAAAAATATTATTTTAATAGATGACGTAGTAACGACAGGCACCACAGCGAATGAAATCTGTAAAATATTGAAAAAAAAAGGAGTGCAACATATTACACTCCTCAGTATTTGTATCGCCATTCCTGTTGGCTAATATCTCGTTCTGCTTACTCTGCTAAGGTTGCACTAAATGCTTTCGCAAAAAATAGACTGTTTGCCACTATTTTCATACTACCTAAAAAGTAACCTCTAAAAACTAAATTATCTGTACTCGCAATAACGCGTCCTTTACCGACATTATGAGCAACAAGTGTTGGGTTATTTGCTAAACGATTAACTAAATTTTTATCCGAATAGCCACTTAATAAAGGGCTTTTACTGTATTTTGCAACGGTAATAAAAGGCTCGTTTGTTTGCTGCATAATGATTGTACTGTTACGAAATACTGGTAAATCACTTTGTTCATAACCGAAGGCAAGTGGATGACTAATATCAAGTTCGGCTTGAAAAATTGCGCCGGCAATGCGTTTTCTAGCCGACAGTTTTTCTTTATCACCATAAGTGAGCTTTTCAGTGTCAAACAATTGGTCAATATGGTTTTTGCTAACAAAATCCATTTTTAAGATCTCATTCGACGACAGCCATTTAGCTGCACTTTTCTGGCTAAAAATAACGCCACCATTTGCCATCCATGAGGCAAACTTACCTACGAACTGAGTGCTTAATGCTTTGTACTTACCGTCAACCATAATAATGTGGCTATAACTGGCTAAATCAATGGCCGCTAACCTTTGCATTTCAACTACAGTTACCGGTATTTCTAGTAAATTGTCGAGATAATAAAGCATTTCAGCCGCTTCATATTGAGATACACCTTTACCGCCAACTAACAATACTTTCGGTGCTGATATTGGACGAAACGAGCTGCTACCAATATCAATGCCTTTGGTGGTTAATCCTGTAACTAAAGCGTTCAGTGGTATTTGGCTTTGTGTAGCAAAGTCAGCTAAAATTTTGCGCCAATTTTCAACATTTTGAATCCCTGCAGGTACAATAATAGTACCAGGGCTGAACGTTTTAACTTCGCCGTTAACTGCCGCGGAGAAGTCTTTAGTAGCCACCTTTGCTTTGATGTTAGCTTGAGCAATTTTGTGTAACAGTTTTGGGGCTAAGAATTCATGCCACTCAAATACATAAGCGTAAGCAGAGTTATCAAATTCGGCTGTTTCTACCACCATTTCTCGCCAAGGCTTATCTTGAGTTTTTAAGCCCCAAGTGCTGCTAACTTGATCAAACTTTATATTCATCGCTAGCGGTAATGTCCAACCAGAGACATCATAAAAGGTATTATCTTTAAAGTTTTTATCTTGATTAAATAAGGCTTTAATTACACGATACTGAGGCTGTGCTAATGGAACATAGTAGCTTTGTTCAGCGATATAGGTGAGTTCATGGCGTTTGTAATCTTGCTTGAGCGGATAAACTTTAATTTGATGTTGCTGCAACTTGCTTAGAAAAGTTTTTAAGCGGTAATTGTCTTGTGTTTCAGTAAAAATATAACCGTTAAAGTTTTCATCACTGGCTTGCTTTTGGGCTTGTTTAAAAAAGTCTCGACGATAATCTTTGAATTTCGCTTGGTTTTTCCATGCCCCTTCAATGGTTGATAACGACGTTAATACTTGATTTTGAATGCCGTACTCAAAGGTTAATAAACCATTCACTGTATCTTGCTGTAGGCCTCGACTACTTGCCTGTTCAAACAAAACGCCAATACCGCCATTAATGTCAGGATAAGTAGAGCCCTTGCCGTAATAAAAGTCGTCAAAGCTTTCTTCGCTGTAATATAAACGATCTTGCGTATCAAGTGCTTTAGCATGATAAGTCGCTAACAACTGCGTTAATTCAGTATTTTTGGCTGGTGTTAATGGATGAGTTCGCGTTGGAATACCGGGCTGAAAGAAATAACTACCGTTTGCGCCCATTTCATGAAAGTCGCCCAAGACATTGGGTTGGTATTGGTGAAAATAGGGTAAACGATTTTGACTCTCTTTTTGAGATAACAACAACCAATCACGGTTTAAATCAAAGCCAAAATGATTAGTACGACCAGTGCGCCAAGATTGATGATGCTCAATATGATTTGGATCCGAATTTTCCGAGATACCGCGATGGGTTGTTACCCAATTTACAAATCTGTCCATACCATCGGGGTTTAAACTGGGCTCTATCACGATAATCGTATCGTCGAGCATATCAGCCACAGCTTTATCTTGTGAAGCGGCTAAATGATATGCCACTACCATGGCAGCATTAGTGCCACTTATTTCATCGCCATGTACACTGTATCCAAGCCAAACAACAATAGGATCTTTAGATGAGGCCGCTATGTCTGAGCGTCTTGCTAGAATATCATCTATATTGCTAAGGTTTTCTGGACTAGAAATAGTGAGTAATACTTGTGAACGAAATTGCGTGGTTCGGCCCATTTCAGCAATATTAACGCGATCAGCAGTTGCCGCTACTTGATGTAAATAACTTAAGATTTGATCATGGCGAGGATGACGTTCACCGATACCAAAGCCTAATACAGACTCTGGCGTAGGTATTGTTTGCTGATAATCACTACCTTTGGGTAAATACGTACTTACGCTGGCACTTAAAACAGTAAACGAGAGACTAAATAAACAAAAAATTACAATTCGACACAGCGATAACGACATACGAGCATTCCTTAATTAGTTACCTGATAAAATAACAAAATTATGGCGCTTGAACTAGTTTTCTTCTCAGAATTAAGGGTTTATCTTTTGGTTAGATAATTTTTAAAATTTTAGCTGTATAAATTATGCCATCTAGGACTAGCGCCAAACGACAGAGCAGAGTAAAATGAAGATACTTGAGTAAAATAGTCGGGTATTGAAAATTCAATGCCTGTAAAAAGTTCCACCCAGTAGTGAGAGTAAACTAGTATGATGATTAACATTTCAGAAACTGCACAAGAACATTTTGTAAAACTACTTTCTGGTCAAGCAGAAGGTACAAGTATCCGCGTTTTTGTTGTAAACCCGGGCACAGCAAGCGCAGAATGTGGTGTATCGTACTGTCCAGCTGACGCTGTTGAAGCTGACGATATTGAACTAAAATTTGAACATTTTTCTGCTTACATTGATGCCGATAGCAAATCATTTTTAGAAGAAGCTGAAATTGATTTCACCACCGACCAAATGGGTTCTCAATTAACCCTAAAAGCGCCAAATGCTAAACTACGTAAAGTAGGTGATGACGCGCCTTTATTTGAACGTGTTGATTATTTCTTAAAGTCTGAAGTAAATCCACAATTGGCTGGCCATGGCGGTGAATGTACTTTAATGGAAATTACCGATGACGGTTATGCGGTATTACAATTTGGCGGTGGCTGTAATGGTTGTGCTCAAATTGATGTTACGGTTAAAGACGGCATAGAAAAACAGTTAATCGACATGATGGGTGATGAGATTAAAGGTGTTAAAGATATGACTGAACACGAACGTGGTGAGCATTCTTATTACTAAACACAATTAGCACTCGTTACAAATGTCATTATTAGAAAAACTTGGCCAAGATCCTCAACGTTCAATGCAGCGTTTTCTCAGAGGACTTGGCCTTTTTATTATTGGCGCTTGTTTTATATTTCTAGGCCTTTATTACAGCCATATTTGGCAAATAATAGGTCTTATTATTTTAGCTTGTGGGTGTTTATTGGCTATTTATGGTTATGTCGGGTTATTTGCTAATCGGTTGTATCATATTTTTAATCGCACCAAGCCATAAAGTACAAGTAGTATAATAAAGCGTTAAAACCCTTAACCCCTAAAGTCGTTAAAATGCATTTTTATTACGTTGATAATGCCAAGCCAAAGTTACGCCACGCGCTAACATAAACACACAAAATGCCGCCCACAGCCCATGGTTTCCGTAATCTTGTAATAACCACCATACGGGGAAAAAGCAGCCAAAGGTAGCAATAAGCATACTGTTTCTCATAATATGTGCTTGCATTAAACCTACATAAACACCGTCGTATAAATAACACCAACACGCCAATAATGGCAGCGCTACTATCCAGAATAAATGTTGCTGAGCATAGTCAACTACGGCAGTTATATCACTAATAGCTAAAATGAAATATCGGCCAGCAAGATAAAATAACACGCTGTAGCAAAGGGCAAAAATTCCAGTCCAGAACAAGGCAATATTTACGCTGACAAACATGCTTTTTTGGTTGTTCTCACCTTTTGCTTTTCCAACCATGACTTCGGCGGCATTAGCAATTCCATCTAGCCCAAACGATATTAACAATAAAAAATTCATTAAAATGGCATTAGCAGCTATAACGTCATCACCTAACCTTGCTCCTTGGAAGGTCATAAAAACAAAGCAAACTTCTAAGCATAAAGTTCGAATTAAAATATCTCGATTAAGCTTAAAGTAGCTAAGTAAAGCTGAGCGCTCAGCTACCTCGCTTAATAAGTGCTGAAAACTGCTAAACAAGCCAATAAACTTTTGCTGAAAGTTTTTAAATACAAAGGCTAAACCAATAAGCAAACCACTGTATTCTGAAATAAGTGTCGCAAATGCCACACCTTTAACTTGCCAGCCAAAGCCCATAACAAACAATAAATCTAAGCCTAAATTTATTAAGTTTGTGGCAATAATGAGCCACATTACGGCTTTTGCTTGATGGTTACCAAGTAGCCAACCCATAATGACTAAATTTGCTAAAGCCGCAGGTAAGCCCCAAATGCGTATAGCACTGTATTCTTTCGCATAAAATTGCACTTGTTCGGAGCCACCGGCAAGTGCTAGCGCTACATCAAGGTAAACACCTTGCAGTAAAATAACGGTTAAGCCAATACTAAAAGCGACAATAATGCCACGGAGTAAAATCAAACAGTTTCTTTGGTCATTTTTTTCACCAAATGCTTGTGCTGATAGTCCGGTAGTCGACATACGCAAAAAACCACACAGCCATGTAATAACTGTAATAATCATCGCACCTACTGTACTGCCACCCAAATAATAAGAATGAGATAAATGCCCGATAACCGCGGTGTCTACCAACCCCAATAATGGTGCGGTAATATTTGATAAAATCATCGGTAACGCAAGTACGAACAGTTGTTTATGCTGTTCTATATCATTGAATTTCAAAAAAACTGACCTTTGTTATGAATTGGGCTGTATCTATAGCGAAAAAAAAGCTATTTTACCTGTGCTTTTAATGTCTCTTATTTTACAGGAAGATTACCATGAAATACCGTCTCTTGGCAGCATTGTGCTTGTGCTTACACTTCTCTAGTTTTGCTACTGTTATATTGCAATATCATCATGTAAGTGAAGACACGCCAGCAAGTACGAGTATTTCGCCCGAGCAATTTTCAAAGCATATGCAATATTTGCAAGACAATAACTTTAAAGTTGTTGCTCTATCGACGGTAATGGACGCTATACAACAGCAAAAGACCTTACCTGACAAAACGGTGGTGATCACATTCGATGATGCCTACATAGATATTTTAACCAATGGTAAACCTATACTAGATAAACATAACTTTCCTTTTACCATATTTATAAATCCCGGCATTGTTGGACAAAACACTTCACACTTTCTGTCATGGCAACAACTAAAAGCAATGGCTGATGACGGGGTAATTATTGCCAATCATGGCATGGAGCATGATTCACTAGCGCGTATACCAGACGGCGTAACCAGCCAAGCTTGGTTAGCAAAAAATACAGAAAGCTTATTACGCGCTGAAGAAATTATTAAAGCTGAAACCGGCCAAAGTTGGCGTTATTTTGCTTACCCTTATGGTGAATTTAGTCCTGAAGTTCAGCAATGGGTACGTGATAATAATTTTGTCGCTTTTTCTCAACAATCAGGCGCTGTTGGTGTACATACTGACCTAACCAGTATTCCACGTTTCCCTGCATCACAACCGTATGACCAACTTTCAAGCCTACGTGACAAGTTAGAATCATTGCCTTTTAATATTCAATTAAAGGGCGACAACTTGAAAACCATTTTTGAACAAGGTCAAGCAACTTCAATTACCATGACTGTTGAGGAAGAGGATTTCTCGCCAGACCAACTGCATTGCTATATTTCAGGGCTAGGTAGACAAAAAATCGAATGGCAAGATGATAAAACCTTTGTTATTAATTTTAGCGCGCCTCTAAAGCCAGGCCGTGTACGTTGCAACTGTACTGCACCGAGTATAAGTGAGCCAGGACGTTATTATTGGTTTTCAAAACCTTGGTTTATTCTTAAGGAAAATCGTGAATGGTATCCGTTATAACAACGGCGAGATAACTTGGCTAGATAACTTAGCTTGATTACTGGCTATGTAACAAGTTATCCCGTACTTTATCTATCAAAATAAACATAAGCTCAGCCATTTTCACTGAAAACAATGATAAGGGCTGAGCTCAATTTTACTTTTCTGCGTTGAAGCTAAACTCAGTACAAAGCAACTATTTTTGCAAAATCACTCACCAGCTTATCACCTTCAATCACAGGCACTGCACCTAAGGCTTGTTTAGGTTTAAATATCGCTTCAACTTTGCCATTAGGATTAATTAACACTAACGAAGCGCTATGATCAACCAAGTAATTCGATACTGTTGCTCCGTGATTTTCTATGGCATCGCTATTTGCTGGTAAATCAACTTCGGGTTCGGTTATCGCATACATTAAGCCTAAGTTTCGGGCAAATGGAAATAACATGCCATGATCGCCATACAAGGCCTTAAATTCAGGATTAAAATAACCAATATAACTGGCTAGTTTTTCTTGTGTATCGCGCATGGGATCAACAGAAACTAACAGTACTTGGTTGTTATCTGTTACCGCTTGCAAATCATCGTAAATAAAGTTCAATTCTTGTAGCGTTGTTGGGCAAACATCAGGACACGATGTATAACCAAAAAATACCCAATTCCACTTACCTTTGAGCGATTCATTGTTAAACTTTTCGCCTAGGTGATCAGTTAATTCAAATGCTTTTACATCTCTAGCTTGTTGATAATGTAAAGCAAATTCAACTGGTGATTTTTGATTTAGTTGACTAAATAATACTAAGCCTGCTGCAAGCGCACCTAGTGCAACTATTACCGTAACAATTTTATTCATTAGCCCGTCACCGGTAATAAATAGTGATCAAGTAACAAAATAATAAATAACGCCATTAAATGTACAATCGAAAATTTAAAGGTGTCCATGGCAGTTTCCTCATCGGCATTAAACTTTAACTTCCAAGCATAAGCAAAAAACACCAAGTTTAAAACTACAGCGCCAATTAAATATAACCAATTACTCATGCCAACTAGATAAGGCAATAAACCAACAACAAACAATAGTACGGTATACAGTAAAATTTGAGTTTTGGTGAAATTTACCCCGTGAGTTACTGGCAACATCGGAATGTTAACTTTAGCGTATTCGTCTTTACGATGAATGGCTAAAGCCCAAAAATGTGGTGGTGTCCAAGTGAAGATTAATAGCACTAACAATAAGGCATTAGGATGCACTTCATTGGTCATGGCTGTCCAACCTAATAAAGGAGGAATTGCGCCAGCTAAACCGCCAATAGTAATATTTTGTGGTGTAGCGCGCTTTAAATACATTGTATATATAAAGCTATAGCCCACTAAACCGGAAAAAGTTAACCAAGCTGTTAGTGGATTTACTAAGCTGTATAACACAACAAAGCCTACAACAGCTAAACTAATAGCAAAAATAGTAGCGCTGCGAGCTGTAAGTCGGCCATTAGGCAATGGGCGATTATAGGTGCGCCCCATCACTTTATCTATTCGTTCATCTACAATGTGATTTATGGCAGCAGCAGCTGACGATAAAAAGCCAATACCGATCATCGATGGTACTAACACTTGCCAAGGAATAACGCCCGGTACGGATAAACACATACCTACTAATGCCGTTAATACCAACAATGCCACTACGCGGGGTTTGGTTATTTCATAATAATCTCGCCAAACTGGCGTACTAGGTGCGCTATGACTCGCTTCTACCGTATTACTTTGACTCATACTATGCCCCTAAATTTTCCGTTTTAAACTGTATGTCATACTAATTAATGACATCATTAACATTGCCGCTACCACATTGTGACTAACTGCAACGCTCAGCGGTAAAGAAAACCAAACATTACTTATGCCTAAACCTACTTGTACGCTAAGTATAAAACCTAAACTCAATGCTGCATTTCTAAAAAATGGCGACTGAGCGTTACGATATATACTGATAGCAAGCCACATTAAATAAAGCGTAGTTACTATAGCACCAATACGATGCATAACATGAATGGTTAAACGCGATGCATGATCTAAGTGACCAAATTCGTAACTGTCTTTTTCTGGCGGAATAAGGTCTAGTGCATGCTCAAAATTTAGCTGTTGAATCCAGCCATCTTGACAAATAGGCAGCTCAGTACATGTTAACGCCGCATAATTTGACGATGTCCAACCACCTAAACTAATTTGCCCAGCTAAAATAAAAATGCCAATAACGCTAAACTTAGCATATTTTTTCAAAGCGAAATCACCACCGGGTACTCGATGAGCACTCAAGCGCAAATACAATAAAAATAGTAAACATAAGGTGGTAAACCCACCGAGTAAATGCCCCATTACCACCACAGGCATAAGCATCATAGTCACGGTCCACATCCCTAGCGCGGCTTGAAAAATCACCACCAATAATATCAAAATAGGTAAACGCACTGGGCCGCCTTGAGCACGTCGTTTTATCGATAATAGTGCAATCAATAAAATTAATAAGCCTAAAGCGCCAGCAAAGTAACGATGGATCATTTCATTCCAAGCTTTTTGCTGCTCTACTGGGCGATCGGGAAATGCTTGTTCAGCAAGAGTAATTTGTTCACTGGTTTTTGGCACGTCAATAAAACCGTAACAGCCAGGCCAATCAGGACAGCCTAGCCCTGCATGTGTTAGACGAGTATAAGCACCCAAACTAACCACTACTATAGCTAATAGAATACTAACAAAAACCAGCTTTTTAATGTCAGACGAGCTTTGCGTTCTCATATTAGCCAATCCTCGAATATTTCAATAACTTCTTAAAGTCAGCTAATATCGACTTACCAAACTGCGGTAATTGTTTATCACTTTTTGGCGGTATATGGCTTAAAATAACGTTACCTAAAGGGTCAACAATAAGTACTTGAGATTGCTTTATTTCTATTTTTGCTAATGCTGGCATAGCTTGAATATGCCATTTTTTACTATTAATTTTTTCTGCTTGCGACGTCGTTAAGCCCGCTTGAGTTAAAGCAACGGGTTTTACGCGTGGCATTTCTTTACCAAGTGCAATATAAGTATTGTTAACGCTAACTAATACTTTTTCGCACTGTACATCGCACTGCGCAGGTAAGGTGTACAACATTAACCATTGATGCTCAAAGTCGTCGACATTCAATCCCAGTTTTGCCAACGTTAATTCATTAGCAATTAACTGCCCTTGGTTAGTTACACCATAATTAAACCATTGTTGATTTAATGCTAATTTAGCTAGCACAACGGGGATAATAAATACCGCTAAGAGAATTAGCATACTGCGGCGCGATTTATTTAACTCTGAAGAACTCATACAACTCAGCCTTTTTTTCTTATTATTTAATGTCGGTATTTTCTACTCTACTTGCTAATGTATATTTATGATTCGTTTAGTTATTTATGCTTAGTCATTTTTATCGCTGCCCAAATCATTAAACTGATCCAAGCCAATGCCAAACTAAACCATTGAAAAGCGTATCCTCGATGCTTTTCAGGTGGCATTACGATGGGCTGCCAATTTTTTTTATAACCCAGTGTTTCTTTTGTATCTAAGTAAACAACAAAGGGCAATAGTTTCTTGTTGATTAATGCCGAAAATTTATCTAATTCAATTTGTTGTACTCGCAAAGGCCATGTTGCATCAGTTAAGTTTTGCGCTTGTAATTGAATGCCCACTTCAATTTCTCTTATATGGCCTGAGATTGTGTGCTGTCCGGTTACCGGTGTTATTTCAGGCAAAACATTTCTGTCTATAGACCCTTGCACCCAGCCTAAATTCACTAATATGGTATCGCCATTACTTACAATAATTTGATACACCCGATAACCTAATCGCCCTTTGTCGGGTTGATTATCAAGTAAGAAAACTTTCTCAGCATCAAAAGTACCTGTAAGCTTAATCGGTAAATCGTTAATGCCATCTTGTAAGCCTTCAAGTGCTTTTACTTGGGCTAATGAGAGAGCATCACGCTGACTTAATGCTTGTATACGTTCTTGGCGTTGCTCTTTTTCAAGTGCCCGTTCAATTTGCCAAAATCCGAGCTTGATTAATGATGAAAATACTAGCATGGTAAATATAACCATTAGCCAATTAAGTTGCTTTAACTTGTGCTGAATTGATACCAGATTCATAGACTACCGCATGTTCACTAACTAAAAACAGACTATAAAAGAGAGAATGCTGTGTTAATTAAAATTATTGTTGTTGGCTTACTAGCCTTTATGATTTACAACTTATTTAGGGCATTGTTCATTATGAATAAAAATGATCCTGACAAGCCACCTATGTCTAAGTTTATTGGTCGCAGGGTAATAACATCGGTTGTGATAATTTTACTGCTAGTACTTGGCATATACACTGGGGTTATCACCCCAAACCCTCGCCCTTTCTAAATAGTTGAAGGTACGGATTACTTTACCGTACCTTCAAACACTTACACGGGCTGCATAACATTGCCGTTATTCATAACGTTAAATGATATAAACAAAAACAAATAAAATTACCCAAACTACATCAACAAAATGCCAATACCAACTTGCGGCTTGGAACGCAAAGTGGTTTTTCGGGGTAAAATGTCCTTTAAATACGCGGATCAGCATAACCAATAGCATAATAGTCCCTAAGGTTACATGCATACCATGAAAGCCGGTCAACAAGTAAAAGGTATTACCGTAAATGCCACTATCTAAGTACAGCTTCATTTCATCAGCATAACCATGTGCATACTCTAAGCCTTGGCAAAACAAAAATACGACACCTAATACCACGGTGAGTCCTAACCAAAACTTCAATAATCCACGTTTTTCTTGCTCGAGTGAAACATGAGCAAAATGTGCTGTAATTGAAGAAGTTAACAACAAAATAGTATTAATTAATGGTAAGCCATACCAACCCATAGCAGTGGTTTCAGTACCATCAGGCGTTTTAATTAACGGCCAAGTTGCCGTAAAGTCTGGCCATAAAATGGCTGCCGTTGCTGCATTGTTTCCTGCACCATCAAGCCACGGTACTGAAAAAGTACGGGCGTAAAGTAAGGCACCAAAAAATGCCGCAAAAAACATCACTTCTGAAAAAATAAACCAGCTCATACCTTGGCGGAAAGAGTTGTCCATTTGATGACTATACTTTCCAGCCATTGACTCGGTAATAACATTGTTAAACCAGCCAAAAACCATATATATAATCAAAGCAATACCGGCCAGTAAAACCCAACCGCCACCGCTAGCTTCAGGATTATTTAAATTTGAAACATAATTGCCAGCACCCACGGCAATTAAAAACAGCGCTATCGCCCCAATTATTGGCCATTTACTTTGCGCTGGTACGTAATAACTTTCGTATTCTTTGGTTGTCATTGTTGTTCCCCTCAATTAAGTGCCAAGCACTTAAGAATCAACTGAGCTTGTAATATCGTATAAGGTGTAAGATAACGTGATGGTTGAAACATCGTCTGGCAAGTCTACATCAACATAAAATTGCAAACCCATTTCAACATCTTCACTGGCTTTTAGCGGCTGATTATTAAAACAAAAGCATTCAATCTTTTGAAAATAAACCGCAGCCCGACCCGGTGATACTGACGGCACGGCTTGGCCAACAATATTACTAACCGATTCATTCTTCGCGTAAAACTTTACGACCTTACGCTCACCTGGGTGTACTTTTACTTCGTTAATCATTGGCTCAAACCGCCAAGGAATACCCTTGGCGGTTCTTGTCAAAAATTGCACCGTAATCGTACGTTCGGTATCTACCGATACAGCATTGTAACTTGCTGCCACATTAGACGTTTTGCCGTTTAAACCTGTGATATCACAAAACACGTCATATAACGGTACCATCGCAAAACCAAAACCAAACATGCCAAAAACGATGAGCATCAGCTTTTTAACTGTTTTTTTCACTGATGCATCATGTGTTTTTGCTTGTGTTTGTTCCGACAACTTATTTTGCGATTCGCCGTTAGTCATTTTATTTCCAATTAATCAATTTTTGGTGGTGTTTCAAACGTGTGATACGGCGCAGGGCTAGGCACTGTCCATTCCAATCCTTCTGCACCATCCCAAGGTTTCGCCGGTGCTTTGTCGCCACCTCTAATACACTTGATAACCAATACCAAGAAGATTAACTGTGAAAGTCCAAAAGCAAAGCCACCAATACTGACCCATTTATTAAAGTCAGCGAATTGCAAAGCGTAATCAGGAATACGACGAGGCATACCCGCTAATCCTAAAAAGTGCATAGGGAAAAACAGTAAATTCACTGAAACTAGTGAACACCAAAAATGCCACTTACTTAAGGTATCGTTGTACATGTAGCCAGTCCATTTTGGTAACCAGTAATATGCGCCTGCAAAAATAGAGAAAAGCGCACCGGTAACCAATACATAATGGAAATGAGCGACCACAAAGTAAGTATCATGATATTGAAAATCGACTGGAGTCATCGCTAGCATCAAGCCAGAAAAGCCACCAATAGTGAACAAAATCACGAAGGCAATAGAGAATAGCATTGGTGTTTCAAAACTAATTGAGCCACGCCACATAGTTGCCGCCCAGTTAAAGACTTTAACACCCGTTGGTACGGCAATTAACATGGTGCAATACATGAAAAACAGTTCGCCAAATAGTGGCATGCCTGTGGTAAACATGTGATGCGCCCAAACAATAAACGATAAGAAGGCAATCGATGCCGTTGCGTAAACCATAGAGCTATAACCAAACAGTGGTTTGCGCGCAAACGCAGGAATAGTTGTAGATACAATACCAAACGCAGGCAAAATCATAATGTAAACTTCAGGATGACCAAAGAACCAGAAAATATGCTGGAACATTACAGGGTCACCACCACCGGCGGCATCAAAGAAACTGGTACCAAAATACGTATCGGTTAACACCATAGTTACCGTGCCCGCGAGCACCGGCATTACCGCGATTAATAAGTATGCTGTGATGAAAAATGTCCAAACAAATAATGGCATTTTCATGTAGGTCATACCTGGCGCACGCATATTCATAATGGTAACAACGATATTAATTGCGCCCATTATTGAGGAAATCCCCATAATATGTACCGCAAATACAAACAGTGCCGTACTACCGTTGCTGTAAGTTGTTGATAATGGTGCGTAGAAGGTCCAACCGAAATTTGGCGCGCCACTTTCTAGAAAGAAAGTCGACAATAAAATAGCGAACGCAAATGGGAGAATCCAAAAGCTCCAGTTATTCAATCGTGGCAATGCCATGTCTGGCGCACCTACCATCATAGGTAGCATCCAGTTAGCTAATCCTGTAAAGGCTGGCATTATTGCACCGAAAACCATGATAAGACCGTGTACAGTCGTCATTTGGTTAAAGAAGTCAGGCTCAATTATTTGTAAACCGGGCTGAAATAACTCTGCGCGGATAACCAGCGCCATAACTCCGCCAGTTAAAAACATAATAAATGAGAACCATAAGTACATCGACCCGATGTCTTTGTGGTTAGTAGTATATAACCAGCGTTTCAGGCCGGTCATTTTATGATCATGGTGATCACCGTCATGTGGATCATGTTCTGATTGATCATTAATTACATCTGTAGTCATTTTAACGCCTCCCTACTTCGCGCTAGCAGCAACATCTGCTGGCTGGACTAAATCACCGGTGTTGTTACCCCAAGCATTTCGCTCATAAGTTACAACCGCAGCAATTTGCGTTTTAGTTAATTGGCTAGCAAATGCCGCCATCGCTGGATTTTTCTTACTGCCATTCAATACCATGTCGAGATGTACTTTTACGTCACCTTTAATAATTGGGCTATTTACCAGTGCAGGAAATACCGGTGCCATGCCTGTTCCATTTGCTTGATGACAAGCAGCACAAGCATTCATGTAAACTTCTTCACCCATGGTCATTAATTCAGCTTCGCTATAAACCTTGGCTAAATCTTCGGCAGGTATAATTTCTTCAACTACTTCTGTTACTTGTTCTGTAACATTTTCAACGGCATCTTCAACAGCGCCTAAGATACTTGCATCTTCACCGCCCGATACAGCTTTAACATCAGCAGCTTGTACCGCATCGCCAGTATTATTACCCCAAGCATTACGCTCGTAGGTAACCACTGCAGCAATTTCTTTTAAGCTAAGTTGCTTGCCGTAACCTTGCATACCTGTGCCCGCTTTACCATTGAACACAATATCTATGTGCTCACTAACTGGGCCTGTAGTTGCAATGGCACTGCCTTTAAGTGCTGGAAATGCTGGTGGTAAACCTTGGCCACTCACTTGATGACAAGCCGCACAATAAGCTGTGTAAGTGGTTTCACCCAGTTGCATTAACTCTTCTAAAGGTACAGAAGCATTTAATGACGCAGCTTCAGCAGCGGCAGCATTAGCTTTAAGTTGCTTTTGTTCGTCAAGCCAAATGGCGTAATCTGCTTCAGACTTAACTTCCACAACAATCGGCATAAAGCCATGATCTTTACCACATAGCTCAGCACACTGACCGCGATAAATACCGGGTTCATCAACCTTAGTCCAAGCTTCGTTAATAAAACCTGGGTTAGCATCTTGTTTAACTGCAAATGCTGGCACCCACCAAGCGTGAATAACATCATCAGAGGTAATAACAAAGCGTACTTTTTTGTTAGTAGGAATCACTAAATGGCGATCAACCTCGAGCAGGTAATTTTCGCCTTTATCGGCTGAAGTACCATCTTGATTTTCGTACTGCTCACGCGGTGTAGAAAGTACGGAATAGAATTCGATATCTTGATCGAAGTACTTATAATGCCACTTCCACTGTGAGCCGGTAACTTGAATAGTTAAATCGGCATCATCGTTATTTTCCATATCAATGAGCGTTATCGTGGCGGGAACAGCCATAGCGATTAGTATGACGACAGGGATTGCCGTCCAGAGAATTTCAACTTTTGTGCTTTCATGGAAGGTTGCTGGCTTAAAGCCCTTTGATTTACGGTGAAATACCATAGACCAAAACATGGCTCCAAATACTACAACACCAATAGCAGTACAGATATAGAGCACCAGCATATGTAAATCATATACGTCTCTACTGACATCCGTAACGCCTTTGGTCAAATTCAGGGGCATATCTGCCCAAGCTGAACTAGACAACAAGCCCCCTAGCAACAACAAACCTAGGTTACGTCTTTTCACTCGACATCTCCTTTCACCCTTTTAAGGCAAAACAACACGGTTTTATCATAAATCCCGGCTGTTTTACTCATACATTTATTATTATTTAAGTGACGTATTATTCGACAACGGTCAAGTACGCCCTATTGTTATATTTGTACGTTTTCTAGACTAGAATTACTTAAAAGTTGATCGGGGTCAATTTAAAATTTCAAAAGCATTGAAAATAAAAACCAATAAATACAATAGAGTAATAACCCTAAACTGAGTGAAAGGTCCATTTCTAAAAGGATATACTGAATGTTTATTTATTGTTCAGCTGGCTTTTTTTACACTGAATAATAAATAATCAACACCACAACAAAGCTGTATAAAAAACCTACAACACACGAAAATTTAAAGTGAAATGTGTATTTTAGTCGTTAACAAAAATAAGATAAAAATGACGGGGAAAAATAGATAAAAAAAACAGATTAAACCGAATGATTTCAACAAAACAAACGAGTTTAATCTGTATTATATTGTAAGATTTAAAGTTGCAGGATTTAAAATTATCGAAAAACTTAACGTTTTATAACAATTACATCCAATCGGCAGCTCTAATTACACCGACTGCCAACCCTTCAATATTGAACTGCTGCGAACGTAAGTCCACTTTAATAGGTTCAAAGTCTTCATTTTCAGCATGCAAATAAACCACGTTGCCTTCACGTTTAAAGCGCTTAACGGTTACATCGTCTTCAACCCTGGCTACAATAACTTGGCCACTTTGCACATCAGTTGTTTGGTGCACGGCTAATAAATCACCGTCTAATATCCCAATGTCTTTCATGCTTTCGCCATTAACACGCAATAAATAGTCTGCAGCAGGATGAAATAAACTACCATCAATTTTATAATGTTGCTCTACATGCTCTTGCGCCAATATAGGTTCGCCGGCAGCCACACGCCCAACAAGCGGTAAACCATCTTCTTCCATAAACTCTTCTGCAAGGCGAATACCACGCGATGTACCAGGCAACATCTCTATATAGCCCTTTTTCGCCAGTGCCTTCAAATGCTCTTCTGCGGCATTGGCTGACTTAAAACCAAAATTAGTCGCAATTTCAGCACGTGTTGGCGGCATACCTGTATCGGCGATTTTCTCTCTGATCAGATCAAATATCTGCTGTTGTCTAGGTGTTAAAGGGCGCATTTTCATTCCTTAAGCGACTGATGGTTAAGCCTGTATTTTTAAACAGTATTACTGTTATTGTATACAGGCCTAGAGTAAACGCAAGATTTTATTGTTTAATACATAAGCGAATGGGCTGATTTTTAATGAAAGCTAGCGCTTTAAGAACTAAAAAGACCGCCAATAAGATAATTGGGTCGGTGATAAAAAGATTGAATTAGCTATTTATGGTTTTAAGATTATTGAATAATATAATGTTACCTAAGCTGAACTCTGGATAATGAGTGCTGGATAATGAGTGCTTGATACTCAAGTGCATCAAAAGCTTAGGTGCTAAAGTAAATGCTATAGCAAGGTGAACATCACGAATAGTCACCATCAATGCTTCATTTTATGCCATTTCCAAGGCAAACGTTTATGAATAGTGCGCTATTTATTGACGTTTTAACCCAGATAACGGGTTTAAAGGGAGCATTGAGCAAGTGCCGCTTATCCAGAGTTCAGGTTACCTATTTTAAAATTCCTTCGGAGCCACAATGCAATCTAAAGCTATTAATTTTAAAGACAAATTCACTAAGTTTTCCGAGCAATGGTCTCCTCGGGTAATTGCTGAGATGAATGATTACCAGTTTAAATTGGTTAAAGTTGAAGGTGAGTTTGTTTGGCATGACCACCCAGATACTGATGAAGTATTTATTGTTATTGAAGGCGAACTCAACATTGAATTTAGAGAGGGTGTTGTTACCTTGTCTTCAGGTGAATTATTTGTAGTCCCAAAAGGTATTGAACACAAGCCGGTTGCGGCTACAGAATGTAAAATTATGATTATTGAGCCTAAAGGTGTGGTAAATACCGGCGGTGAAACAACTGATCTTACCGCTCAAAATAACTTATGGGTTTAAGTGTATAAATGAATGATTAATTTTTTTGGTTTTATTAATGGATTATCAAGTTGAGTGGATTTAATGAATAAAGAAGAGTATTTAGCAAGTTGTAAAACTCAGTTACTTACAATTTTTAAGCTCGCTAAGAATCATCAAAAAGATGATCAGCAAAAATTTCGTACTGAAGGGTTTATTCAAGCGGGTAAAGTATTAGGTATTATTTCACATAAAAATGCTGCTGACTTAATGGAAGAAGCTCATTTCGAGGTGTTTAACGAAAGCATTGCTGCACGTAAAAAACGAAAAGCTAACTTAAAACAGGCAATTGAAAAAGGGGATGATAGTTATATTAATATTCCTGCGCTCGAACGCCTAAAGCGTTAAAAAGACTTAGAATATATTTTTACTGACTACTTCATGTAAAAGCCGCCCGGGTATAGCTGCGGCAAATACAGCAGAAATAATAGTACCAATGTAAGCACCTAGCATACAGCGAATATGTAAACGCTTGCGACGTTTTCGGATCGCAACAACTCCAACTGAAACACTAACAATAACGACAATAGCAAACAAATGCAGCCAAGAGAGACTACCTGTTGGCATAATGAAAAATGAACTAAGCGAAGTCAATAACATTAAGCAAGCCCAAATTTTGCCATTTATTTTGTGAAATCGTGTGCCTTTGCTTAACACTAAATTTAATAGACCCAATAAAATAGCCGGGATCACTACCAGTAGATGTATTTTAATGGCTATGTCCATGCAAACCTCGCTTTATTTTAAATAGGCAAAATATCTAGTCATCATATTTAGTAAATTCAAATCTATAAACTGACTACAAAAGTTATTACTTTCTAAACTTCACATTTGTCATGCTTCATGCACTGTTATGTGAAAAATGACTAAAGCACGATAGTTTATTCTGTGTTTTAGTTCAATCTAGCCAAACTTAAAGGTGTAAGTTAAAATCAACTAACTATTAAAGTACTTTTTGCGATAGATATTAACTATGATAAAAATTAGGGATCTAGAATACCTAGCTGCTATAGCTCAGTATAAACATTTCGGCCATGCGGCAGATGCTTGTTTTGTCAGCCAGCCTACATTAAGTGGGCAAATTCAAAAGCTAGAACAACGACTTAAATTAACATTAATAGAGCGGCAACCTCGCAATGTTATGTTAACGCCAGCAGGCGAAAAATTAGTACAGCAAGCTCAACAAGTATTGAATGCGGCAAATAATTTTGAAGAAGCCGCAAAAGCTTTATTAGATCCGCTTTCAGGAGATTTGCATATAGGCTTAATTCCCACGCTGGCACCTTATATATTGCCGCACATTATGCCTGAGCTGAATAACAACCTCACAAAAATAAGCTTTTACCTTCATGAAAACAGAACGCAAGATTTACTGCAAGAATTAGAAACTGGCAAACTTGATGTTTTGATTCTGCCTTGGCTACCCGAAATGGCACGTTTTGAACGCTACGATTTATTTAACGAGCCTCTGGTAATGGCTACATCTGCATCTCATGCAATGGCAGAGCGTTCATTTGTAACCTTTGATGATTTACATAATCAAAAAATTCTCACCTTAGAAGATGGTCATTGCTTAAGAGATCAGGCCATGGGTTATTGTTTTAGTGCCGGTGCGGAAGAAGATCATAGTTTTCGCGCTACTAGTCTTGAAACTTTACGTTACATGGTAGCAAGCAATATGGGTATTACCTTATTACCACAATTAGCAACGATGAATTATGCACCACAAAAGCATATTCATTATATTCCTTTTCAAGAGCCTCAACCGATTCGTGAAATTGTATTGTTATGTCGAAGTGGTTACGCTCGCATGGAAAGTGTTAGAGCGATAGTGACCCATATTCGCCAAGCCGTAACAGGTTTGTTCGATTAGCACATAGTCACTTAATGTATCATTTAACTTAACGTGCTCGTACTTGAGTAATTTTAAAAATAAAAAACGCTATTGTTTTCACAATAACGTTTAAAGATTCAAGAGTTTATTGAATATTATGCCGCAGCTTCACTCAATTTTTCAGTGTTATCTAGTGGATTAGGTGTTCTGATTAAATAATCAAAGGCACCTAACGCCGCCGTTGCACCACTACCCATGGCAATAATAATTTGCTTAAACGGTGTATTGGTAACATCGCCAGCCGCATAAACGCCAGCCATATTTGTTTCACCTTTTTGATTAACCACAACTTCGCCACGCTCTGTTAACGCTACCGTGTCGGTTAAAAATTGGCTATTAGGCACCAAACCAATTTGTACAAATATACCGGCAAGCTCTATTGTTTCTTGCTCATTGGTCGCACGATTCAAGTAATTAAGCCCGGTTACATGTTTTCCATTGCCTAACACTTCAGTCGTTTGTGCATTAACAATAATGTCAATATTCGGCAAAGAACGTGCTTTGTTTTGCAATATAGCATCAGCACGTAAAGTACTATCGAACTCTAAAACAGTAACATGCTCAACCAAGCCTGCTAAATCAATGGCTGCCTCAATACCTGAATTACCACCACCAATTACTGCAACTGACTTGCCTTTAAACAAAGGGCCATCACAATGAGGACAATAAGCAACACCTTTACCGCGGTATTCTTGCTCACCGGTTACATTCATTTCTCTCCATCTCGCACCAGTGGCAATAATGGTTGAGCGTGTTTGTAATGTTGCACCATTTTCTAATTCAACAGTGATTAAACCACCTTCAACATCACTTTCAATAATATTTTTTACACGTTGATTATTCATAATATCAACATCGTAGTCGTTTACATGATTCTCTAAGCTCGCCACCAGTTTTGGACCTTCGGTAGCACTTACAGAAATAAAGTTTTCAATCGCCATAGTGTCTTGCACTTGGCCACCAAACTTATCAGCAACAATACCGGTACGAATACCTTTGCGAGCACTATATATTGCAGAGGCTGCTCCTGCAGGGCCGCCACCTATAACTAATAAGTCAAAAGCTTCTTTATTGTTTATTGCTTTCGCTTGTCTTGCACCGGCATTAGTATCTACTTTATTTAAAATTTCGGTTACTGTCATTCGGCCTTGACCAAACGCTTGTCCATTAAGGTAAACCGCAGGTACTGATAAAATATCACGTTTGTACACTTCTTCTTGGAATAAAGCGCCATCGATCATTACATGTTGAATCTGTGGGTTAATGGCGGCCATCATGTTCAACGCTTGCACTACGTCTGGGCAATTTTGGCAACTTAAAGAAATATAGGTTTCAAAGCTGTAGTTTCCTTCTAATGCTGCCACTTGTTCGATAACAGCTTTATCAAGTTTTATTGGATGTCCGCCACTGTGCAAAAGAGCTAACACAAGTGAGGTAAATTCGTGCCCCATAGGTACACCGGCAAAACGCATTTCGCCACCTGTTTTAACAGATTTTACTAACATTGATGGCACACGTTCATTGCTTGCATCTGCTTCAACAACAGACACTAATGGCGACATTTGTGCAATTTCTGTCACCAAGGAATTTAATTCTTTTGATTTTACGTCGTCACCTAAAAATACTGACAATTCAACAGCCGATGTTAAATTTTGCAAATAGGTTGTTAGTTGTTGTTTTAAGTTTGTATCTAACATGGTTTATTCCTTCGAAAATTGTGATGAATATGATTTAAGGTATTTTGCTTTTACGTTAAATTTAGCCGCGACATCTGTATATCGCGGCAATATTATGCTTAGTTTAGATTTTGCCAACTAAGTCTAAAGAAGGTGTTAATGTATCTGCACCTGGCTGCCATGCTGCTGGACAAACTTCTCCGTCATGTTCAGCTACATATTGTGCTGCTTGAATTTTACGAACCAATTCTTTTGCAGAACGACCAATACCTAAGTCATGTATTTCAGCAATTTTAATTTCGCCTTCAGGGTTAACAACAAACGTACCACGTAGTGCTAAACCATCTTCTTCGATCATGACACCAAAATTACGAGTAATTTTACCTGTTGGGTCACCAATCATTGGATATTGAATCTTACCAATAGTGTCTGAACTAGCGTGCCATGCTTTATGAGTAAAATGTGTATCAGTTGATACTGAGTAAACTTCAACGCCCATTTCTTGTAACTGTGCGTAGTGATCAGCCATATCGCCTAACTCAGTCGGACATACAAAAGTAAAGTCAGCTGGGTAGAAGAAAAATACTGACCACTTGCCAGCTACATCAGCTTCAGAAACTTCAATAAAATCGCCATTGCTAAATGCTGTTGCGTTAAATGGTTGAATAGTTGAATTGATAATTGATTGGTACATGTGTATCTCCACTTGTTTAAAAAAATGAGTTCTTGTTAAGTTGGGAGAATGATACGTCGTAATTTTAAATAGGAACAATCGTTTGAATTTATAACATCAATAGGTAAAACCTATTAAAATGTATATGCATGTATATATGTGACTATCCCTGTCTTGAAATATTATTGATAAGTTAGAGATAGAGGTTACTGGTTTTTAAGTATTAAAGACAAAAAAAAGCGCCCTTCAAATGAGGGGCGCTTGTCATAAAACACTAATACAAAAAAATAATAAAAACAAAATCGAGGGGGGAAATCTCTTGCTAAGTAAGAGCTTGTATTTATGATTAAGTTCAAATTAATTTAACTTAACTATTTAATGCATTTAGTTGAAGTTAAGTGTGCTGCATTTGTTTACTTAACCTGAACTCTGGATAATGCGTGCTTGATACTCAAGTAAATCATAATCTTAGGTGATAAAGTAACTACTATAGCAAGGTGAACATCAGAAATAGATACCATCAGTGCTGCTTATCCGGAGTTCAGGTTAATTATTTTAAGCAAAAAAAAGCGCCCCTCAGTCGAGGTGCGCTTACAATATAAAAACACTAATATAAAACAACAATAAAAACTAAATCGAGGGGGAGAATCTCTTGCTAAGTAAGAGCCCTTAACTCTAATTTAGTTCAATTAATTTAAGTTTTATTTAAAGTAAATTCTTAAATCTTTGATATAAACTTTATTTTTACCAACAAAAACAATCTATTAATTATTTTCAATAACGTTAAATATGAATGAGTTGTTGTTTGTCAGCAATTAAATTAAGTACTTTGGTGAGTTTTTTCGCGAGGTAACCAGATAATAACTTCGGTTGCTTTGTTATCAAGGCTAATTCAGCTTCGGTGATGGCAACATGGCAATCAAATATATTGTTGTTTGCTCTAAGCATTACGTCATCAGCAAGTTTCTCTACTGTAAGTTTTTCATTTTCAGTGCTTAAGTGAGTAAGCTCAGCCAGAGCGACAAGATAAAAATTTATCGACATAATATTCGCTTCATCGCCATACCAATTTGCGGTCATGGTGTGAAAATTTAACTGCGCGGATAGTTTATTCGTAATAGAGAGTATATTTTGCACTTCTGTCGCTAAAGCATCACTTACTTTAATAGAAATTGGCAATGTTTCATTCATAATATCCATGGGTATTAGAGCTCTAATAAAAATAGTGATTTATATAATAACGAGTTTTCAGGATAATTACCGCGGTTGTTATATTATCGTAAACGTAAGCGCCGGAAAAACAACCAAACTTTTATATAGTTTACCTTGTAATCAGCTGTTTATAATTTTATTGTGGCTGATTTATTGCACTTTTTAATCATGATGACAATAGACTTACAACCAATATTAACAAGCGATAGACTGTTGTAAATAACCGTTTAGTGAACAAAATCTAATTAGAAATATAAGTTCAAAACCACCTTTTAATGGAATTGTAGTGGATAAAAATATTAATAAAACAAATAAATCCCAAACTAAATCTATAAAAAGACCATTTAAGTTATTTAATTTGAGTCATAAGATTCACAAATGGTTGATGCTATTTATTGGTGTTCAGTTTGTTATATGGTCCGTTACTGGCGCATATATGGTGTTTTTTGATATTGACTATATCCATGGCGATAGCTTGGTAGTTGCGCATCAAAAGGCCATAAAGCCAGAAAACTTAACATACGCTACCGCTAAGCTATTTAAAAAATACCCCGATGCTAAAAATTTAAGTGTTGGCTTGTTGGTTGACCGAGAAGTGTATCGCTTCAAGATAGCAAAACAGCAATTTATTATTGATGCAAGTAACGGTGAAAAGCTATCCCCGTTAAATAAAAGTACTGCAATTGAAGTAGCAAAATATCATTACGCGGGTAAGGAAGATGTACTTAATGCCAAACTCATTTTAGCAAACCCAGAGTTTGGCTTATCGGCGCGGCACCTACCGGTTTGGCAAGTCGACTTTGATCACTTCTCTGCGCCTGCATTATTCATTTCAGCTAATAACGGCAAAGTGGTCAGTAAACGACATCGATTTTGGTATATTTTTGATTGGATGTTTCGCCTACATATTATGGATTATGGTGACGAAGAAAACGCTGGCAATTGGCTGTTATTTTTTATCGCCATACTTGCGATTTTTGCCGTATTCAGTGGCTTAGTATTAACTTACTTTAAAGCAATAAAACCAAGATTAAATACTCGAAAAACCTTAGGTAAATCCAAGAAAAAAAGACCTAGCAGTCGCTCTTCTGTTGGAGGTAAGTCATGATTATCTGGATAAGAAAGATTCATAAATGGGCCTCTTTGCTCGTTGGCTTACAAGTTATTATTTGGGTCGTTAGCGGTTTAGTATTCAATGTAATCGATCATCAAAAAGCCCGTGGTAATACTTATCGTCAAGCTTTAACGCCAACAGTTAGCCTAAACGTAAATTTAATACCGGTTGAACATTTATTAAACGCTTATCCAAACACTATTGAGCTTAATCAAACCAGTATTCTCTCACAGCCTTATTACTTGTTAACTCAACAACAAGGTTTATATCGTCACTTTAGCAATAATTACCATATCGTGAACGCCGTCACAGGCCAGTTAACCTTAGTGGATAAGCCATTAGCTATTGCGATTGCCAAGGCAAGTTATAATGGCCCAGGTGACATAACTTCAGCTACGTTAATCACCCCACCTATCGCCGATTTTATTAAGCACAAAAATCCCAGCTGGCAAGTTAATTTTAATGACAAATTAGCTACCAGTGTCTACGTTGAACAAGGCTCAGGGCGTGTTATTGGACATAGTAACAGCGATAAACGCTTTGCAGATTTTTTCTATATGTTACATTTTATGGATTACGGTAGCGCGGGCAACTTCAACACGGTTCAAATTAAGTTGTTCGCTTTTATCACCTTGTGGCTAACCTTAACGGGACTTATTTGGACAATACATTTATTACGAAAAGGGAATTATCGCTTTAAGAAATAGTAAAAATAGAAGGCCTAAAAAATAAAACACTGTGAATGTTACGAAATTATCGTTTTTTATACCTATCTCTACTTATACGAACCTATGCCACTGATTTAATTAAGGTAAATTAATGGCTATTTTTCAAGATTAAATTCGAATTCAACCTCAAGTATTTGGCTACTGCTATTTTCTTTAGCGTAGCGCCACTGTGTTAATGCTTTTTTTGCTGAACGAACTAGCACGCGATCGACTTGCTTATTTAAATTTGTAATATCAACGGCTTTGCCCTCATCTGAAATAATATATTGCAATTTTACCGTGCCTGACTTTTGTTCATGAAGTGCTGATTTAGGATATTCAGGCATCACTTTATGTATCGGGTTAATCGCAACTAATTTTGCATTAATCTTGGGTATTTTAACCAACGGGTTAAACACTTTTTGAGCGGGTAATTCTGCTTTTAACAACACAATTTGTTCTTGCTTAACAAGGCTATTTCCTAACGTTTTTGGTGGCAAACTCTCTGGTTGAGGCGGTAACCTAGGAGTAACGGGTAATAATGCTTCAGCTTGAGGTTTAACCTCGCCTAATTCAATTATTCGAACAGAGTGTGGTTGGTAATGCTTAGCACTATTGTGCGCAGGTGGTGCGGCAAAATGAGTGACTATCGCCATAATACCAAAAGACGCTGCCCCACCAGTTAAAAGCAAGGCTAACGTGTGCCAAGGGGAGCGCTTTACATGCATTTTTTTAGTGCTATCTCCCACGAGTTCTGGGGCTTTAATTTGATCTTTTCTTTGTTGATAAAGCCCAGAAAGCTCTTTATCGAAGCTATCGGCACTCATGACTGACTTCCTATTAAGTGGTGTAAATTATTGCGTGCATAACGTAAACGGCTTTTAATAGTTTCAAAGCTATCGTCGGTTAACATTGATATTTCTAACACTGAAAAGCCCTCTTGCTGAAAGATAAAAGCCTCCTTTTGTAAAAAAGGCAATTGTTCTAGTGCAGCATTAAATTGCGTTAATCTATCAGCAGCTTGAATAGATTTCTCCAGGTTTTCTGTTAGCACTTTATTTTCATCTAACAATTGAACCTGCCATTTTTTTTGACGACGAAACTCATCAATTAGGCTATTTCTTGCAATGGTGAACAACCAACTTTTTACATTGGTTTGAGCTTTGTTACGCCCCTGTGTTTGCATAACTTTTAGCCAAGTTGTTTGCACTATATCTTCAGCTAACTCTTTATTAGATTGACTCAACACATAGTGATATAACGACAGATGAAATTGTGCAACCAGCAAAGACAAATATTTGTTTTTACCGGTTGCCAAATAACTTGCCAGCAACTTTTCAGGGCTAGATTTTGGGTTGTACCAACCTTTTATCATCGAAGGTAACTGCAAATTATGATCCTAACTTTGTTGTTCCATATTAAACGCTAGCTGTACTGTTAAGCCTTGCTGAATAGTGGTTTCTCCAGCTTCTGATTTTGCGCGATACTTCCACTTTCTTAACGCTTGTTTAGCGGCTTGATTAAACACACGCTTTGGTTCTGCGTCAATAACTTCAATATTAGTAACACCGCCTAAGGCATCAATATCAAATCGCAACTTAACCCAGCCTTCAATACCTTCTCTTGCCGCAACAGGGGGATATTTTGGATTAATGCGTACAATAGGTCGAGCATCACTATCGCGCTTATTATTATTTAGTAGCAAGCTAGTATTAGAGCTTGCTACTTTAATCCCCTGATTATCATACTTATAATCTCCTATAACACTTGTTTCTATTACGGGCTCAAAAGTTTTTGGCATAGGTTTAGGTGCTGGCGGAGGATTATTTTTAAATACAGGCTTAACTTCAGCCGGACGTTCCTCAGGCAATTGAGCCACCTCAACAATTAAGCTCGGTTGTGCTTCAGGTGGTAATACTTGATCGTTATTGACCAAGTATGCCATAAAAGCAAATAAACCAAAGGTTGTTGCACCCGCAAGCGCTGTTATCGTTATTATATTTTTCATCGTTTTACCCCAATATTTGATAATTTTAAAGTGATATAAATTAAAGAGGTGTGAACACACGCTAAGTCAGTGGCCAGTATCTAACTTATGAGTAAAACGATTAACTTGTACAAATGGGGTTAAAATAAATTAATTAATTTCAAACTAGATAAAAGTAGATTATCGACAACAATTTGCAGCGAAAAATAATATTACAATTTTTTTAATTGGTTAATTTGAATTTAACTGCGCTGCGGTTACTATAGCTGCCCAATGTAACGTTTAGAATAATGACATGACAAAATTAATTAGCCTATTTGTGCTAGTACTCTCGATAGTAAGTATTAATAGCTTTGCTGAGACTTTAAAAGTAGCCTCATGGAATATCGCTTGGTTAGGCTCGCATGAATATAATCAGCGTAAAGACACTGATTATCAGAAACTAGCCCGCTATGCTCGTGAGTTAGATGCTGATGTTATTGCCCTGCAAGAAGTTGAAAGTGCAAAGTGGGCGGCAAAAGTGTTTGGTGATGAATACGACTATTTCTTTACCACTAAAGACTGGGTGCAACGTGTAGGTGTTGCGGTTAGAAAAAGCAGTGGCTATAAAGCCACAGCGATTGAATATAAAGAACTAGATCAAGGATTAGCACGTCGAGGTATGGACGTTACCTTAACTAAAGATGGTAAAAGTGTGCGGTTATTAGCAGTACACATGAAATCAGGCTGTTTTGATAAAGCGCTAGACCAAACAAGCATTGCAAGCATGCCAAACAGCAATGAAAAAGAAGTTTATGCCAAAACCGCTTGTGCAGAACTTGCCAAACAAGCTATTCCTTTAGAAGCATGGGTTGATGCGCGCGCTAAAGAAGGTGTACCTTTTATTTTATTAGGCGATTTTAATCGTCGTTTTGTTAAAGATATTTCATTAAACTTCAGTGAAATACAAGGCCTATGGCAAACCATTAATGACGAAGGTGCAGAAACCCTTTGGGCACCTACGATTGCGGCTGAATCAAAATGTTGGGGTGGTTATTATAAAGACTATATCGACCATATAATTTTTGATCCAAAAGCCAAAGCACAATACGTGGTAAATTCATTTGAACAGCTAGTATTTGAACAAAAATATACCCGCGAACTTAGCCAAACCTTGAGTGACCACTGCCCTATTTCAATTGAATTAGCGCTTTAGTTTCCTAAGCAAAACCAACATGGCATTTTAATGTTGGTTTTGTAAAATTGTTATTTATATTTTAGCCGTAGTCCTGCTGAATTAGCATGCTTATGGCAATGAAATTGGAACACCCCGTGAACGATAAAAACAGCTTAGAGAATGAATGTGTAATTTTATTGCATGGTTTAGCTCGCTCAGCACATTCCATGGATAAAATGGCAGAACGCTTAACCGCTCAAGGATATAAAGTGTTGAACATTGATTATCCTTCACGCTCATACTCTATTGAGCAACTGGCAGAAAAAACCATTTCAGACGCATTACTACAGTGCGAGGGTATGCCTGTAAGCTTTGTTACGCATTCAATGGGTGGCATTCTAGTGCGACAATTTTTAAGTAATCATACGGTTAAAAACTTAAATAAAGTCGTGATGTTAGGTCCGCCCAATAAAGGCACCGAGATTGTTGATAAACTGAGTAATATACCTGGGTTTCATCTAGTTAATGGCGACGCCGGCATGCAATTAGGTACAGGCGCATTGAGCGTACCTAATCAGTTAGGTAAAGCTAATTTTGATGTTGGCATAATTGCCGGCACGCAAAGTATAAATTTAATTCTCTCATCGCTTATCCCAGATACAGATGACGGTAAAGTTTCAGTTGAGAGTACTAAGGTCGAGGGCATGAATGATCATATTGAAATGCCCACTACCCATGTTTTCATGATGCGTAATGACGCGGTAATCGAGCAAGTTCTCCATTACCTAAAACAAGGTAAGTTTGAACATTAGCTAGCCCCAATTATTCCTTTTCACGCATAAATTTTTTCCAGACTAAAGTATAATTGCTTGTACTAATGGCAATTTTTATCTTAAGACTATAATAAGGTATATATCAAAAAAATATGCGGTGAATAATATGTTTACAGCTCGACACCTAGCCACGTCATTAGCACTTATAAACGCCTTTATAATTGCGTTACTCATGTTCGTATTAACTGAGGTTATCGAAAACATAAGTTTGTTAATAGCGGCTATATCAATAGTGAGTTTTTTTATTCTCCTGTTCAGTATAAATTTTTGTGTAAAAAAGACACTCCAAGCGCAACAAAACACCCTCATATCAAGTTTACAATTAGATCTTTCAGCTAACGACACATTACAGAGTGTCCTTAGTCAGCAAGCCAATAAAACACGCCTGGCGGGTAAAAATATCGATAACAAAGCCAGTAAACTTGCCATTAACTCTGCCGAGGTCAGCTATTTTCTTGATCAACTCAGTAATGCTATTGAATTATCGAGTAAAGATGTTGAACGCCTTGCAAGTTCTGCACATCAAATGTCGATAAGCATTAAAGTAATGAACGAAAATTCGATCATCGCATCAAAGCAATCAAGCCAAGCTATGACCGAAGCTTCGGCAAGCTCTGAGCAACTGAATGACAATGTAGAAGTTATAAACCAATTAAATGCTGACGTGAATAATGCCGCCGAAAAAATTAAATCACTGTCTCAAAATGCCGCTGAAATTCAAAATATCACAAATGTAATAGATGCTATTTCAGGGCAAACTAATTTACTTGCTTTAAATGCCGCGATAGAAGCAGCAAGAGCTGGAGAACAAGGCCGTGGCTTTGCCGTTGTTGCTGATGAAGTCAGAGCGTTAGCCTCAAAAACTGCTGAAGCAACAGAAAAAATTGGCTCTATGTTAAACCAAATTAATGAAGAAACCTCTCAAACAACCCATGTAATGGCGCATGTAGTTGAGCAAAGTCATCGTATAGTCAATAGCATGGGCCCTTTAGCCACTTCATTGAGCGATGTGAACCAACAAATGAAAGAGTCGACTGATGCGAGTAATCATATAAGCGACGCACTTCAGGAGCACAATACTACCAGTAATGAAATTTCTTTAGCCATTACAAACTTGCATAATTTTTTAGTCGAAAAAAGCCAAGAAACTCATATTGTTTCAGATAAAGCAGCTGAGCTTTGCCAAAGTACAGAGTCAATATTTATTGAGCTTTCAGAGTTTAAAACTGGCTCTAATATCGAAAAAACTTGTCAAATAGCACAAACCGCAGCACAGCAAGTAGGCGAAATGTTTGCTGAGAAAATACAGGCGAATATCATCAATCAACAAGATCTTTTTAACTTTACTTATCAAAAAATTGCCAACACTACTCCGCAGAAATACCATAGTAGTTTTGATGATTTTACCGACAAATACTTACCTGCCATTCAAGAGTCTATTTTACAAAACAACACCGATATAGTTTACGCTGGAGCCGTAGATATAAACGGATATTTCCCAACCCACAATCAATGCTTCTCAAAGCCGTTAACCGGTGATATTACCACCGACACTATGAATAATCGCACAAAACGCATATTTGACGACAGTACAGGTAGCCGCTGTGGCTCACACACAAATAAATTTTTGCTACAAACATACAAGCGTGACACAGGTGAAGTAATGCATGACGTTTCTGCGCCAATTTATGTTAATGGCAAGCACTGGGGCGGATTTAGAATTGGCTTTACTGCGCAATCGAGCTAAGCACATATACTTTCGTTAATTCAGCGTTCGATTTTTAAAATTTTTCTGAGGTAAAAAAAACAATTTAGCACGTCAAAATATCTATAGCGCTTTTAAAATAAGCATTACAAGCCAATCACTAAAATAGCTATTGTGAAGTTATTATGAATGTTGCAAATTAACTATACCAATGCATCGAAAATTTAGTATGGTGTTATTGAGCTTTAGCAGTATTTAATGAATCTAGGTAGGGGAATCAAGATGAAATTATTTAAAAAACTAGTGCTATCAACCTTTATTTTATCCGGTGCTTTTTCAAATATTTCAACAGCTAATGAAATGGAAATAACCGCTAAATCACAAATAATATCAGCCGACAGTAAACTTCGTACATATACAGGCGATGTCAGAATTGCCTTTAACAACGGAAACCTATCGACTAAATCTAGCCATGCATCTTTTAAAGATGGTCAAACCGTAATGGAAGGAGATGTGGAGATTATTCTCAGTAATGCTATTGCCAAAACTGAACGAGTAACCTTTACCCCTTCTCAACAAGGCTTAATCGCACAAATGGATAAAGTTACCTTTACCTATAAATAGTAATAAGTGCTTTACGTTAACTTTATTCTTTAATGCGATAATCGAATTAAAAAAACCGCTACATGATGTTTTATATAAACGTCATGTAGCGGTTTTATCTTATCACTTATTTGTTGGTTTACTGTTGAGTCACTAGCGCTAGTCTTAATTCGTTCAAGGCATCTACAGCGAAACCTTGATCGTAAAAGTATAATATTTCACCTTTATTATTTAATAATACTACGCGCGTATTTGCGGCATTTTCATTACCTGTAAAAGCTTGAATTTTTTCACCGTCTTCATAAATCGTTACCACACCTTGCCATAATGGTTTTGGTATTCCTGCTCGCATGCCATTATCGATAACTGTACTAAACATTTCAGGGAATAAGCCTTGAATCGTTGGCACTTCATAAACCTTAACCTTGGTATTTGTCACATCTAACGCAATTAACCAGCGGTCAATATCAAATTGAGAGTTTTGTACATAACCAATTAATAACAAAGTTAATTCATCATTAAAGTCACCAGGAATAGACACTGGCTTTTGCGCTAATGTGGTACCAACCACAGCAGGGAAAGTTTGACCGGTAATGTCTTTATTAGCATACTGAGTAGTACAGCCAGTTAATAAAAAAAGTAAAACCAATATAGAAATTTTAAAACGCATTTTTACTACTCCTTAAATTATAAAGAGCTATACGTAATCGTTATGAGTTTGGTTCACTTGTGAACGACTCTTAATTTAAATACCCGATAAAGTCTAACTTATACCAAGTTATTAACTCGCTAATTCGGTATTTTTAGCACGGGTATTCAAACTAATATTTTAATCGAACAATGGAGCCGATTATTCATTATTATTTTGTTTTAGTTCTCTTAATCTTTCACGATATTTATCGCGCGCCAGTGCTTGCATGTCAGTCACGGCATCGCTTTCGTCAACAATTTCTCGCCCTAGTAAAGTTTCAATGGCATCTTCTAAGGTAACAATGCCTGAAGTTTGGCCATATTCATCTTCCACAGCATAGATATGCATACGATTTTTAATAAACAAATCTAATAATTGCTGAACGGGTAGTTTCTCTGATACTGCGCTTAGCGGTAAAACAAACTTACTAATAGCTTCTCCGCCTAAACCGTTACGTTCAGCTTCAAACAAATCACCTTTAATGACTTTGCCAGTAATGTCATCAATAGTGTTGCCGTATACAGGTATGCGAGTAAACTGCTTTGTTTGCTCGTGGTTAAGCGCATCGGTAACAGTAATATCTTGATGCAACATGTGCACAACGGTTCTAGGCGTAAATACATCGCCTGTGCGCAACTCTCGCAAATTTAGCATATTTGATAAGTATTCATTTTCTTGAGAAAACAAACTACCGTCTTTATAACCTAATGACGCTAATGCAATAATTTCTTCGCGCGTAATTTCGTTTTCTTTACCTTTTTTAAACGAACGTGTAAGGCGAGTCGATAACCAAACCAAGGGGTAAACAATTCTGATTAACCATGTAATGACATAGGCAGAAGGTACCGCTAAGTTACGCCAGAAAGTGGCACCTAAGGTTTTAGGAATAATTTCTGAAAAATATAAAATAACCAAGGTCAGCATTACGGCAATTAAGGTTTCCCATTTCTCACCAAATATACCAATAGCCTGAGCACCAACACCAGCCGCGCCCATGGTATGAGCAAAGGTGTTAAGAATTAAAATACTGGCAAGAGATTCTTCTAACCGGGTTTTTACTTTTGCTAAAACTGCACCGTGTTTGGGTTTCTTAGTTTGCAATTGCTCAACAAAGCTAGGCGTTATTGATAATAATACGGCTTCTAGCACTGAGCACAGAAATGACACGCCAATAGCAACGGCTAAATAAATAAAAAGTAAAGTCAAAAAATAATTCCATGTTAATGAACGTTAGGTTACACCCACAAATACTATCATATTGATGATGTGTTTTTTAGTACGTTAAATTAATGTATTAGTATAGCTTACGTTAAATTCATCTAAAATATGGCATGCCCTATTTCGATCTATGCCTGTTATATTTTAAAAGTGTATTGCCTCGTTAAGTATCAAAGACAACATTTGCTTAAGCTAAAAATCATTATTTACACAGCAACGCCATTTTACTCTTTAAAGGTGTAGCTGAACTTAAAAATTAAGCTACATCAATAATAATAATTTCACAGTCTTGCTGAACTTTAATAGTAACAAATTTTTGCTGAGTTACCTCTGCGCCATCACCTTTTGCCATTTCAACTATTTGCTGCCCATTGCCTAAAGTAAATTGCCCTTGCGATGCAATAACATAAGCTTGATGCGTTATCTGATGAATTATCTCGCTGCCTTTTACTAATTTTCCAGCAAATATACGTGCATCTTGTTGAATAAATAATGCTTGTTGGCGATCTTCCACATAGCCCGAAACAACTAAAGGTAAATGGCTATTCGTTGCTTTTTTTGGAAATGCCATACTGTCCCAGCGTGGCGCAACATTATGACTGTTAGGTTCGATCCAAATCTGAAACATACTTGCCGCTTGAGAGCCCTGATTAAACTCTGAGTGCCAAATGCCTTTACCTGCACTCATTACTTGTACTTCACCCGCCCCCGTAACGCCCTTGTTTCCTCGACTGTCTTCATGAGAAATAGCCCCAGAACGTACAAAGGTAATAATTTCCATGTTTTTGTGCGGATGTTCAGGAAAACCACTATAAGCTGCGATCCGGTCATCATTAATTACACGTAAACGACCAAACCCCATTCTTCTGGGATTATAATATTGTGCAAAACTAAAATGATGATGCGTATCTAACCAAGCATACTTAGCTTTACCTAACTGTTGAAATGGATAATGTTTAATCATTTTCTACACCTTTATACGGCAATAGCCCGTTGATAATTAAGCAACGGACTCTTCATTAAATACCGAAAACCGAGCTATTTAAGTCGATTACTAATAAGCTGATCTGCTGAGTACTTGCCAGCGCCTGAAATGGCTAATGCTAAGGTCATCGCTAATAAAGCCAAAGCAAACTCATAGCCATTGTTCGACATAAATAAACCATTTGCTAAGTGCACTTTAACAATAGCAACCACCATAGTTATCGCCAAAACCGCACTCGTAGGTCGAGTCAATAATCCTAAGATCAAAAGTATACCGCCAAAAAATTCCGTGCTGCCAACCAATAATGCCATTAAGTAGCCTGGTCCTAGCCCTATTGAGTCCATCCATTGCCCAGTGCCTTCGAGACCGTAACCCCCAAACCATGCAAATAACTTCTGTGCACCATGTGCCGAAAAAATAACCCCTGCAATGAGGCGTAAAGGTAGGGTAGAAGTACTGAGGTTTGTTTGTAATACTTTCTTAATAATTGAACTGTTCATGGCTTTATAAATCTCTTTATTTGTTTAAGTTGCGGCTATTCTATGTGTTGTAATAAGATTGAATAACCCCTAAAATTCGTCTAATTCATTCAAAAATTTTGAACAATTATTTAAGGTTATAAATATGAAGGGACCACTGTTAACGTTAGAAGCCTTGCTGGTGCTCGACGCGATTGATAACAGGGGCAGTTTTGCTGCAGCAGCCGAGCAATTAAACAAAGTACCTTCAGCGTTATCTTACATAGTTCAAAAACTTGAAGAGCAACTCTCAGTAACCTTATTCGTTCGACAAGGAAGGCGCTCAGTACTAACACCCGCTGGCCAACATTTACTATTAGAGGGTAGAAAAGTTCTCGAAGCAGTGAGTAAAATTACCGAACAAACACAAACACTTGCACATGGTTGGGAACCCAGCATTAAAGTCGCTTTTGACTCCATTATGGCAATAGAGCCCATAATGCAATGCCTGCAACTATTTCTTCAAGAGCACCCGAATGTAGAAATTGATCTATGCGAACATGTAATGAATGGTTCTTGGGAAGCATTAGTTGAAAACAAAGTCGACCTGCTTATTGGAGCTCCAAGCCCTGTGCCGACTCAAGCAGGTATTAGCGCGATAAAAATAAGCGAGCATAGTAATGTTTTAGTTGCCGCTAAAGGACATGAATTAAGCCATATTACGCGGGCTATAACCTACAATGATATTGCTGACTATCGTACTGTCATCGTACACGACTCATCAAAAAATACCGTGCCTATGTCATTAAACATTATTGACCAAAGCCGACATTTTTACGTGGCTAGCGTAGCGCATAAAATTGAAGCTATTGTTGCGGGTATTGGCGTAGGGTTTTTACCAAAAGATCGTGTTCTACCATATTTAATAAGTGGTGAATTAGTGGCATTAACAACAGAGCAAGTTCATCAAAACACTGACTTATTTCTTGCCTGGAAAACGGTTAATAAAGGTAAAGGTTTATCTCGGCTACGTGCATTAATGTTAGCGCAATACTCAGCGACTCAAACCTCATCTATAAAAATATAATCTACAAAAACTAAACCACTATAAATTCATTGATAAAAAGCGTTTAGCTGCCTCATTATTCGCTAACTCAAGGCATGCGTTACGCGTAGTTAAAAATATTATCCCAATGATGATCTAACGTTTTTTTCGCCTGAACTAAATCAACACCATGATAAACACCATTTTTTAATACCACCAATTGCATACGCTCGAGTTTATTCAATGCATCAGGAATTTCAAAATCTAGCTCACATTGATACTTATCTTTAAACCATAACTCTATCGCCTCATCTAAAGCTTGAGACGTTAGGCCAGTTTGGCTTTTCAATAAAAAACTATAAGCGAGTATTGCTTCTTTAAAGTCTTCTTCTTCTGCTGCATCAATTAAGGTGTGAAAAACACCGGCGTTATTATCTAGATTTTTAAAATAAAGGTTGTCTGAAAGCGCCTTCATAAATTTAATTTTTCTGTTCTTAAATTTACTCCACTCTTTAAATATAAAACCAGCAAAAACCCCTAGCCCAAGCGCAAAAGAAATAAAGTGCTGTTGTGTCATTTCTACCGCTTCTTCGCGCCAGCCTATCCAAAATCCCAGTAATGCAGCAAGTAATAAAATTGACGCGCCAAGTTTAGTGACTAACACCACAGCGCCACCAACCACGGCTGAAGCACCAATAAAAGCTTTATCAATGGGTCGCATACGCACCTCGCTGTTTGGAAATAACATTTCTAAATCCGCTTTAGGCACATTTTGAAAAAGCTTAACTATGGTTGAACCTGGCTCAAAACCCATTAAGGTTTTTTTCTTCGTATCGAAATGCGCTTGGTCTTTAAAGGTAATAAATATTGCTACGCGATCGTAGTTAGTAAAGTTAAGCGTTTGTTTTCGTAAGCCAAATAATGAAGTTATGGTTTCAGTTACTTGTGACTCGCCTCGACGGTAGAAAACCACTTGTTCAAAGTCGTCAAATTCAACTTCCAGCCTCACCTTAAATAGTGACTCTTCTGTTAACGCATCTTGTAGGTCTTGTTCGGTAATTTTTTCAAAATTAGCCGCGTTAAGAACATCGGCAAAATTATTGGCAAAGTTCGCCTGACATTGCGCTTTTTGCTCTGTGGTATAAGGTTCTAGCTGTTTAGTATCGGCATTAGGATCAAAGGGTGCGTAATCGTTTTTTAACGACTCTAAGGTTTTATGATATTCAACATGCAATGAGTTCGACAGCAGGTCACAAAATTGTCGAAATGATAATGAGTCATCAAGCTTAAGCTCACGCACACACATTTCAACAATATCTTGTTTTCTATAAGGAATAAAGCGATCAGCAGCCATAGTAAAATTTTAAGTAATGTCAGATAGTTAGAGTGTAAGATAATTCGATATATATTGGAATGTGAATATCTATTGTAGATACGCGAACATAAAGCACGCATTAACTTTCACATTTTCTATTTTTAAAAATACCACAGTTTTACTGACATAGAACAAGTTAACACAAATATTAGTCACTTTGCCGCCCTGCTAAATTACAATTTAACGTTTAGCAGCGCTATAATATAACCACAATATGTCTATTGAATACTGGAGTTAAAATGAGTGTAGCAAGAGAGCAAGTGTTCGTTTGGAGTAGAAATATTAGACTTTTTCACTGGATTAATGTCGTTGCTATTAGTTTACTCATTGCGTTAGGTACCATGATTTTTTTTAGCAAAAATTTTGGTATCACTGGCGATGGAAAAGTGTTGTTAAAAACAGTGCATGTAATTGTAGGTTACGTTTTTGGATGTAATTTAATCTTTCGTTTAGTTATTGGGTTCATTGGAAAAAGCTACGAGCGCTGGCATAAAACCCTGCCCTTCAATCGCGGCTTCAAAACTGAACTTGCTACGTTCAAGCACGGTAAAAATCTCACTTACAAAGGACATAACCCAGCCGGTAAATTAATGGTATTCGCACTACTTTCAGTGATGACAATACAAATGATTTCAGGTCTTGTTATTGCCGGTACAGATATTTACTACCCACCTTTTGGGCATTATTTCGCTGAAAGCATTGCCATTGATAAAGATAATTTAGCCGCAATAAAGCCTTACTCGAAAGAGAATGTAGATGCCGAATCTTTTCAAGCCATGCGAGATGTAAGAAAACCTTTTATTACTGCGCATGTATATGCTTTTTACTGTTTTTTATTGCTTATTCCTTTGCATATTTTAGGGGTTATTATTGCTGAAAGACGAGAAAAAAGCGCACTAGTTTCTGCCATGTTCAGTGGCTATAAATATCTCCCTATAGTGAAAACTAAGTCTAAGTCGCAGAATGAAGCAAAAATAGCAACAGAGAATGCAAGCAAAATTGAAAGCAAAAATAACGCTGATTAACTTATTATTGCCGAACAATTAACCATTAGATTTATGTATTTTCTCCCACGTATCATTAACTTGTGATTGCGATAAATTACTTTCTAAATCAATAATACTCAACGGCAAATTTAATACATCAATTGCAGTGCTTTTTGCCGATAATGGCTGTTTTAATGTTGTACCTACCCAAGTGTCTCTGCCGGCATTTTTTGCGGTATAAAGTGCTTTATCGGCAATATCAATGCAGTCTAACCAAGAACTGTCTCTTATACACATCTGACGCTGCCGACGATATGCAGTGTGTAGA
>OJIV01000004.1_pt1 | contig 121731 bp, 124 predicted proteins | sample 1595861 | NCBI WGS metagenome assembly OJIV01 (sample SAMN05416883, study PRJEB24817) | seawater metagenome | isolation source: Sea water | place: Canada:Atlantic | collected 2013-11
GTGGGCTCGGAGATGTGTATAAGAGACAGTTCTACAAGTGCATTATAAAGCCGTGCGCCATCAAGATGGAAGGTTAATCCGTTTGAGGCGGCTACAGATCTGAGTGCCTCAATTTCCTCCCATTCGTAACAGGTCCCTCCGCCCTTGTTGGAGGTGTTTTCAACGGCAAGTAATCGGGTACGTGGAAAGTGAATATCATCAGCTTTTATACAGGATAAAACTCCATCGGGTTGCATGATACCTCTATCGTCTCCAGTGAATGCTACAGAGGCGTGGGCGTTAGCCGCTATGCCGCCACCTTCATAATTGTAGATGTGCGCGAAGGGATGGCAAATAACCTCGTCACCTGGGCTGAGGTGGGACATTAACGCGATTTGATTCGCTTGTGTGCCAGATACACAGAACATAGAAGAATCGGTGCCGAACCTTTCCGCCATCATTCGTTCTAGTTTGATTACTGTTGGATCGTCACCGAGCACGTCATCACCTACTGGGCTATCCATCATTGCTTTCCGCATGTCAGCTGTGGGCCGCGTTACGGTATCACTACGGAGGTCTACTGTAAACATCTTTTTAGAAGCTTTAGATTCTGCGTGAAGATAGCACGGGATGCTTAACTTTGCTATTCTATGGTCACATCAGAACAAATCAAAGCATTGGGTGAACGCCTGATTCGTTTGCAGAGTTATTTGAATTTAGAGCAAAAGCGGATCCACATCATTAATGAAGAGGAGAAGACTGCTTCGCCTAACTTTTGGGACAATCCAAAGAAAGCGGAAATCACCATGAAGGCTCTTCGCGGCGTGAAGTTTTGGGTGGAAGGATATGAAAAAGCGTCCTCCTTGTTTGGAGAAGCGGAACTGAGTTTAGAATTCTTTAAAGAAGGTGAACTGAAAGAAAGTGATTTGACCAAGGCTTTTAAAACCTGCGAGAATTGGATTGAAGAATTAGAGTTCAAGAACATGTTGAGTGGTGAGGAAGATAAGCTAAGCGCAGTACTCCAAATCACTGCTGGAGCAGGCGGAACAGAGAGTTGTGACTGGGCGGGTATGCTCATGCGCATGTACATCATGTATGCTGAAAAACAGGGCTATACAACGAAGGAACTGGTCCTACAGCAAGGCGATGTTGCCGGAATTAAGACCGTTACTATCGAAATTGAAGGTGACTTTGCCTTTGGATTTTTAAAGGGGGAAAATGGTGTTCATAGATTGGTTAGGATATCACCTTTCGACTCCAATGCAAAGCGCCATACCAGTTTTGTATCCGTTTATGTGTTTCCATTAGTAGATGATACGATAGACATTAAGATAAGTCTAGGAGACATTACCTGGGATACATTCCGTTCTTCTGGAGCGGGTGGTCAGAATGTGAATAAGGTTGAAACAGGTGTTCGTTTAAGGCATAAGCCAAGTGGTATTGTTATTGAAAACACAGAAACCCGTTCCCAGTTAAAGAATAAAGAAAAGGCTATTCAACTTTTGAAGTCGCAACTATATGAGCGAGAAATTGCCGAGCGCAACGCGAAGCGAGCTGAGATTGAAGCTGGAAAGAAAAAAATTGAGTGGGGTTCGCAGATCAGAAATTATGTGATGCATCCCTATAAGTTGGTTAAAGATGTGAGGACAGCAGAAGAGACCTCTGATGTGGATGGTGTCATGAATGGCAACATAGAGAGGTTCCTGAAAGCATTTTTAATGGCGCAAGGAGAAAGCGCTAATGCCGATGAATATTAGAAATATTGAGCCTAACTAGGCGATCTGTGCACAATCGATCGAGGTTTTCGTTAGGATAGTAGTTATCTTGCTTCTTATGCGTAAACTATGGATGGTCATTTTACTTACCAGCAGTGCTTTGGCGTCAGCCCAGCAAGGCTTTGTAGGCAATGATGGACAATGGGATGAGCCTTTCGAATATGTTTATCGGTTTGGAGCTAACGCATTGTTCTTGACCCAAGACTCCTTGGTTTTTAGTATTCTTAGTTCAGAGGATTTTCATCCCGAACATGACACAGATAAACACCATCATTACGCTGATACCCTTCATTTCGTTCATTTTTCCGTTAAGTTTCCCGGTGCTGGACGTCTAACGTGGTCGGGAGAATCCCAAATGCCCCATCAAAATCACTTTTATCTGGGCAAGCAAAGCTCGTGGCGTTCCAGTGTACCCTCCTTTGAAAAATTACGTGCGAAAAATGTATATCCGGGAATTGATCTTTTAGTTTATAGTGCTGCCGGTGGTGTTAAATACGATTGGGTCGTCTCTCCTGGTGCCGATCCCTCGTTAATAACGGTAGCTTATGGTGGTGTGGATGCCATCGAGGTAGACCGAAAAAAGGTAAGTTTATCCACAGGAATCGGAATTATAGAAGAAGGGTTGCCCCTCGCTTATCAGGGTGCAAAAGAAATCAAAGCCCACTATGAGAAAGGGGAGAACCAAGTCAAATACCGGCTAGGTGATTATGACGTTTCACAAACACTGGTGATTGATCCGATATATATATTTAGCACATATTCCGGATCATCTGCGGATAATTTCGGTTATACAGCAACCTTTGATGACAATGGCAATGCCTTTGGTGGAGGCATAGTTTTTAATACGGGTTACCCAACTGTTTTAGGGTCTTTCGATGTGACCTTCAATGGAGGTTTTTTTGATGCTGCAATTAGCAAGTTTAGTGCAGACGGCAGCCAGTTGCTTTGGTCGGCTTATATAGGAGGTGCCAATCTTGACCAGCCACATAGTTTAGATTGTGATGAGTTTGGAAACTTATATGTGTTGGGTTTAACAGGTTCTTCTGATTTCCCTACGACGAGCAATGCTCAAGACACTTCTTTTGGAGGAGGAAATCAGGCCGTAGCAGAGTACTACACCTTTGCAAACGGATCTGATATGTTCGTTAGTGCGATCAACTCATCTGGTACTTCTCTTTTTGGATCCAGCTTTTTGGGTGGAGAAAATAACGAAGGCTTTAACGATAGTTTAAGGTTCAATTACGGTGATGGTTTTCGCGGTGAGATTGAGGTGCAGCGTGGGGGTGGATATGTTTTTGTTGCTTCAACAGCCGATTCTTCTGGATATCCAGTCACGGCAGGTGGAACCACCCATCAGGGTGGACTTGATGGTGTATTCAGTGTGCTTTCAAGAAACATGGACTCCCTGATCGCGAGTACTTATGTTGGTACTTCTGGGCATGAGGCACTGTATAGCTTGAGTATAGCTGAGAAAATCGGAAATGCCACTCAATCATCCAGAATATTTCTTGCAGGAGCTATAAAAACAACCGAATCGAATTTAATGATGGCGGGTGATTCCGTCAATATCAACGGTTCATCATCCCATAATGGATTGTTAGTCAGTCTTGCTTTTGGCCCAAGTATTTCAATAGAGGCGGCACATATGAGCTCGGGGTCAGCGTACAATCAACATTTTTTCGTTGAAACGAATCACCCATCTGATACAGCAACATTAGTCACTCTTGTAGGTCAAAGTAAGGGAGGTTTGGTAGCCTCCGATTCTAATTTCTGGGGACAGCCAGGAAGTGCTCAATACTTTATGGAGTTTAAACTTGACCTTACTAACGAGACCTTCGTCAATAGAAAGACCTTAGTTTTTGGTGACGGTTCGAATACAACTATTGATCTGAGTCCAACGGCATTATTAGTAGATGAATGTGGTAACACGTATTTTTCAGGATGGGGTGGTTCGCCAAATTCTGAAGGAACTACCGACGGTTTGACCACCACTCCAGGGGCAGTTCGCACCGTTACAGATGGTCGGGATTTTTATTTCTTAGTCATAGATCCATCATGGAAGGTAGCAAGACTAGCGACCTATTATGGCTCAGCGGATAGGGAACACGTGGATGGTGGTACATCTAGGTTTGATGCACGTGGAAGGATTTTCCAAGGCGTTTGCGCTGGTTGTGGAGGTAGTTCCGCCTATCCTACGTATCCCTCAAATGTGTATTCCTCCACCAATGGCTCTAGTAATTGTAATCTCGCGGTGACCGTTATTGATTTAGACATACAGAATGCGCGGTTAAATGTAACTCCAGTTCCTGATGAATTTTGTCTACCTGGTAATTTCGTTTTGGCCGATTCCAGTATTAATGTCCAGTCTTATACGGTGGACTGGGGAGATGGATCTGTTCAGTCTTACGCTGGATCTATTGGTCCATATCAATACACGCTACCTGGTTCATATTTGGTTAATGTGATTGGTCAGGACACGGTTTGTGATACTTGGGACACGACCACATTTGAAATCCAAGTCAATCCAGCTTTTGATTCTGTTTGGATTGATTATGACTATGATTTTTGCGATCCATTGAGACTTTTTAAGGCCAGTGTGAGACATGTTTCAGACTCATCGTTAGCTACGGACTATGTTCTTGATTGGAATTTAGCTGGAGCGACATATGGCACAAGCAGTGTGCAAGTGACGTTACCTACTTCAGGCGCTAACCGAATTACGTTAGATGTTCTAGATACCAATTGTAATTTTTCCCAAAAATTTATAGATACCATTGTTTTTAGACCTCCGCCTTTTCTTGCAATCAATACTTCATTAGAGGAATGCGAGACTAGGGAGGCCGTTGATTTTAATCCCGTTTACAACCAAGCATTTCAATATTTTGAGTGGTTGATTGATGGCCAATCAGTGGGGTCTCCTTCACCTTTGCAAATCACACAATCAGGACTCTATGAGATTTCTATTGTTGCTTACGACAGCATCTGTGGTATATCCGACACGCTAACGGAAAAATTCGATGTTTACTTCGCGGGTGAGGCCTTTGATGTACCTAATGTAATCACCCCGAACGGAGATGGAATCAATGACAATTGGCTTGTAAATACGAGTGAAAATTGGGATGAATTTTACGTCATTCTTTTCAATCGTTGGGGACTTAAAGTATTCGAAACTTCAGTAATTAATTTTGAATGGGGTGCAGATCGGGTTGGAAAAGTTTTGTCTCCTGGAGTTTACTTTTATCAAATTGAAGCTAAAAATCGGTGCGGTGATATACGTGAGGACGGAACGCTACACATAACTTACTAGAATAAATGATGAAGATCTATCATAACCCCCGGTGTCAAAAGTCCCGTGAAGCCCTGTTGATGTTAGAACAAGAGGGTATTGCACATGAGGTTCGTCTCTACATGAAAGATGAAGAGAGCATGAATGTTGTAGAGCTTGAGGGTGTTTTAGAAGCACTAGATCTGGACGCCTTAGACTTAGTACGTGTCAATGAGGCGCTGTGGAAAGAGGCATATAAAGATTTAGAATTGGACGAAGATGAAATCATTCTAGCCATGGTAGAAAATCCAAGGCTGATGCAACGGCCAATTGTTATTAACGGAGATAAAGGCGTTATAGCAAGACCTGCGGAGGAAATCAAAAGGCTGCTATAAATAACAAACAGAAACAAAAAAGCCGGTCCCTCAGGGCCGGCTTTTTCTATATATCATCCTTAGAATATTATTCTGCTGAATCTTCTTTATGGCCAATAATCGCATGAGCGAGTTTTGGATTAATCTTTTCAATGCCGATCAATGTCAACCAGTAGCCCACGAAAAGGCCTAAAAACGCCAACATGGAAAAACCCATTAACGCGACGATTAAGAAAACTAAGAAACCTATAAATTTCATAACTGGATCATTTAACTGTGGCGAAGATAAGCACACAAACCTTTTTGAGCATTAAAAGTAGGCGAGATTTTTCCTCTCTTTTAAGATACCGGGTGAATGTAGTCAGGGCTTCGAGTATGTGCCGTAAATTTACAGTTAGAATAGAAGCCGTAATCAATCAAATACAATCGTAACAGCATGGAATACAGAATAGAACATGATACCATGGGTGAAGTGAAGGTACCCGCAGATAAATATTGGGGTGCACAAACGGAGCGTTCAAGAAATAATTTTAAAATTGGTCCTGAAGGTACTATGCCGTTGGAGATCATTGAGGGATTTGCCTACTTGAAGAAAGCCGCAGCCTACGCGAACTGTGATGCCGGAATATTAGCGGTAGAAAAGCGCGACCTCATTGCAGCCGTTTGTGATGAAATCTTAAAAGGAATGCACAACGATCAATTCCCTTTAGTGATTTGGCAAACAGGATCTGGCACACAAAGTAATATGAATACTAATGAGGTGATCTCAAATAGAGCTCATGTTTTGGCCGGTAACAAATTAGGAGAAGGACAAAATCTGATCCACCCTAACGATGATGTAAATAAGAGCCAGAGTTCTAACGATACTTTCCCCACTGGGATGCATATCGCTATTTATAAGAAAGTTGTTGAAACGACTATCCCAGGAGTAGAGTTATTGCGGGATACACTAGCAGCGAAGAGCAAGGAGTTTTGGACGGTAGTGAAAATTGGCCGTACGCACCTTATGGATGCTACCCCGTTAACGGTAGGTCAGGAGTTTAGTGGCTATGTAAGCCAATTAAACCATGGTTTAAAAGCACTTCGCAGCACGTTGGATCATATGAGTGAGATTGCGCTTGGCGGTACAGCAGTAGGCACGGGTATAAATACACCTGATGGATATTCGGAAACGGTTGCTCAGTACATTGCGGACTTCACAGGAAAGCCCTTCCGGACGGCAGAGAACAAGTTTGAGGCGCTTGCGGCACATGATGCGCTGGTAGAAACACATGGCGCGTTAAACACCCTCGCAGTTAGTCTCAATAAGATTGCAAATGATATAAGAATGCTAGCTTCTGGGCCGCGTTCAGGCATTGGAGAGCTTTCTATTCCTTCAAACGAGCCAGGTTCCTCTATTATGCCAGGAAAGGTTAACCCAACTCAGGCTGAGGCGTTGACGATGGTTTGTGCTCAAGTAATGGGCAACCAAATGGCGGTTACTATTGGCGGCGCACAAGGGCATTACGAACTCAATGTATTCAAGCCTGTAATGGCAGCTAATGTTTTACAGAGTGCAGGCCTTTTGGGCGATGCCTGTGTAAGTTTTAATAACAATTGCGCCCTAGGAATAACTCCAAATCATCAAGTGATTAAGAACCACTTGAACAACAGTTTGATGCTGGTAACTGCGCTAAACACAAAGATCGGTTACGAAAAGGCAGCTAAAATCGCAAAGACAGCCCATGAGAATGGAACCACGCTAAAAGAGGAGTCTGTGAATTTAGGATACCTTACTGCGGATGAGTTTGACCTATGGGTTCGTCCCCAAGATATGGTTGGCAAACTCTAAGGACATTTAGTTGAACGAGAAACCCCGATCTGGTGCTTAGCAACAGATCGGGGTTTTTGGTCTTAAAAAGTGCTATTTGACTAAAACAGAGTCTGCATTAAGACGAAGCGCGAGCCAAGCGGCCAGTTGTTGCTTCTTAATAATAATTTCGTTGTCTAAAACTTCATTTCCCCATTCTACAAAGGCTACTGGGATTTTGTATCCACTGGTACTATCTGTAATACCTCCTTGCATGGACCCTATAGAGAGAGCTTTAATACTTGGGTAATTGATCTTTATTTCGTTCGCTAGTGTTGCCGGGATTAATTGATTTTCCAGCATCTTGAGTTCCGATTCTAGCGTATAAATTTGATCCTGATAACTCTTTACTTCCGCACGACCCTCGGAATATAAATTAACAAGCTTGGACATTTCCAACAGACCATTTTTAGGGTTGTCGCCCTGCACAATGATGAGCTCCCCATTGAATTCACTGTCAAATTCTGAAATCCATTTATTCGTTAAATTGTCCGGTACCAATTCTCCAAAAAGTACCACACTAACTTGCGGGGCACCTCCATTAAACTTTACATCCTCCTTAACAATCTCTGCCCCAGGAAAAACGATCGTTTGAGAAATGTAAGACTCCACCTTTCCTTGATTTAAGGAATTGGTTACGGTCCTATAAAAAATCCATATTGATGGCACGATAATGACGATTAAAGCAACCGAGAACCAGCGTTGTGTTTTCTTAGAACGTATTGGATCCAGGATCTCCACCATAGGAAAGCGCAAATATCTCGTTGCTACGGTCGTGGTTGTCGCGATGATGACGGTATTGATTAAGAATAAGTACATGGCCCCAAGGAAATAGTGCCAATCTCCGTGAGCGAGCCCAAACCCTGCAGTACATAATGGGGGCATCAAAGCCGTAGCAATCGCCACTCCAGGTATGACATTAGATTTTTCCTTTCGCGAACCAGCAAGGATTCCAGCAAGTCCACCAAAAAAGGCAACCAATACATCTAGTAAAGTAGGATTTGTTCGTGCGAAGAGTTCGTTAGAGGGCGTTGAGATAGGTGAGAGTAAGAAATAAAGTGAAGATGCCATCAGGGCAATTCCAACAGCAACACCAAGATTTTTCAGGGATTTGAATAGGAGCGCGAAATCATTAATTCCTAGACTAAGGCCTATTCCCATAATAGGTCCCATTAAAGGAGAGATAAGCATGGCTCCTATCACTACCGCGGTAGAGTTGACATTGAGACCGATAGATGCAATGAACACACTAAATATTAAAATCCAAAGGGCAAATCCCCTGAATTCCACATCCTTCTTTATTCCAGCAATGGTAGCTAAAGGATCGGCCATGTCGATGATGGAGAATCGATCTTTAATAAAGCTGAATGAAAAGGATGTCAGCTGCTTCAGCAGTGCACCAGCATTCGCGGAGCTGGTTTGTTCAGGTGTACTCTGTTTTGGAGCCTGTTCCTGTGGATTTGGGTTTTCTTGCATGGTAGACTCTGCTTAAGTTACCTAAAATTAAACGAATTTCTCACCCAGCTGTATTTTAACAGCTCTGACAATTTGTTTTATAGCTTGATCATTGCCCATTGGGAAAGTCAGGGTGGTTTTATCTGTCTGAACGACTATTTTATCTTTCAGATCATTGAGCACTAAGGCTCTGCCTGGTGCGCTATTAACAATCAAACAACCCGCGCAATCTTCAGCGAGAATAGAATCTCCGATAAGTGCATTGCCCTTTGCGTCTTTTGCGCTCAAGTCATAAATCGCTCCCCAATTCCCAACGTCAGACCATCCCATTTCGGTAGGAAGAACGCGAACATTTTCAGAGCGTTCCATGAGTCCGTAATCGATAGAAATGTTGTCACATTGCGCATATACTTTGGCAATACTATCTGCCTCATATTTAGTGTCTAAGTCCTTCCAAGCTCGTCCCAGAGTATTCATTAGTTCTGGTAAATGCTGGTCTAATCCGGCACTTAAAGCCTCGATGTTCCATATAAACATACCTGCATTCCAAAGGAAATCACCGCTGTCAATAAATTTCTGAGCATGCTCAATATCAGGTTTTTCAGTGAAGGCTTTGACCATGTAGCTATCGCCTTCTTTTTTCGTTTCATCGTACTGAATGTAACCATAGCCAGTTTCTGGCTTGTTTGCTTCGATTCCAATAGTAACAAAGCAATCTGATGAATCTGTTTGCTCTAAGCCTTTTCGTATTTGACGCTCAAACGCATCTTCATCAATGATTAAATGATCAGCTGGCGTGATAAAGATGTTTGCTTTAGGATCACGCTTTTTAATTTTCATTGCTGCGTAGGCTATGCAGGGTGCCGTATTGCGTCGTAACGGCTCTAAGATTATATTTTTCAATGGTAATTTAGGCAGATGCGTTGAGGTCAGATCCGCGTAATTAGCGTGAGTGACAACAAAGATATGTTCAGGTTCGAAGATTTTTCTGACACGTCTGTAGGTTTGCTGAATGAGGCTTTCACCTGTTCCTAAAAAATCTAAGAACTGTTTTGGTGATTCTTCTGTGGACATGGGCCAAAATCGGCTCCCGATGCCACCGGCCATGATTACACAGTATGGAGTGCGCATGTTATGGTGTGGTTCTAGTTGACGGAAAAATGAAAATGTTATTCAAATCCAATGCAATAGTACAATATTCTCCTCTGCATGGGTATCTTCGCAGCAAGAATTAAAAACTACCAAAATGTTAAATCTTGTTCTCTTCGGCCCTCCAGGAGCAGGGAAAGGAACCCAAAGTGAATCTTTAGTTGAGCGTTACCAGTTGGTACACTTGAGTACTGGAGATCTATTCCGATTCAATATTAAAAACCAAACTGAGCTAGGACTATTAGCGAAATCGTTCATGGACCAGGGATCGTTAGTCCCGGATTCTGTTACAATATCTATGTTAAAGGATGCGGTGAACAAGAATCCACAGGCAAAAGGATTCATCTTTGATGGTTTCCCTAGAACGAATGCGCAAGCTGAAGCATTGGATACTTTTTTAGCAACCCAAGGGACCGCTATTACTAGTATGGTAGCGCTTGAAGTTGCGGAGAACGAACTGAAATTAAGATTGGCAGCACGGGCTAAAACATCAGGTCGAATCGATGATGCCAACCCAGTAGTCATACAGCATAGAATAGATGTTTACAATAAAGAAACTGCACCTGTAAAGAATTATTATGAGGCGCAGAATAAATATAGTGGTGTTAACGGGGTAGGTTCTATCTCCGAGATCACTGATCGTCTTGTAAGTATCATAGACTCTTTCTAAAGGTTAAGTTCCATACCAACTTTTACAATTGTACTTTTGCAGAGCAGTTTCCAATAATGGAAGCTGCTCTTTTGCATTATGTCAAGCACCAACTTCATTGATTACGTTAAAATTTACTGCAAAAGCGGTAGAGGAGGCAGAGGTTCTACGCACCTTCTCAGAAACCGAATGACATCCAAAGGCGGACCTGATGGTGGCGATGGTGGACGCGGCGGTCATGTAATTGTAAGAGGAAATGCACAGATGTGGACCTTACTTCCATTGAAATACCAAAAGCACGTTAAGGCATCCAGTGGTTTAAATGGCTCTGGTCAGGAAAAATCGGGTGCAGACGGAGAGGATAAATATATTGATGTTCCATTAGGGACTGTCGCTAAAGACGAGGAAACAGGCGAAATTCTATTTGAAATTACCGATGATGGTCAGTTACAAACCTTAGTTAAGGGTGGTCGTGGTGGTCAAGGTAATGTTCACTTTAAATCGCCTACTTTTCAAACCCCCAGGTTCGCACAACCGGGAGAGGAGCCTGTTGAGGGGTGGTTCATATTGGAGTTAAAGGTACTCGCTGATGTAGGTCTGGTTGGGTTCCCTAATGCTGGTAAAAGCACACTACTCAGTGTGGTGAGTAAGGCTAAGCCGGAAATAGCAAATTATCCGTTCACAACCTTAGTTCCAAACTTAGGTATTGTGGATTACAGAGGGTATAAGTCTTTTGTAATGGCTGATATTCCTGGAATTATTGAAGGAGCAGCGGAAGGAAAAGGTTTAGGCCATAGATTTCTACGTCATATCGAGAGAAACGCCCTGCTATTGTTTATGATTCCTGCAGATGCAGATGATTATGAAAAGGAGTATAATATTTTACTTGGCGAATTGGTGAAATACAATCCCGAACTTGCGGATAAGGATAGGATACTAGCGGTCACTAAATCGGACATGATTGATGAAGATCTCCAAGCTGAAATAGCGGCTCAACTTCCTAAAGATATATCGCATATTTTCATTTCCTCAGTAGCAAATTTTAACATTATGCAACTTAAGGATATGATCTGGGAGAAATTGAATGCTCCGGTGTAATGGCCATACTGGAAGCGATATCGGCGGTTGATACCTCTCTACTTTTAGAGGCAAATACCCTTTTTCCTTCTAGCACAGATGCTTTTTGGCTTGCAGTCACAAAGACCGTTACATGGATACCGCTATATGTTGTTTTATTAGCACGGTTATTTCAGCATAGTGACACGCATAGTACATGGCTGTTTAGGACCGCACTAATTATAGTTGGAGTGTTGATTTGGGACCAGGGTGCAGAGTTGTTCAAGCACACAATAGCCAGACCTAGACCATGTCATGATGTTGATGGACTGCGTGTTCTCGTGCATTGTTCGCCTTACGGTTTCTTCTCTGCGCACGCGGCAAATACCTTTGGATTGGCATTCTTAACTAAAAATTGGCTGCCTAAATCATGGTTCCCTATATTGCTTGTTCTAGCGATTATTCAAAGCTTTTCAAGACTTCATTTAGGTGTTCACTACCCACTTGACCTTTTAGCTGGAGCACTTTTCGGCGCAATAGTTGCGCGATTATTACAGAGATTAGACCGACAGTTTTTATGAAAACATATTTAGCTTTTGTCAGTGTGTTTATAGGTGGAGGAATAGGCGCAACATTGCGGTATTACATGAGCACTCTTTTGCGAGAGCAGGGTTTGATGCCTAGTAAGATTCACTGGACGACTTTTCTTATTAATCTATTTGCCAGTATTTTATTGGTGTTTGTAATGAAATGGACTGCAGGAAAGCCTCAAGCGCAGTTGTTGTTTGCTACGGGAATCTGCGGCGGCTGGTCCACTTTCAGCACTTTTAGCTTAGAAACGGTCATTTTATTGCAACAAGGGAAGTGGGTTGAAGCTCTTTCTTATGTGTTACTGAGTGTACTTGTATCAGTACTTGTGGTTTGGGGCTTATATGTAAAGCTTCAGCTTTCTACTAGCCTTTAACGAAATAGTGTCAGATAGCCTTTTTTCTGAATTACCTTATCGTTTTGGCCTTTAGCAAAGACATGCCAAGTATAGACCCCTTCGATAGCCTCCTTGTCGGTGGCTGACCTTCCGTTCCATCCCACAGAAGGATCTAATGTTTCGAACATCACTTCGCCCCACCTGCTGAAAATGGTGAGTGAGAATTCCTTAATTCCAACGGCAGTCACCTTGAATATCTCATTTGTCTCATTACCGTTTGGAGTAAAGGCATTAGGCACGAAGACCAAGGTCTCTGGATTTATTCTGATCATGGCCGTGGTGGTGTCTGGACAATCAAAAGTATTGATGACCACGTGCTCTACCTCAAACCAGCCCGTATCTGAATAGCTGTGATTAAAGGTTTTTAAATTATAGTACAGACTGCCATCCCCCATTGCCGTAATAATGTCATCAGAGGGCGTTGCTGCCAAGTCTGTTATCTCAATGTTAGAGGTGTAAATAGTGGTCGTGTAAGGATCCGCTATAAACGAAGAGGTCGGAGAGGGGTGAACGGTTATGAAATCGTTGTAATCTACGGTGATTGTATCAGTACATCCCTCAATAAAATAAATGGTGAGTGTGAGGTCATAGGTTCCAGGGTTGAAATAGGTATAGACAGGAGCACTGTCGTTACTTAATACACCGTTTCCAAAATCCCAATTATAAATAATTTGTCCATCTGTCACTGTGCTGTCCCAAAACTCTACGGTAAACGGAGCACATCCCACCTGATTTTGAACGGTCACGTCCGTTTCAGGTCTCCTGTAAATGCGCACTGTATCCGTAAATGTATCCTCACACCCCTGTTCTTCTATAGTCAAAGTAACGATCTGATCTCCCCAGGTATTAAAGACAATAGGGGGCGGATTCCATCCTACAAAACCTGTGGTAGAAGCATTAACGCCAAAATCCCATGTGGCTGTTGCCAGCCCACCATTTGAACTTTGGTTTTGAAAAGTGATTAGATTCTCATCAAAACAAACAGGTCCAGAAAAAGAGAATGCTGGATTTACAGGATTATATAGTTCGTAGGTCACCTCTGCTGTGTCCGTGCAAGGCCATCCAGGATTCAATATAAGCTGCACAGTATAGGTTCCTGTGTCCTGAAAGGAATACGTTGGGCTTTGCTGCGTAGAAGAAGCGCCGGGATTGTTAGGATCGTTGAAAAGCCATAGGTAATCTGTCCCGTTGTATGAACTGTCTGTAAACGTAATAGTGGTACCATTACAAATGGTGTTTGGCTGATAAATTTGTGGCGTTGGATCAGAGACTACATTACTTTGACACGTAGTAACATTAAATTGATAATCACGCCTTAATGTGGATAGTAATACTCCGTTGGAGTCATATTCGGATGCACAAATAGCAAATACATACTGTCCTGTGCCTATAGGGGTTCCACTTAGAATTCCTGATACTGGATTTAGTGATACCTGCGGATTAGAAGGCATAGGGTAAGCTGCTGAGTAAGGAAATACAAAAGGTACGGTAGTGTAAGGCGGTGCACTCGGTGGGTTTGGTGCGGGACTATTTTGAGAACCTCCAGTTAAGGGTTGACACATAGAGTAGTATACGGAGTCACCATCTAGTTCCTGAACTGAAAAATCAATATTCAGGCTATCGTCCTTGCACATGACAATAGGCGGGTCAGATGTGAAACTCGCGGAGCTGTTACAAATGCTATCCTGAGGTGGAATAGTAATGTGGTACGTTGATCCCCAATTCCCAGAGTTAGCGACGTTACTAATAGTTTGGTTCCTGCAGCACCTTTGGTAAACTATGGTATATCCATGTGTACTAGGTGCTAAAACAATATTCGTCGTATATGTAGCACGCTCTGTGCATACGTTTGGAGGTGTTTGAAGACAGGGATTTGCGACAACTGCGGGTATTCCTACGATGGCTCCTCGTGCAATATTAACCGTCTGTACAATAATGTTTTGAGAAGCTCCACCATAGGCGGTCACAGGTGCAGCTTGATCAAACGCCGCTCCTGATGAATTACAATCCCTATAAACGATCAGACGAATTTGATAAATATTCCCACTGGCGTTTGAACCTACACATTTATAAGAAATCTCTCCACCCACCAAGTGAGCCCCGTAAACAGTAGGGGTAATCAGCAATAGTAAGGCAATCAACAGAGTTTTTCTCATTCTTTAAAAGTACCAATTATTATGCCCTTTATGATGTCGCCTTAAAGGATAAGGTCTCCAAAAGGGAAAACCACCTTAAAGCCATGATCACGGAGCCAATTCTTTGAAGCATTCAAGCGTGTAACCATAACGAAATCTCCGCCCCATCCACCCAAACTCTTTGCTTGACCGGGGAAACCTGAAAGAATGGTTTCTTTAATTTTTGGAATATTTAAATGTTCACTAATTAGAGTTTCATGTTCAATAATAACCTCTTCTAACTCTAGCATTGAACTAGAATGAAGGAAGGCATGGGTGAGGTCATTAAAGCGTTTAATTTGGTGTTGCTGGAAAGGTTTCTTTTCGACCAAATCCAGACTCTCTGAGGTAAGTTGTTTGTTGCCGCTGTATACGAACCCAATATCATCGCTAAAATCAAAATTGATTGAAGTGGTTTTTACAACGGGTGTACTCCCATCGAGTTGATAAATTATTGGGGTTTGTGCCGTTGCGCAGGCCAAGTCATAGCCACTGCCTCCATGGGCAACTCTGAATACCGATAGTGCATCTACTTCAGCACATTGTGCTAATAAACTCATGAGTGTGCTCGAAGTACCAAGCCCCCACTCCGTGGGGAAATCGAGCTTTGTGGTGAACAAGCCAGGTTGGTCTAAAATAGCTGTCTTGCCTCGAATGATATTTAGGTGCTTTATTAAGGTAGATGCCACCTTGAGGTCCGAGGTGTTGATTATTTTAAAATCTAAATCAAACTCTACCCAGAACCAGGTTTTACCATTTTCTCCTTTAGCGTCCCAGCGTATATATTCGTTATTATCAGACGATATATAGTTGAGTTTTTGGCCGTATTTCGTGGGTACAGCAAGTCCTTGTGCTCCCTGTGTTATTGCGTACTCTGAGGTGAGAAGAAGCTTTCCATGTGCTTTATAATTAACCACCATAAAGATTACTTCTTAACTGTGGGTATAGGCACTCCTCTTACCGCACAGAAGTGGTTAACGACCTCTCTGTGGTGTGGGACCTTGTCCTTAAAGAATGCCGCGATTTCTTGCTTCTCTTCAAGAGTAGCCTCTAGCTGAGTCAGAATATTCATCAGGTGCATTTTCATATGACCCTTTTGGATGCCAGTCGTTACGAGAGCTCTTAGTGCAGCGAAATTTTGAGCAAGTCCACTCACCGCAACAATCCCCATCAACTCGCGAGCATTAGGCTTACCTAACATTTCTAGTGATTTCACGACCAATGGATGAAGTTTAGTCAATCCTCCTACGACCCCAAGTGCTAATGGAATTTCTATCCAGAACGTAAACACATCGTTGTCAATAGTACAATGTGTCAAACTCTTGTATTTTCCGCTTCTTGATGCATAGGTATGACAAGCAGCTTCCACTGCTCTGAAATCATTTCCTGTGGCAATTACGACGGCATCTATACCGTTCATGATTCCTTTGTTATGTGTTGTAGCTCGGTACGGTTCCACATTCGCAATATCGATGGCTCGTTTGAATTTCCGTGCAAATTCTGTAGCTGAAATCCCTTCACTCTCTAGTTGTGCTATGGGGCAACTTACACTAGCTTTTACTATACAATGAGGGGTGTAATTACTCAGGATACGCATTACGACTTCCAGTTTATTCGCTTCAAGTTGAACGTGATCCTTTGCAAATTGCTCTAGTGAGCCAGCCATTACTTCGAGGTTGGAGTTGATGAAATTAGCTCCCATGGAATCGCAGGTTTCGAAACAGACTTCTAGCTGGAAATAATGTGCTAATTGCGGCCTTTTATCCACCAATCTAATGGATGTTATCCCGCCACCACGACTTTCCATATTAGCTGTAAGTTCAGCTGTAACTGCCCTTAACTGCTCTTCTAAAAGATGGATGTTATCGAAGAGTGGGGTGGCATCACCTTCATACATGAAATGGACATGACCAATTTTTTCGGTAGAAATCACCTCTACTTTAAATCCTCCACGTTCTTTCCAATAACTCGCGCTTTTTGAAGCAGCAGCTACGACAGAACTTTCCTCTATGGCCATTGGAATAGTATGAAGCTTCCCGTTGATTTCGAAGTTAGGAGCTACGCCATAAGGCATGAAATAATTAGTCATGGTGTTCTCAATGAACTCATCATGCTTTTTCTGAAGATCACCGTCTTCGTGCCAATAGGTTCTAAATACTTTTTGAGCTTCTTCAGAGTCCTCGAAGTTGTTCGTGGTGAGCCATTGTAGTTTGGCTTCTTTAGAAAGTTTTGAGAATCCTTTAATAGGTTCCATCATGGCGCAACGTTTAAGTCAACGAAGTTAACATTCCTGTTTCAAGTTTGTTCCCGTTGTTTTAAGTTCGACTATTAGAATGCCATAGGAACATCAATAAGCAGTAGACGGCTATTTAGATCTTGTGAGTGAATGGAGAGTTCTAATGTCTCCCAGATACCTAAGGCATCTCTTTTCTCTAAGCGCTGTCCATTTATATCGAAGGAACCTTCAAGAACGAAAGCATATATACCGTTGCCTTCTTTTTTTATGGGGTAAACTGTTTCAATGCCTTCGTTAAACGTTCCTATATGGAACCAAGCATCTTGATGTATCCAGACTCCTTGATCACTTGGATTGGGACTCAAAACCTGGTGTAACTTATTAGCCAAATGAAGGTCATTAAGCTCGGTTTGATCGTAACGTGGGGGAATATCTTGAGACCTAGGAAAGATCCAAATCTGTAAAAACTCCACAGCCTGCTCCTTGTTAGCATTGTATTCGCTGTGAAAAATGCCAGTTCCGGCGCTCATCACTTGAATCTCTCCTTCGCGTATCACCGTTTTGTTACCCATGCTGTCCTCATGCTTTAGGTCACCGGAAAGGGGAATAGAAATGATTTCCATATTCTCATGAGGATGCTTTCCAAACCCTTGTCCGCCAGATACCACATCATCATTAAGGACTCTAAGCAAGCCAAAGTTCATCTTTGAGCTGTCATGATAATTTGCGAAGCTGAAGCTGTGTCGGCTGTTGAGCCAGCCGTGATTGGCCTTTCCTCTCTGGGATGAAGGATGAAATACGGTTTTCATGTTGTTTACGTTAAGCGTTCGAAAAACAAGGTTCTGTTTAAACGCTAGAAGTTCAATTACCGATTTTTTTGAATTTCCAAGTCGATAGCTCTTTGAACTTGAGCCAATTCTCTAGAATGTCTGCCAATCTCTAGAAGTCTTCGTTCTACTTCTTGTTGATTGATTTTTTTACTGTCTTCAGCCACACGATTTAGATGTTCAAGCACATTTTTGGCTTCAAACTTCATGCGATTCAACAATTTGTATTCGTCTTTTTTCAAAGGGTGCATACTACAGGGGGTAAGCAATTTGTTCAAATTTCGAGTAAAATGTATGCCATGAATGGGTTGTAAATTCCAAGTTATGAACACATGAAACCGCTGATATCACTAGTCAATACGCTGTGATACACCAATGTGTATGTGCTTATGACGGGCTTATAAAGGTCTTATCTGACTACTCTACCATGAGCTGATGCGATTTTTTCTGTGTACAGAGCTGCAATATGGCGATCCAGCTGTCTTCTCCAGTGACTATTGAGTTTCACATAGAATTGCACGAAAGTTTGCTTGTTGTTTTCTCTGGATTTTTGAAGAAAATAATATTCCCACTTATTGATGAGGTGAGTGGAGAGATGCTTGCCCTGATACCACTGGTCATTACCCCAAACTTCTTCTATGAAATTGTGGTCGACGTTATGAATGAACATGGACATAGGGTAATAATAATTAAGCTCTGTGATCTCCGTGACAATCTCGTTTTCCTCTCTTTCCTCCAACTCTTTTTCAATCAGCGTGTCATATTTGCGTGTAATGAACTGATCCATTAAGCGCTGGTCGTTTGTTTCGCTGTGCATGTAGAAATACAGAAAAGTCAACACCGTATTGTCTTTGAAAATCTCTAGATAATCCTCCCATTGTGCTTTATGAAGTTCAGCAGCCAACGTGCCATCATCATTTTTTTTGTTTCCCCAGATTGCTTCGATGAAAATGGGGTTGACATTTTGGGCAAACATTGCAAAAGGGTAGTAGAAGTTTAACTCAGTCATATTCTTTAGGTTACACGGACTCGTTCAGGAAATGGTACTCAATTTGAGTTGAAAATAAATCTCTTGCAATATGGTGTTTGTAACACGCTATAATTCACGTGCTCCCCACTTTTTATTAAGTAGGGTGTTGAAATAAAAAAGCCCCTCAGTAAACTGAAGGGCTTTGATGTGGTGATGGACGGAATCGAACCGCCGACACAAGGATTTTCAATCCTTTGCTCTACCAACTGAGCTACATCACCTCCGTAAGAGGACGGCAAATATAAGCCGCTATTTGAATTACCGAAATACTAAATGCAAAAATATTTGTTTACCTGTAAATACGGGGTATGATGGAAAAGGTATATGGTTTTTTTGTCTCTTGACAACTACTCTTATAACGTCTATAACTTCATTGATAAAGTATTGGTTTCAAATCCAGCGCCTCTTTGATATGCGACGAATAAATTCACTTTACTTATTCGGCTTTGTTAGCTCTTCCATTACGGAGGAGCTTTTTTCGTTTATGCTCTGGCAAGTCCTCTACACCTCATTACTTGACTTATCCCTCCTAATGGTACGGTAATTGATAACTTTCTTATAGTAATGAATCGTTGTATAAATGTACCCTATGAAACTTAAAACTGTTTTTTTTGGAATTATATCAATTTTATTTACCTCTTGCGTAATAGTCTCTCCTGGTACTGTTGGAGTTAAGAGTAAACTGGGTAAACTGAGTAATAAAGTTATTCAACCTGGCCTTGTCGGTGTGAATCCATTCACGACCCGTGTAATTACCGTACCAACGAGAACCGTCAATCTTGAAGTTAGACTAAACTTACCTTCAAAAGAAGGATTGAATGTACTATCGGAGATTTCTATTTTATATCATATCGAGGCTATTCAAGCACCAAATGTGATTCAGACAGTTGGTGAAAACTATGAACAGGTAATGATTCTTAGCATATTTAGGTCAGCAGCAGCGGATGTTTGTTCCCGGTATATGGCAAAGGATATGCATAGCGGTCAAAGAGCTGTAATAGAAGAAGCTATCCGTCAACATATGGATGGCTTATTAATTGATCGCGGATTTGTTATTGAATCAGTGCTTATGAAAAGTATTAGTTTGCCATCAGGTTTATATGATGCTATAGAAAGTAAACTGGAAGCGGAGCAAATTTCGCAACGAATGGAGTTTGAATTAGAACAAGAGCGTCTTGAAGCTAAGCGGAAAAAAATTGAGGCAGAAGGAACCAGAGATGCACAAAAAATATTGGCAGAAGGACTTACAGAAGAAATCATCAAAAGGAGAAGTTTAGAAGTTTTTGAGAAGCTCTCAAACTCGCCAAACGCCAAACTTATTTTTACAGATGGAAGCGCTCCTATGTTATTAAACGAGGATTTGAAGTAATTGAATTATTCAAGTCTTTAAGATTTTAGTGCTTTCGGTCATTTGTTTTTTCAGCTGCTTATGTACTTATGGAGTGGTCTTTTGAGCAAAAAATGATTCAAGATGAACGAGATGAGACGATTAATTCCAAATCCTATAAGTTGGATTTTGTGCTTTATAAGCTTTCTTTATTTCTGACTATGAGCAAAATGTCATTTGCCATTTTGATTTAGATCCATTGTCAGGAATTTATTAATTATCGTGTCTTTTGTCCTTCCCATGCTATCTTGCACATGGTAATTTTTACTGATTACATGACTGAAAATAAAGACATTACTTCCAGAGAGACAGGACATCTCCCACTTTTGGTAATCGATAGCGGAAATTCAAAGACTAAAATCGCATTATTTGTTGAGGGTCTGATGACGCTCAACGAGGTTTTTGATACTAGTGATGAAAAATCAATTTTGGCATTTGTCCACGATCACACGGCCAAAGGTTCTATTCAAACATTTGGAGTATCAACAAGCGGACTCTCTGACCTACCATTGTCGGTGCTTGATATACAATGGTTTGATGTCAATTATGCCATGCCGCTGCAAATGGACTACACTTCCCCAGAATCTTTAGGTTCAGATAGATGGGGGCTTGTCAATGCACGTTATTTAGAAACTCAAAAAAACTTCCTTTTAATTACCATGGGTACCTGCGTAACGTATAATGTAGTTAGAAACGGTCGTTTTATGGGCGGTGCGATATCTCCAGGATGGAACATGCGCTACAAGGCAATGAATGTCTATACAAATGGTCTTCCCGAGGCTGCGTACAACGATTCTACCTCGATTCTTGGCATAGACACCCACGGTAGTCTACAAGCTGGCGTAGATTTTGCGATACGAGGAGAGATAAGAGCAATGGCAGAGCAATACACGGCCGCTTTTGACTTAGACGAAGTGTTTATTTGCGGTGGTGATGCTCCACGTTTGTCTAAGCACTTAAAAAAGTACATATTTGCACCCTCTAATTATGAATTACACGCACTCAAGCGCCTCCATGAATACAACCATAAATAAGCATACATTGAAGTCACTATTGTTCTTTGGTGCACTTGTCGTGTTTCTTGGAAATACCCACAATGCTTTTGCACAGACGAATTCCGTTAGTCCTTTAAGTATTAACGGTATTGGCGAAACTTCTTTTGGTATTACTCCAACTTATTTGGGTCTTGGTGGTACAGGCATTGCCTATTCCGACAGGTATACTATTAACATGATGAACCCGGCGGGTTACATGAACATGGAGTATGCGACGCTAGAAATGAGTGGTGCACACAGGTCATTTCGACACACCATATCTGCGGATAGTGTAGATCAGTTAAACTACAATACCTACTTTGATTACTTTGGTTTTGGTTTCAAATTCTCGGACTGGATTGCAGGATCTTTTTCACTGAGTCCTTTTGCGGCAAAAGGATATTCTATCAGTGTTGCTGACTCCTCAGATGATTTTGGTGATTACGAATACCGCTCCATAGGATCGGGTGGCTACGACAAGTTTACTTTTGGACTTGCAGTGAGACCTGTTGAATGGTTCTCACTTGGGGCTAATGTTAAGTACATTTTCGGTGAAACCACCCAAAGTGATAAGACAATTATTGTCAATCCCGCATTTTTATCAGTGAGTAAAACTCAAAAAATAGGCATCAGTGATTTTTCGTTTGACATAGGAACCCAGTTACAAGGTAAAACGGGAAACTATAAAATTGCCGGTGGAGCTGTTTATGGCTTTGGTCGCGCAATGAATGCACGTGAGATTACGACCCAATACTCGTTTATTAATAGTGGTATCGTAGAAACTCCTATAGATACGCTGTTTTACAACTTAAGCGAAAACGGTACGGTGACACTGCCAACGTCTTATGGAATTGGTATTGGCATTAGTAAAATTGTTGAGAATGTTCCGGTAAACGCATGGGATATCGTAGTTGACTATCGTGTCACGAACTGGGAAGAGTTTAAATCATTCACGCCGTTTGGCGCTACACCATCGCAATCTGCAATGTTGAGTAGCAGGCGAATAAGTGCTGGTGCTGTGATGGTTCCATTGTACCTTTTTCCTGCGCTAAAGAGAAGCTCGAATTACCTCACGGTAGCGAGATATAGAATTGGCGCCTTTCAAGAGTATGGTCAGTATCGTTGGGACGAAGACGCCTACACTTCAAGAGAGATAAATATTGGAATGAGTATGCCTGTCGTATACCGTTCTTTAGCACCTGGTGAACAAAAGGCAAGCTTTTTGAATATAAGTATAGGAAGAGGACAACGCTGGGATGGAAATACAGCTAATTTGAAAGAGGATTACTGGAATTTTAACCTGGGTATCACGCTCAACGACAAATGGTTCCAGAAATTTAAATACAGATAAAAAAACATAAGTTATGAAGCGAATTTTATTCGTTCTTGGAGCAGTCTTAATGACTGTTGGAGTAAAAGGTCAAAGTAAATGGGGTTCAACAACTGCTGATTCTGTAAGTTGCTATGAGGGCTATAATATTTTCGGATCATACTATCAGAGTAAGAATTATCTAGATGCGTTTGAGCCATGGTTAAATGTATATCAAACATGCCCTGGCGCCAAAAAAGCAACATTTATTTATGGTCCAAAAATCGTAGAGACTAAAATCAAGGCTACTACTGATGCTGTTGAGAAACAGGGTTATATAGATATCTTGGTGAAGCTTTATGATGATCGATTGATCTATTTCCCTGGTAAAGAAGGTTATGTTCTTTCTGAAAAGGCGTCGAAGTATATTAAGTATAACTCAGATAGTGTAGAGCAGGCTGCTCGATATTTCGATGCGGCTTATGCGGTTGCAGGTAATGACATGTCTGCCAGTCAATTGAATGCATATTTTCTAACCAACATCAAATGGTTTAATGAAACGAAGGACGTTGACGAACTGTTTATTGTTTACAACCGCGCTATTGAGGCATTGGAGTATAATTCAATGAGATACAGTAATGACATCAGCCTTCTCTCTGCAAAGTCTGATAGTGTAGAACTTTCTGCTAAAGAATTGAAGACTCTAGCGAAGAGCGAAAAGAACATGTCGAACTATGACAAAGTTCAAAGTAATATTGAGAAGGCGCTTAGTCCACTTCTTACTTGTGAGAAGCTCGCTATCATCTACAACGAGGATAAATTCAATGAGTATATAGATGATACTGAATGGCTCAAGCGTGCTGGTAAAATGCTTCAAAAAGAACGTACAGGTGAAGACGGTGAGCTGACAAGCTGTACGGACAACCCGGTGTTTTTGTTAGTAGCAGAACGCTTATACGAACTGGAGCCGTCCGCTGGAGCCGCTAGATCTATGGCAATATTGGGGGTACGTAAGAGTGATTGGTCGATGGCCAAGAAGTATTACCGAGAGGCAATTGATCAGGAAGAAGATCTTCGTAAAACTGCTGACGATTACATGGGAATGGCCTACGTAAATAATAAGATGGGTGATTTGCCTTCTGCCAAGCGAAACTGTTTGAAGGCAGGGCAACTACGAAAGAACTGGGGTAATCCTTACTTATACTTGGCAACCATATACGCGAGTGCAGCAGGTGATTGCGGTGCTAATGCTGTGGAGAAAAACGCGGTTTATTGGGCAGCAATTAACAAGCTAACTTATGCAAGAAGTATTGATCCAAGCATCGCTGATAAGGCTAATCAATTGATATCAGCGTATTCAAAAGTAGTGCCTGATAAGGGTGTAGCTTTCCAATTAGGATTTAAAGAAGGAGACAGCATTGATATAGGCTGTTGGATCAACGAAACCGTGTCTATTAAGTTTTATTAATAGAGGCCTCTTAAGAACAAGTTGAATCCCCGAGCGTTTACGTTCGGGGATTTTTTTTTCGATGTACCTTTATCGTAATAATAAATACCAATTGTGAATTTATATCGTGTATGTTTTGGTCTTATTACAGGCTGTTTTTTCGCAAGCTGCTCAAACAACACACTGGAAGTAGAGCAGGTTAGCGCAACGCCCATACTGTATCCTTTAAATGAGCAACATCGCGCGAGAATTGTATACAGTGATAGCGGTATAAATGTTCTTGAGATATCGGCTGGTATAGTACAAGATTATGGCAACATGGAGCCTCCTTTTGTCTTTTTCGGAAGAAGACTCGAAGTTCGTTTTTACAATGGTGCAGCTATTTCGTCGACGGTATTAAAGGCTGACACAGCAAGGCAACAAAAGAAGGAAGACCTTTGGGCCATTGGGGGCAATGTAATAGTCACAAACGGTAAAGGGGAGCAAATGGAAACAGAACTACTTTATTGGGATAAGGCTAACGAGAGGATCTACAGTGAATCTGCCGTACAGATAAAGACTGATGGTCAATTGATTATTGGTAAGGGATTCGAGGCCGATCAAGAATTTAACAATTATCGCATATTTAAAGTGCAAGGACAAATAACAATAGACGATGAATAAAGCAATGAGATTAGTGGAGATACTCTGGATAGGAGTTGCAGCGATCAGTACTTTCCACATTTATTTAGACTGGGGGACAGATTGGAACTCAACCATGCGCTATTCACTTTTTTTGGGTGTAGCCGTATTCATGTATGCTCTTCGCCGGAGATCACGCATCAAACATCAACAAAACAATAATTAAGTTGAACATACTGGTCTTAATTACTTTAGCGGTTATTTCCTCAGCCCTCTTTTCGGGACTCGAGATGGCTTACCTAAGTATAAATAAGCTTCATGTTGAACTGGAACGTCAAAAAGGAGGCGTTTCATATAGAGTCTTAGGATATTTAGTAGATCGTCCTGCCGCCTTTATTGCTGCTATATTAGTGGGAAACAACGTGGCGTTGGTTCTGTATGGAAATTACATGCACCGACTACTTGGTCCCATCCTCAGTGAGTGGTCTACGCTAGAATATGTCATACTTCTATTAGAAACTTCTTTTTCCACGGTTATCATTCTGGTATTTGCTGAGTTCTTACCTAAAACACTTTTTAGGCAAAATGCGGAAGGGATCATGCATTGGTTAAGTTTCCCTGCATTTATTATTTTCTGGCTGCTGAGATTACCCAGTGCGCTAATGTTAGGTATAAGCCAATTCTTCTTAAAGTACATATTCCGACTAGACGTGGAGGAGGAGACCATTGTTTTTGGCAGGTTAGAACTGAATCATTTTTTTAAAGAACGCGCACCAAATGTAAATAAGGGAGAGGCTGAGGTAGATCCTGAGTTTGAAATTTTCAAGAATGCTCTTGCCTTTCCGGAGACCAAGGCACGTGAATTTATGGTGCCTAGGACCGAAATTGAAGGTGTTGAAGTGAATACCTCACCAAATAGGGTTCGTGAACTATTCATTGAATTCGGTTATAGTAAGCTGATTGTGTTTGAGGAAAATATTGATCGAATAATCGGTTACGTTCATGCTTTCGAGTTATTTAAAAAACCAGAGAACTTGCAGCGTGTTTTGCGTCCCGTTAGCTTTATACCGGAAAGTATGCGTGCTGATGAAATTTTAAATCTATTTACCCAGGAAAAGCGCAACATGGCGGTGGTTCTGGATGAACATGGTGGGACAAGTGGCATGATCACCTTAGAAGATGTGATCGAAGAGATTTTTGGAGAAATTGAAGATGAGCACGATTCAGAAGCACTCCTTGAGCGTAAGATCAATGAGGGCGAATGGTTGTTTTCAGCTCGAATAGAGGTATCAGATATCAATGAAAAATGGGGCTTAACTATCCCTGAAAATGAGAATTACAATACGTTGGGAGGGTATGTGTTAGACGTCTTTCAGAGCCTTCCGGAGAAGGGTACAGTGGTTCGAACAGAAGATTATTTGCTTATCATTCAAAAAACTAGATCAAATAGACTCGAAGAGGTACTTGTAAAGGCCATTTAATTGGCGGTAAATCTTATATTCGCAAACTCATTACTTTAACTGCATTACAATGGCAACAATTCAAAACATAAGAAAGCGCTCGGGACTATTAGTCGTCGTCGTTTTTGTAGCACTCATGGCTTTCCTTTTAGGTGATTTATTCAAATCAGGAGGGTCTAAGTTTTTTGGAGATCCTAACGTGGTGGGTTCTGTCAATGGTAGAGACATTTCTCGTCTGGAATTAAGCCAGGCTATGGAAGAACTCAAGACAGGTAATCCAGACCAATATGCCACTGCTACGAGCATTCAGCTTTCAGATTTGGTTTGGAACAGTATGATGTCAGACGAAATCTTAGCAGAAGAACTTGATGCTTCAGGCATGAATGTAAGCCAGGAGGAAATCTATTTAGATATCATTAACAACCCGAATATTCGTCAAAGCTTTGCCGGAGCGAATGGCCAGTTTGATGAAAACATGTTCCGTAGTTATGTGGCGCAGGTGCGCGATAATCGGGATGTGAACGAACAGAGCACAGAGATGTGGACTCAATGGTTGGCATTTGAACGTGCGGTGAGCAGTCAAGCTAAGAACTTTAAGTTTACAAATGCACTGGAAAAAGGTGTGTTTATGCCAGCAAGTCTTATTGAGACGGATCTCGCAAGAGGTGATGCCCAGCATCCTGCGCAATACGTATACGTTCCTTACATCGAGGTTAACGAAGATGAAATCGACATTGCAGAGTCGGATGCTAAATCATATTACGCTAAAAACAAAGCGGATTTCCCTCAGAAGGCAGCAAGAAATATTGAGTTCATCAACTTCCCACTGGCACCATCTCAAGCAGATCGTGATGCTGTTCGTTCTGAATTAGCGTTACTAGCCATTGAATGGTTCAGCATTGAAGACGATTCGGTTTTTGTTAATCTTCATAGTGACGTCCGATTCATTTCAGAATACTTTACCGCAACTGAATTGGTAGGTACTGGTTTAGATACACTTGTTGCTGGACAGGACATTGGCTATCAAAAAGGCCCTATCGATCTTGGAACGGCGTTTTCTGTCATGAAAATTGTAGATAGAAAAATGTTAGCGGATAGTGTCAAAGCACGTCATATACTCATACCATTTGCTGGTGCCACACGTGCTGAGCCAGGTGTTACCGCCAGTCCTATGGAAGCTAAGGCAACTGCTGATAGTTTATTTGCCTATTTGAAGATGAACCCTTCTGCTTTTGAATCGATTAGTGAGCAGTTCTCTTCCGATGTTGTTGCAAAGACAAAGGGCGGAGATCTAGGATACTTCTCGAGAGGAGCTATGGCGAGACCTTTTGAAAACTTTTGTTACCTAGGTAAGGAAGGTGATTTAGGCCTGGTTCCAACGCAGTTTGGTTTCCATATCATTGAAATTGTTGATCAAAAAGGTGCTAATGAAGCGTTCAAAGTAGGTCAAATTATACGCCAAATCTCACCATCAGATGAAACTATTCAAGTACTCTACGGGCAAGCTTCAACGTATGCGGCAGCTGCCCAGTCTTCTGATGACTATAGAACACTAGCTGCAGAACAAGGCTTAGCCTTACGCCCTGCGCGTAACCTTGTTAGATTTGATGAGGTTGTTCCTGGACTAGGTACATCTAGAAGAGTTGTACGTTGGGCTTGGGATGATGACCGTGAGGAAGGAAATATCGGTTTGTTAGAGAATGACGGTAAAGGATATGTCGTTGTAGTACTCACGGATAAGCTTGAGGAGGGTACGACGCCTTTTGCGCTAGTTTCTGATCAATGTGAAGAAGGTGCAAAGAAAAATGCAAAAAGAGATATCGTTGTAAAACGTATGGAATCTGCCATGTCCGGTGTAACCACCATGGATGCTTTTGCAGCAGCTATAGGAAGCGAGCCACGTTCAATGAGTTTCAGAATCAGCAATGTAAATATTGCAGGAATTGGCAACGAACCTCAAGTAGTAGGTGCCATATGTGGTTTAGAACCGGGAGAAATGAGTGGTGTGATTACGGGTGAAAGTGGTGCTTTTGTTGCGATCACTCAGCCCGCTCAAGCGGCTCCGGCAGTTGATTATTTAAATCAAGCTAGGTCCACACAACGTAGCTTAAGAAACTTGGTAAGTGTACAAGCTTACAAAGCTCTTGAAGATAAGGCGAGTGTTAAGGACAATCGCTACATGATGTTCTAAGACATTTAGATTTAAAAAAAGCCCCCGAACATCCATGATGTTCGGGGGCTTTTTTTGCGATTACTTTCGGACGATTAGTTCTCTTAACCTAGGAGAGCCTGTTCCATCTTTCCGCATCTAGTTTCACAAATATAAACAGCAGTAAGGTGAAGCCCCAAAGGGATGAACCACCATAGCTAAAGAAAGGGAGTGGAATTCCGATAGTTGGTACAAGTCCAATAGTCATTCCAATGTTGATGATCCAGTGCGAAAATAAAATACTAGCAACAGCATATCCATAAACACGACTGAAGGTGTCTTTTTGTCTTTCAGCTAACCATAATATTCGACCGATTAATAAAGCAAAACTGACCATCAGTAATAGGGTACCAAGAAAGCCCCACTCTTCTCCTACGGTACAAAAAATGTAATCTGTGCTTTGCTCTGGTACGAAGTGAAGTTTAGTCTGCGTACCGTTTAGATAGCCTTTCCCCATCCAACCACCGGATCCTATAGCAATGAGGGACTGAAGGGTATTGTAGCCAGCTCCTGATGGGTCATCTTCAAGCCCTAAAAGGACTTTAATCCTGACTTGCTGATGAGGAGCAAGTACGTTTTCCATGACTCTACCAACGGCGAACACTATCGAAGACGACACTGCCAGTAAGGAAAGATTGGCGATAATTGGCTTTGTCTTTTTCGGCAGTATTAAGAGGGTAATAAGTGATATAGAACCTAGTATGATCAAAGCAGTTTGAAGCTCTAGGATCAGTCCTGTAATGCTTAGAACGACCATGATTAGAACTCCACCGATGTAATAACCAGGCATCCCTTCTCTATACAATACCAATACAAGGCTCAAATAGACCAGTGTAGAACCAAGATCTGGTTGAATGGCTATAAGTAAACCGGGTGTCAATACAATGGCCAATCCAACAATACGATGTGGCCATTTTTCAAAACTTTTACGTGGCAGCCCTGCGTAAAATGCGAGCATAAGTGCCGTGGCGAATTTCCCGACTTCAGACGGTTGTAAGCTGAACCCACCTAGTCCAAACCAGCTTCGAGCACCACCAATTTCCTTACCCACGATTAGAACGGCGAGCAGGAGTACAATACTAAGTGCATACCAGATTGGGGCAAAATTTGTCCAAACCCGATAGTTGGTAACAAAGACAAGCAGGATGATACCAATCCCTCCCGCTATCCAGAGGCTCTGTTTTCCGTATTCTTTGCTCAGGTTAAATATGTTATGTGAGTCTTCGTCATATACCGCTGCATATATACTGAGCCACCCCCATAAGCACAGGAAAAAGTAGAGCGATACAATCACCCAATCTACTTTTAGTTTACCTCTGTTTCTTGCTCCGTACATTAGAAATTAGCTTGATATGTACTGTCTTCTCCATAGATTGACAGATGTTGTAAGCGGTATTCCTCATGAAGCGCTCCGTCAACCATCCTTTGCTCAATGGCGGGTCTCGTAATGGTATCTGTGAGATATTTCTCGGTCATCAAGCTGGCGATTGGTGCAGCCCATCTAGAGCCCCAATAACCATTTTCAATGATTACGGCAATGGCTATTTTAGGATGGTCTTTAGGTGCAAAACTCACAAAAATACTATGGTCTTGTCCGTGGGGGTTTTGTGCTGTTCCTGTTTTGCCGCATTGAGAAATATGAGACAATCTAGAGCCTCTAGCGGTTCCTGTTTCAAACACATCATACATACCGTCAACAACTATATTGAAATGTTGAGGGTCTATGGTGGTATGCTTGGCTATACTGAAGCTGCTGTCTATTTCAGATCCCACTATTGATTTTACGATATGAGGAGTGAAGTAGTAGCCTCTGTTTGCTATGGCAGCAGTCATGTTTGCTAACTGTATAGGTGTCGCCACTAATTCGCCTTGTCCTATACCATTAGAGACGGTCGTAGCTCCTTTCCAAGAGGTGTACCCTAAGAATCTATCATAGTAGTCAGCATCTGGCACTAGCCCCTTACGTCCGGTTGGAAGGTCGTTCCCTAAGTATTTTCCCAAGCCAAAACTTTTAACATGGTCACTCCATATATTCATGCCTGTTCGTGAATCCCCGTGGTGATCTATAGTACGCTGGTAGATCGTGCAGAAATAGTTGTTGCAACTCTCCGATATGGCTTGTTTTAGGTTTAACGGACCGCCCTTGCAGTGGCAAGCAACAGTAAGGGATCCAAAATGAAACCCGTGGTGACAGGTAAGTGTTGTAGCTGATGATATAACACCTTCCTGAAGCCCAATTAATGCATTGAGCAGTTTAAACGGAGAGCCTGGAGGATACTCGGCAAGAATACCCCTATCAAATAATGGCTTATTTATACTGTCGTAATAAAGCGCTGTATAATTCCTGCTTCTAATCCTACCTACGAGTTCATTAGGATTGTAGTTGGGCGCACTGATCATTGCTAATATTTCGCCTGTTTCTGGTTCTATAGCAACAATGGAACCGCGTTTACCAGTCATTAATAATTCACCATATAACTGAAGCTCAAGATCAATGCTACTGGTCATGTCCTTTCCAGGAATAGGTAGCTCGTCATGGGCACCCTCTTTCCATTTGCCAATTTTTCGATTTCTGTGGTCTACCACGTAATACCTTTTGCCGTGTTTCCCCTTGAGATCCGATTCATAACTTTTATCGATCCCGCTTTTACCAACTAAATCCCCTTGACTGTATTCTTTGTTTGCGTTAATAAACTCTGTGTTAACCTCACCAATAAATCCTACAACATTTGCTCCTGCGGTACTTGGATAATTACGTAGAATGCGTTTCTGAGCAAAAAATCCAGGAAACTTCCTAAGCTCGGTATTGATCTTTGCATAGTGTTCTTTGGGCAGCATTTTCATAAACATGCTGCTTCTGAAGTAGCTGTATTTTTTTGCTTTCTCTAGACTTTCGCGAATCTTCTCTGGAGATATTTCAATGAGTTCGCTCAAGCCAATCGTATCTAAGTTACTAATGAGATAAGGACTTACCATGAGGTCATAAGCAGGACTGTTGCCGATCATTAATTCGCCGTGGCGGTCGTAGACATAGCCTCTAGGCGCATACAGTTTCTCACTTGCAGTTGCATTCCTTTCTGCCCTTGCGGCGTAGTCGTCATTGAGGATCTGTACGTAGAATAATCGGACACAAAGCAGTAGAGTGACAAGAATCAAGACGACGAAAAAAAGTCCTTTACGCAGCATATTTTCTGGAAAATAGTAGATGACCTATACTTAGAAGGAAAATTGTGAGTGCTGTAGAAACCAGAGTGCGTAAAACAAGTTCAGAGGTATGATTTACTCCGGAGTTCTCCATGAAATACAGTACGGTATGGTGTAGGAGAACAAGGACCGTAGTCTGTGTAATGAAATTAGGCAGTGGTAGATGTATCAAGCCTTCGTCTGACTTACCGTCTTTAAAGCCATAGAGTACGTTTTCAATGTAGGGTTTAGCAAAGACCATAGCAAGTGAAGCCACGGTATGTGCACCTCCACTTTGTTCTAGTCCATCTATGATGCTGCCCAGAACAAAGGCATAGAGGTAGTTATTAAATTTACTCGTATTAAAAGGCAAGACTAGAAAAACCCACAAATAGATGTAAGGGTTTCCAAACCTCGACATAGGAAGCTCCTGAATAAATCCCCATTGTAGTAAAACGGCGAGACATGCGATCGCTATGATTCGAAGTTCCTTCATTCAAGTTTAGATGTTAATGAATCCAATTCCATGGATCGATTAAACTTGCAAACGTATAACCAGTTGATATTCGAAAAATCCACAGTAAGATCAACCTCAGCCTTCCAACTCAGATCTTCTTGGTTTTGTGAAACAGTGGTTACTATTCCCGTCAGTATCGGAGGTGCAACGACTGCCCTCGTGAAACTATAAATGCTGTCACCTTTTGTAGGTTTAAACTCGCGTTGTAGGTCTGTAAGTATCCCTTTATTCGGGTCACCTTGCCATACAAGTTCGCCAAGCCCCTTATTTTTGATCCTTGCACCGATCGCTCCCTTCGAGTGAATAAAAGGGGTAACAAACGCAAAACTTTTTGTGGTTTTAGTCACTGTTCCTATCCATCCTGTCGAGCTTATAACACCCATTCCCTCTTTAACCCCCTTAAGGCGCCCGGCATCAATAAGAATGTAGTTGTTTAATTTTTTATAAGAGTATTCTATGGCCTTTGTGGGTATGAAGGAGTACTCCGTACTTTGGGCAAAGCTTGGATGCGGATTTTGAAAAAGTGACGCTTTTAAGGCGGAATTCTCACGAGTTAATTCCTCGTTAACCTCGTCTAAGGACCAATAGTGTTTCCAGTTGGAGGTGAAGTTCTGAAACTCTGCAGAAGCACTAGATAGGGTTTTATTCAAGTGGTGCTCTGAAACAGGGTTTTTTAAGGAATGACGAACTAGTGCCAACAGCAACAAAGCTATGAACAACAGGTTATTACGATACTTTGATATGAAAAGTATCAGTTGCTGCATAGCGGAGTGGAATTAGCTTTCTAGTATATTCTTGTAATGCTCGATATTCTTCAGGACAATACCAGTACCTCGAACAACAGCCCTCAACGGATCCTCTGCAACATATACAGGAAGATCAGTTTTTCTAGAGATGCGTTTGTCTAAACCTCTAAGCATAGAACCTCCACCAGCTAAGTATATCCCCGAGTTGTAAATATCTGCGGCTAATTCCGGCGGCGTATTACTCAAGGCCTCCATAACAGCGTCTTCAACTCTCGTGATGCTCTTTTCGAGTGCACGGGCCACTTCACCATGGGTGACAAGAACTTGCTTAGGCTTACCTGTTAATAAATCTCTTCCTTGAACAGCAAAAGGCTCAGGTGCATCATCTAAATCCTCAAGCGCGGCACCTACTGAGATTTTAATACTTTCTGCGGTTCGTTCACCAACAAATAGGTTGTGCTGGGCACGCATGTACATGGCAATGTCATTCGTAAACACGTCTCCGGCGACTTTGATGCTTTTGTCACAGACAATACCACCCATTGCAAGGATCGCAATCTCCGTGGTTCCACCACCAATATCAATGATCATATTTCCTTTAGGCTCAAGAACATTTACGCCAATACCTACGGCAGCAGCCATGGGCTCATGTATAAGATATACTTCCTTTGCATTAGCGTGCTCTGCACTGTCTTTTACGGCTCTTTTTTCTACTTCTGTTATTCCTGAAGGAATACAAATAACCATTCTTAAACTTGGAGGGAATAAGCGCTTCTTAAAAGCCGGAATACTTTTTATGAGCTCACGTATCATGTGCTCAGATGCTTCAAAATCAGCAATGACACCATCCTTTAAGGGACGTATGGTCTTGATGTTTTCGTGCGTTTTTCCGTGCATTTGACGAGCCTCCTTGCCTACAGCAATGATCTGTCCAGTGCGCCTGTCCATCGCAACAATTGAAGGTGAGTCTACGACCACCTTGTCTTGATATGTAATTAGCGTATTGGCTGTACCCAAGTCAATCGCTATATCTTCTGTCATGAAACTTAACCAACCCATGCCTTCAAGGTAATAAAAATTAGTGCTTAAAATGACGAATTCCTGTAGTAACCATTGTCATTTTATGACTGTTACAGAATTCAATGCTTTCTTTGTCTCGAATAGAACCTCCAGGTTGAACTACGCAGCTAATACCGGCGTTTTTGGCAATCTCTACACAGTCTGGAAATGGAAAGAATGCATCTGAAGCCATCGCGGCGCCTTCCAGGCTGAAATTAAACCTAGCTGCCTTTTCTATAGCCTGATTCAGGGCGTCCACTCTTGATGTTTGTCCAGTTCCTGAGCCTAATAACTGTCCTCCTTTTGCCAAGACAATGGTATTACTTTTAGTATGCTTACATACTTTAGCTGCAAACAGCAGATCTTGAAACTGCTCTTTTGTGGGGGCTAAGTCGGTAACGGTATTCATATCCCGAATAGACTCAGTTTTTTGATCTCTTGCTTGGACGAGAGTTCCATTCAGAACACTCCGTATACTATATGCTGGAACTTCAAAATCCTTCATTAAAAGAAGTACTCTGTTTTTCTTACTTTTTAAAATGACCAAGGCATCTTCATCAAACCCAGGTGCCATGAGTACCTCAAAAAACAAGGAATTCATTTTTAATGCAGTGGCAGTGTCTACTACTCTATTGGAAGCAATCACTCCACCGAAAGCACTCACGGAATCTCCTGCCAAGGCGTCATCCCAAGCCTGCTCTAATGTGGGGCGGGTTGCTAGGCCACAGGCATTGTTGTGCTTAACAATCGCTATAGTAGTGTCCTCAAACTCCTTTATTAAATTTACTGTCGCGTCAATATCGAGTAAATTGTTGTAGCTCAATGCCTTGCCATGAATCTGTTCAAGAGCATCATCTATATTGCCATAAAAAGCTGCTTCTTGATGAGGATTCTCACCATACCGAAGCGCCTGCTGTGTTCTGTTTGAAACCTTCAAATCCAATATATCACCAGCGAAATAGCGGTATATAGCTGTGTCATAATGACTACTCTCGTCGAATGCTTCGAGTGCATATTTACGTCTGACATCAAGTGTTGCACCATGCTCACCTTGTAGAATCGATAGTGCTTCTGTGTATTGATTTCTGTTCGAAATAATCCAGCAATCCTTAAAATTTTTAGCGGCTGCACGGATAAGTGAGATACCACCGATGTCTATTTTTTCAATGATATCTGTTTCCGATGCTCCAGAAGCAAGAGTCGCTTCAAACGGATAAAGGTCTACGATCACTAAATCGAAATAAGGAATGTCAAATTCATCCATTTGTGCCCGGTCACTCTCGTTTTCTCGTCTTGACAGGATACCGCCAAAGACCTTGGGATGCAGGGTTTTAACTCTCCCTCCAAGTATAGAAGGGTACGATGTTAAGTCCTCAACACGCTCGACTGAGATTCCGCGCTCTTCGATAAAAGCCTGTGTACCACCTGTAGAATAAATGTTAGTACCTGCTGTATTAAGTGCATCTACGATTGGCCCTAAGCCGTCCTTGTGGAAAACAGAAATAAGTGCGTTTTGAATGCGCATGGTATTCGTCTTTGAAGTGAGATAAATTAGAAGAGTCAAAAGTAATATTTTCCACCTCCTTATTATATAATTAATCACCTAATTTTGGAAGAAACCTCTTGCCCTGTGATCCTTATTATCAGACTCATAAAAGAAAGTTTATTTTTTGCTCTCATCTCTTTGACAGTGAATAAGTTAAGGACTTTTTTATCCCTACTTGGTATTACCATTGGCATCTTCGCAATCATCTTAGTTTACTCTATTGTAGACTCCTTAGAAAAAAACATAAGAGATAGCGTTAGCCAGCTTGGTGATAATGTTGTTTACGTTCAAAAATGGCCTTGGGGAGGCGGAGGCGAATACGCTTGGTGGAAGTATCTTAACAGACCAGTCCCTTTAAGTAAAGAGGCAGATTTATTGCGTAAACGGAGTCGGTTTTCTGAGAACATCGCATTTGGAACATCACTGGGCGGTACTACGGCAAAGCGCAATGGTATGGATGCTGGAGGTGTTGATGTTTTGGGAGTAACGTTTGAGTATAATCAAATCTGGGATTTCGAACTTGCCGGCGGTAGATACTTTACAGAATCTGAAATGAGTGGTGGAAAACCATATTGTATTATAGGGTCAAATATCGCAGAAGGTTTGTTTGTATCCGGAGAGAATCCGATCGGACAGAAAATCAGTATTCGAGGTCAGAAATTATCTGTTATTGGCGTGTTTGAAAAGGTCGGTGAGAGTATTGTTGGTCAGAGCTATGACAAAATGGTTCTGGTTCCATTCAAATTTGTAAGAACCGTGGTAAATACTGATCGAAATGACGGTAATTTAATCATGATCAGCGCCAAAGAAGATGTTTCCTTGGGGCAGTTAAAAGATGAATTAACAGGTATAATGCGTTCTATTCGAAGACTTAGACCAGGGGCTGATGACGACTTTGCACTGAATGACCCATCTTTAATTTCAAGACAGTTGGACAGTCTTTTTGGTGTTTTAGGCCTCGTAGGAACTGTTATTGGTGGTTTTTCAATTCTAGTAGGAGGCTTCGGAATTGCCAACATCATGTTTGTGAGCGTCCGAGAACGTACGAATGAGATTGGTATTCAAAAAGCGCTTGGTGCTAAAAATTTCGTAGTACTTATCCAATTCCTTACGGAAAGCGTCGTCTTGTGCCTTTTAGGTGGTGTGGCTGGTCTAATGCTTGTATGGCTCGGTGCCTATGCGGCGGCTAGAGCATTTGATTTCGAGATTTTTTTAAGCTTGGAAAACGTTTTAGTTGGTTTAGGACTGAGTGGAGCTATTGGTTTGATATCTGGTTTTATCCCTGCATGGATGGCGTCTCGGTTGAATCCTGTAGATGCAATCCGCATGCAAGCCTAAAGACGCTGGGCTACAAACTCTGCAATCCATGATAATAATTCATGGTCTTCAGCGGTGAAAGGATCTACAGAATGAGAGTCAATATCTATCTGTCCGATAAGTCGTTCTCCAAGAAACATAGGTACCACGATTTCACTTTTTGTGTCTATACTACACGCTAGGTAATTATCCTGTTGCTCAACATCAGGCACCTCAAAAGATATTCCGCTTTCCGCAACCTGACCGCAGATCCCTTTTCCAAATGGAATAGTAATATGATCTGTTTTCGCACCCGCATACGGGCCAATCTCAAGCTGTCGTTTTTCATTGTTCATAAAGTAGAACCCACTCCAATTGTAATAGGGAATATTTGAGTCTAAAAGCGCTACTAATTTTTCCTGTAGCGCAACTCCTTGTAGATCATCATGATTTAAGATGAGTGTCGTTAAACTTTGCTTTAGATCCTGGGTCATAGGGTGTAGTTAGAGATTTCACGCGTAAGCGTGAATCAATTATGTTAGCCTGTTGATAGAATGTCCTGTTTAATGAGTATTCGTAGCACGGTTATTGCTTTTCAAGTGCGAAATTAGCAAAGTCATAGTGGAAACACTGTGTGAACTTAACCCAAAAAATTCTATGAGAAAATTTTTACTCTCGATGATGATTATTGGATCGTTGTCTATGAATGGACAATCGACCACTAATGAGTCTATTAGTTTACAAGCCTGTCAGGGAGATAGTATTGTATTTGGTTTCGATATTTCATCACCTTTTAATGTAGGTAACACATTTTCCGTAGAAATCAGCAATGGTTCCGGAAACTTTAGTGGTTCATTCGTATCTACAGCCCCATTACTGGCATATGGTGCCAGCACTGGCAATGCCATTGATGTCATTGTTCCAGATGCACTACCTCAAGGTATCTATTCCTTTAGACTAGTCTCTACTAATCCATTAAGAATTAGTGATACCATTTCAAATGTTATTATTGGTGCGAACCCAATCACTAGTATGTCTGCGTATAATTGGTTTGACAAAGCTGGAGACATTACTTTTTGTGAAGGAGATACAGCGCTCCTTGTAGCAGATACTCCTCCTGCAGGACAGTCATACACGTATCAATGGTTATCTGGAGGTGGAGCCATAGCTGGTGAAACAGATGACACTCTATTTGTTACCGTATCAGGGGCATATGCTTTAGAAGTTAACGCAGCGCTTTGTGAGTCGACATCAATGGATACTACCATCAACTCTTACATGCCAGGATCAGAGGTATTCGCCAATTCTGGTGCTGGTGTTAACTATATTGGCATTGATTCTATCCGAATGTGTTTAGGAACAGTTGCTACATTGGAATATTTTTCATTCCCTTCACCAGGGATTTTAGGCTATAAATTTCAATGGTTGAAAAATGACAGTCTAGATGTTTTCGGTGATACGGTTTGGTATCCATCCGTTAATGACACACTTACTTCTATAGATGTTGATACGACGAGCCAGTGGTATTTAGAGGTGATTTCTGTGCCTGGCGGATGTACAGACACTTCCTCCGCGTTCTCAGTGATAGTGGATACAGTTCCTTCCACGATTGTTTTAAATCAGCCTTGGCCTGGACAGTCTTTGCCAACTACGACTTTATGTTTAACAGATAGTACATTGCTCACTGCAACGGATACCGTGTTGTACGATTCTTGGGAATACCAATGGCAAATCGCCTATCCTTCCGGATCTTCAAATTGGTTAAGTATTGCTAATGACACCATGCCTTGGATTACCATTGATACTTCAATAGTTGCGGATACAGCAGATTATAGACTGTTGGTGACCAACGAGGCTTGTTCATTCATCACGAACGAAACCACTGTGAACTTTGTAAACTTTCCAAACATCAATATCCTTCCGGGAGATTCTTTAGGGATTTGTGCTTATGACAGTCTTCTAATTTCCCTGAATAGTAACGCTTTAAATTTCGCTTGGAATGGAGGACTATTTGTAGGTAAACAAAATTACATAACTGTTCCTGGTCAATATGTTATAGAGGCCTTTGGTGTGAATCAATGTAAAACAGTAGACACATTAGATGTCTATAATTACACCCTCGTGGCATCAGCGACTGCTTCACCTCAAATCATCAGTCCAGGACAGAGTACAACGCTAAGTTCTAACGGTGGAGTGAGCTATTATTGGTTTGCAGATGCGCCCTCAACCTTTAGTAACCAGCAAGGTGCAAGTACTGATGCGTTACCTACGGTTGATACAATTACCTACTACATTGAAGTAGAAGATATAAATGGATGTACAGATACGGCAAGTGTTCAGGTTTTTGTAAAAGAACAAGATTCGACCATTATTTACGCTACTATTTACGGAAATATTCAAAACGTCATTACTCCTAACTCGGATGGCAAGAATGACGTCTTGGACCTTAGTGGAGTTACCGCGGGTGATGACTGTGAGTTTAATGTGTATACTCGCTGGGGTACGCCAGTCTATTCTCAAGAAATTTACAATAACATGTGGGGTGGTACCACAGACGGTGGTGCTAACCTTGAAGATGGCACGTACTACTATGTTCTCACCCATAATAATGAGATACGGGTCAAGGCAGCAGTAACTATCCTTAACAATTTCTAAGTATGAAAAATTCAATTTTAATAGTAGCGATACTGTTAGGGAGTATAACAGCAAAAGCGCAACAGCTCCCTTTGATTTCAAATTATCTAAATACGGCATATCTATTCAACCCGGCATTTAGTGGTATCGATGGAAAGACGGAAATCACCGTATTAAATCGTCGACAGTGGACTGATGTTCAAGGTTCCCCTGAAACGCAGTTTATGTCGTTCAACGGCAATCAAAACGATCTTAAATTCGGATATAGCGGTTATGCCTTTAATGATGTAACAGATATAGTCTCGCGTTCAGGATTCTATGGTTCTTATGCATGGCATGTAAAGTTCTCGGATGAGAATAGTTTGAGCCTAGGAATGGGAGGAGGTTATGTAAATAACACGATAAACATAGCTGGTATTCGCGTTCAAGACGAATTAGACCCCGTCTTGTATTCACAACTCAATAGAGGAACATTTGATCTGAATTTCGGGTTTAATCTAAAATTCGGAGATTTCAATATTGGTGCTGCAATACCAAATTTATTAGCTCCAGCTATTGATTTTAGTGATAATTATATCATCAGCCCGTTCCAGTATCAATACATGCGTCACTTCGTGGTAAACACGCAGTATGACGTTCAAATGCAAAAGGGTTTAATGACTTTAAGTCCTTATTTAACAGTAAGAGCGAATCAGGTTACTATTCCTCAGGTTGATGCTGGCTTGATGTTTAACCATAATGAGTATTTCTTTGTAGGTGCAGCTTACCGCTCTTCTTATGCTGTTACTGGTAATGCAGGTGTCCACCTCACGGAAAATATTACAATGGGCTACGCTTATGACTTCTCTTTGAATACCTATGGTTTTGCCTTGGGTAACTCCCATGAGTTCATGCTTCGCTATTCTTTTGGTGAAAGCAAAAAAGACAAGCGTCTTGAGAATGAAATCAAAAAACTTAAGGATCGTCAACGTCGACAGTCTGGTGATTTAGAAGATCTTTTAAACGATCGCTTAGATGAGTTTAAAGATGAGGTTACAGAAGGGCAGAAGGCCTTGTTTGACGCTGAAAAAGAAGCCATGAAAAGTGAGTTAACTACTGCAGCGGCTGAGGCAGCAGCAAATAATTCTCAATCGAGTCAAGGCGGTTCTAACCTAAACTCTAATGGATCTAATCCAGATGGAACGCTAAATAATACGAACCCATCAGGGAACGGGGGTACAATAGCTACTTATCCGAACACACCACAAGGTGGTCGAACGAACAGTAACATTAAAGGATACGACCCTACCCAGTATGCGGGTAATGTTCAGGCGGGATCGCAGGGATATTATGTAACAGCAGGTGTTTTCGGTGCAAGGAACAACGCTGCTAAACTTCAAAATAAGTTGCGTTCACAGGGCGTTGGTTCTGATTTATTCCAAGATCCAAGTAATAATATGTTCTATGTGTTCCTGCTAAAATTCAACAACTATGAATCTGCGAAGCAAGCAAGAGAATCAGGTTTTAATGGCCAGTATGGCGGAAAACTTTGGATCAAAGTCTTATAGCATTCATTTGAAATAGAAGGCAAAAAAAACCGGTTGCTCAGCAACCGGTTTTTTTTTGAAGTAACTTAAATACTATTCTATTCTTTCAGCGCTGTTGGGGTAGATGATGTCTGTGTTATTGGAATGTTGCTCACGCTCAAGATGTCCACCGTTAAGAATTCGCTCGGCCTGGTTTAGATGACGTCCTACATGGGGAATCAAATACTCAATAGCAGTCAAGGATTTTATTTTTAATAAGGGTCTTGTTGTACTCAGCTTGGCGTTGCATAAGGTCCTGCTTGAGCCTATGATGCTAACAATTTTCTTAAGTTGATCTAGATCAGCAATGAAGTTTTCCATGGCCTTTTGTGAACTGAATTTATGACCAAGCTTTTGAAGTCTTCGTGGTTTTAATTTTCCCGATGTGCGCATACTAATGCTCCAAGAGTCGGCATTATTGGTCATGAGTTTTCGGATAAAAATAGAAGGCATGTTAAGGGAAATCTCTCTTTGCTCTATAGCGTTGGCATGAGACTTACATATTGCAGTGAGCTGGGGTAAGTAGTGTTCTGAAACGAAATTGAGATGTTCTATGCACTCAATGGCCGCCCAACTTTCTCCATTGGGTATAAACAGGAGTTCTTGGTCTTCTAAAAAATAGAACAGTCTTTGAAACGTTTGTTGATGTTGATTGAGCTCTGCTATTCGCTTTTCCAGGTACTGATCTACTTTCATTTGGTTCATGTTGTTTTTTCAGTAGCCGTGATGTCTTCTAAAATGCTATGTATTTGTTCTAATGCAATGATGTCTTGGACTACAAATGTCAATTTTTCACCCTTCTGCTTGACTTGTATTTTTCTGGGATTTCGCTGCAGATAGTTTAATATAGCAGAGAAGATGGGTAATTGATAGTAGGCTGAATTATTTTCCGCGGCAAAATGACCGATCAGCTTACCACCTTTGATAATGAGCTTGGAAAATCCAATATGTTTCGCCAGCCATTTTACACGAACTGAATAGAGTAGCGCTTCAACGGTCTGTGGAACAGGTCCAAACCTATCCTCTAGTTCAAGTTTAAAGATATCAAGTTCTTCCGTAGAGTCTATTGCGCCTAATCTTTGATATAGTTTAAGTCGCTCTTCGATGTTATTGACATAATGATCCGGAATGAGTAATTCTAGATCCGAGTCTATTTGTACCTCATCAACAAAGTCAGATCCTTTCTCTTTGACTTTTTGCTCATAGAGGTCTTGGAATTCATTTTCTTGTAATTCTTTTACTGCCTCGGCCAGAATTTTCTGGTAAGTATCAAAGCCCATATCTGATATAAATCCGCTTTGTTCTCCCCCAAGCATGTCTCCAGCACCTCTGATCTCCAAATCTTTCATAGCGATTTTGAAGCCGCTTCCAAGATCCGTGAATTGTTCTAGGGCTTTAAGGCGTTTTCTAGCCTCATCTGTGAGTGTGGTGAGCGGTGGTGTGATGAGCTTACAAAACGCTTTTTTGTTGGAACGCCCTACACGGCCGCGCATCTGATGCAAGTCTGACATTCCAAAATGGTTCGCATTATTGATCAGAATGGTATTGGCATTAGGAACGTCGAGTCCACTTTCTATAATAGAGGTTGCAACGAGCACATCAAATTTGCCATCCATAAAGTCGAGCATGACTTTTTCAAGTTTCTTACCATCCATCTGTCCATGTCCAATTCCTATGGATGCGTCTGGTACAAGCCTACTAATCATGCCAGCTACTTCCTGAATATTACTAACGCGATTGTTGATAAAGAATACTTGTCCACCACGCTGAATCTCATAGCTAATAGCATTGCGAATGGCTTCTTCGTTGAATCCTATAAGCTCGGTTTCAATGGGTTGTCTGTTCGGCGGAGGAGTAGTCATGATACTCAAATCACGTGCTGCCATTAGAGAGAACTGAAGTGTTCTTGGGATGGGCGTGGCAGTTAGTGTAAGGGTATCTACATTCACCTTGAGTGATTTTATTTTGTCTTTTACTCCTACCCCGAATTTTTGTTCTTCATCTATGATTAACAGACCTAAGTCTTTGAATATAACAGATTTACTGACAAGCTTGTGGGTTCCTATGAGTATGTCTATTTCTCCTGTTGCTAACTTTTTAACAGTCTCCCTCTGTTGTGCAGCACTGCGGAATCTATTGATATAATCTACCGTGACTGGAAAATTACTTAGTCGCTGTGTAAAGGTCTTGAAGTGTTGGAAGGCCAGTATGGTAGTAGGTACTAATACAGCGACTTGTTTCCCGTTGGCGGCAGCTTTGAATGCTGCGCGTATAGCAATTTCGGTCTTCCCGAAACCAACATCGCCACAGATCAGTCGGTCCATAGGCATGGTACTTTCCATATCCTTTTTAATGGCCTCAGTAGAGCTTACCTGATCAGGAGTGTCTTCATAGACGAAGCTCGCTTCAAGTTCATGTTGTAAATAACTATCCGGTGCGCAGGGGAAGCCAATAGCTTCTTTTCTCTTGGCATAGAGCTGTATAAGGTCAAAGGCAATTTTTTTAACTTTTGCTTTTGTCTTCTTTTTCAGTGTTTGCCATTGCGCACTACCTAATTTATGAAGTTGTGGTGCCGTGCCGTCTTTTCCGTTGTATTTACTGATTTTATGTAGAGAGTGTATGCTGACATATAGAATGTCATTGTCCCTATAAACTAGTTTAATTGCTTCTTGAATGGTACCGTTGTTGTCTACTTTTTGTAATCCACCGAACTTACCTACACCGTGATCAACATGGGTTACAAAGTCGCCAAATTCAAGAGCATTGATTTGCTCCAGAGTTATGGCTTGTTTTTTTTGAGCGCCATTTTTTATATTGAACCGTTGGTAGCGATCGAATATCTGATGATCTGTGTACAGGTATAGTCCTGCATGACCATCCTCGAACCCTTCGTGCAGAGCGACCTCTGTTGTGCTATAGGTGGGCAGAAGTTTAATATCTTCAAAAATGGCAGCAAATCGCTGAATCTGCTTTGGGTTTGAACACATCAAAACTGTTTTGACATCAGTCTTCTCTGCGTTTAAAAGTGTTTGCGCAAGGAGTGAGAAATCTTTATTAAATGCACGTTGCGGTAATGCCTTACTCTCCATGGTTGTGCTGTGCCATTCTGGACGTCCAAACTCCACCCTCGAATACTCCATAAGACTCCGCTTGAGTGCGCTACCGGATAAGAAAAGCTCACTTGGTGTCGCTCGTTTAATAGTCTCCCCTAGATTGCCATAGGTTTCATGCGCCAGTTCCATGAGTCTTTCCAGCCGTGCAACGACCATGGACGGAGTGTCTACCCATATGGTGGTGTCTTTTGGTAAATAAGTTAGGAAGGTGACTCGAGTCTCGAGGAAGGATTTATTTTCAACATTGGGTACAATACTCATTTTTGTGGCACGTCCAACCGCCCTTTGTGTTTCTATGTCGAAATAGCGAATACTCTCCACCTCATCGTCAAAGAACTCAACGCGATAGGGGTGGTCTTTTGAGAAAGAAAAAATATCAACTATTCCCCCACGAACAGAGAATTGACCTGGATGAACGACAAAGTCTACCCTTTCAAACTGATACTCAAAAAGGGCCTCGTTTAGGAATTCGAGACTAATACGCTCACCGACATGTAATTTTAAGGTATTAGTTTCTAGCTCCTTTCTAGTCACAACTTTTTCAAAAAGTGCATCGGTATAGGTGATCACTATCGGGGGACGACGTCTACTGCTTAAGTGATTTAAAACTTCAGCGCGAAGTAGGACATTCGCATTGTCAGTTTGTTCTATTTCATACGGCCTACGGTAGGACGCTGGATAAAAATAACACGGTGCTTTCCCCAGTAGTTTCTCTAAGTCATTTTGTAAGTATGCGGCATCCTCTTTACTGTTAGTGACAATAAGTTGTGCCTTACCAGTACTGAGATAAGTAGCAGCGGTTAATACAGCAGTATGCGAGCAACTGGCCGCTCTAAAACCTATAGAAGCTTGAGTACCACTGTTAGAGGCAGAAATTAATTCTTTTACTAAGGGGTGATGGTCGTAAAGTGATAATATATCTGCCAGTTCCAATGCTTATTCTTCGTATTTGCGTAAAAACGCATGGGCTGTATCCACCATTTTAGGAGAGCCTATGAAGCATGGAACTCGTTCGTGCAATTCGCTCGGCTGAAGTTCCATAATTCTACGCTTTCCGTCTGTTGCGGTACCGCCTGCTTGTTCAACAATAAAGGCGAGTGGGTTACACTCGTACAGGAGCCTTAGTTTACCTTTTGGAGCCATAGTTCCTGTGGGATAAAGATAGACCCCACCTTTGATAAGATTGCGATGAAAATCAGAAACTAATGAGCCTATATATCTGGAGGTATATGGTCTTCCAGAGGCTTCGTCATATTCTTGACAATATTTGATATACTGTTTTACACCTTCAGGGAAATGAACATAATTCCCTTCATTAACACTGTATATTTTGCCTGTTTCAGGGATCTGCATATTGGGATGAGATAGACAAAACACACCAATACTAGGGTCTAGAGTGAATCCATTCACACCGCTCCCTGTGCTATACACAAGCATAGTGGATGAACCGTAGACAACATAACCAGCTGCAACTTGAGCGTCGCCAGGTTGTAGAAAATCTTCGAGTGTCACAGGGGTGCCAACGGGCGTTATTCTGCGGTAGATAGAGAAAATAGTCCCAACACTTACGTTTACATCAATATTGCTTGAACCGTCTAAAGGATCCATGAGAACTATATATTTTGCTTCGTGATGGATGTCGTCATCGAAGCTCACGAAGTATTCTTCTTCTTCTGAAGCGACCCCACAAACTTGTCCCATACTTCTGAGCGCACGCATAAAAGTGTCATTAGCGATAACATCTAATTTTTGCTGTGCTTCACCTTGAATATTCTTCCTGCCTATGGCACCTAGAATATCAACAAGACCAGCCTTGTTGATTTCTCGGTTTACCACCTTAGCGGCTAGTCGAATAGAGGTTAACAAATGACTAAGTTCCCCAGTTGCATAGGGGAAATCTTGTTGGTTCTCAACAATGAATTCGCCGAGGGTAGTTGGTTGTACCATGGTTAGTGGATAATGGTTTGTAATAGGTCCTCGCAAGTTACGTTAATATGGCTTTAACTCGAAGTTCAAAACCTTACCTTTACAACCATGAGGTATAATGGACAAGTACGAGCTAAAAAGCACTTGGGTCAGCATTTTTTAAAGGACGAATCCATCGCGGAACGTATCGCGAACGTGGTTCCTTTTGACGGAGTTGATAAGGTGTTGGAAGTGGGACCCGGAATGGGGGTCATGACGAAGTATTTATTACGAATGCCTCATGTAGAGACATGGGTAGTAGAAATAGATAGAGACAGCGTAAGTTATCTGAAGGCAAACTATAATGCTATCAGTGCTCGGATACTGGAAGAAGATTTTTTAAAGTGGAACCCCTCGTTAACATTTGGGGACGAACGTTTTGCGTTGATCGGTAATTTCCCCTATAATATATCTTCTCAAATAGTATTTAAAGTACTCGAGAACCGAGATCAAATCCCGCTGTTTGGGGGTATGTTCCAAAAGGAAGTTGCCCAAAGATTATGTGCTGGACCAGGCAACAAGACGTATGGTATTCTTTCGGTGTTGTGCCAAGCCTATTTTGACCTCACTTATGATTTTACGGTACCACCGGAAGTCTTCAGTCCACCTCCTAAAGTGGAAAGTGGTGTCATGCACATGGTTCGCAGAAACTCAGAACCCGGTATATCGTTCAAGTTGTTAAAGCGAGGAGTTAAAGCTGGATTTGGGCAACGTAGAAAAACACTGCGCAATGCATTGAAAGTCATTAACTTGCCGGAAGGTTTTGAACACCCGTACTTAAGTAAACGTGCGGAGCAATTGGGATATGAAGAATTTGTTGAATTGCTAAACGCCATAGAAGATGGAAGAGTTGAGCATTAGATCACGCATTATAAAAGCGATGTCAGCCTCGTCTGATGTTGAGTTTTTACAACTTCTTGAAGGAATTCACGCGGCTGATTTAGCTGAGGTGTTGGAGACTTTTGAGCAAGAAGAACGTTCCCTTATTTTCGAGAAGTTATCTCCGGAAATGGCAGCTGATGTTTTAGTGGAGTTTGACCAGGACGAACGAATTGAGCTTATTGCCAGTTATTCATCCGAAGAAATTGCGCAAGAATTGGTGGGTAATATGGATTCTGATGACGCTGCTGATCTGCTTTCGGAGTTATCAGACGACCTTACGAGGGAAGTATTGTCTCAGGTAGAAGACGTAGAGCAAGCGAAAAGAATTGCCCAGTTACTTACTCATGAAGAAGACACAGCCGGAGCTCTTATGGCTACTGAACTCGTAAAGGTGAGTGAAGACTTGACAGCACTTAGATGTGTTGCCGCCATGCGAAACCAGGCTGAGAATATTGATAAGGTACATGCCGTTTATGTGGTTAATGATGATGAAATTCTCGTTGGAACCTTAAGCTTAAAAAAGCTTCTTACCGCGAAGCGTACAGACAATATCTCGGATTTGTACAGACCTATCGAGCATTCCGTTTTGAGTACGGTACCTGCTGAAGATGTGGCTAATATGATGCAGAAGTACGATCTATTTATTCTTCCCGTGGTGAATGCCGCAGGTGAGTTATTAGGCCGTATTACTTTGGATGATGTGGTAGATTTCATACGTGAAGAGGCGGAAAGAGATTACCAGTTAGCATCGGGACTTACCGATGAGGTCGAGAGTGATGACAGTGTGTATGAGGTGACCCGAGCACGCATACCATGGCTATTGATTGGTCTTATTGGAGGATTGATAGTAGCCTTAATAATCGGAAAAAATGAAGAGGACATAAAGCTCGTTCCCGCTCTGGCGTTTTTCATGCCTTTAATTGCCGCAATGGCTGGAAATGTTGGTGTACAGTCTTCTGCTATTGTTGTTCAGTCACTTGCAAGCCATCGGAAGCCAGAAAACATAGGTAAAAAACTCATCAAGGAGTTATCAGTAGGCTTGTTTAATGGACTCATCCTTTCGGTAGTGATGTATGGTGCAGGCTTATTATTAGGCTATGACCAATTGATTACGTTAACCGTTAGTATCTCTCTACTTACGGTAATTGTTTTTGCTTCTTTATTTGGAACATTTATTCCTTTGATGCTCAACAGGTTTAAGATAGATGCAGCCTTAGCCACAGGACCTTTTATAACGACTGCCAACGACGTGATTGGATTGATCATTTACTTCCAAATCGGAAGGCTTATCATAGGTTACTGATGAAGGCTTTATTACTGGATGATACGCATCCTTTTTTAGAGGAGGCCCTCGTTCAAGGAGGCTTAGAGTTGATCAAGGATTATACCAGGCCGTTACTAGATTTTCCAGTTTCATACTTTGAATGTACCGTGTTGGTTATTCGATCCAGGATGCCTATTAACGCGAAATTTCTATCTCAATTCCCCCATCTAAAAGTGATAGGACGAATGGGTGCGGGTCTAGAAAACATAGACTTAAGTCAAGCTAAATTACAAGGCATTACTTGTATTCGGGTCCCAGAAGGCAACTCTAGAGCAGTAGCAGAACATGCTTTAGCTATGTTGTTAAGTGCTTTAAACCACTTGCCAAGGGCTGGGGTGGAAGTACGAAAAGGTATTTGGTTACGAGAAGAAAACAAAGGCCGAGAAATACACGCGCTCAAAGTAGGCATCATAGGGTATGGAGTGATGGGAGCTGAATTTTCAAGACTTCTATACGCTATGGGTGTTCAGGTATATACGTACGATAAATATCGTTTTGACTATACTGAGGGTACGATGATAGAATGTAGCTTAGAAAAGCTACAGGCAGAAGTAGATGTGGTTAGTATTCATTTGCCTTACAACAATGAGACCCACTACTTCGCTGATGAGGTATTCTTTAATGGATTTGCAAAACCTGTTCATTTTATAAATACAGCACGTGGACAAATCACAAATACGACGGCACTATTGGCGGCACTAGAATCTGGTCTTGTATTGAGTGCCGGTCTTGATGTCCTTGAATATGAAAACTCAAGTTTCACTTCGTTATTTGATGCTGAACTACCAGTAGCATTGAGCGCATTACTGCTGTTGGACAATGTGATCATAACTCCTCATATAGCTGGATGGACTCAGGAAAGTTTTGAGAAAATGGGTAGAGATTTAGGCGCTAAAATATTGGCTGCGCTTAAGACCGTTTAAAAACAAACTGAACCGTATCTGGCGATCTTTGCTCCTGTAAAATATGGAGTCCTTGAGTCTCTCTCCGCTCATCTTCACTAGAATAATGGCGTATCGTTAAGAGCTCTACCTTTTCTTGAAGCTCTACTTGGAAGGTGATCTCCAATTCTCGGATTACTTTGGGTACAATAATGCGGTCATTATCGATACAGAAGATGGCCTTAGTCGCCGTGTTTCTCATGAGGTTGACCACTATCCCATTACTGGCGAATAGCTCATATACAGCACTCAGATGGCGTTCTACGATAAAGGCTAAATCAGTTGTACTGATCACAAGCAGAGCCTGGTTCCTCTTTAATATGAAGTTAGCCATTTCCGGATTCGAGATACCCACTCCGCTAATTACGGTACCAGCCGCTGTAGGGTCCATGAAGCTTTTTATGTGTAGCGGAATAGACCTTCGTTGCATGGGTTGAATGGTCTTTGGATGTATAATGGAGGCACCATAAAAAGCCAACTCAATTGCTTCAGCATAAGGTAGTGAGTGGATCTTCTGTGTATTCTTAAATATTTTCGGATCACCATTCAACATACCAGGTACGTCTTTCCATATGGTTAAGTTTGCGGCTTTCAGGCAATACGCGAAAACAGCACCTGAATAATCAGATCCTTCGCGTCCTAAGGTAGTTGGATTACCGTCTGGATCACTGCCTATAAAGCCTTGAACGAAATTAACCTTGTTCAATTGTATACTTGCGGGAATGGCTATTTCAGTGGCCTGCCAGTCTACTGTTGCTCTCCTAAAATGATGGTCTGTTTTCACCATTTTGGTGGTGTCTAACCATACAGATGGGGTGAATTGTTGGACAAAAGTTGTTATAATTCTAGTAGAAATAAATTCGCCAAAGTGCACAATAAAATCGTACTGCTTCGAATAGCTAACCGCTGTTATTGATACCCCATGTTTAAGTGATTGCATCCAAAATTCAATCTGTTCAAGCAATTCTGCAGGTGGAATTTCAAACAGGTCATCAATGATTTTTTGGTGAAACTTCCCTATCGCTTCTATTTCTGATAAAGCAAGGCTGGTATTTTTATTGTTCCAGGCTTCTACAACTCTTTCAAGGGCATTGGTCATTTTACCCATAGCGCTCACCACGACAACCATAGGGCGTAAAGGGTAGTTGCTAATGATCCTAGCAATGTTTTGAACGCTTTCTGCATCTTTTACCGACGCACCTCCAAACTTAAAAACTACCGGCGTATTCATTTAAATTTTTGTAATTGTTCGTTGCTGAAAGTACCTAAATACCATTCGGGATCTAATGTTGCGTTATAGGTTTTATAAAACTCAATCGCAGGCTTGTTCCATTCAAGTACGGTCCATTCCATTCTACCTACGTTATCTTTTACTGCTATTTTCACGACTTCATCAAATAGTTTTCGACCTAATCCCATTCCTCGGAATAACGGTTGGATATAGAGGTCCTCTAAATGAAGTGTGGATCCTTTCCATGTGCTGTATCTAGGATAGTAAAGTGCCATGCCTACAATTTCGGATGTAGCTACGTGCTCTGCTAAAAAACATTCGAACTTGTTTAAGTCGAAACCGTCTCGTTCTAGATCTTGGACGGAAATAGTCACCGCATCAGGCTCTTTTTCATAAATAGCGAGTTCTGTAATTAGTCCATGGACCGATTTCATATCGACTCTTTGTGCAACTCTAATTTCGATCATGAGGCTAATTTAAAACAATAACTCTAGCGCTCCGGCTTTGATTTCTTCCACAACGCTAGGATCTAATAGGGTAGATGTGTCTCCAAGGTTAGTGGTGTCTCTTTCCGCTATTTTACGCAATATTCTTCGCATGATTTTACCAGAGCGTGTCTTGGGTAGGCCTGGCACGATTTGTATTACATCAGGTTTTGCAATGGGACCAATTTCTAAAACAATTTGTTCTATAATCGATCGATGCACTTCTGCAGCTTGATGGTCGCCATTTTCTAGGATCACGTAAGCGTAGATGCCCTGGCCCTTGATTTCATGAGGATATCCTACTACGGCACTTTCTGTTACAAAATGAGACGCATTGATGGCGTTTTCAATCTCAGCGGTCCCAAACCTATGTCCACTTACGTTAATAACGTCATCAACTCGTCCGATGATTCTATACATACCGTCTTCTCGACGAGCACCGTCGCCTGTAAAGTAGTAGCCCTTATAGGTACTGAAATAAACATTTTTACACCGCTCATGGTCTCCATAAGTAGTGCGAATCATTGATGGCCATGGGTATTTAACACCTAAGTAGCCTTCCACACCATCACCTTCAATTTCATTGCCATCATTGTCCAGCAGCACAGGTTGAACACCAGGAAGTGGTTGTCCAGCGTATGTGGGTCTTTGATCACTAATTCCACCTAGCCCGGAGATCATGATACCTCCAGTTTCGGTTTGCCACCAGGTATCTACTATCGGACAATTTTTATGACCAACTTTTTCATGGTACCATTGCCATGCCTCCGTATTAATTGGTTCACCTACAGAGCCGATCACTTTTAAAGAACCTAGATTGGCCCGTTCTACAAACTCATTGCCACAAGCCATTAAAGCACGTATAGCTGTAGGTGCCGTATAAAATTGGTTGACCTGGTATTTATCGCATATCTCCCAGAAACGGCCCGCATCTGGCCAGGTGGGGACTCCTTCGAACATAAGCGTTGTAGCTCCATTAAGTAGCGGTCCATAAATGATATAGCTGTGTCCTGTGATCCAGCCTACATCTGCGGTGCACCAGTAGACATCACCCCTTTGGTATTGAAACACATTTTGAAAACTATATCCCGCATACACCATATATCCTCCGCAAGTGTGGACCACTCCTTTTGGCTTTCCTGTGGATCCGGACGTATATAAGATGAATAACAAGTCTTCCGCATCCATTTCCTCTGCGTGACAGCTCTTTTTCACACCAGTAACTTCTTCATGGTACCAATAATCCCGTCCAAGTAACATATCAGTGTCACGTCCATCTCGTTGAACCACAATAACACTGTGCACTGATCCACATTGAAGTAGTGCTTCATCTACGGTGGTTTTTACGGAGAGTGACTTTTCGCCACGGAACATACCATCTGAAGTCAGCACACAAACACATTGACTGTCATTAATACGGTCAGCTAATGCGTTAGCAGAGAACCCCGCGAATACGACAGAGTGAACTGCACCAATTCGTGCACATGCTAAAACTCCAATAGTGAGTTCCGGAATCATAGGCATATAGACGGCTACCCGGTCTCCTTTTTTGACCCCCGTTTTCTTAAGTACATTCGCAAACCGGCATACTTCATCATGAAGTTCCTGATAGGTAAGGCGAACTTCACGCTCTTTTGGATTATTAGGTTCCCAAATTAATGCGATGTCATCTGCTCGATCCTTCAAGTGACGGTCCAAACAGTTTTCTGTGATGTTTAACTTACCTCCTTTAAACCATTTAATGGTAGGCGTTGTGAATTCCCATTCTAGAAGAGTTGTCCATGGCTTCCTCCATTGATAGTTGTCTGCAATACCCTTCCAAAATTCTTCCGGACGCTCGATAGCATGCTGGTAAGCCGCTTTATAATCCTCTTGGGTTTTGATATGGTATTGGCTCATGAAATGGTGGTTTAGTCTGTTGGAAGCGACAATTGTTTAAAATCTTGGATGGAGTCGCCTTTCCAAGTAGTCACTAAGAACCGATCTTCTAAAGCGGTGATTATGGTTCCACTATTGATCATGTTGTCCCTTTTCGCTATAAATTCTATTAGTTCATTATAGTCCAGTACGTTATGTCTAGTTTTTACATGACTATCTCCAAAAGGTCGCTGTATTTTGTAGATTTTTACCCAATTCATAACACTCACATGTGATACGCCTAGAATGCGTTCTATTTCTCGGTAACTAATTCCTTCGATATACAGCTGTAGTGCCTTGATGACGACATAATCATCTATTTTTTTACCAAGTTTTTGTACCGAAAAATAGTAATTACAGGTTTTGCACTTATAACGCTGACGTCCCTTAATGGAACCGCTTTTTACATACTCTTGGCTTTGGCACTTGGGGCAAGAAATAGTGGAAGACATAATTGTTTGATGGCAGGTGCAGGGTAAATATGAAAATGCATACCAATTTAGCGAAATAGTGCTAAAAGATCATGTTGAGAATAAATATTTAAGCCAAAAAGATGGGCTTAATATTTATAGGGTGCTTTTAACGCACGTCCTCAGATCGTGATTCTTGGATAACCGACGTGATGTCTTCAAGGGTCGAGAAGAACTCTTTTGCCCGATCGTGTCCAATGGATTCGCGAACCTTGTTGTTAAAACCTAAAACAGCTCTGCGGCTGTGGTTTCTTTTTTCTTTACCGCTTTCTGTTAGCTTGATCATTACAGATCTTCGATCATTGGGATTGGGTTCTCTGATAATGAGTCCCTGTTTTTCCATTGACTTGAGTACTCTACTGAGCGAGGTGCTTTCCATCCCCATTTTTGGACCCAACGCTGTGGAGGGCGTCCCTTTCTGAACATCAATATTAAGAAGTGCAAAACCAACTGAAACTGTAATACCATAAGGGGCTACAAGCTCGTTGTACATTTTCGAAAGGCTTATCCAGCTTTTTCGGATTTGAAAATCAAAAGTGTCCTTCGGTTTCATGGGTAAAAATGAATACCGAAATATACATAGATTTACTATGCACGCATAGTATAGGGTACTTAATATCCCAAATTACGCTCTAATTGAGGTAGTATAAAGAAGGATATGTTATCTGAGAACTCGCTCTTTGCAGCTCTTATTGCAGAGTCTTTATTTGCACTTATTGCAGAATTCTCGACGGTTTGACTGCTCCATATAATTTGTCCACTCCTGGTGTGTTGAAGTATGAATTGTCCTTGAATCACACATTTCGAACGTTCGTTACTGATAACGATCATCCGAATGTCACCATTAAAAACTAAGGTCAATGGAGCATTTTCATCCATTGTAAAAGACTTTGCGATAGCGCTGCCCACAACCTCTTTAATGCCATTTTCTGCGTTGACTTGTACCGTTGTGTTTTGAAAATACAACGTGGTAGATTTATTCCAGCCGGACATGTTTTGTATCCAATAAACGGAGGGCCTATCCAGGTAGGGTAGTAGTTCTTTGTAGTCTATGCTGAGGTTAAGTTTAACTGCGTTCTGCTTGCCTGTGTGTTGACAGATAACGGCTCCGTTTTCTTGCGCTAAACTGAAATTTCCCGAGCTTGAGTTCAGGGTCAATCCTTTGAAGATGGATGAATCAGAAACTTTAAAAATAGTCGAGAATTGCTGAGGCATACCCAAATAGAATATAGATTCAGGAGTCAAATAGTTTCCTTGTAAGTCGCCTTCAACGGCGCGTAATGCTCTGATTAATTTCGTTTTAATATCAACGGCAAATGTGGGGTCTATCAAGAAATTTCGATCCATTGCTTTGTGCACAGCATCACCTATAGCGATTATTCGTTCATGGGCTAAGTTTGAATCATCAGAGGCTATTGCAATCTTCTCATCTATCCAAGAGATGGCAAGGTGGTCATTGTTGGCTTTGTTTTCAAGATAATCGGGCAAGTGTAATTTATATAAAACATAATATCGATACGCATCGGCATAAGAAGCAATTACTTGATAATCTTCTAATTTCACCTTGGAAGTAGTCAAAGTTTCTGAGCTAAAAGCACTTTGCATACCCTTCGCATCCTCTTTTTGTAAAAGTCGAGTTTCATCAAAAATCTGACTCTCTACCTCCTGGGCAAGATCAGCCAATGCATTAGAGCGCGCGGCCTGTTGGTATGAAGAATTGGGATTGACATAGCTCATGCCGAGCCCATAGACAAACTTACCCGATGGATCAATAGGCTTGCCTGTAACCCATTCAGGTATTACTGTTTTTTTACCGCCGCAAGCCATTAAAAGAAAGCTTGTAAAAATGATCAATCCGTTTCTCATGGTTCAAGCTTTAAACGCTTCACCGCGGAAGCACTTCTTGAGGCAAACGATACGACGGCATCTTTTCTCATAGTAACAGGACTCTTCACGGACCTGCTCGCTTTTTTAAGTCTCGCTAACTGACGACGCTTTGACTCGTTTATTTCTGGCCGGTCGCTGTGGTGGGCTTTGTTCTGATATTTCCAATAGCCGGGGAACAAATTATCCCCACTGTATTCAATGTAATGAGCTTTATCAGAGTTAGCATACTCGTAACTTTCCACAGCAATGATTTTTGAAGTCGCTCTATCTGTTAACGTCAGCTGGGCTGTATAATGTACCTTGTTTTCCTTCGTGAATTCTTGGTAGCGAACCTTAGTGTATTTAGCCTCCTTTATAGTTTTCCCCTCGTCGTCTTTTTTGTCTACGAAGTAACGCTCATACCCCGTCTTACTCTGAGAGATAAGCGATCCTTCCTCCTCATCTACACTGGTTACGACTACTTTTAAGTAAGCGTGCGCAGATAGCAACTCCTGAGTTACTGCTTCCTCAGAAGTCCCGCCGTTAATGATTGCTTGTTGCTCATCTTGTAACAAATCAAAATTTGTACGGTCTAATAGCTCAATGAACGGATCCTTGTTAGCGTACAGCGCACTGATTAAGCGTGACTGCAACGCGGCTGAAACAGCTGCTGCTTTACCCGTAATTTGTGGATCGGAGATGATACCTAATCTATAAATCCCTCTGGAAAGGGCTTCGTCTTTTAAGGTTTGTAACTCCTCTTGTTTTGGATACTTGAGCACTATAGGTTTTAGAACAGCGAATGCTGCTCTATATGATCCTTGTTCAAAAAGCGTTAAGGCTTTCGTGTAAATAGGCTCAACCTCACTAAAAGTGAGAAGTTCAGTAACATCCCGAAAGCCAGGTCTTAATATCTCTAGTTCACTAAGCCTTAGTTGGGCTTTATCAAAAGAACGACTCCTGACCAAGAGTTTCGACCGGTTATAAACGGTGTTTGTATAGTTTGATAGCTGTTGCTGATAGTCAAGCTCATAAAACCCCTCATAGCGATCAACGGAAATATACTTCTTCAGGTAGGTGGTCCATTTGTCCGCCTCTAGAAACCGGTAAACAGATAAAGAGTCATTACCATCGGCAAAGCGATAGTTGGTATATAATTCTTCTAGCAAAGCGCTACCCTGATGCTCCATAGCAATCAGAAATTTGACTTTTTTAGGTTTTTTGTCTAATGCCTTTTTGTATTCGGTTACAGCAGACTTCAACATATGAGCTTGGGCAAATTTGTTTCCCTGCTTATAATGGTATTTCGCACCATGGCATGAGGTGAGTATGAGGCTACCGAGAAGGAAGAGAAATCGTATGTTCATAAAGTTCATTTGAATTGACAGAACAAAAGCTATGCCTTTAGCGATAAAGTTAAGACTATTAGTATTTTTGGCTGCATGAAAAACCCATTAGTATTATTGTCTCCATCAAAAGCAATGGCTAGTGTTGGTCAGTACACAGGTCAGATAAACCCTGTGTCGGCTCATTTTAATCAGTCTACAAAGGCGGTTGTGGAGGCGGTCCAGAAACTTTCGAGCGAAAATATTCAAGCTTTATTAAAGGTAAGTGATGCAATGCTTCCCCGGGTTAAGCTTTCGTGGGAGCCCAAGCCCGAGGAATTCGTACTTCCTGAAAACGGTATTAGCGGACTAACGGCTTATCAAGGCGAGGCTTTTAAACGGCTAGATATAAATAGCCTAAGCGAGAATGCGCTGTTTCGTGCGCAGCAGTCCTTAGCGGTCCTTAGTGGCTTGTATGGGGCGGTGACTGCGGATATGGCAATACTTCCCTACAGATTAGAAATGCAAAGTAAACTTTCAGTGGGGGAGCATGCTAATCTATATGCGCTGTGGAAGCCAATTATAACCTCTTGGGTCAATGAGCATCCTACACCTTTTATTGTGAATTGTTGTAGTGGGGAATACAGCAAAGCTGTTGATTGGAAAAAAGTAACTAAGCCCGTAATTCATGTGGACTTTAAGCAAATGAGTAACGGTGTCGCTAAATCGATATCTGTATTTTCAAAACAAGCAAGGGGCGCAATGGCAAGATGGATATTTCAAAAAGACATCCAAACTATTTTTGGCTTAGCTTCGTTTAAAGAAGACGGTTATAGCCTTTTCAGTCAAGAAGAGGATAAAATGATATTTTTAAGAGAATGAAAAATAAGAACACCAGAAACAATTTCCTGCTAGGAATGGCGATACTTTTCCTCAGCTATTCAGCTAATGCCCAGCGCTCAACATCGTTTTTAGAGCTTGGTGCCTATGGTATGACGCAGAATTATCTCGGTGATGTCAATAACAATAGTTTAGGTGCTTTAACTCAGGAAGCAAGGTTCGGAATGGGTACACAATTGAAGTACAATTTCAGCAGCATACTTAGTGTGGGCGCTGATGTGAATTATGGAAGCATATACAGTCATGACAACTTACATGGCAACGTGGATCGAGACTATCAAGTAGATACAGATTTATTGAACCTAAATGTGTTTACTAATATTCATTTTATTCCATTTGGGAAGTATAATTTACGCAATACACATACTCCCTTTATTCATATCGGAGTAGGTGCACTCACTTACCAACCTCATCTAAATACAAATGCTCAATATCCAGATGAGATAGAGTTATATCCTGGTACAGGACAAACCTTTACCTATGCGCTTGGTTTTGGATGGAGAATTCGTAGGTCATTGAAAACGTTTTACAACCTGGGTATATATTACAATGGTTTTGGCGTTTCAAATATTGAAGGATTCAATTATGCCGAAGATTTTGTATCAAGTAGTACAGAGGTTCTAAATACTTTGGACGGATCTGTTACGTTCAAGTTTGGAATGAGTCTTGGCTTCTTCGACCAGTAAAAAGTTCGGCACAACCTTTGAACTTTACTAAAGGCCCTCTTACGGAGAGGCCTTTTTTTAGCTATTTATGACACCGTGTCGTAAAATGAGCCTATCACCATGTCAACAACACGTATTATGGACAGTTTGTCACTTAACGATATTATAAATGAGAATACAGAATTCATCCCTTTGATGATTTCTGATGATGAGGTAGAAATTAATAATGAACAGCTACCGGAGCTTCTGCCAATACTCCCTCTGAGAAACACCGTCATTTTCCCTGGAGTCGTAGCTCCAATAACTGCTGGTAGAGATAAAAGCCTACGTCTTATCCGCAGCATTACAGATGAGCCCAAGTTTGTGGGTATGATCGCGCAGAAAGATGGAGAAACAGAAGAACCAGGTGCTGGAGATGTTTTCCCAACGGGAACCCTTGCACAGATTGTAAAGAGTTTTAAAATGCCTGATGGAAATACAACCATCATTATTCAAGGAAAAAAACGCTTCCGAATACTGGAATGGACACAAAACGAGCCTTTTAATATGGCCAAAGTTGAGTTTTTACCTGAATTTGTACCGGGAGAAGAGGACATTGAATTCAATGTGCTTATGGACAGTATCAAAGAAGTCGCTGGTCGATTAATACAAGAAAGCCCAAATATTCCTTCCGAAGCCCAAGCCGCTTTGGATAATATAAAATCGAACACATTTTTGCTAAATTTCATTGCGTCTAATAGCAGTATGACCTTGAATAAGAAGCAGGAAGTTTTGGAATTAGATAGTCTGAAAGAGCGGGCAACGAAAGTATTGGAAGGACTCAATCGCGAATTAAGAATGCTTGAGGTGAAAAATGAGATTCACGATAAAGTAAAGCACGAGTTTGACCAACAACAACGCGAATATTTCTTGCACCAGCAAATGAAAACCATCCAAGAAGAATTGGGAGGGAATAGTAGTGAGACTGAGATTCAGGAAATGCGTCAGAAATCAACGGCTAAAAAGTGGAGTAAAAAAGCATCCGATCATTTTGAAAAGGAGTTAAAAAAGCTTCAACGCCTGAATCCGCAGATGCCTGAATTTGCTATTCAAAGAAATTATCTAGAATTCCTTTTAGAACTTCCTTTTGAGTCTAAGGGCAGGGTAGATATAAACTTGAAAAAAGCAGAGAACATTCTTCATAAGGATCATTACGGATTGGAGAAAGTAAAAGAACGTATTCTAGAGCACCTCGCTGTGCTCAAGCTCAAAGGAGACATGAAGAGCCCAATCTTATGTTTAGCTGGCCCTCCAGGTGTAGGAAAGACATCACTAGGGAAAAGTATTGCTGAAGCATTGGACCGGCCCTATGTCCGAATGTCTTTAGGCGGTCTCCGCGATGAAGCAGAAATCAGAGGACATCGTAAGACATATATTGGAGCTATGCCAGGTCGTATTCTCCAAAACATGAAGAAGGCTGGCTCAAATGATCCAGTATTTATTCTTGATGAAATAGATAAATTGAGTTACGGTAACGGAGGAGATCCTTCGTCTAGTATGCTAGAGGTTTTAGACCCAGAGCAGAACGACAGCTTTTATGACAACTACCTTGAAATGGGTTATGATTTAAGTAAGGTCTTTTTTATTGCAACAGCAAATAATCTAGGTGCCATACAGCCTGCCTTGCTAGATAGAATGGAAATCATCGATGTGACCGGTTATACTACCGATGAGAAAGTGGAGATTGCGAAGCGCCATTTGGTGCCAAAACAATTGGGTAATCATGGGATCACTAAGGATCAATTTTCAATTGGTAAACCCGAGCTAAAGTCTGTTGTAGAAGGATATACTCGTGAAAGCGGAGTAAGAAATTTAGATAAAAAAGTAGCCAAGCTTATTCGCAGTACAGCCAAGGACATCGCCATGGGTGATGTCGCAAAAGCTAAAATCGGAAAGAGTGATTTAGAGACTATTTTAGGCCCTTCCCGAGAACGCGATGTATACGAGGGAAATGACCATGCCGGGGTGGTTACAGGTTTAGCCTGGACTCCTGTTGGTGGGGACATCCTCTTCATTGAGAGTTCCCTGCACAAGGGAACTGGAAAGGTTATTATTACTGGAAACTTAGGTGAAGTCATGAAAGAAAGCGCCACTATAGCGATGGCTTATCTCAAGGCAAATTCAGATCAAGTAGGTATCGATGCGGGCCTTTTTAGTGCCTATGATATCAATATTCACGTTCCACAAGGGGCAATTCCTAAAGATGGCCCCAGTGCAGGAGTCACCTTACTTACCGCGCTTACCTCCTTGTTTAAACAGCAACTAGTAGCTCCAAAACTAGCAATGACTGGAGAGATTACACTCCGAGGAAAAGTACTTCCGGTTGGAGGTATTAAGGAAAAAATATTGGCAGCTAAGCGTGCAAAAATTAATACGATCATCCTTTGTGACAAGAACAGAAGGGATATTGAAGAGATAGAAGACCACTACATTAAGGGTATGACTTTTCATTATGTTTCTGAAATGCAAGAGGTATTGGAATTGGCTATATTAGATAAAAAAGTAAAAGGTGCTAAAGTTTTAGAACCGGCTTTAAAGAAGGGTTGATTAGAATACTAACCATATCATTGTTATGTTCCTTTAGCGCTATTGCTCAAAGTGGCGCTGGTGGTGTATTTACTTTTCTAGATCGAAGCATATTTGCCGGATCATCTGCATTGGGGAACACGAGTTATATTCATCCTGGTCCAACAGGTGCATATGCAGTGCAGAACCCTTTACTGCTCTCGGACAGCTCCATACATCAATTAGAAATCAGTATTGGTAGCTTAGGAGATGGCGTACAGCTATTACAAGGCAGCTATGGTTTCAAGATTATGGGGAAACCTCTGATTGCATCCGTTCAAAGTGTGCAATACGGAGAATTTACAGCTACTGATTCTTGGGGAACTGTTTTAGGAGAGTTCAGCGCCGGCGATTTAGCCATTAATGTAGGAAGTCAACTAGGGTCGTTCAAAAATATTTCGTTTGCGGTTTCTGGTAAGTTAATTAATGGTACTTACGAAAGTTACCAGAGTTGGGCCGTAGCCTCAGACTGGGTAGCCATGTATAGCGTTGCTGCGGGGCCTGATGTAGCTTTGATAGTTAAGAATGTGGGTATGCAGCTTACTACTTTTGGAAATCAACGAGAATCTCTACCCACGAATTTGTTATTTGCTTTTGGTGATAAACTAGAGTATGCGCCGTTTCGTTGGACGTTTGTGATTGATCAATTGTCTCGTTGGAACTTAGGTTATCAAGATCCCAACTTAGTAAATGTAGATCCTGTAACTGGTGAGCAAACCCAAGAGACTTTTTCGATGCTCAATCTGGGATTGCGTCACCTTTCTGGCTCGATAGAGTTTTTACCTACGCAAAGATTACACTTGATGGTGGGGTATAATTTCCGTCGTCAATTCGAAATGTCTTTACCAACCCGAAGAACTTCTGGTGGGTTCTCGTTGGGAGCAGGTTTGTATTTTAATTCCTTTCAGCTCCATTATGCAAATGAGCTTCGGAGCCTAGCCGGACGAATGAATACCCTATCTTTAAGTTTCAATATCTAAGTACTACAACAACCATGCACAAACCCTTGACTATTGCCATAGACGGACACAGTTCCACAGGTAAGAGTACCCTTGCCAAGCAATTAGCAATGGAGTTGTCGTATGTCTATGTGGATTCAGGTGCGATGTACCGTGCGGTTGCCCTCTATGCCCTTCGAGAAGGATGGGTAAGCAAAGAGCACGGCTGCCAGGATGATGCCATAATTAGAGCTATCCAAGGTTTAAATATCACTTTCGAAATAGATGAAAGAGGTAAAAATAATACCTATCTCAATGGAGAATGTATTGAAGAGCAAATTCGCACCATGGAAGTTAGTAATGTCGTTTCGCATGTAGCGAAGCTTGTGCCTGTGCGGAGGAGGCTAGTGGCTCTGCAACAGGCCATGGGTGAAAAAGGAGGCGTTGTTATGGATGGCAGGGACATTGGAACAGTGGTTTTTCCAGATGCTGAGTTAAAAATATTTATGACTGCCTCAGATATGATTCGTGCGCAAAGACGTAAATCGGAATTAGACAGCAGCGGTCAAGAACATTCTGTGTTGGAAGTTCTTCAGAATTTAAAATCTAGAGATAAAGCAGATATGGAGCGTTCAGACTCTCCGCTCGTCGCGGCTAATGATGCTAAGATATTAGACAACAGCGCAATATCCAGAACAGCGCAGTTCGACATCGTCTTAGAATGGATCAAAGAGGCTTCTGAGCGTCTACGTTAGGGCCTATTAGCAGTTTTATTAAGATCTATTCGCAAGTACAGTAGTAGCGCCTTTAACGATATCCCCTTCCTTGACTTGTATCTTACAATCCAAAGGTAAAAAGACGTCAACCCTAGAGCCAAACTTGATGAATCCAAATTCTGAGCCTTGCTTCACTAAGTCTCCCTGTTTCGTGTACATCACTATTCTTCGAGCGACAGCACCAGCAATTTGACGAAACACGACCTTTCCCCAAACAGTATTCTCGATCGCTACAGTAGTTCTCTCGTTAAGAGAAGAACTCTTCGGATGCCAAGCAACAAGAAATTTTCCGTGGTGATGAACAGCGTGTAGTATTTTTCCACCTAAGGGAAATCTATTTACATGTACGTTAAATGGCGACATGAAAATTGACAGTTGAATACATTTCTCTTTTAAAAATTCCTCTTCGTAAACCTCTTCTATAGTCACTATTTTACCATCTGCAGGACATAGGAACGCTTCTGGATTAACCAGTATGGTACGCGTAGGATTGCGGAAAAACTGAAGTACGATAGCATAAAGAACTATGCTTGTTATTAGAACGGCTGCTTCAAGCCATTGTAATGTAGTTAGCCATTGTACAAGAGCATTCACCGCCACTAAAACAATGAATGATAAGCCTAACGTTCCCTTTCCTTCTTTATGAATGGTCATATCAAATGTTGGTATATAAGTATTGAAATTGGTGCCGCAGTTATAAAACTGTCCAGTCTATCTAACGCGCCTCCATGTCCAGGTAAAAATACACCCGAATCTTTAACATCAGCCTCTCTTTTAAGTGCAGATGCTACCAGATCACCAAAAGGCGCGATTAAACTCACTGTCACAGCAAGAAAGAGCGCTATAGGCATAGATGTTAAGCCCCAGAAATGATTAGTAACGGTACCCACAACTAGCGTTCCTAGTATTCCTCCTACAAAACCTTCCGTAGTTTTTTTAGGAGAGAGCTTAGGTGCGAAAGGATGTTTTCCAAAACCTCGGCCTACTAAATAAGCGAAAGTATCTGAAGACCAGATCATAATAAAAATGAAAAGAATGAGTTTGGGGGATTCAACAGAGGTCTGGATGACATAAATCATAGGTACATAGACGTATATCAGTCCAAAAAAGCTCTTTCTCATTTCAAGGGCAGGCTGCTTAGCTCTGAGAAGAGTAAGAACGAGCAAAGTACTTAGCATTACCGTTGACGTCACGATATTGTTATTATCGCCCCAGTCAAACATTGCACCGGCGAACAGAACTAGGAACGTGAATATCAGTAATGGAAATTTACGCTCCATCTTTAACAGACGAGAAACTTCATTCATGAGGAGAAAGGCAAATACAGCTAGTAGGTATGGACCAAAAGATGTAAATCCGAAAATACCAATCAATGTAGTAGCGTATAATCCGCCAAATAGTGCTCTTTTTCCCATGCTATGCTTCGTCTTCAATGAGAATCAGGAACACCGTTCTATCCTTGTTGGGGTCTGCTGCTGCTAATTCTACATTCTGGTCATGAGGTGCACGAATGACAGCTATGTTTCCAGGCCTGTTTTCTCTATATTTTTGATTAATAGCGGTCATGCCGTCTCTAAGATTAGCAACCATTTGCGACGTGAAGGCTATAAGTATGTGGTTTTTAGGAAGATCTGCTAATTTTCGCCCTCCCGTATGATGTCCATGAACCATAATACCTCCGTTGAACGCAATTAAGGCTTCACAAGCACTGAGTACGACAGGGAACTGTCCATCGTTCTGGAAAGTAGTTTTAATGGTGATTTTGTTCTCCCATTCTGCTAGTTCCGGTGATGAAATAAAAACACCTTTCCAGCCTTGTTCTGAGCAATAATGGGATAGAGAGGTGACTGCATCTATTTTGTTCGCGCAGTAGACGAAATCACCACCTCCTTCGGTGAACTGGGAGACAAATTTTTCATCCAACGGAATTTGATCCAACGGTGCAAATTTTCCCTTTTCGGATTTGGAGGATAGAGCCTCTTTTCTAAAAGTAGAAGTGAGTTTGGAGAAAAAACCGCCGCTTTTGGCCATGGTACAATGAATCGTTTATCAAAAATAGAAAAGCTTGGCTAGACAAGGCTAAAGCTTTCGAAGAGCTTTCAACAAAAAAAGCCACACTAATTTATAGTGTGGCTTTTTAATAAAAGCAGAGATGATTACTCTGTTTTTTCGTTAGAATCTGATTCGTTATCAGCTTTAATATCTTGCTGTTCAGCTTCTTGAGTGGTTTCGATTACTGTAGCTGGTACTTCCTCAGCTACAGGAACTTCTTCAACCACAACCTCTTCTTCTTTGTCCCAAGGTCGTTTGCCAAAGATATCCTGAACATTTTCTCGGAAAATAACCTCCTTTTCCAGGAGAATATTAGCTAGCGCATCGAGTTTGTCTCGGTTGTCTGCAAGTAAAGAAATGGCTCTAGCATATTCAGCTTCAATGATCTTACTGATCTCCTTGTCAATGATGACTGCGGTCTCTTCTGAATAGGGCTTACTCATTGCATAGTCATTTTGACCTTGGCTATCGTAGTACGTAATATTGCCGATTTCTTCGCTTAAGCCGTAAATAGTAACCATTGCTTTTGCTTGCTTTGTTACTTTTTCAAGATCACTCAAAGCGCCTGTGGAGATATTATCGAAAACAACTTTCTCCGCCGCACGACCACCCATGGTGGCACACATTTCATCTAGCATTTGCTCTGAAGTAGTAATCTGTCTTTCCTCTGGCAGGTACCATGCAGCGCCTAACGAACGGCCCCTTGGCACGATTGTTACTTTTACCAACGGAGAGGCATATTCTAGTAGCCAACTCACTGCAGCATGCCCCGCTTCATGATAAGCGATTACTTTTTTCTCTGCTGGGGTAATGATTTTCGTTTTCTTCTCTAGTCCACCAACAATACGATCAATCGCATCATTGAAATCCTGTTTTCCAACAGTCTTATTCTCTTTCCGTGCGGCTATAAGTGCCGCTTCATTACAAACATTTGCAATATCTGCACCGGAGAACCCAGGTGTTTGTTTGCTCAAAAGATCTAGATCTAAACTATTGTCAGTTTTGATACCCTTGAGATGAACTTGGAAAATAGCTTTACGCTCTGTTAATTCTGGTAAATCAACGTAAATGATACGGTCAAAACGCCCAGCTCTCATAAGCGCGCCATCCAATATGTCTGCACGGTTGGTGGCTGCAATAATGATGACATTTTCATTTGTTCCAAAACCATCCATTTCTGTCAGGAGTTGGTTTAAGGTATTTTCTCTTTCATCGTTGCCTCCGGAGAAGTTGTTTTTCCCACGTGCACGTCCAATGGCGTCAATTTCATCAATAAAGATGATACAAGGTGATTTTTCCTTTGCCTGCTTAAACAAGTCTCTCACTCTGGAGGCTCCTACTCCTACGAACATTTCAACAAAATCTGAACCAGACAAAGAAAAGAATGGAACTTGAGCTTCTCCAGCAACGGCCTTGGCAAGTAAGGTCTTACCTGTTCCTGGCGGGCCTGATAGCATGACTCCCTTTGGAATGCGACCACCTAAGTCTGTATACTTCGTAGGGTTTTTAAGAAAATCAACGATTTCGAGTACCTCCTCTTTCGCTCCAGTCATACCTGCGACTTCGTCAAATGTGGTTTTAACCTCCGTGTCTTTGTCGTAAACCTTAGCCTTTGATTTACCAATATTAAAAATCTGCGATCCGCCACCACCACCTGGTGATCCACCGCCAGACATTCGTCTCATAATAAATAACCATACACCAATCATCAGTACTAAGGGAAGCACCCAAGAAATGATATCTCCCAAGAAGTTTTCTTGGGTCTGGTAGTTCACTGCAATCGGATCTTCGCTGTTGTGGTCTTTGTAATACTCTTTAATACGATCTTCGAAAGCACTTGCTGGCATCTCGAAGACATAGTGTGGTCCTGGATTAACCTCTTTACTGAGGTTACTATTTTTCACCTCATTATAGCGCTCGTTCGAAGCAAGTCGGTCTTCTTTTATAAAGACTTGTATTTTTTTCTCATTCAGAATATTAACCCTGTCGACATCTCCTAGTTGAAGAGATTCCTCAAACTCACGAAAATTTGATGTCTTTGCACGAAAACTCATGGCACTAAAGACTTGCATCCCAATAAATAGAGCGAAGACTAAACCATAAACCCAGTAAAAATTAAACCCAGTCTTCTTTGGTCCTCCGGGTGTTTTTTGGTTATTTGATCCGTTATTTCGAGCAAATTGTTTTTTCAATTTGTCGATTTGATTTTCTTTTTTTTCGTCTGCCATTCCTGGTTATAGGTTTTCAATGGTTGTTATTTCTGCATCACCCCAAAGGCCTTCTAGGTCATAGAATTCGCGAATACCTTTTTGAAAAACGTGGACAACGACGTTCACATAATCCATAAGTACCCATTCTGCGTTTGAGCGACCTTCGACATGCCAAGGTCTATCCCCAACACTTTCGCGTACACTTTTGTGCACACTTTCTGCTAAAGCATTTACTTGAGTGCTAGAATTACCCTCTGCGATAACGAAAAAGTCAGTGACAGCGGTCTCTATATTTCTAAGGTCTAATATGGTTATATTTTCGCCTTTGATATTTTGAAGTCCATCAACGACGAACTTTGTTACGAGCTCTGATGAAGCGTCTGGTTTTGTATGCATTAAATCTGTTCTAATTGAGTGTGTTAAATACCAAAACATATGCCATCTTAGTCCATAATACAGGATCTCGGCATAATGGCACAAAAATACCCCCTTTTTTCTTTAGAAACTGCAGACTCTACACAAGCTGTATTGAAGCGAAAACTGAGTGGTAATGGTACCTTAGCATCCTTTACAACGGTTGTAGCAAAAAGTCAAACTGCTGGAAGAGGTCGTGGAGTGTCAGTTTGGCATGATGAGCCTGGTAAATGCGCCTTGTTCTCTGTATACATTCCATGGGCACCAAAACTCGAAAACAGCTTCCTAGTTAATCAATGGGTTTGCCACTGTCTCAAGTCAATTTTACCCGGTTCAATTGGGTTTAAATGGCCTAATGATCTGATGGTTGGAGATCGAAAACTAGGCGGAATGCTCATCGAAAATCACTGGAGTGGAGGAGGTATTAAATCATCGATTATTGGGATAGGATTGAATGTGCTGAAGCCAGAGCGTTTCCTGGAAAGAGCCATTTCATTGGAGGAATTGGGCCTAGATATTGATGCTGACGAAGTAATTAAGGAGATTCTATATTGTTTTGAATCCCAATTAGGAACGGTACAAAATAAAACATTGCTCCATCGCAGATATGCCGATATGTTGTGGGGTAAAGATGACTTTAAATCTTATCGATTAGCCAATGGTACGGAAATTCAGGCTAAAGTTACAGGGACAGATCAACAAGGTCGTTTGATTTTAGAAGATAGGTCAGGTAAAACAACCCCCTTTGATATTGACGCGGTTAAATGGATTGATCCTTATCAGAAATCTTAAGGCAATTACAATCCCCAAACAGAGGGATCCTTGCGCCATTCTTTAAGCATCTCCACGCTTTCGTTGGAAATAGTTCCTTGTTGTGAAGCTTGTTCAAGCAGATGATTGTAATCACTCAATGTGTTGAGACGAACATTTGCCTTGTCAAAATTCTCTTGGGCTACAGGAAAGTCGTACGTGAAAATCGCCATCATTCCTAAGACATGTGCACCGACTTCTTGTAATACGTCTACCGCTTTGAGTGAAGAGCCTCCGGTAGAGATTAAATCTTCGATGACCACAACATTAGATCCAGGTTTTAAAAAACCTTCTATTTGATTCTGACGTCCATGGCCTTTGGCTTTGTCTCGAACATAGATAAAAGGAACATTCAGGTATTCAGCTACTAATACCCCTATAGCAATAGCTCCTGTAGCCACTCCAGCAATGTAATCCGGCTTACCATAAAGCTCTTGAATCTGCTTCGCGAATTCAATTTTAAGCTCGCTTCTGATGTTTGGAAAACTCAATGTTAACCTATTGTCGCAATAAATAGGACTCTTCCAACCGCTCGCCCATGTAAAAGGATTTTCAGGTTGAAGTTTTATAGCTTTAATTTGCAATAAGCTCTCTGCTGTTTTGAGCGCGACATCTTTGTTCTGTATCATGTTACAAAATTACATCAAAGTTTTCATTAACCGTTCTGTATTGAGTCCTGTTCCGGGAGCCCATGCTCCGGATCTTATCAACAACCTCACTTCTGTTAAGGACATGAGAAAGTGGTTAAAAGCCCTTCATTCGGGCAGGCTAAATGTTGCCCTAGAAATAGGAGGAGATCATCATTTCTGGACACTCTTTATGTCTCTTCATACGAGTATATTAGCAGGTGGTGGTTGGGTGAAGAACTCCGACGGAGACCTACTTATCATTGAACGTAATGGTAAAATTGACATGCCAAAAGGCAAGCTTGAGCCCAAAGAAACGATCGAAATTTGTGCGGTGCGTGAAGTAGAGGAAGAATGTCGGGTTAAGCATTGCGAAATCACAGGACCACCTGTAAAAACATTTCACTGTTATCCTTTCAAAGGGGATTACGCCTTGAAAATCACGTATTGGTATCCCATGATTACGAGATACTCTAAGAAACTCAAACCGCAACAGGAGGAAGGGATTACAGATGTATACTGGGCGTCACCGAAGCTGTTATCTGAGAAAATACGCATCAAACCGGTCTACAACAGCCTGGATGAAGTACTTAGGAAATTTTCGGGACTTCTTTAAGGACGTACAGTATCTGGTACGAAATGAGAAAAATCACCATTGTGGTTAAACACGTCTCTCACGATACTGGAGCTTATATAGGAATAACGTGCACTGGTTAGTAAGAATACCGTCTCAAGATCTGGTACCATTTCTCTATTCGCTTGTGCAATTGCCTTTTCAAATTCAAAATCAGCTGGATTCCTTAGACCTCTTAGAAGAAAACTTGCATTCTGCTCTTTTGCAAAGTCAACGGTAAGACCTCCGTAGGTAACAACGGATACCTTAGCCTCATTGCGGAAAGTTTGTTCTATCCAGTCTACTCTTTGCTCTAAAGAAAATAAATATTTTTTTGTGCTGTTTGTGCCGACCGCAATGCGCACTTCATCAAAAAGCGGTAATGCTCGTTGAATAATATCAACATGACCCAATGTGATTGGGTCGAAAGATCCAGGAAAAAGAGCTACTCTTGACATAGAGCATAAAGATAGTGAAACGATTATTACTGATTTGAATCCATAGCCTCTTCCGCTAAACTAGCCAGCATCATACTTAATGAGCAGGACCTGTAAGTGACTTGTTGAGGAATTATAGATGCAGGGCTTAGTCCAGGTATGCTATTGACTTCTATAATCACGGGCACATTTTCCTGGGTAATGATGAAGTCAATTCTGACAATTCCCTTTAAACCTAAGAAGTCATATACTTCAACGGATATCGCTTCTACTTTACGCGTCAAATCATCTGCTATTCTCGCTGGAGTGATTTCTTCTGATTTCCCTTCATATTTTGCTTCGTAATCAAAAAAACCAGCTTCCGTAGGCACTATTTCAGTGACTGCAATGGCTTGAGTTTCTAGGGTATTGGTAGATTTATTTTCAATCAAATTAAATCGAGACCTAAAGACTCCACACCCCACTTCAGTTCCTTGAACGCCTTCTTCAATTAAGACCTGATAATCTTCATTTTGAGCGGCAACGAATGCATCTTTAAAACCAGACATATCCGTCACTTTACTTACTCCAAAGCTGGAGCCTGATCTGTTGGGCTTTATGAAAAGCGGAAAATTCCAATCAGAGAACTCATCATTTTTAGGCATTTCTGTAATGATCTGTCCTCTTGGCACGATGAAGCCAGCGCCTCTCAACAGTCCATTGCACTGGGCCTTATTAAAGGTAAGTGCACTTTGAAAAGTATCGCAAGTACTGTGTGGTATACCCAAAACCTTCAGAAATCCAGATATATGTCCGTCCTCTCCGGGGGCACCATGAATGATATTGAAAACGTAATTTATATCGAGGGACTCAAAATCCACCCTTTGGTCTTCTACAAAGAATCCCTCTTGCGTAAGAATGACGAGTAGAGTAGCGTATCCTGCATCTTGAAATGCACGTAGCGCGGTCTTTCCAGAGGCCACACTAATGAGATGTTCAGAAGAAAATCCCCCGGCTAATACTGCTATGGTTTTTTTTGCGTTTTCCATAAGTGTAAATGTAATGAAGAAGGTATATCGTTTAAGGTCGTATATAAAGTATCTTTACAACATGAAACAATGGCTTAAATTCATATTCTCACGAACGTTCTTAAAGACTGTTGCTGCTGCGATAGTAGTTTTTGTGGTGGCTGTTTTTTGCAGTTTGTGGTGGTTGAAAAATACAACAGGGCATGACCTAACAGTGGAGGTTCCAAATATGAAGTTAATGCCAGTGCAACAGGCATTTGAAACATTGGACTCCCTCGGTCTTGCCTATGAAGTGATTGACAGTACTCATTATGTTCCAGGCATCCCAAAAGGTGCCATAATAGAAAGCTATCCAAAGGAATATTCTAAGGTTAAATGGGGTCGTAAAATATTACTCTCTACCAATCCCGGTCGATTACCAAAGTACCCACTACCAAACTATAAGGATCAGTTGCTGAGTTACGTGAGCAGTAAATTTGCCACAAAAGGTTTCATCATAGATAGTCTAGTCATGGTGCCTGACCTGAGCCATGATTTGGTTTTAAAAGTGCTTGATGCAAAGGGCGTTCTCGCTCAAGAGCAGTCACTATATCCTACGGGTAGTCACTTTGTGCTGCAGGTAAGTGCAGGTTTAGATGGTCGCTTGGTTTATTTCCCTGATTTGTTAGGGCTTACATTTGAAGAAGCAGCTAAACAATTGACTGCTTTTAGTTTGAATTCAGGAGCTATAATGTATAGTGGGGCGATCACAGATACTTCGGCTGCCATTGTTCAGAGGACTTTTCCTGAATATGAGTTAGACCTTCAAGTAGGGGCAGGAAGCTCCGTAGATATTTGGCTCGCGTCAGATTCCATCGATGTATCTCTAAAAACAAATACTGCAATAGACACCCTTGATGAATTTTAACAAGATCACTACCATCATTGCTGTTATTCTTTCCGCCATCCATGCACATGGACAGGTTAAGGAATTGTCATTGCCATTGCAAGAAAGATTGACTCTGCCGCATAACGTGACGGAATCATTAGATACTCTTATCCCTCCATTTGTAGACGATTTCTCTTATCCTTCAGATATACCCAATCCCGCATTATGGATGGACCGCTATGTTTGGATTAACGATGAATTACCACTTTTTCAGAATTCTATAGGAGTGGCCACTTTTGACGGTTTGAATGAATTTGGCTTTGCCTACAAAGAGAATTCTATTGGGTCAGATACATTCGCGGATGTCCTTACTTCGAATTACCTGAATTTACAAGGTTTAACGGACGTCTATCTCTCTTTCCAATACCAGTCCGCTGGTCGCGGGGAAGCACCGTCCATTAATGATAGTTTAGTTGTCGAATTTTGGTCGCCAATCACGAATACTTGGTTGCAGCAGTGGGGAACTGTAGGAGCAAGCATGTCCACGGCTTTTAGGTCCGCAATTATTGCGGTTCAAGGTTCAGACTATTTGGCCAACGGTTTTAAATTCAGAATAGCCGCTTATGGCGCTCGCGCCGGCGCTTACGATATTTGGAATATCGATTATGTTCAACTAGATAAGGACCGGACAAATACGGATACCATTATTACAGAGCCTACATTCGCTAGAAATCATCCATTAATAATAGGCTCCGGTGGTTTTACCAGCTGGCCTTGGTGGGTTAGTAGCACCAGCAACGTAGCTAACATACCCACTACGCTGACCTACACTTATCGACGCAATGGTACAGTTCCCTCTGGCGGTTGGAGTTTGAACTTAGGTCAATTCCGTTGGGAAGAAAATGGAATTTTAATTCAACAAACCACTGCCGTCCCAGTAATTACAAATACCCAACACAATCAAGATCAAACCTTCGATATCGCTGTTCCCGCATCAGCGTTAACCAACATGACTGGCCCAACTTCTGTTACGGCTAAGGTATGGTTTGATGGTTCTGCCGCGGGTTATCGCTCTAATGATACGGTTAGAGGAGCATTGGAATTAGATAATTATCTAGCCTTAGATGACGGCACGGCGGACCGGGCTTATGCCGTTCAGAACATAACCGGCGGTAGGGTTGCGCAGTTATTCAGGTCAAGTGGCCTAGGTCCTGCAGATTCTCTTAAGGGTGTTAGGTTTCAATTTGTTGACGCAGGTATACGTTACCAGAGTACTTTCAGGATAGCTGTATGGGCTCCTGCAGACAGCGGTGATGCTCCGGGTGACATCATTTATATGTCAGATAGTCTATATGATCCACATTGGGGGTACAATAGGGGAGATTGGATCCCTTACGAACTAGATTCATCAGTTGACATTTCCATTTACCCTTATGTTTGGATTGGCTATGTATGTACTTCTTCGGATCCCCTGTACCTTGGTTTCGATACGGAACGCATATTACCACAAAGTATGCCACGCTATTATGGTGATGGATTTAATTGGTACCCCTCCTTAGAACCAGGTGTAACGATGTTTCAACCATTTTTCAGATACAGCCCGGCAGTGATGCTGACCAACGAAGATAAAAGTACCTTTGTGAAAATATTTCCAAATCCATCTCAGGATGGCTTTTCATTAGACCTAGATTCAGAAGAATTATTTGACTGCGTTTTAATGGACAATCAGGGCAAAAATATTGCCTCATTCCCGGCTAAAAGTCAGGAGTTTTATTCATTTAATTACCTTCCGGCTGGCCTTTACACGGTTGTTCTAAGTACTCGAACATCTGTGTCTAGGTTCAAATGGATGAAGCTTTAATATGTTAGATTCAGAATTACAAGAGAACGACATCCCCTTTCAAGAGAGCGACAACACGGAAGAGCTCTATGTGCATCATAGTTTTATGGCAGATCAGGGCCAGAGTCCTTTGCGCGTAGATAAGTTTTTGATGAACTTCTTACCGGATACGTCAAGAACTAGGATTCAAAAAGCTGCAGAAGCCGAAGCTATAAGAATCAATGGTAAACCTGTTAAAAGTAACCATAAGGTAAAGCCCGGTAATCTTGTTGAAATGGTACTCGGCCAGCCACCTCGTGATAAGGAAATATTGCCAGAGGATATGGAACTTGATATTATTCATAGGGATGAACATGTCATCGTTATAAATAAGAAAGCGGGTCTAGTTTGTCATCCAGGACATGGGAACTACACTGGAACTTTGGTGAATGGTCTGGCTTTTCTTGCGGAAAATCTTCCTATTGGAAAGCAAGGTGAGGAGCGCCCAGGTCTCGTTCACCGATTAGATAAGAATACGTCAGGAGTGATGGTCGCTGCGGCGTCAGAATTGGGTATGACCCATCTTGCAAAGCAGTTTTACGACAGGAGTACTTCTAGAGAATATATCGCCATTGTTTGGGGTGATGTGACTGAAGAAGAAGGTACAATCACAGGAAATATTGGACGGAGCCTAAGAGATAGGCTGCAAATGGCGGTTTTCGAAGATGAATCTGAGGGTAAACACGCGGTAACGCATTACAAGGTTGTTCAAAGATTTGGTTACGTGACGGTAGTGAGTTGTAAACTTGAAACCGGCCGTACCCACCAAATCCGTGTTCATATGAAGCACTTAGGTCATCCATTGTTCAATGACGAACGCTATGGAGGGGATAAAATCCTGAAGGGCACTTCTTTTAGCAAATACAAACAGTTTATTTTTAATTGTTTTAAAGCATGTCCAAGACACGCCCTTCACGCACAGAGTTTGGGTTTTGTTCATCCATCTAGCGGTGAAAACATGATTTTTCAGAAAGAGCTACCTGAAGATATGCTAGAAGTGATTCGTAAATTTGAAATCTACACAAGCGCTTCGCTAAAGAATAGATAAGATGATGAAGATGGGTTTTACATTAATGTGTGTATTGGTTATAGCTATAGGCTGTAGACCAGTAGAGCCCAAGCATCAGATTACGTTGTTAGAATTAGACTATCCAGCGCATTTTCCAGAACCCACATTGCCTTTAGACAATGAGCTGTCTGAGGAAGGGGTGCTTCTGGGAAGGCACTTGTTTTATGACGTCAGGTTATCAGGCGACAACACACAGAGTTGCAACAGTTGCCATAGGCAGGAAAGTAATTTCGCAGAGCCTACTGCATATAGCACAGGTATTGACGGTGTGGAAGGAGATATAAATGCCATGGTATTGTCAAATCTAGCTTGGCAAGATTTCTTCTTCTGGGACGGTAGGGATGGTAGCCTAGAGGATCAAGTAAAGGAGCCTATTGTCAATCCAATAGAGATGCATTCGGAATGGCCTGATGTGATTGATAAAATCGAGCAGGACCTCATCTATAACGAGCTGTTTTTAAAGGCTTTTGGCACGACGGAAGTGTCAAAAGAGAATGTAGCAAAATCCCTGTCTCAATTTATAAGAACACTGGTCTCGGGAACCTCTTCGTTCGACGCTTATGTTGAAGGCAATTATAGCTTTACACCTAGCGAGCAAAAGGGATTTGATTTGTTTAATGGTGAAAAAGGTGATTGTTTTCATTGTCATGGTCTAGCAACGACAGGTTATCAAATGGGAGCCTATGGCTTATTACAATTCTCAAATAACGGACTTGACAGCTTGTATCAAATTGGGGACGGAAGGGAAGCAGTAACTGGATCCTCTTCTGATCGAGGAAAATTCAAAATCCCATCGTTACGTAACATAGAATACAGTTTCCCCTACATGCATGACGGCAGGTTTGAAACCTTAGCTGAGGTCATAGATTTTTATAATACAGGTGGACATCTCTCCGCTACGATAGATCCTAATATGAAGGCTGCAGGTTCTGGACGAAACTGGTCGGAGATTGATAAAAAAGGTCTTTTAGACTTTATGAAAACATTTTCGGACCCAAATTTTTTGACGGACACTTCGTATTCAAATCCATGGTAATGAGAGAATTGTATAAGTTTGATACTTTCTTGGAGATGCTTGATCCTATACGTGGAGGTTACAGCTGTGTGGTATTTGAAAAATCTATCGTTGATTCCTTTCCACAAGGACGTAAAACCAGGATAATCCTTAATATAGATGGTTGTATAGATCTTCAGTGTGGCATTCAGCCCTATGGAGACGGTCGATATTTCTCAATGATTGGCAGGTCAAAATTAGATGGCCATGGCTATGAAATGGGACAAGCGATTTCCGTGGTCGTTTATCAGGATCCAAACACATTAGGAATTTCCCTACCGGAGGTTTTGTCGATTTTACTCAAGCAAAATGATGCTATGAAGCGGGTTTGGGATAAGCTAACTGACGGCCGAAAAAGGACTTTATGTCACAAATTACTGCGTATCAATAACAATGATAAGCAAGTTGACATGTCTTTGGACTTCCTTGAAATGGAGAGAGAAAAATTAGTCGAAAAGGGAAAATGGTAAAAAATGGCATGGCGTTTGGATACTACACATGAAGGTTTGTTACCTTCAATTCACCTTATTAAACCAAATATAGTATGAAAACAAAATTTCTCTTTGTAGTAGTCGCATCAGCCAGTTTACTCTTATCGAGCTGTGGTTCGAAGATTAAAGTACCTAAAGGCGAGACCGAAATGGTATTGCCTTGTTCGGAGTTTAAGAGTGATAAAAAGACGTTCCGTGTCTATAGTTTTGGTGAAAGTGCTGATATGAACGTAGCCAAAAAGAAAGCCTTGAGTAACGCTAAAACGGAACTTGCTGGTATGGTTAACTCCACTATGAAAGTGGTGGCAGATAATTATGTAAAGAGCATGGAAGTCAATAATGTTGAAGAAGTACTTGAGAGATTTGAAGAAAATTCAAGAATGGTCATTAACCAACGCTTAAGTGGGGTTGTGGTGGCTTGCGATCGCGTAACACAAGTCGCTGCGACAAGCAAGTTCAAGTACTACATCGCCATTGAGTTAGATGGTGACAAAATTGTAAAAGACTACTACAAGGCATTATCAAAGAATGATAAGCTCATGGTTGACTATAATTACGAAAAGTTTAAAGAGACTTTTGAAAAGGAAATGCAAAACCAGTAATCTATTGGTAGACTTTCTCAAGTTGCAACCCTATCGCATCCCAAGTATAGTTTTCGAACCATGCTTGGGATTTTTTTTGTTGAGAAGATCCAGGCAAGAGATTCTCTGAAATAGTTCTCAGGGTACTTTCTTCATTTGTGAAATCGCAAACCTGTGAAACTTCAGCGAGCGTTTCCCGCATGTCATCAACGTCATTAGCAATAACATTAAGACCTAGCGCTGCTGCTTCCCAAGCGACAATAGAATAGGTTTCGAAGAATGAGGGCACAATCAAAAGTCGGTGAGCCTGCATGAGTTTTAGGACATTCTGTCGACTCTGGTGTGGGATAAAATCAACATGAGCACCAGCAGATTCTATGCAACGTTTATAATAGTGAGGTTGATTAGCATTGGCGTCACCCACTACGGTCAGTGGCCAATTGTTTTTGGTCGCCCATTGAATCACTTGGAGTTGATTCTTGAGGTGTTCTATTCTCCCAACTAATAGAATACCCTGTTTTTGCTTTCCGCCAGGTTTATTGAAAATGAAACAGTCGTCTAGGCCTAATGGAATCAATCGATGCTTGTCTGTAATTGATTTACTTAAATGATTGGACCATTCTGATATTCTTTTTAACTCGCTCATAGATGAGGTGATAACGACATTGGCTTGGTCTAAAATCCTCTTCATACTGCGCTTTTGCCCTAGACGCAAATAGTCTAAACATGGCCACTTGTCGCTACCGTTTATGGCGCGAGCGAGTGTCTTTAAAAATTCAATACGGTGACTACCCAATAGCCTAGATAATCGTGGGAAGCGAATTTGATCTGCTCTACTATAATCTACAAAGACGGTGCTAATTATTTTTTTACCTGGGAAATTTTTGAAATAACTAAGCGCATCCGCGGGACGGCCCAAATTAAAAAAATGTAATGCGTCAAGATCTTTTGGCAGAGCTGTTCCAGAGGTGATAATGAAGCATGTATGACCTAGTCGCTCTAATGCGGCTGCCGATTGCTTTACCTGAACGGTGTCTCCACCGGGTTGGCTATGCAATGTTTTGCGAGCGAGCAGACCGATGTTCATTATTCCACAATCATGTTATGTTGGTCTAAAACATCCAATACATCATCAAGCGATATATCGTCTGAAAAAGTGAGGGGCTTGTTGGGTAGCGTAATGTCTACTGACCAGTTCCCTTCTCCCATCAATGTGTTTAAATCAGGTGAAACTTTAGCAATACAATTATTGCAGTTGATTTTTGAGTTTATAGTCATTTCATGCGTTGTTTTAATAACAAAGAATTACCAACTACTCCTAACGAGCTGATGCTCATTGCTATACTAGCCATCATTGGCGTGAGGCTTATTCCAAATGTAGGATAGAGCACCCCAGCTGCCAAAGGTATAGCAATGATATTGTAACCAAAAGCCCAAAAGAGATTGCCGTATATAGTGGTCATGGTGCTCTTGCTTAAACGGAAATAATCGTTGAGTTGAATCAGTCCCTCTCGACTCAACACGACATCTGCATTTTCTTGTGCAGCGGCTGTAGCATGTGCAAGGCTAACTCCAACGGCGGCCTGTTGCAGAGCTACGGTATCGTTTATGCCATCACCAATAAATAGGGTTGGACCATCTTCTTGATACGATTGTACGACTTTAGCTTTTTCTATTGGTAGCATTTCACCATGGTATTTTTTAATACCGAGTTCGAAGGCAATTTTCGCCACTGCTTGAGAACTGTCTCCTGAGAGAATGACTGGTTCTATACTTTTCTCTTTAAGCTGTTGTATGAACTGAATTGCTTCTGGGCGTACTACGTCTTCGAAGTTGATGGACGCAATTACAGCGCTGTCACTGAATAGTAGGGACGTGGTAGTTTGTGTTTCAGGCCATGAACCGCCAGTAACTTCACTGTACCACTTTGGCGATCCTAAGTAGACAATTTCCCCATCAAACTTCCCCTGAATACCCTTGCCGGGGATGGCTTTAAATCTATTGACCTTACCGGAATGAAAACTACTACCTAAATAACTATTTAAAGCAGTATTCAAGGGGTGGTTGCCTCTCGAATTTAAGGCGGTCAAAAGTTCAATGTTGCGCACTGTAGTCCAACTTATATTCTTTACAATAGGCTTACCTATGGTCAGGGTTCCAGTTTTATCTAATAAGGCATATTTAACAGAGGAAGCATACTGAAGTGCTGCCGCTTTTTTTATGATGATCCCTATGTCTGCGCCTGCACCGTTTGCTGCAACGACGGCTAAGGGTGTAGCAAGACCTAGGGCGCATGGACAGGCAATGACAAGAACGTTAATAGCAAAAATAAGTGCTCTTGGCTCATCATTAATCAGCCAAATCAATCCAACGACAAGGCTCAACGCGATAATAGTAGGAACAAATACTTTAGAGATGTTTTGAGTTAAAGATTCTATAGGTGCTTCGGAAGACTGTCCTTGTGCTATGGTTTCAATCAAAGATCCGATAGCGGATGTACTCCCTGTTTTTTCTACAGAAATTGTTAAGGACCCTTCACCATTCAAGGTTCCGGCCCATACTATATCACCTGCCTTCTTATCAACCGGTATGGGCTCCCCGGTAAATGTACTTTCGTCAATGGTGCTGACACCGTCTGTTACCATACCATCTACTGGAATAAGTTCGCCAACTTTGATGAGCACAGCGTCACCTACCTCAAGTGAATCAACATGTACTTTTTTCAACTCATCTCCAGTTACTTTCCAGGCATATTGTGGTTGAAGCGCAATCAATTCTAATAAGGCCTTACCATTTTGAAATTTCCCTCGCTCCTCTATGAATTTCCCCACGAGTATAAAGAAAACGATGAGTCCAGCGCTCTCGAAATAACTCTGATGTCCTTCTGAAACAATAATGTTAAAAACGGACAATAAGAATGCGCTGATAGAACCAAGACTGACCAGGGTGTCCATGTTTGTAGCGCCAGATTTCAGCAGTTTCCATGCTTTTTTATGAATGCGCCGGCCGAAATAAAAGGAAAGGACAACGGCTAGAACTCCTTGGATCATGATGCTCCATAAATATTCTATATGAAGCATTCCTAATACCAATAATGGTAGCGCAAAAAGGGAGGAGAAAATCAATTCCCATTTCAAATCTTTAAGCTTAGTACGTGCTAATTCTACTTTTTTAGCTGGAGAAAGGTATTCGCGCTCCAGGGTATATCCCGCATTCTTCAGGTCTTCTTCAAGCAAGTGAGTATTGAGCACGCTCGTATCTACGGTAGCTTTAAATATACCATTGGCATAGCGCACTTGGACATTTGAAATCCCATCGTGTCCCATAGCTATGCTGGATGCGCTGTGCGCACAACCACTGCAGGTCATCCCCGAAATTGTCCAATTTACTTGCGTTTTTGACATGGTTTAAAGATACGCCAACAACTTGGATGCCTTATATTTGGGAACCATATTCCTAACAATATTTACATGAATCCACTCATTGAATTTCAGCCGACTGTTCACCAGTCTCTTCCTTTTCATTTGATTCTTCCAGAACATTTTATGCCTGCGGCTCTACATTGGATGGAAGTGAGCAGAAATCGTCAATCCGATATTGTTGCAAACCCTAGTGTCCCATCCTTTTCGAACACATTAGTGGAATTAGAATTCGCCAGCAGGGAATTAGATATTGTAAGCAGCTGCTTTTACAATTTAAATAGTGCTGAAACGAATGCGGAGATTCAATCTATTGCACGTGAATTAAGCCCATTATTAACCGAGTTCAGTAATGAAACAGTATTGAATGAGTCGCTGTTTTTAAAAATTAAGATGGTTTGGGATCACAGAGCAGAGGAGAACCTCACTTCTGAGCAATTAAGATTGCTGCAAGAGACTTATGAAGGTTATGTTAGAAATGGTGCTCTATTACAAGGGAAGGACAGAGACAGACTCAAGGAAATAAGCGCTACACTGAGTAAAACATCATTGGCTTTCGGGGAGAATGTTCTTAAGGAGACTCAAATTTTCGAGTTCTACACGGAGCAAAAAGCCGATTTGGAAGGATTACCTGACGATGTCATTGAGCAAGCGGAGCAACTCGCATTGGAGAAAAGTAAAATAGGCTACGCACTAGATCTGGACATGCCTACCTATATCAGTGTCTTGAAATACGCAGAACGCGAAGAGCTGCGCGAAACATTTTATCGCGCTTATGCAATGCGCGGCGCGAAGGCTAATGAATATAATAACCAAGAAATTGTGTCTACGATTGTTAACGAGCGTTTGGCAAAGGCTAAATTACTTGGCTTTAAGTCTCATGCTGAGCTGACCCTGAGTAAACGAATGGCCCAGAAACCTGAAACCGTACTTGGATTTCTGGACGACTTAAAGAAACTAGCGAAGCCAGCGGCTGAAAGAGAGGTTAATAATGTTTCGGAATTTGCGCTAAAAAATGGCGCAAAACTCCCCATCAAGCCTTGGGACTTTACCTTCTGGGCAGAGAAGCTCAAGAAGGTAACCCTAGACCTAGATGATGCGTTGCTAAAGCCATATTTTAAACTGGAAAACGTATTAGACGGTGCTTTCCAGGTTGCTCATAAATTGTTTGGACTGAGCTTCGTTCAGAATATTGATATAAGCGTTTACCATGATGATGTTGATGCTTATGAGGTTTTTGATAATAAGGGTAATTTTGTTAGTGTCTTTTATGCAGATTTCTTTCCAAGAACAGGTAAACGTGCAGGCGCATGGATGACGAGTTATCGGAATATGTTTGTATTTGAAGAACAGGAGTATAGACCGCACATAAGTATCGTATGTAACTTCACCAAGCCGACTTCCACCACACCGTCTTTATTGACTTTTAATGAGGTCACGACATTATTTCATGAGTTTGGCCACGCCTTACACGGCATGATGGCAAAGGGTACTTACCCATCATTAACAGGTACAAATGTATACTGGGATTTTGTTGAGCTTCCATCGCAGATCCTGGAGAACTGGTGCTATCAACCTGAATCCTTAAAACTATTCGCAAGACATTATTTGACTGGTGAAATGTTACCGGAAGAGTATATTGAAAGAATAAAATCAAGCCAACAATTCCTGGAGGCGTATATGACACTTCGACAGCTAAATTTTGGCTATTTGGATATGGCTTGGCATAATGCTACGGTGCCCTTTTCGGGAAGTATCGTTGAGTTTGAACGGACTGCTACAGCAGGTACACAGTTGTTCGATCCGGTGGAAGGCATTATCTCTTCGACCGCTTTTAGCCACATCTTTCAGGGTGGATATTCCGCCGGCTACTACAGCTATAAATGGGCTGAGGTCTTGGATGCAGATGCTTTTGAGAGATTTGAGGAGGAAGGGATATTCAATGAGGTAGTAGCAAAAGATTTTGCGGCGATACTTTCAAGTGGAGGCACAATTCCTCCAGATGAGCTCTTTGAAACCTTTAGAGGTAGAGCACCTAAAGTAGAGGCATTGTTGAGAAGGGCTGGAATAGCGAATTAACTACAAATCTTCAGGATTGGTTTCCTGTAATTTTTTAGTCCTATTTTGAAATCTATAGTATAAGGCTATAGACGCTAAAACTAGCCCTGTCGCTAACCCTATCCATACACCTAATGCGCCATAGCCAGCACTGACGCCTAAATAATACCCCAGCGGAACGGCGATAACCCAATAGCTAAAAAACGATATAACAGTGGGTACATTAACATCCTTAATCCCACGTAGAACTCCTAATGCTGTCGCCTGCATTCCATCAGGCAGTTGGAATAAACCGGCTGCTACTATCAGGACTGCAGTGTATTGAAGAACTTCAGGATCTGAACTGTAGAACTCGGGTAGTACGTTTCGCATCAGTATCAGTAATCCCGTGGTAATAATCATCAGAAAGAAGGTCAAGTGAAAAATACTTTGACCAGCGAGTCTCAGCATTGGTATGTTCTTCTTACCCAATTGGTTTCCCATTCTAATTGCTCCTGCAGCGCCGAGTCCACTGACCATCATATAACTCACTGAAGCAATGTTTAAAGCGATTTGGTGAGCAGCTTGTTGTACAGGGCCTATCATACCTACGATGACACCACTCATGGCAAACGCACCTGCTTCAAAAACATACTGTAGTCCACTGGGTACTCCAATTTTCAAAATCTCTCTGATGCATTTCCACTCGACTTTCACAGCTCGCCAGTGTCCCCAGTATTCAGCAAATTTTTCTTTCTTTCGAATGTACAATGCCATTCCCGCCAGCATCAAGAAGCGTGTACTTAATGTACTAACGGCTGCGCCTAATAGTCCTAGTTCAGGAAAGGGTCCCCAGCCTGTGATCAAGGGGTAATTTAATAGAATATTAAGAATGTTAGCCCCTAAACTGACCTTCATGGCAGCTTTAGTGTCACTAAGACCCTCTGCGAATTGCTTAAAGGCGAAAAAGCTCATCATGGGTATTATAGAAAACCCTACCAGATGCACATACGGTAAGGCAGCTTCAACTACTCTAGGGTCCTGCCCTAGTAGGTGTGCACCTTTTGCGAACAAAGCTATAGCACCATAAATAATAAGTCCTAGGACACTATTGAGTACCAAGCCGTTTTTGAAATATCTAGTAGCGGATTTTGAATCTCCTGAGCCATCTGCAGCAGCGACAAGGGGAGTAAGTCCATAGGCTACTCCCATGGCAAAAACCATTGGAATTATGATGATTGAAACAGCGAATGATGTGGCAGCCAAAGGAATCGTTCCCAGGAACTTACCTACCATGATAGAATCAGCGACGCTCACCATTATCTGCCCTAGTGAACCTATAACAACAGGGTAGGCGAGGTTCATGCTAATCTTATACTGGTTGCTATATGTGCTCCAGCGGTACGACACTCTAGAGATTGTAACGCTCTACTTCTCGGATATAAAAAGCTTCAGCTTCATCGATCAAAGCTTCCAGAGTTTTGGTAAGGTCTCCCTCGTCTTCATCACTGATGTCATCCATCCACTTCACCTCATCGTCCTCAAGGTTGAGAATGAAAGAGGGAAATTCGGTGTGAACAATATAAATAGCATCTGGTAAATCTGTGTTGTCAGCAACCAAGAATTTCGGAAAACTCATAATCTAGTATTTGCAGCAAAAGTACGCTTATTTCCGTGCGAATTTAATTACACACGACTTAGTAATGGGGTCACCACTTAAAATATGTAGACGTTCAATCACATTTCTAAATTCTCGAATATTACCGGTCCAATTATAGTCTTGTAATGCCTTTATGGCATTAGCATCTATGTCTTTTTTCTTAACGCCGTAGTCAGATGCAACTTGCTGGAGGAAATGGCTTGCTAATAATGGAATATCATCTTTTCGATCATTCAGTCCAGGCACCTCAATCAAAATCACACTCAGGCGGTGGTAAAGATCTTCTCTAAACCGTCCTTCCGAAATCTCAGTCTGAAGGTCTTTATTGGTTGCGGCTAATACACGTACATCAACTTGGATACTTCTTTCTCCTCCGACCGGAGTTACTTTATGTTCTTGAAGTGCACGGAGTACTTTTGCCTGCGCGCTCAAGCTCATGTCTCCAATTTCATCTAGAAATAAGGTACCAGAATGTGCCAATTCGAACTTTCCTTTTCGGTCTTTTTGTGCACCTGTAAAGGCCCCTTTTTTATGTCCGAATAACTCACTTTCGATAAGCTCAGCAGGTATTGCAGCACAGTTCACCTCAATCATAGGTGATTTTGAACGCTCACTGTGCTCGTGGATTTGATGGGCGACGAGCTCTTTACCCGACCCATTAGGACCGGTGATTAAAACTCGAGCTTCAGATGGAGCAACTTTCGAAATCATATCTCGAAGCTCATCCATCCCTGCGCTCTCACCAATCATGGTATACTTCTTACTAACCTTCTTTTTCAAGGTTTTGACTTCCTGAACAAGGTGTTTATGGTCTAAAGCGTGACGCACCGTACTCAATAATCTATTAAGGTCGGGTGGCTTTGGTAAGTAGTCAAATGCACCTTTCTTAAGACAGTCCACAGCGGTATTAATATCACCATGTCCACTAATCATAATTACAGGTACTTCAGCATTGACACTCATCATATGTTCAAGAACTTCAATTCCGTCTACATAGGGCATTTTAATATCACAGAAAACAAGATCCCAATTGCCATCTCCAAAAGTGGTAATAGCTGATTTACCATCTGCAGCTTCATGAATTTCGTGCGAACGGTCTTCCTCTAAGAGTATCTTTTTCAATACACGACGAATACCTTCTTCGTCTTCAATTAATAGTATTCTGCTCATACGTAGGGATTTTAAAATGGCCGATTTGATGGAGCGTCTGTCTCAGAAGATCGTACCTCTCCTGTACCAACTATTCCGTCTTCAAACTGCGTAACGCGCTCTGTGCCGTGCCATACGGTACGCTGAGGGAATGGAATTATGATTTTCTCTGTTCTGAATTGTTTGTCTATTTCGAAACGAATTTCACTTTTTATTTTTTCTACAAAAAACAGATTTCTTGTATAAAAGTTAAGTTCAAAAATGAGCGCACTGTCACCAAAGTCCTTGAGTATTACCAATGGCTCCTGAATAGGATCAGACTCGGGATGGTCTAGCGCAATTTTTTTTAGAATACGAGCAACTCGCTCGGTATCACTTCCAAAGGCAACACTGACGTTTATAGAAAACCTTGTAGTCTCTTCACTGTGAGTTAGATTAATGACCACATCGTTGGTTAGCCTAGAATTGGGAACAATGATTAAAATATCATCTCTTGTTCTAACTGTAGTTGTTCGAAGTCCAACTGCTTCGACTTTACCTATCTGATCTTGCATCTGAATAATATCGCCAACAGTCAGCGTACGTTCCATAAGAATGATAACACCAGAACTCAAATCCTTGAAGGCATCTTGTAAACCTAATCCTAAACCTACAAACAACGCAGTGGACGCGGCTAATAGTGCCGTTACCTTAACTCCAATGGTCTCTAGGGCGATAACAATGACTACGGTGTATATGAGGTATTTAGATATTTGTATGATGGTGTATTTTCGGCCTTCATCATACGTGTTACCCGACTTATTGCGCAAGAAAACTCTTGTTAGTGCCCAAAAACCATATCTCGCTACTGCGAATAGCAGGATTACTTGAAGCAAGCTCTTTACAGAAAGTCTAATGAGATCATTACCCCACAGTTCAAAATGGAGCAGGTGAGATAAAAAACTCCAAATACTATTTAATACTTCAGCCATTTATATAATTCTTTCCAGGTTACCTTTTTTCCGTACATCAATATGCCGACATGATAAATTTTGCCTGCGACTCCCACCACTGCAAAGAATGATGCTACGAGTATAGCGCCACTTAGAGCGACTTCCCAAAGCGGAATTCCAAAGGGCAATCTAATCATCATAGTAATAGGTGAAGTTAATGGAATCATACTCATCCAAAATGCCAATTGTCCATTGGGCTCTTGAATGACATTCATAGCCGTTATAATGGCAATAATCATAGGAGCGGTTACGGGTAGCATGAATTGCTGAGAATCGGCTTCTTGATCAATAGCAGATCCTAGTGCCGCAAAAAGTGCACTATATAGGAAATACCCCCCGAAGAAGTAGAAGATAAACCCACCAATAACTAATGGGAAATTGATGCTGCTCAACATATCGAATACACCAGCGGTTTCTAGGACATTTAAATCAGGTCCGTTAGGTCCGGCTATTGACTGTTGCGCAAATATTTCAGGATATATAAATTGACTTACGACCACATAAATTAATGAAGATAGAATGATCCAAATCAAGAACTGAACTACACCTACCAATCCGATCCCTAAAATTTTACCAAGCATCAGCTGGTATGGACGTACACTCGAAATAATAACTTCAACTATTCTGCTGGTTTTCTCTTCGATAACCCCTCTCATCACTTGAACGGAATAGAAGAAGATGAAGAAGTAGATCATCATTCCCGCTATATAGCCTAAACCCATTTTTAACGGAGTGGCGCTGGTTTCATCTTGGCCATCTTCTTCACCGAGCGTAAAACTTTTGATAGATACTTGAGTTTTAGCTTGGTTAACCACCTCCGGATCTACGCCTTGCTTCAGTAGTTTTTGCTGATTTATTTTCTCTTCAATTCGGTTTTCAATAAATCCTTGAAGCTCCATCCCAATATCTTCTTTACCGTAGAGTAGGATATTACGTTTGATGAAATCAGGATCCCAACCTTCTCCAGCGGGAATATACAACAGTGCATCCTTGTCAGAATCTCTGAGGTAATCCTTGGCCAATTCTAAATCGAATTCCGTGGGATTTAAATAATCTAAAGCGAATTGCTCATTACCCACCTCAGGAAGTAACAAAGCAGGTTCATCTAGAACGACGATGTTTTTGTGATCCGCAGGCAAACTAGCGAGTACACTAGGGACAATCATTAAAGCTGCAAACAGTACTGGTGCGATGATGGTAATTATCAAGAAGGTCTTCTTTCTAACCCTGGTAATAAACTCTCTCTCAATAATTAATAAGATGGGGCTTCTCATAATGTATTGTGTTTAGGTCCATTCTGTACGATGTCTATAAATATATCACTGACCTTTGGAAGAACTTCCTCAAATGCAATCAATTGTCCTTTTTGAGCTAAGTCAATGACAAGATCTTTTGGATATACATCCAACTTCAATACAGTTTGGTAGCCTGTATGAATGTCGCCTTGAGAGACAAAAGTAGTTTGTTCGAATTCAAATGGGACGGTTGTAGTAAAAGAATAAGTCCCGTCTTTGTAACGTTTACGAATCTCTAACAACGGTCCCTCAACCATAACGGTTCCATTATTGATTAAACCAATATCAGTACAAATTTCTTCAACACTTTCCATGCGATGTGTGGAAAATATCACGGTAGCTCCTTCGCTATTGAGTCGTTTAATTTCGTTTTTTATCAGATTGGTGTTTATAGGATCAAAGCCTGTAAAGGGCTCATCAAAAATCAGTAATTCAGGCTCGTGAAGAACGGTGGTAACGAACTGTACTTTTTGAGCCATTCCTTTACTTAAGTCTTCCACCTTCTTGTCCCAAAAAGAACGCATGTCTAATCGATCAAACCATGAGCGAGCGCGTTCTTTTGCTTGGGCTGTGGTCAAGCCTTTTAGCTTAGCGAGGTAGAGCACTTGCTCGCCAACTTTCATTTTTTTATAAAGTCCACGCTCCTCGGGCAAATAGCCAATACGAGAAATATCTGTTATATGTAGCGGCCTATCGTTAAAAAGAATTTCACCGCTATCTGGTGCGTTGATTTGATTCATGATTCTTATAAAAGAGGTCTTGCCTGCTCCGTTGGGACCAAGAAGACCATAGATACTTCCTTTAGGAATATTTAGGCTAACCCCTCCTAAGGCTATTTTTTCACCATAATGCTTGGTGACTTCTTTTGCTGTAATCATGGCGTATAAATTATAACGGTTAAGCGTTATTTAACTTAGGTATAAAAAAACTCCCGTCTTTTAAAAGACGGGAGTTTGAAGATATACAATTGTCTATCAAGAGAACATCTCTTTGACCCGATCAAAGAAACCTTTATCAGATTTTCCGGGATTGGGTATGAAATTGTCACTGTCTTTTAATGTTTCTATGGTCTTCTTTTCTTCCGTGCTTAAGGTCTTTGGTACCCATACGTTAATGTGTATGAGTTGGTCACCACGTCCATAACCTTGAATACTTGGAAGTCCTTTGTTTTTAAGTCTAAGAATTTTACCTGGTTGTGTACCGTTATCAATAGTGATTTTCACGGTTCCATTAACGGTAGGTATCTCAACAGAGGTTCCAAGAGTGGCTTCAGGAAAACTGAGATTGAGTTCGTAGTGAAGATTCTCACCATCTCTTGTGAGATTATCATGTTCTATTTCTTCAATAAGAACAATTAGATCTCCTGGAATTCCACCAAGGGCATCATTCCCTTTGCCTCCAACTCTAAGTTGCATTCCATCTTGAACGCCTGCAGGTATTTTTACACTGACTACTTCTTCCTTACGTTCCAGTCCATCACTGCCTACGCCGTTTGGTTTTTGGTCCACAGTTTTTCCTGCTCCATTACAGGAATTACATGTGGCAGCGGTACGCATTTGACCTAATATGGTATTAGTTACTTGTTGAACTTGGCCTGCTCCATTACATGTAGAACATGTTTTGAACGTTACACCATCGGCTACTTTTGCCCTACGGATTTTAATTTTTTTCTCAACGCCTTCAGCAATCTCTTCTAAGGTAAGTTTTACCTTGATACGTAGATTTGATCCTTTGACTTGACGTTGACGACCACCTCCAAAACCTCCGCTAGATTGACCTCCACCAAAGATATCTCCGAACATGTCGAAGATGTCATTCATGTTGCCTCCGAAACCTGCACCTCCTCCTGTACCACCTCCTGCACCGAATGCCGAATGGCCAAACTGGTCATACTTATTTCTCTTCTCTTCGTTTCCTAATGCATCATAAGCTTCAGCAGCTTCTTTGAATTTATCCTCAGCAGCTTGATTGTCTGGATTGCGGTCTGGATGGTATTTTAAAGCCACTTTGCGGTAGGCTTTTTTAATTTCATCTTGACTTGAGTTTTTGCTCACCCCAAGGATATCGTAATAATCACGTTTTGCCATCTTATGCTTCTTTACCTACGACTACCTTAGAGTACCGTAAAACTTTTTCGCCAATTTTATAGCCTTTTTCCACCTCATCAATCACTTTACCAGCCATATCTGGGGTAGGTGCGGGGATTTGCGTAATAGCTTCCATTTCTTCCACATTAAACGCTTTGCCAACGGAACTCTCCATGGCAATAAGTCCCTTGTTTTTTAAGGTATCTGTTAACTTGTGTTGAATCAACTTCATGCCTGCTAAAACAGCTATATTTTCTTCAGATTCTTGTGTGTTTTTTAGTGCTCGGTCAAAATCATCCAATATTGTCAGTAAAGCTGCTAATGTGTCTTTGTTTGCACTTTCCATCAGTTCAAGACGTTCCTTAGCTGACCTACGTCTGAAATTTTCAAACTCAGCATAGAGTCTTAAATTTTGATCTTTCAAATCCTTTACTTCCTCTTCAAGTTTAAGAATTGGATCAATAGTAGCTTCTTGATTCTCAGTATCCACTGAGCTTTCTTCAACATGGTCCTCTTGTGATTCGATGTTCGTGTCATCACGTAATTCATCGTTCGAGGGCACTTCTTTTTCTGACATTGTATGTGTATTTCCTTGATTCTATCTACGTAAAAGCAAATTACTGGCCAACGCTGGTTGCGGTGACAAGCTGTCAGCGCGTGCGAAAAAAACCGATCATAAAAAAGGCGACGGCTTTAGTCCGTCGCCTTTTTTAATAAAAATCCATTAATTATCTCTTTAGGGCTGTAAGCGTATTGGCCAGAGCTTGACCTCTTAGGTTTTTTTTGATTATGATTCCCTCGCCATCAATAAGGAATGTCGCTGGAATGCTATTTACTTTGTAAGTCTGGGCTGCTGCATTTCTCCAGTATTGAAGATCTGACACATGGTTTTTCCAAACTAGTCCGTCTTGTTCGATTCCTTTTATCCACGCAGCTTTGTTCTGATCTAGACTTACAGAAAACACCTCAAATCCATCTCCATTCTTAAATGCGGAATTTTTGAATTTGTTGTAGGTGCGAACCACATTAGGATTTTCCATACGACATGGTCTACACCACGAGGCCCAGAAATCAATGAGCACTACTTTACCCTTTAGGTCGGATAAGTTTAATATGTTTCCCTGTGGATCACGCATACTAATTTCAGGTGCCTTATCACCTACGCCTAGACTTGCCATCTGATTTAAACTGTAGAGTTCTGGGCGAGCCTCTTCATATACATTTTGTGAAGAGCTTAGCACAATGCTCAGTCCTACAAAAAAAATGGTGGCAACTGTGTTTCTAAAAGTTTTCATAATGAGGTGGTTATTCAATATTTCTATAATCTAATAATATCCGCGCCAATCGCTTGTAATCGACCATCTATATTTTCATAGCCCCTGTCAATTTGATTGATGTTATGAATGGTGGAAGTACCTTCAGCACTGAGTGCTGCTATGAGTAGGCTCACTCCGGCACGAATATCAGGTGAAGTCATTGTAGTGGCCCTTAATGGGCTTTGCTTGTCCAGTCCAATGACTGTGGCTCTATGCGGATCGCACAATATTATTTGTGCACCCATGTCAATCAACTTATCCGTAAAGAATAATCGACTTTCAAACATTTTTTGATGGATCAATACAGATCCTCTAGCTTGGGTAGCAGTAACGAGGATAATACTGAGTAAATCAGGCGTGAATCCTGGCCATGGCGCATCAGATATGGTCATGATGGAGCCATCAATAAAACTTTCTATTTCATAATGATCATGGGCTGGCACAAACAAGTCATCACCTCTTAATTCCGTATGAATACCTAGTTTTCTAAACACAGTTGGTATAATACCAAGGTTAGGGTAACTGACATCTTTTATGGTGATTTCAGATCCGGTCATAGCTGCTAAGCCAATCCATGATCCTATTTCTATCATATCTGGCAAAATTCTATGCGAAGTTCCACCTAATTCTGAGACACCTTGAATATGCAGCATATTAGATCCTATGCCGTCAATTTTAGCCCCCATTCGTACCAACATCTTGCACAATTGCTGTAGGTAAGGCTCACAGGCAGCATTGTAAATGGTGGTTTTCCCTTGAGCCATTACTGCCGCCATAACAACATTTGCTGTACCGGTTACAGAGGCCTCGTCGAGCAGCATGTAAGCTCCTTTTAATTCGGAGGCATCTATACTGTAGAAACTATCTTTAGAATCATAATTGAACTTTGCCCCTAATTTTTGAAACCCTAAAAAGTGAGTATCAAGCCTTCTACGGCCAATTTTATCTCCACCCGGCTTTGGCATAAAGGCTTTGCCAAATCGTGCTAATAAGGGTCCAATAATCATCACTGACCCTCTAAGGCTGGCCCCTTTTTCTTTGAATGTTGCTGTAGTCAGGAAGTCTAAATCTACATGCTCAGCTTTGAAGGTGTAATCTCCAGGTCCATTCTTGGTGACGTCAACTCCCATATCACCAATCAGGTCAATGAGTTTATTGACGTCAACGATATCAGGGATGTTCGTAATACGAACTTCTTCTGCAGTGAGTAATACGGCGCAAAGAATTTGTAAAGTCTCGTTTTTAGCCCCTTGGGGAGTAATTGTTCCGTGAAGTTTCTTACCTCCGGTAATTTTAAAAGTCCCCATTAATATCGTCTTTTCTTAGTAGTCTTCTTTTTCTTGTTCTGACTTGGATTACTCTTTGTGGTAGATACAATTCCAAATGTTTTTGAATGCGGTAGTTCAAAGTCGTTCAAGGTCAATTGACCTTCGGACATTTCATTTAAATCTTTTAAGATAGTCTCGTCCGCAACAGTGTCTTTGTTGTACTTCAAATAGTTCCTTTTCATCGCATAGGCTATTCCGAACACTAAAGCATCGCGCTCCTCGCTCACTTCCTGAGTTAAGGCATGCGCTATCATTGTTTTAACAATGCTTCCATAATGTCTAAATCGTCGTGACTTTTTGGGATAGGCAACTTCGTCAGGTAATCCAACAAAACTTTCTGCTGTTGGAATAGGATACGGACTCTCTACTTCGAGCTTAAATTGGGACATGATAAACAAATGGTCCCACAGTTTGTGTGCGTAATCCGGTGCATCTCGAATGGCAGGGTTCAGATTCCCAATCACATCTATAATACTCTGGGCTACTTTACTCCTGTGTTCTTGGTCTTCAATGGTTAGACAGTAATCCACCATGCGTTGCACGTTTCTGCCATATTCAGGTATGATCAATGCTGTTCTGTCTGTATTGTATTCCATAGCTTCAATTAAGTAAAATCTTTCGTTAGACTGCCCTCACCTTCGCGAATTTTAGCAACAATCTTTTTTCTCCTGCATTATCGAACTCAATAATCGCTTTAGCATCCGCTCCTTCGCCTTCTAAACTTTTTATAACTCCTAGTCCAAAACGTCCGTGAACAACACGCATACCCTCGGACATTTGATCAATACTTAGATTATCTCCACTGGCTTCAAAACTCGCACCAGCTTTGTTAACTGGGGTTAGCACTTTCCCTCTAATGCTTGGCTTTGGTACTGCTATTTCACCTGGACCAGTATTTTTCTTTTTAGCACCTTGGTTGCTGCCATGGTTTTTACCCCAATTTTTATTGGTTCCTTGGTAAACCGTTTGACCTTTTTGGGAGCCTCCTCCATAACTACTTCCGAAGGCACTATTGAGTGCTTCCGAGCTAAATGACATAGGGGAGAAATCCGGAACCTGTATATCTACAAATTTATCGTCTATTTCGTCAATAAACCTTGACGGTTCGCAATCTATAAGTTTCCCCCAACGATAGCGTGTGTGGGCATAAGTTATATGCGCCCTTTTCTCAGCTCTTGTCAGCGCAACATAAAACAAACGACGTTCTTCCTCTAATTCGCTTCTACTCCCGCTGCTCATCATACTGGGGAATAGGTTTTCTTCAAGACCAACAATGTATACGTAAGGGAATTCAAGTCCTTTCGCCAAATGTATGGTCATCATGCTGACTTTAGGAGTGCCGTCATCAACTTCATTATCGCGATCTGTTAACAAAGCGACATCAGCAAGAAACCCAGCCAGAGTAGGATCACCGTCTACGATCTCTTTTTGCTGCTCTGTGAAATCCTTGATACCGTTTAGAAGCTCTTGGACATTTTCATAGCGTGTTACTCCCTCGGGGGTCTTGTCTTCGCCTAAAACCTTGATTAGTCCTACCGTTTTTGCCACATGGGCTACCAGGTCAAACGCATCTTGTTGCTTCGCGATAACAGCAAATGAGTTCACCAGAATCGTGAAATCTGTGATTTTCCTTATGGTGGCATTGTTTAAACCAGACTCGATGGTCTGAAGTTTCTCACACGTTTCCCATAAAGAACAAGCTTCTCTTTCTGCGGCTATGGTAAGCTTTGCTAGGGTAGTTGCACCAATTCCTCTTGTTGGATAATTTATAACCCTTCTAAAAGCTTCTTCATCCTTAGGGTTAACAACCAATCTAAGATACGACAGAACATCTTTGATTTCTTTACGCTGGTAAAAACTAAGACCTCCATAAATCTTATAAGGAATATTCTTTTTTCTAAGTGCGTCTTCAAAGCTACGGCTTTGTGCATTTGTTCTGTATAAGATGCAGAAGTCATCGTGTTTAGCGCCCTCATTCATGGAGGTTTGCCAGACATTAGTTGCTACATAATTCCCTTCATCTGAATCCGATATAGATTTATGAATGATAATTTTTTCACCACTTGAGTTCTTCGTCCAAACGTTTTTTTGAATTTGATCTTTGTTTTTTGCGATGATGCTATTCGCAGCCTGAACTATATTATCAGATGATCTGTAATTCTGCTCGAGCTTGAATAATTTAGTACTGGGATAGTCTTTCTGAAAATTCAGAATATTTCTAATATTGGCTCCACGGAAGGCATAAATGGACTGCGCATCATCTCCTACAATGCAAATGTTCTCGAACTTGGCCGCCAGGGCTTTGACAATAAGGTATTGGCTATGATTGGTATCTTGATACTCGTCAACCAAAATGTATTTAAATCGATTCTGATATTTTGCTAAAACTTCTGGGAACCGATACATCAATTCATTCGTCTTTAGCAATAAATCATCAAAGTCCATACATCCTGCTCTAAAGCATCTTTCTGCGTAGGCCTGATAAATCTCTCCGAACATTGGCATTTTAGCTGCGCTGTCTTGGGCTTGAAGTTCACCGTTTTGGAAATAAGCTTTAGGTGTAATCAAGTTGTTTTTTAAAGAGCTAATCCTGGACGCAACAGATTTCGTTTTATAAATGTCTTTATCGAGTTGCTTTTCTTTAATAATGTTGGCAACTACCTTTTTACTGTCATCAGCATCATATATGGTAAAGTTGGTAGGATAGCCAAGTTTTTCGGCTTCAGAACGTAAAATCCTCGCAAACACGCTGTGAAAAGTACCCATCCAAAGATTCTTGGCTTCTGTGTCTCCAACAAGGTTTCCTATTCGCGATTTCATTTCACGCGCAGCTTTATTCGTGAAAGTCAGTGATAGTATATTGAAGGCGTCAACTCCCTTTTCTAATAGGTAAGCGATACGGAAAGTCAACACCCTGGTTTTCCCGGAGCCAGCACCGGCAATTACCATTACTGGTCCTTCCGTTTGCTCAGCAGCGATACGCTGGGCGTCGTTAAGTTGATCTAGAAAATGTGCCAAGGAAATTTGATCTTATATATAGACAGGTCTACAAAGTTAGCCTTTAGTATTTCTTAGGCAAGTGATTTTGTTCTCATATCTTCATGTGTTTCAGCTAGTTTTTAAACAAGTCACATAATTATTTCATTTTGAGCGAATTATTTTAAGCACTCCGGGTTTGGTTATGGTAATATTTCCACTACATTTGCAGTCCCTTAAAAATAAGGTAATTGATTATTAGAATAATATAGAAATCAAAAGGTACGTATGCCAACGATTCAACAGCTTGTAAGAAAAGGTCGCAAACAGATCAAACAAAAGAGTAAATCTGCTGCGCTGGATTCCTGCCCTCAACGTAGAGGGGTGTGTACACGTGTGTACACTACTACGCCCAAAAAGCCAAACTCGGCTATGCGTAAGGTGGCCAGAGTGCGACTATCAAATGGAAATGAAGTAAACGCCTACATCGGTGGTGAAGGACATAACCTACAGGAGCACAGTATTGTGCTTGTACGTGGTGGTCGTGTTAAAGATTTACCAGGTGTTCGTTATCACATTGTACGTGGTGCATTAGATACTGCAGGTGTAGATGGTAGAACACAGCGTCGCTCGAAATATGGAGCGAAGCGTCCAAAGGTTAAGAAATAACAGACCCAGATTAAGAAATAATGAGAAAAGCAAGAGCTAAAAAACGTCCGTTATTACCGGATCCAAGGTTTAACGATACGTTAGTTACACGTTTCGTAAACAACTTAATGTTGGACGGTAAAAAATCTATTGCCTTCAGCATCTTTTATGACGCTATGGATATAGTCGCCGAAAAAACTGAAAGCAACGGAGTTGATGTTTGGAAAGAAGCGCTAAACAATGTGATGCCTCACGTAGAAGTACGTAGTCGTCGTGTTGGTGGAGCTAATTTCCAAATTCCAATGCAGGTTCGCCCAGAGCGAAAGGTTACTTTAGGAATGAAATGGATGATTACAGCAACACGCAGTCGCAACGAACGCTCTATGGCGCAAAAGTTAGCTGCTGAAGTTATCGCTGCTTCCAAAGAAGAAGGTGCTGCAGTAAAAAAACGCACAGAGGTTCACCGTATGGCTGAAGCTAATAAAGCGTTCTCTCACTTCAGATTCTAATAGAAAATCAACATGTCGAAAATTAATAAAGATCTTAGTTACGTCCGGAATATTGGTATTGCTGCTCATATTGACGCTGGCAAGACTACGACAACTGAGCGCATCCTATACTATACAGGTGTAAGTCACAAGATTGGTGAAGTACATGATGGTGCTGCCACCATGGACTGGATGGAGCAAGAGCAGGAGAGAGGTATTACTATTACCTCCGCAGCTACTCACTGTGAGTGGTCCTATGCGGGTGATAAGTATGAAATTAATATTATTGACACTCCGGGTCACGTTGATTTCACTGTTGAGGTTGAGCGTTCATTAAGAGTATTGGATGGAGTAGTTGCATTATTCTCTGCTGTAGATGGTGTAGAACCTCAATCTGAAACGGTATGGCGTCAAGCTGATAAATATCGTGTTCCTCGTTTGGGATTTGTAAACAAGATGGATCGTCAAGGTTCAGACTTCTTTATGGTCTGTCGTCAGGTTAAAGAAATGCTAGGAGGTAATCCAGTAGCTCTTCAAGTACCTATTGGTGATGAATCAGATTTCAGAGGTGTAGTTGATCTTATTAGCAAAAAAGCTATTGTTTGGAATGAAGACGACATGGGCATGACCTATGACGAAATTGAAATTCCAGCTGATCTTATTGATGTTGTAAATGAAAAGCGTGCTGAACTGATCGAAGCTGTTGCTGAATATGATGACACCTTGATGGAGAAATTCTTTGAGGATGAAAACAGTATCAGTGACGATGAAATTATAGCTGCTTTACGTGCGGCCACAATAGATATGAGTATCATACCTATGATGTGTGGTTCGGCATTTAAAAACAAAGGTGTTCAGGCAATGCTTGATGCTGTTATGCGTTACTTGCCTTCTCCATTGGATGTTGAGGGTATTGAAGGAATTAATCCTGACACTGGTGATTCAGACATGCGTAAGCCGTCAATGGACGAGCCTTTTGCGGCTTTAGCATTTAAAATCGCTACAGATCCTTTCGTAGGACGTCTTTGTTTCTTCCGTGTTTATTCTGGTTTTTTGGACGCAGGGTCCTATGTTAAGAATACCCGTTCTGGAAAGAAAGAACGTATTTCTCGTATCTTCCAGATGCACGCTAATAAGCAAGAACCGATTCCGACTATTACAGCTGGAGACATTGGTGCAGGTGTTGGATTTAAAGACATCAAGACAGGCGATACGCTTTGTGACGAGAAAGCTCCGATTGTTTTAGAGTCTATGACTTTCCCTGAGCCAGTAATCGGTATTGCAGTTGAGCCTAAGTCACAGGCTGACGTGGATAAAATGGGTACTGCTTTGGCTAAATTGTCAGAAGAGGATCCAACATTCCGTGTTCAAACAGACGAAGCTTCTGGCCAAACGATCATATCTGGTATGGGTGAATTGCACCTTGAGATCTTGATTGATCGTATGAGACGTGAGTTTAAAGTTGAGGTAAACGTTGGTGAGCCTCAAGTTGAATATAAGGAAGCGATCAACGGAACTCTTGCGCATCGTCAGGTGTACAAGAAGCAATCAGGTGGTCGTGGTAAATTTGGTGATATATCTTTTGAAATCTCTCCAGTTGATGCTGATTTCGAAGGAGAAGGTTTGCAATTTGTCAACTCTATTAAGGGTGGTAATATCCCAAGGGAATTTATACCATCTGTAGAGGCAGGTTTCAAAGCCGCCATGGTAAATGGTCCTTTAGCAGGTTTTAAAGTAGATAGCATTAAGGTTGTTCTTAAGGATGGTTCGTTCCACCCTGTTGATTCTGATCAGTTGTCGTTTGAGCTAGCTGCTAAACAAGGGTTTAGAGAGAGTGCTAAAAAGGCTTCTCCAGTTATCATGGAGCCTATAATGAAAATGGAAGCCGTTACTCCTGAAGAGTACATGGGTGATATAGTTGGTGATCTGAACCGTCGTCGTGGTCAAGTGAATGATATGTCTGATCGTAACAACGCTAAGGTTATCAAGGCGGAGGTACCGTTATCTGAAATGTTCGGTTATGTAACAACATTACGTACACTGAGCTCAGGTCGTGCTTCGTCAACTATGGTATTCTCTCATTATGCAGAGACTCCAAAGGGTATTGCAGAAAGAGTAATTGAAGAATCTAAAGCTTAATAAATAGACTATAATGAGTCAAAAAATTCGCATCAAGCTCAAGTCTTACGATCACAACTTGGTAGACAAGTCTGCTGAGAAAATCGTAAAGACAGTGAAGAGTACTGGCGCTGTGGTTAACGGTCCTATACCGTTACCTACGAACAAGCGTATTTACACAGTGCTCCGCTCACCGCACGTTAATAAGAAATCACGTGAACAATTCCAACTGAGCAATTATAAGCGACTGTTGGATATTTACTCTTCATCATCAAAGACTATTGATGCTTTGATGAAGTTGGAGTTGCCGAGTGGTGTAGAAGTAGAAATCAAGGTCTAACGTTAGATCAAATTTAAATTCCAGAAAACATGCCAGGATTAATTGGTAAAAAAGTCGGAATGACCAGCATTTACAGTCAGGATGGAAAAAACCTCCCATGTACCGTACTCGAAGTAGGGCCATGTGTTGTTACTCAAGTCAAGACGAATGATGTCGATGGTTACAATGCTATCCAGCTAGGCTGGGGCGAGGCGAAAGATAAAAACACCTCCAAAGCATTGCAAGGTCATACGCAGAAGGCTAACACCTCTGCCAAAAGAAAATTTGTAGAATTTGCTGATTTTGAGGGAGACCTTGAGTTAGGTCAGGTTCTTACCGCTGATCTATTCGCTGAAGGTGACTTCGTGGATGTTGCCGGTACATCGAAAGGTAAAGGGTTCCAGGGTGTTGTAAAACGTCATGGCTTTGCTGGTGTTGGTCAAGCAACGCACGGTCAACACAACCGTCTACGTGCTCCAGGATCAATTGGTGCAGGTTCAGATCCATCTCGTGTATTTAAAGGCATGCGCATGGCAGGTCGCATGGGTGGTAAGCGTGCTAAAGTTCAAAACTTACAGGTTTTGAAGGTTGACGCTGAAAGAAACTTGCTCGTAGTTAAAGGTTCCGTGCCAGGAGCTAAGAATTCAATCGTAATTATCGACAAGTAATGGAGTTCAACGTATTAGACATAAACGGTAAGGAAACCGGAAAGAGCGTGAAGTTAGACGCATCTGTATTTGGCATTGAACCTAATGACCATAGTATTTACCTAGACGTAAGGCAATTCCTAGCCAACGCACGTCAGGGTACGCACAAGTCGAAAGAGCGTGGTGAAATCAATCGCACTACGAAAAAGCACCATAAGCAAAAAGGTACTGGTGGAGCTCGTGCAGGTTCATTGAAATCTCCTCTTCAAAGAGGTGGTGGAACAGTGTTTGGACCTCGTCCACGCAACTACCACTTTAAATTGAATAAAAAAGTGAAACAACTGGCTCGTCGTTCGGCCCTTTCTAAAAAGGTTCAGGGTGAGGCAATTACGATCATTGAGAACTTTACGTTTGAGCTTCCAAGAACTAAGACATTCCAGGATGTACTAGCTGCTTTAGGTTTAAACAATAAAAAGTCTCTATTCATAGTAGGAGATTACGATAAAAACATATATTTGTCATCCCGCAATTTAACAGGGGTTAAAGTTGTAAACTCTTCAGAATTAAGCACTTACGATATAATGAACGCTACAACGATAGTTATGTCACAAGGTGCAGTTGAGAAGATAACAGCGATTTTAAGCTAAGAGAGCCATGAATATTCTTATAAAACCAATCATTACTGAAAAGGCTACTGCTCAAAGTGAAGACTTAAATGTCTATGCTTTCCAGGTTGCCAGATCTGCTAACAAGGTTGAAATAAAAAAAGCTATAGAAGCATTCTATGGCGTAAGTGTAGAGACTGTTCGCACTGCTATTGTACCTGCCAAATTCCAAACTAAGCAAACTAAAGCTGGTCTGGTTCGAGGTAGAAAATCGGCTTACAAAAAGGCGATGGTTCAGGTAGCGAGTGGAGAGACTATAGATTTATACGGTAATATCTAATTACAATGGGTGTAAAGAAATTAAAACCAATTACTCCAGGTCAGCGTTTTCGCGTGGTCAACGACTTTGAACAAGTTACGACAGCGAAACCAGAAAAATCCCTTGTAAAGGGTAAGACTAAGAGTGGTGGCCGTAACAACAGTGGACGTATGACAATGCGTTATGTTGGAGGAGGTCACAAACAGAAAGTTCGTACAGTAGATTTTAAGAGGGACAAATTTGGTATCCCTGCTACTGTTAAGTCTATCGAGTATGATCCACTTCGCTCAGCATTTGTGATGTTGTTGGTTTATGCTGATGGTGAAAAGCGTTACTCTGTTGCTGTTAACGGTGTTAAAGTAGGTGATAAGCTGAATAGTGGAAAGGGCGCTGCTCCTGAAGCTGGTAATGCTTTATTACTTTCTGAAATCCCTTTGGGTACGATCATTTCAAATATTGAGATGAGACCGGGTCAAGGTGCTATTATTGCACGTTCTGCTGGTACGTTTGCTCAATTGGCGGCAAGAGAAGGTAAATATGCAATTATCAAATTGCCTTCTGGAGAGACTCGTATGATTCTCGTTACTTGTCTGGCTACTATAGGTACCGTGAGTAATTCTGATCATAGACTTCAGGTTAGCGGTAAAGCTGGTCGTAGCAGATGGCTTGGTCGTCGTCCACGTGTACGTGGTGTTGTTATGAATCCTGTAGATCACCCAATGGGTGGTGGTGAAGGAAAATCTTCCGGTGGACATCCACGTTCCCGTAATGGTATTCCAGCTAAGGGATACAAGACTCGTACTCCTAAAAAGGACACGAACAAGTATATCGTTGAACGTAGAAAGAAATAATCTGAAAGTATATGGCACGTTCGCTTAAAAAGGGACCTTACATCCACTACAAGCTGGAAAAGAAAATTCTAGCTAATGCAGAGAATAGTAAAAATAATGTGATCAAGACTTGGTCAAGAGCTTCGATGATATCTCCGGATTTCATTGGACAGACTATAGGTGTTCACAACGGCAAAACATTCGTACCTGTTTATGTTACAGAAAACATGGTAGGTCATAAACTGGGTGAATTTTCTCCAACCCGCAATTTCCGCGGTCACGGAAAAAATAAGAAGTAATAGATGGGAGCTAGAAAAAGAGAATCAGCGGAAGCGCTGAAGACTGCGAAAAAAGCGATAGCTATTGCTAAGCTGAATGATTGCCCAACCTCTCCTCGCAAGATGCGTTTGGTTGCCGATCAGATTCGTGGTATTGAAGTAGAAAAGGCGTTAGCCATATTAAAATTCAGTCCTAAGGAAGCATCAATTCGTTTGGAGAAACTTCTCCTTAGCGCTATTGCTAACTGGCAAGCAAAGAACGAAGGTTCTAATCTTGAAGAGGCAGGTTTGATAGTTAGAGAGGTTAGTGTCGATAGTGGTAGAATGCTTAAGCGTATTCAAGCTGCTCCGCAAGGTCGTGCACATCGCATTCGCAAGCGTAGCAACCACGTGACATTAATCGTAGGAATTAAATCTTAAGAAGGGAAACATGGGACAGAAAACCAACCCTATTGGTATTAGATTGGGAATCATTCGCGGCTGGGACAGCCAGTGGTATGGAGGACGTAACTACGGCGATAAGATTGCTGAAGATGCCAAAATCAGAAAGTATATATATGCTCGTCTTGCAAAGGCAAGCATAAGTCGTATAATCATTGAGCGTACGCTTCGTTTAGTCACTATTACTATTACAACGGCTCGTCCTGGTGTAATTATTGGTAAGGGCGGACAAGAGGTTGACAAGCTTAAAGAGGAGCTGAAAAAGCTTTCTGGTAAAGAAGTACAGATCAATATATACGAGATTAAACGTCCTGAATTGGATGCTAAGCTTGTTGCTGATTCAGTTGCTCGTCAGATTGAAGGTCGTGTTAGTCACAGACGCGCTATTAAAATGTCTATTCAAGCTGCCATGAGAATGGGTAGTGAGGGTATCAAAATTCAGATATCTGGACGTGTTAATGGAGCTGAAATGGCGAGATCTGAGATGTACAAAGATGGTCGTACTCCTTTGAGTACTTTCCGCGCAGATATTGATTATCATTTGAGTGAAGCGCATACTACCTATGGACGTTTAGGTATTAAGGTATGGATCATGAAAGGTGAGGTTTATGGGAAGCGTGACTTAAGCAATCAACTAGGTTCTTCGAAACCTAGTGCTGGTGGTCGCGGTAAACGTAATAATCGCAAATAAGAGTATAGATGTTACAACCAAAACGCACAAAGCACAGAAAGGTCTTTAAAGGCCAAATGAAAGGTAACGCTCAGCGTGGCGCAGAGTTAAGCTTTGGATCTTATGGTATAAAGTCAATAGATTCTAAGTGGGTAACTGCTCGTCAGATTGAGGCGGCTCGTGTGGCTGCAACACGTTACATGAAACGTGAAGGTCAAATGTGGATTAGAATTTTCCCAGACAAGCCTATCACGAAGAAACCTCTAGAGGTACGTATGGGTAAAGGTAAAGGTGGCGTGGAGTATTACGCTGCAGTTGTCAGACCTGGTCGAATTATGTTTGAAATAGATGGTATTCCATTTGAAGTAGCTAAAGAAGCGTTGCGTCTTGCTGCTCAGAAGTTGCCAGTACGCACTAAGTTTGTGATTCGTAGAGATTTACAAGACTAATTACAGCAGGTATGAAGTACAACGAGATTAAGAAATTGTCTATCACTGAGTTGGTAGAGAAATTAGCAGAATTAAAAACTGGGTACACTAATCTAACTATTACTCATAGCTTGAGTCCGTTAGAGAACCCTTTGGAGATTCGTGCGGCAAGAAAAACTATTGCTCGTATGAGCACTGAATTGAGTACTCGCTCAACTGAAGAATAAGAGTATCATGGAGAATACAAGAAATTTACGCAAAGAGCGTGTTGGCGTAGTAGCTAGTAGCAAGATGGAAAAGTCTGTTATAGTGAAGGTTGAGCGCAAGGTAAAGCACCCGAAGTACGGGAAGTTTATAAAATTCACGAGCAAGTTTCATGCTCATGATGAACTAAACGACTGTAACGAAGGCGACACAGTAAGAATTATGGAAACTCGTCCGCTGTCCAAGACCAAAAACTGGAGAGTGATTGAAGTTATCGAAAGAGCTAAGTAATTATGTTACAGACTGAATCTAGATTAGGAGTAGCTGACAATACCGGTGCAAAACAAGTTTTGGTCATCCGTGTATTAGGTGGTACAAAGAGAAGGTACGCTAGTGTTGGTGATAAGATCGTAATAACAGTGAAAGATGCAACGCCATCTGGAAGTGTTAAGAAGGGTCAAGTTGCTACCGCAGTAGTAGTACGTGTAAAAAAGGAAGTACGTCGCCAGGACGGATCTTATATCCGTTTTGATGATAACGCATGTGTATTATTGGACGCAGGTGGTAATATGAAGGGAACTCGTGTATTCGGTCCTGTTGCGCGTGAATTACGCGACAAGCAGTACATGAAAATTGTTTCATTGGCCCCTGAGGTTCTTTAATCGTAACGACAATCCATTAAGATGGCAAAGTTTAAAGTAAAAAAAGGAGACACTGTAAAAGTATTGGCTGGTGAGAGTAAAGGCTCAACTGGTCGTATTGTACGTGTCATACCGAAAATGAATCGCGTAGTAGTAGAAGGTGTTAATATGATTAAAAAACACCAGAAACCTAGCGCTACAAGTCCACAGGGTGGTATTGTAGAAATGGAAGCTCCATTACATATCTCAAATGTGTCTTTGGTTGATCCAACTTCTAATGAAGTAACCCGTGTGGGAAGAAAGATGGACGATAATGGTAACGTTGTGCGTTACGCTAAAAAATCCGGTGAGGTATTATCATAATGACTATGACACCCAGATTCAAAACAAGATATAGCGAGGAGATCATCGCTAAGTTGCAGGAGGAGTTTAACTACCGCAATCTTATGATGGTCCCTAAGCTTGAGAAAATTGTGGTTAGCCAAGGTGTTGGTGCTGCAGTTGCTGATAAGAAATTAGTGGATCAGGCGATTGCCGAGATGACATTGATTACTGGTCAAAAAGCGGTTCCAACTAAATCCAAGAAGGATATCAGTAACTTTAAGTTGCGTAAGGGTATGCCGATTGGAGCAAGGGTAACACTACGCGGTGACCAGATGTACGAATTTTTAGACCGCTTAATAAGCGCGGCTCTTCCTAGAATTCGTGATTTCCAAGGAATCAAACCATCAGGTTTTGACGGTCGTGGTAATTACACTTTTGGTATTACTGAGCAGATCATTTTTCCAGAAATCGAGATAGATAAAGTGAACCGTATTACTGGTATGGATATCACATTCGTAACCTCTGCTTCTACAGACAAAGAAGCTAAGGCATTATTAACAGCTTTTGGTTTACCATTAAAAAAGTAATTGAACGATGGCTAAAGAATCAATGAAGGCCCGTGAGGTCAAACGTGCAAAGTTAGCTGCTAAGTATGCAGTGAAGCGGGAAGCATTAAAGGCAGCTGGTGACCATGAAGGTTTGCAAAAACTTCCAAGAAATTCATCACCGGTCCGCGGTAGAAATCGTTGTAATATTACTGGTCGTCCTCGTGGATACATGCGTCAGTTTGGACTTTCACGAGTAACATTTCGTGAAATGGCAAATGCAGGCTTGATCCCAGGGGTTAGAAAGGCTAGTTGGTAATTTTAGAGTTAAAGAATTATGTATACAGATCCAATAGCAGATTTTCTAACACGTATTCGTAATGGCCAGAGTGCCGGTTTGCGTGTTGTGAAAATGCCTTCAAGTAATACTAAAGTGGCGGTTTCTCAGATTTTAAAAGATCAGGGTTACATTCACGATTTTAAAGTTGAAGAAGTTGCACCTCAGAATGTTCTGAAGGTCGCATTGAAATACAATAAGGAGACGAAAGTTCCAGCAATCAGAGAGATAAAGCGTATCTCAAAACCAGGTTTGCGCCAATATAGTAGTTCTACGGAATTACCGCGTGTAAAGAATGGGTTAGGTATAGCTGTGGTTAGTACTTCTAAAGGACTTATGACGGAGAAGCAAGCTCGCAAAGAGAATATCGGCGGTGAGGTAATTTGTACTGTCAGTTAAGAATAAGAATTATGTCAAGAATTGGTCAGGCGCCAGTAATCGTCCCAGCAGGAGTAGAAGCGAACATTAACGGTTCGGTTGTTACAATTAAAGGGAAGTTAGGTGAGTTAACACAGGAAATTATCGGTGGAATCACCGTTAAAATGGATGGCAACGAAATCACTTTCGATCGCCCATCTGATGCAAAAGAGCATAAAGCTAAGCACGGTTTATATCGTTCATTAGTTAGCAATATGGTTATAGGTGTTAGCGAAGGCTATACTAAAACTTTAGAGCTAATAGGTGTTGGTTATAGAGCGACAAATCAAGGTCAGGTCTTGGATCTTTCGTTGGGCTACTCTCACAATTTTCTTATGAGCATTCCTAAGGAAGTTAAGGTGGAAGCTATAATGGAAAAGGGTAAAGCCCCTTTGATTAAGTTGTCCTCTTTTGATAAACAATTAATAGGAGCAGTTGCAGCGAAAATTCGCTCATTGCGTAAGCCAGAGCCTTATAAAGGAAAAGGTATCAGATACCAAGGCGAGCAAGTCCGCAGAAAAGCAGGTAAGTCTGCATCTAAATAATAGAATAAGATATGGCACTAACTAAAACAGAGAGAAGACTTCGCATTCGCAGAAGAATTCGTAAGGTTGTTACAGGTACAGCACAGAAGCCTCGTCTATCCGTATTCAGAAGTAATAAGGAAATTTACGGTCAATTAATTGACGACGTAAATCAGACAACTCTTTTGTCGTATTCGTCTAGAAGTAAAGAGCTAGAGGCTGCTACAGGTACAAAGAGTGATAAGAGCTTCCAGGTAGGTCAAGCTATAGCTAAGCAAGCACAAGAAAAAGGTATTACAGAGGTATGTTTTGATCGTGGTGGTTACTTATATCATGGACGTGTTAAACAATTAGCTGAAGGCGCTCGTGATGGCGGCTTGAAATTCTAAAATGTCGGGTACTATGCAAAACTCACGTAAAGTAAAACCTTCGGGTATTGAATTGATTGATCGCTTGGTTGCGGTGAATCGTGTAACTAATGTAAATAAAGGTGGTCGTACTTTTAGTTTTTCCGCAATCGTTGTTGTTGGAGATGAAAAGGGTACTGCTGGTTTTGGATCAGGTAAATCAAAAGGTGTTAGCGAGGCTATTGCTAAAGCGGTTGATGATGCAAAAAAGAACCTTTATCATATTCCTTTGCTCAAGAGCACTATACCTCATGAGGAAAACGGTAAGTTTTCAGGATCAAGAGTCTTTCTTCGTCCAGCATCAAGCGGTACAGGTGTAATTGCCGGTGGTGCAATGCGTGCTGTTTTAGAAAGTGTAGGTGTTCAGGATGTGTTAGCAAAAAGTAAGGGATCTTCTAATCCTCAGAACGTAGTTAAGGCTACTTTTGATGCCTTATTGAAACTGCGCGATGCAAAGCAAATTGCTAAGACACGTGGTATTTCTTTGGATCAAGTATTTAACGGTTAATATTCGTAAGTAATGGGAAAGTTAAAAATAACTCAAAAACGTAGCGTCATTGGTCGTCCTGAGCGTCAAAAGGCAACTATGGTAGCTTTGGGCTTACGTAAGATTAATGCTACAGTTGAAGTAGAGGGAACTCCTCAAGTGTTAGGTATGGTTCGCAAGGTTTTACACCTTGTTGAAGTAGTTGAACTTTAATTTAAATAGATAGTAATGGATTTATCAAATCTTCAACCTGCGAAAGGGGCAACCCACAGCCGTAAGCGAGTAGGTAGAGGCGAAGGCTCTGGTCACGGAGGTACCTCTACACGCGGACACAATGGTGCTCAATCGCGTTCGGGTTACAGCCGTAAAATCGGTTTTGAAGGTGGTCAAATGCCACTTCAACGTCGTGTACCAAAATTTGGCTTTACAAATCCTAACCGTGTGGAATACAAGGGTATTAACCTTGATACGCTACAAATGCTAGTAGAGAGTAAAAAGATGAAATCTACCATCGTTTTTCAAGACCTCATTGATAACGGTCTTGTTGGAAAAAAGGAATTAGTTAAGATTTTAGGTAGAGGAGAATTATCTGTTAAGTTGGATATTACTGCTCATGCTTTTAGTAAATCTGCAGTCGCTGCCATTGAGGCAAAAGGCGGTTCTGCAACTATATCGTAATTCGATGAAACGATTCGTAGAAACAATTAGAAATATTTGGGGTATAGAAGAATTGAAAGGAAAAATCCTTACAACTCTTGGCTTACTCTTGATATATAGAATTGGTTCGACGGTTCTTCTTCCAGGAGTTGATCCGAGTAGTCTTACGCAATTACAGGCGCAGACTTCAGAAGGTCTTCTAGGCGTACTGAATGCTTTTACAGGTGGTGCTTTTTCGCGTGCATCGGTATTGGCTTTAGGTATTATGCCTTATATCTCAGCTTCAATTATTATCCAACTGATGGGTATGGCAGTTCCTGCGGTACAGAAAATGCAGAAGGATGGTGAGAGTGGTCGTAGAAAGTTGAATCAGATTACACGTTACTTGACTATATTGATAGCTGGTGTTCAAGCACCTAGTTACCTAGCCAATTTAAGTGCACAAGGTGTTGTGTTAACCCTAGATCCAGCGACCTTTTGGTTCCTTGCTTGGGTGACATTAACGACTGGTACTATTTTCGCGATGTGGTTGGGTGAAAGGATTACCGACAAAGGAATTGGGAATGGTATTTCATTGTTGATCATGGTGGGTATCATAGCAACACTTCCACAGGCATTCTTTCAGGAAATGCTCTCGCAGGTAGGTCAAGGTGCTGGATGGGTTGCATTCATTATTGAGTTATTCGTCCTATTTGTTATTACAATGTTTGCCATTGCATTGACACAGGCGGTACGACAAATACCGGTACAATATGCCAAGCAAGCTGCAGCTGGAAGAACAACGGCAACACCTGCGGCTAGACAGTACCTTCCTATGAAGGTAAATGCAGCTGGTGTAATGCCTATCATTTTTGCTCAGGCGATCATGTTTATACCTATTACAGTTTTACAATTCAGCGGTGCTGAGGGTGATAGTGCGAGTTGGTTGATTACCGTTTTTGGTAACATTCAGGGTTTGGGTTATAACCTTACCTTTGCACTATTGATTATTGTGTTTACGTATTTTTATACTGCAATACAGGTAAATACCACAAGCATATCGGATGATTTAAAGCGTAACGGTGGTTTTATTCCAGGTATTAAGCCAGGTGGACCAACGGCTGAATTTTTAGATACGGTTTTAAGTAGAATTACTTTGCCAGGATCTATATTGTTATCTGTCATAGCTATCCTCCCTGCACTTGCAATGGTGGTAGGTTTGAACACGCAGTGGGCATATTTTTATGGTGGTACATCCTTATTAATTACGGTAGGGGTGATATTGGATACACTTCAGCAGGTGGAAAGTTATTTACTTAATCGTCATTATGATGGTTTAATGAAGACTGGAAAACTAAGAGGACGAACTCAAACGACTACTTTTTAATATGGCAAAGCAAAATGCGATTGAGCAAGATGGTAGTGTCACAGAGGCGTTGTCAAATGCTATGTTTAGAGTTGAGTTAGAGAATGGTCATGTTGTGACCGCGCACATTTCAGGGAAGATGAGGATGCATTACATCAAGCTTCTTCCTGGAGATAAAGTTAAACTAGAAATGAGTCCTTATGATTTATCTAAGGCTCGTATAACGTATAGATACTAAGGAAATGAAAGTTAGAGCTTCAGTAAAAAAGCGTAGTGCGGACTGTAAGATTGTTCGTCGTAAAGGTCGCTTGTATGTAATTAACAAAAAGAACCCCAAGTTTAAGCAACGTCAGGGTTAAGCAATAATAGATAAACAGAACTATGGCAAGGATTGCAGGTGTGGATTTACCTAAAGCTAAGCGTGGTGTTATTGGCCTGACGTATATTTACGGGGTTGGATTGAACCGCTCGAAAGAGATTTTAGCAAAGGCAGATGTCCACGAGGACATCAAAGTACAAGAATGGACTGATGATCAGTTAACCGCTATTCGAGGAGTTATTTCCGAAGAGTATCGTGTTGAAGGTGAATTGCGTTCTGAGGTCCAATTGAACATCAAGAGAATGATGGACATTGGGTGTAACCGAGGAATTCGTCACCGTTTGGGTCTCCCGTTACGAGGTCAAAGGACTAAGAACAATTCTCGTACGAGAAAGGGTAAGAGAAAAACGGTTGCTAATAAGAAAAAAGCAACTAAATAATAGTTAGTTATGGCTAAGAAACAAGGAAAGCAAACGAAGAAACGTAAAGTGCGTATTGACGCACTGGGCCAAGCGCATATCGGTTCTTCATTTAATAATATTATAATCTCATTGACAAATCAGCAAGGGCAAGTTATTTCTTGGTCTTCTGCTGGTAAGATGGGGTTCCGCGGGAGCAAAAAGAACACCCCTTACGCAGCTCAAATGGCTGCTGAAGATTGTGGTCGTGTTGCTTTGGAAGCTGGCTTGAAAAAGGTAAAGGCTTACGTGAAAGGTCCAGGTAATGGTCGAGAGAGTGCAATACGCTCTTTACATAACCTAGGTATCGAGGTGGTGGAAATCATTGATATCACTCCAATACCTCACAATGGATGTCGTGCGCCTAAGAAGCGTCGAGTATAATTTTAGAATAATAGTATTATGGCAAGATATAGAGGACCAAAAACAAAGATTGCTCGTCGTATGGGTGAGGCGATCTTTGGCCCAGATAGCTCTTTCGAGAAGCGTAAATATGGACCAGGTCAGCATGGTAATACCCGCAGACGCGGTAAGAAAAGTGAGTATGCTGTTCAATTACAGGAAAAGCAAAAAGCTAAATATACTTATGGTATTTTAGAGCGTCAGTTTGCAAACATGTTCGATAAGGCATCCAGAAGCAAAGGAAAAACAGGTGATGTTCTTCTTCAGCTTTGTGAAAGTCGTTTGGATAATGTTGTGTTTCGCTTAGGTTTAGGTAAGACTCGTGATGCGGGTCGTCAACTAGTTGGACACCGTCACATCACTGTTAATGGTGAAATTGCAAGTATTCCTTCTATGATCATCAAAGCTGGTGATGTAATAGGCATACGTGAAAAATCTAAATCGCTGGTTGTGATTTCCGAATCAATCGCTTCTAAAAATGCTGATTCCCCTTGGTTAGAGTGGAATGAGAGTAAGCAGGAGGGTACATTTTTGAATGTTCCTTCTCGTGACGCTATACCAGAGAATATCAAAGAACAGTTGATCGTAGAATTGTACTCTAAATAATAACACCTTATACCCATTTATATGGCTATTCTTAATTTCCAAAAGCCGGATAAAGTTATCATGAACGCATCAACTGACCGTAGTGGTCAGTTCGAGTTCAGACCTTTGGAACCAGGCTACGGTCTAACAGTAGGTAATGCACTCCGAAGAGTATTGTTATCAGGTCTCGAGGGTTTCGCCTTGACTTCTTTGAGAATTGAAGGTGTAGACCACGAGTTTAGTACTATACAAGGCGTCGTAGAAGACGTTACGGAGATGGTACTGAATTTGAAGCAGGTTAGATTTAAGCAACAAATTGAATCCACTGATACTGAGACTGTGAAGATCACGGTTAGCGGGAAGGAGCAATTGGTAGCTGGTGATCTTGCTGCTCATATTACCGCTTTCCAGGTTCTTAATCCTGAGTTTGTAATTTGTAACATGGATCCAAGCGTTAGTTTGTCTATGGAGCTTGTTATAGACAAAGGAAGAGGATACATTGGTGCTGAGTTCAACAAGAAACCTGATGCTGCTATCGGTACGATAGCTTTAGATAGTATTTATACTCCTATTAGGAATGTAAAGTACTCTATAGACAACTATCGTGTAGAGCAAAAAACGGATTACGAAAAGTTAGTTTTAGATATTGAAACTGATGGTTCCATTCATCCAAAAGAAGCGCTAACTGAAGCTGCCAAAATCCTTATTCATCACTTTATGTTATTCAGTGATGAGCGTATTAGTTTAGAAGACGAGGAGTCTTCTGATACTGAGTCGTATGATGAGGAAGCGCTACACATGCGCCAACTGTTAAAAACGAAGCTGCATGACATGGATCTTAGTGTACGTGCGTTGAATTGTTTGAAAGCTGCGGAAGTGGATACTTTGGGCGATTTAGTAACGTTCTCTAAGTCTGATTTAATGAAATTCCGCAACTTTGGTAAAAAGTCGTTGACCGAATTAGAGGAGCTTGTAGATAATAAAAACTTGAGCTTTGGAATGGATATTTCCAAGTACAAGCTCGATAAAGAATAATCATGAGACACGGTAAGAAAAACAACCACCTCGGAAGAAAAACTGCACACAGAAAGGCTATGCTTAGCAATATGGCAGGATCGTTGATTATGCACAAGCGTATCAATACTACTGTCCAGAAGGCAAAAGAGCTACGTAAATTTGTGGATCCATTGGTTACTCGTTCTAAGGAAAATACAACGCACAATCGTCGTATGACTTTTGCGGCTCTTCGTCAGAAAGAAATAGTCACTGAACTATTCACTGTGGTTGGTCCTAAAGTAGGTGATCGTCCTGGAGGTTATACACGTATTATCAAAACGGGTACTAGACTAGGTGATAATGCTGAGATGTGTATGGTAGAGCTCGTAGATTTCAATGAAATTTATGGCAGTGATGATAAGAAGAAGACAACACGTCGTAGTCGCCGAGTTAAAACTTCAACAGAAGAAGTTATAACGGAGGTTGTAGCAGAGGAAGTAGTAGCTGACGCTTCTACAGAGGATGTTAAAGAGGAAACGGCTGAATAAACCTATCTAATGCGCCTAATTGGTCATTGTTAAGTAATTTAAAGGGGAAATAGGGTCATGCCTACTTTCCCTTTTTTTTTGAAAAAACGAATATGAAAGACACATCTAAAAAAGCCCTGTTATTACTAGAGGATGGAACAGTTTTTTACGGTTCTTCGACAGGTTTAGACGGCACTGCATTCGGTGAGATTTGCTTCAATACTGGAATGACGGGTTATCAAGAAATTTTTACTGATCCTTCTTATTTTGGCCAGCTAATGGTCATGGCGTCTGCCCATATCGGTAATTATGGTGTACGTACGAATGAGGTAGAGAGTGATAAAATTCAGATAGCAGGCTTGATCACGAAAAACTTCAGTGAGGTTGCTTCTAGATCAGGTAAGTCTGACAGTCTATTCGGTTATTTTGAAAAGGAAAACAAGGTTGCCATTAAAGATATTGATACAAGAGCACTAGTACGTCACATCCGCGATGCTGGAGCTATGAATGCTATAATTTCAACCGAAATACACGACATTGAGAGCTTAAAAGTCAGACTGAGAGACTGTCCTTCAATGGAAGGCTTAGCTCTGGCTCCAAAGGTTAGTACTGTTGAAGCTTATGAAGTAGGCGATGCCTCGAGTAATTTGCGCATTGCTGCTTTAGATTTGGGAATAAAAAGTAATATTACGAAGTGTTTGACAGACCGTGGCGCCTTGGTGAAGGTCTTCCCTTGGAATACTTCATTAGAGGAAATGTTGGAATGGGGACCAAATGGATTGTTTTATTCCAATGGTCCGGGTGATCCTGCTGCATCTCCAGAAGTTGTAAAAGAAGTAGCGAAAGGAATTGCCAGTGGTTTACCGGTTTTTGGTATCTGTTTAGGACACCAGATGATTGCGTTGGCAAGTGGGCTAACCACTTTCAAGATGCATAATGGCCATCGAGGTATCAATCACCCTGTTAAGAATATGGCAACGGGCTTAGGAGAAATCACTTCTCAAAATCACGGCTTTGTTGTGAATATGGATGATGTCAAGGCTGCGGCTAATGTTGAATTGACTCATCTACATTTAAATGATCAAACTGTAGCTGGTATAAAGCGCAGTGATGCGAATTGTTTTTCCGTCCAATACCATCCTGAAGCTTCACCAGGTCCTCATGATAGTCGCTATCTTTTTGACCAATTCATAGAAAACGTTAAGAACCACTAGTCCGATCATTGAATTAGACAACTAACATTTAAAATTTAAGATTATGTCTGTTATTACGCATATTCATGCCCGTCAGATTTTGGATTCACGTGGTAATCCCACCGTTGAAGTGGATGTTATTACATCGTCAGGTGCAATGGGAAGAGCTGCAGTTCCTTCAGGAGCATCTACAGGAGTTCATGAAGCAGTTGAATTGAGAGATGGTGATGCCTCCATGTATATGGGAAGAGGAGTTCTCAAGGCTGTTGAGAATGTAAATGATATCATAGCTCCCGAGCTAGAGGGTGAAATCGTAACTGAGCAGGCACACATTGATTCATTAATGATTGAGCTTGATGGCACGGAGAACAAAGGTAGACTTGGCGCTAACGCTATTCTAGCAGTTTCTCTTGCTGTTGCTAAAGCTGCTGCAGAAAGTACAGGGCAACCGTTGTATAGATATATTGGTGGGGTTAATGCTCGTACACTTCCTGTACCCATGATGAATATTATCAATGGAGGTTCGCATGCGGATAATTCTATTGATTTTCAAGAATTTATGGTGATGCCATTTGGTGCCAATTCTTTTAGTCAAGCATTGCGTATGGGGACTGAGGTATTTCATAACTTGAAGACAGTTCTTAAGAGTAAAGGATATAGCACGAATGTAGGTGATGAAGGTGGTTTTGCACCTTCAATTGGCTCTAACGAGGAAGCTTTAGAAATCATTCTTGAGAGTATTGTGAAGGCGGGTTATAAGCCAGGTGTTGATATTTGGATTGCGATGGATGCCGCTGCTTCAGAGTTTTACAACGCAGAGACAGGCACCTACATATTTCATAAGAGTGATGGTCGCGAACTAACTTCAGATCAGATGGTAGATTATTGGGCCAATTGGATTGAGAAATATCCTATTGCTTCTATTGAAGATGGTCTGCACGAAGACGATTGGTCTGGTTGGGCAAAGTTGCACGCGAAAATCGGAAGCAAAGTACAGTTAGTTGGTGATGATTTATTCGTTACAAATGAAAAGCGTGTCGCACGAGGTATCGAAGAAGGAAGTGCCAATAGTGTTTTAATTAAAGTGAACCAAATCGGTACCTTAACGGAGACTATAAACACTGTTTCTTTGGCCAACAGACATATGATGACTTCCGTTATGTCACACCGTAGTGGAGAGACTGAGGATGCTACAATTGCTGATTTGGCAGTGGCATTAAATACAGGTCAAATTAAGACAGGTTCGGCCTCACGTTCGGACCGCATGGCCAAGTACAATCAATTATTAAGAATAGAGGAAGAATTAGGAGAACTTGCTGTGTTCCCTGGAAAAAACTTCCGCTTTATTAGCTAATATAATATATAACATACCCTTATCATGGATAGAATTAAAGAGCAGTTCCGAGACATATTTCCCTCCATCGTTGCCGATACTAAGACTTTTCTAAAGGCAAATGCCGATGAGAAAATAGCTGACATCAAGTTGGGGCAACTGTATGGAGGTATGCGAGGAATGCCTGCGTTAATTTGTGAGACGTCTAAATTAGATCCGGATGAAGGTATTCGTTTTAGAGGATACAGTATTCCCGAGCTTCAGCAGAAATTACCTAAGTATCCCGGTGGTGAGCAACCATTACCGGAAGGTCTTTTTCACCTGATGTTGATGAATGAGATTCCAACGGAAGACGAAGCTAGACGATTGAGTAACAATTGGGTTCGTAGGAGTAATGTGCCGGTGCACGTTTTTAAGGCGATCGACGCGTTACCTATCAAGACGCATCCAATGACCCAGTTCTCTATTGCAATTATGGCAATGGGGACAGAGAGTGTGTTCTCCAAGGCCTATGCTAATGGTGTTCACAAAAGTGAATATTGGGACTCTACTTATGAGGACTGCATGAACTTGATTGCGCGTCTACCGCGTGTAGCTGCCTATATTTATCGTAGAATGTACCACAGCGACCAACATATTGAGCCGGACCCTAAACTTGACTGGGCAGGTAATTTTGCCCATATGTTGGGCTTTGATAACGATGAATTTAAAGAGTTGATGCGCGTTTATCTTACGATACACGCAGATCACGAAGGTGGTAACGTAAGTGCCCATGCAGTTCATTTAGTGGGGTCTACGTTAAGCGATGCTTACCTTAGTTTCTCCGCTGGTATGAATGGTTTAGCAGGCCCATTACACGGCTTAGCGAATCAGGAAGTGATTAGATGGATCAATAGCATGCGTCAGGAACTTGGCGGCGGATTGCCGACTAAAGACCAAATCGCTAACTATTGTAAAAAAACACTTGAGGCGGGTAAAGTTATACCTGGCTTTGGACATGCTGTTCTACGAAAAACTGATCCGCGCTATACGGCACAACGAGAATTTGCATTGGCTAAAATGCCGAACAGTGAGCTATTCAAGATCGTAAGTATGATTTATGAGGTTGTTCCTGATATCCTTGCTGCAACCGGAAAGGTTAAGAATCCATGGCCCAACGTTGATGCCCACAGTGGTCAACTGTTAACGCATTATGGTTTAGTAGAATATGAATTCTATACGGTACTTTTTGGTGTTGCTCGTTCACTTGGTACGTTGACTAATTTAATTTGGGATCGTGCTATGGGTATGCCATTAGAACGTCCTGGTTCAACCACTACGGAATTGTTAAAAAAACAATTTGACAAGTAGTAAAAAGCCAATTGATTACAGACCCTGATTCATTGATTTGAGTCAGGGTTTTTTGTTGGTTAACATTTAGATTTCTAGCCATTTATAGTATATATTTGCACCCCCTTATGGACACGTAGTATGCATACATAGGGGTCTTTTAAATATAAAACCACTCTCAAGGGAAAGTGATAGTTGCATACAAGTACCTGGGATACAATTAAATCTCTCATGTCAGAAGAGAATCAAGCACCTCAAGAAGAGGTGAAGAAGGATATTCCTGTTCAGGAAACTCCAAAAGTCGAAGAAACTGTTGTCGAAGAAACTGTTGTTGAAGAAACTGCAGTAGAAGAAGCTCCAAAAGAAGAAGTAACTGTTGTTGAAGAAGCTACTCCAGAAGTAGTTGCTGAAGAAGAAACTGTCGCTGAAGTAGCTACAGTGGAAGAAATCATCGCAGAAGAGTTCAATTGGGCTGACGTAGAAGTTAGTGCAACAGAAATGAATGAAGAGCGTATAGAGTTAATGGCTGCTTATGAAAGCACTCTTGGTTCTTCTGTGGAGCATCAAGTTGTTGAAGGTAAAGTAACCGTTAAGACGGAACGTGAAGTAATCATCGATATTAACTCTAAGAGTGAAGGTGTAGTGAGCTTAAATGAGTTCCGCTACAACCCTGAACTTGCAGTTGGAGATACCGTTGAAGTACTGGTTGATCGTCAAGAAGATAAGTTTGGTCAGTTGGTTCTTTCGCATAGAAAGGCACGCTCGATCAAAGCATGGGATCGTGTTAACGAAGCGCATGACAACGATGAGATTGTTAAGGGTTATGTTAAGGCTCGTACTAAGGGTGGTATGATCGTAGATGTTTTCGGACTAGAGGCATTCTTGCCAGGTTCGCAAATAGATGTGAAGCCAATCCGCGATTACGATCAGTATGTTGACAAAACCATGGAATTCAAGGTGGTTAAAATCAACCACGAATTCAAAAATGTTGTGGTCTCGCACAAGGCGCTTATTGAAGCTGATCTTGAAGAGCAGAAAAAAGAAATCATCTCCAAACTTGAAAAAGGTCAAGTTCTTGAAGGTATCGTTAAGAACATCACTTCTTACGGTGTATTCATTGATCTTGGTGGCGTAGATGGATTAGTACACATTACAGACTTGAGCTGGAGTCGTATTAATCATCCGTCTGAAATTGTTGAGCTGGATCAAAAAATCAATGTTGTAATTCTTGATTTTGATGAAGGTAAGACGCGTATTCAGTTGGGTCTTAAACAACTTGAGAAGCACCCTTGGGATGCACTAGATGCAGAATTGAGTGTTGGTAATAAGATCAAAGGTAAAGTTGTGGTTCTAGCGGATTACGGCGCATTTATAGAAGTATTGCCAGGAGTTGAAGGTTTGATCCACGTTAGTGAAATGAGCTGGTCTGCTCACTTACGCAGTGCTGGTGATTTCATGAAAGTAGGTGAAATTGTTGAAGCCGAAGTATTGACTTTAGATCGTGAAGATCGTAAGATGAGCTTAGGTATCAAGCAATTGACTACTGATCCATGGACTGATATTACTTCGAAGTACCCGCAAGCTTCACAGCATACTGGTACGGTACGTAATTTCACGAACTTCGGTATATTCTTGGAGCTTGAAGAAGGGATTGATGGTTTGATCCATATCTCTGACTTGAGCTGGACTAAGAAAATCAAGCATCCTTCAGAATTTACTACGATAGGTGCGAAGCTAGATGTTGTTGTCTTGGATATTGACGCTGATAATCGTCGTCTAAGTTTAGGACACAAGCAAATAAGTGTTAATCCATGGGATAACTACGCAACTGTATTCGGAGTAGGTACTACCCACTCAGGTACAATGGTTAATTCTGGGGATAAAGGTGGTGATGTAACTTTCGCTGAACACGATGGCATTGAAGCATATTGTCCTGCACGTCACATTACTAAAGAAGATGGAGTTAATCTTGAAAAAGACGAAACGGCTGACTTTAAAGTAATTGAGTTCAACAAGGAAAACCGTCGTATTGTAGTATCGCATGTTGGTACTTATAAAGAGGTTGAATTGAAGAAAGCTCGCAGCGCTGGAAATACTGGCGGTGGTAGCAAAGGCGGAAACGTCTCTGTACCTAACCAAAATGTAGAGCGCTCAACTATGGGTGATCTAGATGCTTTAGCAGCTTTGAAAGAGCAAATGGAAAAAGGCGGTAAGTAAGCCCCATTTATTTTGAAACAGAAACCCTCGAGCGAAAGTTCGGGGGTTTTTTTATGTTGAAAAAACTAACTTAGACCTATGAAAATAAAAAATATTATCGAGGTTTTAGAATCATGGGCTCCGCTCAAGCTTCAAGAGTCGTATGATAACAGTGGGTTGATTGTTGGCGCTCCGCACTGGGAGACCAATGGCGCACTAGTTGCCTTAGACTGTCTTGAAAGTGTGGTTGATGAGGCTATTTCTAAGGGGATTCATTTGGTAGTGACTCACCATCCTATAGTATTCAATGGCTTAAAGAAGTTCAATGGGTCGAACTATGTGGAGAGGGTCGTTATGAAGGCCATAAAGCATGATGTTGCGTTATATGCTATTCACACCAACCTTGATAATGTTGCTTGGGGAGTGAATGGGAAGATTATGGACGTGTTAGGTATTTCCAGCCATGTCGTTCTAAGTCCAGCACAAGGTATGTTGAGGAAATTTCAGGTGTATGTTCCTGTGGAAGGAGCAGAGGAATTAGCGAAGGCGGTTTATTCCGCCGGTGGAGGAAAAATAAGTAACTATGAAGCGTGTAGTTTTAAATCGATTGGAGAAGGAACGTTCAAACCGATCAGCGGTGCTTCTCCTGTTATAGGCTCTGTTGGGAAACATGAATACGTACAGGAGGCTAAAATAGAGTTTATGGTTCCTTCTTTTGCTTGTCAAGCTGTTGAACTTGCAGCTCGGGCGTCGCATCCTTATGAAGAGATGGCGTATGATTGGATTGACCTGGTTAATACAACTCCTGAATACGGTGCTGGTGCATTAGGTGTATTGAAAGAGCCAGTGGATTTCATGTCTTTCTTACGCCAAGTAAAGTCTGAGTTTGGTGCTACCATAAAATATACAAAGCCTATCAAAGATCTCGTCAAGACCGTTGCAGTTTGTGGCGGTTCAGGCAGCTTTTTGCTAGATGCAGCGAAACGGGCTAATGCCGATGTATTAATTACTTCGGATTTTAAGTATCATGACTACTTTGATGCTGATAATTCAATCTGTATCTTAGATATTGGACATTATGAGAGTGAGCGCTTTACAATCGATTTGATCACAGAGAGACTGTCGAAAAAATTCCCTAAATTTGCCGTTCTCAAAACAGAGGTCAACACAAATCCTATACAGTACTATTAGTATGGCTAAGAAGGCAAAAGAGTTAAGCGTAGAAGATAAGTTAAGAGCGCTTTATGATCTTCAAATTATCGATCGTCGTGTAGACGAAATTCGCGCAATGCGTGGTGAGCTTCCATTGGAAGTTGAAGATCTAATAAGCGAGGTCGCTGGTTTAGAAGCCAGAATGGATAAAGTCAACCATGAAGTGTCTGATCTAGAGGTAGATATCAAGGAAAAGCACCAAATGATTAAGGATTGCCAAGAGAAAATGGCGAAGTATGTCAAGGATCAAGAGCAAGTCCGTAACAATCGCGAATTTGAGGCGATTGCAAAAGAAATTGAGTACCAAGAATTAGAAATTCAATTGGCTGAAAAGCGTATTCGTGAGTTTGGCGCGCGTATTGACTCGAAAAGAGAAGGTAATACTTCAAGTGTTGAGCGATTGGAAGAGCGCAAAACGCACCTTACTCATAAAGTAGCAGAATTAGACAGCATCATGTCTGAAACAGCTAAAGAAGAAGAAATGCTTCTCGCTAAAAGTGTAGAGTACAAGGAATCCATAGAAGATCGTCTTGTTAAAGCGTATGACCGAATTCGTTCGGCTACAAAAAACAAGCTTGCAGTTGTTTCTGTAGAGCGTGGCGCATCGGCAGGATCATTCTTTGTAATTCCTCCACAACGTCAAATGGAGCTCGCACAACGCAAGAAAATCATGATTGACGAGCATAGCGGACGTATTCTTGTTGATCCTCTTTTAGCTGCAGAGCAAGAGGAGAAAATGGATACCATGATTGCTGCTTGGTTGAAGTAATAAATTAGCAATAAATAAAAAGCCCGTACTGTTTCAGTACGGGCTTTTTTTATGGTTGAAAATTCGTTTCAAATGCTATTTAGTACAGATGTAGAGCATTTCGCGTTTGGGTAAAGCGTATTTCGCGAACCAACCCCCTGGGAGCTCCTGTTCAGCGTCGAAAGTGGTTACAGTGAATCCGGCAGCTTTTAATCTGGCAGGGTAATCTTGCCCGTAAAGACGGACATGATCATATTGTCTAAACCTTTTTTCTCGTTCTACAGGATCGGTAATGGTAATATCTTCGTCTGTTAACTCATAGTCCGGATCAAGAGGAACCTGCATAATAGCTAATCCACCTGGCTTAAGGATACGACACATCTCACTCATTGCTTTTAGATCATCATCAACATGCTCTAAAACATGGTTACATAGGATAGTATCATATAAGTTGTCTTCCAATGGGATGTTTTGAACATCGAATCGTAGATCGGCGAGTGGTGAAAACAGGTCTGCTGTAGTGTAGTCTAGGTTACCCATTTTCTTGAATCTACCATAAAAACATTGCTCAGGTGCTATATGTAATAGCTTTTGCTCTTTTGTTAAAAAGTCTGTGTAGTCCTTCAGGTATAACCATAGTAGTCGATGTCTTTCTAGGCTATTCGTTCCTGGGCATAGCGCGTTAAGGCGTTGATTTTGTCCATAGCCGTATGGAAAGAATTTGGAGTAGCCTCTTCCGTCAATGGGATCTACAAATTGGTCACCTTTAAAAAGTACAGGGCTTAGCCATTGAACTATGTAGCTGAGTCTAATTAGTAACGGACGAGGTACAGAGGCGAGGGCCCATTTCATTATTTTTGCGATCATATTTTTTCGTATTCAGCCGCTTCTATACCTAGTGCGTCATAAATGTATTGGAAGGTACTTAGAATTTCAGGTTTGCCGTTAACCACGGCAACATCGTGTTCAAAATGTGCACTGTTCTTACCATCCGCAGTTAATATGGTCCATCCATCAGGGAGGTGCTTTATTCTGTGGGTACCTAGGTTTATCATTGGCTCTATGGCGATAACGAGTCCTTCTTGAATTTTTTTACCTCGACCACGTTTCCCATAATTAGGTACCTGAGGATCTTCATGCATTTTCGTTCCAAGGCCATGTCCTACCAGTTCTCTGACCACACCGTAGCCTCTACTTTCCGTGTATTCTTGGATAGCTGCGCCAATATCACCTATTCTATTTCCTTCAACCACTTCTTTAATTCCAGCGTAGAGAGATGCTTTAGTGACTTCCAGCAACTCGGAAGTCTCTTTCGATACTTCTCCGACAGCGAATGTATAGGCGTGATCCCCATAGTATCCATTCATAAAAACACCACAATCTACGGAGAGAATGTCCCCGTTTTGCAGTTCTTTTTTTCCAGGAATACCGTGTACTACTTGCGCGTTAGGAGACATGCAGAGGCTATTTGGAAATCCATACATCCCCAAGAAACCTGGTTCACCACCGTGGTCACGGATGAAAGTCTCCGCCATTTTATCTAATTCCAATGGAATGGCTCCAGGTACGATGTATGGAGCAAGTAGCCCCAAAGTTTTACTAACGAGTTGTGCACTTGTACGCATCAATTCAATTTCCTCTGTAGTCTTATATTTGATCATTACTTTGAAATCAGTAGATTATTCCCAGTCATTTCAGACGGCTGTTTAACTTCCATTAAAGCAAGTAGAGTAGGTGCTATATCACCTAACTTCCCTTCTTTTAGAGAGAATTCAGAGGTGCTACTGCCCACTAAGAAACAGGGAACCACCGTAGTAGTATGTGCTGTGTTTGGCGTGCCGTCTTGGTTGATCATACAATCGGCATTCCCATGATCTGCGAGAATGATAAATTGATAATCTGACTCAAGTCCTGCAGCAACAACATCGCGCAAACAACGATCTACGGTCTCACACGCTTTTACGGCTGCTGACATCACTCCAGTGTGCCCAACCATGTCGGGATTCGCAAAGTTTAAACAGATAAAGTCGGTCGCACCTTCTTTGAGTTTTGGAATAATGGCATCGCGTATATCAGCGGCACTCATTTCAGGTTGAAGGTCGTAGGTAGCCACTTTAGGACCTGTCTCTTATACACATCTGACGCTGCCGACGATATGCAGTGTGT